>WNFD01002349.1_pt1 | contig 19027 bp, 18 predicted proteins | sample 5400491 | NCBI WGS metagenome assembly WNFD01 (sample SAMN13153343, study PRJNA577476) | soil metagenome | isolation source: 120 cm saprolite under Douglas fir tree site 2 hole 2 replicate 2 | place: USA:California | collected 2015-04-18 | reverse complement strand
ATTCCGTTCGCCTTGCTGCCACGGGTGATGAACCAGAAAATTTCGCCGGCCGGGATCGAATCGAGTTTCCCATCCACCAGCGACGGCACGTTCCCCGTCCCCTTTCCCAGCTTGCCGTGGCAAGACAGGCAATTTTTCGCGTACAGCGGTTTCCCGGCCTGCGCCGCAGCGTCACTACCCTCATAGGGGTTCTTCATTTTCTGCGCCGACTCGGGCGCATTGTGAAACTTCTTGTCAACGTCGAGCGCGGGCAGCGAAACTACAGGCACCAAAATCGTGACAGCGATGACGGCACAAGAATTGGCAAATGAGCGCATGAGTCCTCTCAAATAGACATTGTTGGTCCTGAAACTTTGGATGCAAATGCCCAGGGCTTGGAGTTGAAGGAAAATCGGTTTCAATTTGGGTTGGGCATCGTCAGATCGCCCGTTATTTCTCTCTAGTTCTATCTCCCGTGACTTGTTCGTACCAGAGCCGGTGATGGGTCCGGGCCCAATCCTCGGAGACTTCTCCTCGAATGATGGAAGTAAAGCCGCCGCGAACCATGGCCGTGCCCATGTAGACGTGAATAATGAAACCGCCGATGGTTGCCAGAGCCGCGATCACGTGTACCGTGACCGCCATATAACGCAACCAGCGCAGGCTCCAGGGAATGCCCTCAACGAACCAGAGGCCGATACCGGAAATCAGCAGCAGAATCACTCCATAAAGCATCAACCAGAAAAATAACTTCTGCCCGTAGTTAAATCGGCCGACGGGCGGCAGTTTCTCGTCTTCATTCTTGACGTAATACTCCATCGCTTTCGACCAACGCCGGTCCGCGTCTGTGATTCGCATGTCACGGTCCCACATTTTGTACATCCAAACCATGGAGACGGTGAAGGCGAGGCCAAACCAGGGATGCCAGAAGCGCGCCGTCGGTCCCCCGCCGACTAACGCAGCAAGCCAGTACATATAAGGCGACCAGAAGGCTAAGCCAGTGATCAGGCAATAAATGTAGAACAGCGCTCCGAGCCAATGATGAACCCGCTCGCTTAAAGTGTAGCGAAGAATGCGGCCTCCATGCTCGCCGAGCGTTCGCCGGGAGGAAATAACTTGCGATGTGCTCATGGCTGTTTTCCCTCGTGCTTCTCGGCATCGATTTCCTTGGGACCGTAGCGCAGATAGTGCAGCGTCACGCCGAGAATGCCGCCCAGCATGGCGAGATTCCCGATCCACTTCGCGGGCCCTTTCCAGATGCGGACTACCCAAGGAACGTGGGGATTCCTCGGCAATCCGCCGTATGCCTCGGGATTGGTTATATCGTGGAGCACGTAGATAACGCCGGTTCCGTCGACTCCTGCCGGATCGTATACGCCGGCTTTTTCGATGCCGTAGTTTTCGCGAAGTTGCTTGGCGCGAGTCTCCGCCAGATCCTTCATGTCGTCTTTGGTTCCAAAATGCAGGCAGCCGGTCGGGCAGGACTTAATGCATGCCGGTTCCAATCCCTCGCTCACCCGGTCCACGCAAAGCGTGCACTTGAACATCTTCTTGGTGGTGGGATTGAATTTGGGAATATCGAATGGACAGCCGCTGACGCAATATCCGCAGCCAATGCAATTCTGCTGCTGAAAATCCACGATGCCGTTCGTATACTGCACGATCGCGCCATCCGCGGGGCAAGCCGCCAGGCAGCCCGGATCAGCGCAGTGCATGCATTGATCTTTGCGCATCAGCAATGTGATGCTGCCGTCTTCGCGCTCGTGCTCGTTGAACTTGATCAGGTTCCAGTAATTCCATGCCGTCTGCGGCATGGTCTGGTAGCTGTTGTCGAACACCGTTTCGGTGAATGTGTATCCATTCCATTCCAGACACGCGACTTCACAGGCCTTGCAGCCGATGCATGTCGTGGTGTCGATCAGCTTGCAGACCAGTTCGGAGCGCTCCACGTCCTCGCCGGGAGCGGGTCCAGCGTGGCCAGAAATCCTGCGCACTGCCAATGTCGACTGGCTCATAAGAACATTTGGTAATTGAGTAATTTGGTAATTGGGTAATTTGAAAACCTGTGCGCTCCAAGGCTTCGGCTTTTTAATTGCTCAATTACAGAATTACCCAATTACTCAATCTCCCTCATAAGAACATTTGATAATTGAGTAATTTGGTAATTGGGTAATTTGAAAATCTGTGCGCTCCAAGGCTTCGGCTTTTCAATTGCTCAATTACAAAATTACTCAATTACTCAATTACTCAATCTCCCTTACGCCTTTTCCAGCTTCACCAGAAAGCCCTTGAATTCCGGCGTATACGCGTTCGGATCCACCACCGTCGGCGAAAGCCGGTTCAATATCGTCCTGGCGTTTCTGTCGGCATCTTCCTGAATGCCGCGATAACCCTGATGGATGGGAATCCCAATCTGATAAACCTTCTTGCCATCGATGTTCATCGGCCTGATGCGTTTGGTGACGAATGCTTTGGCGATGTAGAAGCTCCGGGCGCTCGTGACCTTCACCTTGTCATTGCCCTTGATACCCAGCTCCGCAGCCAACTCCACCGGAATCTCGACGAATGCCTCCGGAATGAGCTGAACGTTCATCGGATTATTCTTGGTCCAGTAGTGATAGTGCTCGACCAACCGGTAGGTGGTGCAGATGATATTAAAGCCGTCCCCGGGCGTGGCGTATTTATCCGCCGCAGTCTTAAACTTCTTGACGACCGGATTATTCGACTGGTTCGGATGCAGCGCATTTTTCACGGGACTCTCGATGGGCTCGTAATGTTCGGGGAACGGACCATCGGCGAAAGCCGCCAGTGGGCCGAATATCCTGCCCACACCTTCCGGATTCATGATGAAGGGGCCCATGTGATCTTTGGGATTGGAGTCCGCCTTGAAGTCGGGAACGTCGTTTCCCACCCAGAGCTGCGACGATTCGTTCCACCACACCTGTTTCCGCGTAGCGTCCCAAGGTTTGCCTGAAGGATCGCAAGACGCGCGGTTGTACAGCACGCGGCGATTCGCCGGCCACGACCATGCCCAGTTCTGGTAAATGCCCTGACCTGTGGGATCTTCAGTACCCCGACGGATCATCTGATTTCCTGCCTCAGTCCAGCATCCGGAATAGATCCAATTCCCGCAGGCAGTGGTGCCGTCGTCTTTCAACCATGCGAATCCCGGCAACTGCTGGCCTCTCTTAATGACGACTTGTGTCTTGGGATCGGTAAGATCCGTCAGCGCCTTGCCATTCAACTCTTTGGCCAAATCGCCGAGAGCGGGGTGCTGCGGGTTGGTGTAGCCCCACGTCAGATTCAGGATGGGGTCGGGGAACTTGCCACCTTGCGTCTGGTAGAGATCGCGAACTTTGAGAAAGATTTGAGCGATGATGTCTTGATCGAGGCGAGCCTGGCCCGGTGGCGGAACCGCCGCATTCTTCCACTGCAGCCAGCGCGCCGAGTTGGTCATCGATCCATCTTTTTCGGCAAAGCCGGCGCAGGGCAAGCGGTAAACCGTCGTATTGATGGTCTTCATTTCGTCGGGCGCGATTCCGGGGGACTTCCAGAATTCGCTGGTCTCATCGGGGTAAATCTCACCCACCACCAGGAACTCTGCCTTCTTCAGCGCATCGATATTTTTCTGCGAGTCCGGCCCGATGGCAACGCCATTCATGCCGAAGGCCAGCATCCCTTTTACGGTGCCGCGATACATGTTGTCCCAGATCTGCGTCCAGGAATAATTGCGGTCGACCTTGGGCATGTAGTTGAAAGCCCAGTCGTTTTCTTTCGTGGCCGCGTCGCCGTACAGCGCCTTCAAAAACGACACAGCAAACTTCGGCGTATTCGACCAGTAATTGAACGAGTCCCATTGCTCCGGTTTGGATGCGGTGGGAGTGATCCGCTTCAAATAAGCGGCTAGGTCAACATCGGTAGGATTAGGCGCCTTCAAGTAGCCCGGCCAGATATCGAACACTCCCCCCATGTCCGTTGCGCCCTGAATGTTGGAGTGTCCGCGAAGAGCGTTGATGCCGCCGCCGGCGCGCCCAATGTTGCCCAACAACAATTGCAACATGGCCGCGGTGCGGATGATCTGCGTGCCGAAGCTGTGTTGCGTCCATCCCACCGCGTACAGGATGGTCGCGACTTTCTTCATGTCCCCGTCTTTGCGGACAGAAGTGAACGTGTCGGCGGCCTTTACGAACTGATCTTTCGGAATGCCGGTGATGCGCTCGACCATTTCCGGCGTGTAACGCGAATACTGTTGCTTCAAAAGCTCAAAGACGCATCGCGGATGCTGCAAGGTAAGGTCGTAAGCAACCTTCGGAGGCAGCGTGGGCAGAGGCTTTGCCGATCCCACGGGTGGTGCAGTTCCGGCCGGTGCCGCGGCGACTGGTCCGGCAGCGTGTGCAGCAGGGGCGACGGCGCCGGTGTCGTTGCCGTCCTCGTAAGTCCACGAAGACCGGTCGTAAGTCTGCGAGCCGGCGTCAAAGCCCGAGTACAGCCCGTCTTCCGGCAGCTTGAAGCCCTCCTTCACGATGAAGGCTGCGTTCGTGTAGTTGATGAGATAGTCTTTGGCGATGCGGTTGTTTTCGATCGCGTAGCGAATCACTCCACCCAGGAAAGCGATGTCGGCTCCGGTGCGGATCTGACAGAACAAATCGGATGTGGCCGCCGTGCGCGTGAAACGCGGATCGACCACGATCATCTTCGCGTTGCGGGTACGCTTGGCTTCAATCGCCCACTTGAAGCCGCAGGGATGATTCTCGGCGGGATTCCCGCCCATGATCAACATCATGTCGGTGTTCTTGATGTCGATCCAGCCATTGGTCATGGCCCCGCGTCCAAATGTTGGTCCCAAACTTGAGACCGTGGGGCCGTGTCAAACCCTGGCCTGGTTTTCTATATAGGTAAGGCCCAGGCTGCGCATCGTTTTTACGACGAGGTAATTAAACTCGTTGGTGTCGGTGCAGCCGCCGATAAATGCCAGGCTTTCGCAGCGATTTGCCGTGCGGCCTTGCGCGTCTTTTTCAATAAAGGTGTCGTCGCGCGTCTTCTTTACGCGCTGCGCAATTTCGTCGATAGCCTGGGCCCACGCAATGTCTTCCCAATGATCCGAGCCGGGGCGTCGCACCTGCGGCTTCAGCAGCCGCCGGGGATTCAGAATGTCCTGCTCAAGCGATGCTCCCTTCGGACACAACGTGCCGCGGTTGATGGGATGATCCGGGTCGCCTTCGACGTGAATGACCTGCGGCGTCACGTTCTTGGCTTTGTCACCGATGGTGTAGATCAGAACGCCGCAACTCACGGAACAGTATGGGCAGGTCGACCGGGTCTCCGTGGCGCGCGCAATCTTCAGTTCTTTCAGTTGCGCCACGGCAGGGGTCAAATCAAATCCCAGAAGAGAGATACCCGCTCCACCCACGAGCGCGCCCCTAAGGAAGTTTCTGCGGGAGAGTTCCATTGCGAATCCTCCGACTACTTCGATCAATATCTGAAACGGACTAGATCGAAAAAACCGGAACCACCAGACTTCTGAATCCAGACTTCCAATGCTTCGATTTCTGAATCCTGGTTATCGGAGTCGACCGCCACATCGCCCCGCGGCCGGGCTGCAACTTCAAATTTGCAGAAAACTATATTCCTGCGACGCGCGCCCGTCAATGCCCGAGAAACTGTAGGGCTGGAAGCAGTTGCCTACCCATCGGCAATGAGCCATAATCGCCCGGTGGCCCCATCCCCCTGGCAGCAGCGCATCCGCCGCGCGGAACACCTCGCCGCTGAGCAGCCCTTTGCGGCCGAGATCCTGGGCTTCTACATTCACACCGCCCGCTTTCAGGAAGGTCTCAATCAAGCTGCCGAACGCAGCTCCGACGACGGTAGCGTCGGCGTCTCGCCGTCTGTCCGGCGGGCGAGCCGCCCGGGCCAGCAAGAAGCTGGGGTTACAACCCCATTGGAATCTTCCGGGCCACTCGCGAGATTTCCGCAATTTCTCATGCTGGTCGAAGAGAGGGCCCCCGCCCTGCTCGCCCAGGTGGCTCGAGATTTGCGCTCCGCGCCTGCCAGTGCATGGTCAGATATGCTGAACGCCTGTTGGTCTACGACTCACGAGACGCCTTCCCGGCCTGAAGAATTTCTCGCCTTTGCCTTTCTGCAGCCTTACGCCGAATATGCCCGCTCTCGTGCTCGGCTGCAGCTCGAGGGCTACACCCATCCCCTGTGCCCTTTCTGCAATCGCAAGCCTGCGCTCGCAATCCTGCGCCCGCAGGGTGATGGAGGCCGCCGCAACCTGCTTTGCGGCTTCTGCCTTAGCGAATGGGAGTTCCGCCGGATCGTTTGTCCCGGATGCGGTCAGGAAGACCATGCCAAGCTTCCCGTGTACACTGCCGAAACGTTTCCCTACATCCGCGTCGAGTGCTGCGATGCCTGCCAGACCTATATCAAGTCCATTGACCTGACTAAGAATGGCCTTGCCGAGCCGCTCGTCGACGAACTTGCTTCTGTACCATTGGACCTTTGGGCGCAGGAGCGCGGATATGCCAAACTCCATCCCAACCTGCTCGGAATGTAGCTCATAGTGCCCGTCCCACTCCCCATGATTTTGTAACTTTCTTCCCGCCATACAACCTTCTTTCTGTCAAAATTGATCAGAGTGCTATAAAGCCGTATAAGCTAAGGAATCAAAACCACCTTTAGACCCGGACCCAGACGGAGCCTTCATGCGATTTTGGAAGTGTGTTGTACCCTTTCTAGCCTCAACCCTGTGCTTCGCCGTTCAGCCAGACCGCATCGCCGGAGAGATCGACTCCGCGCACAAGGTCGCACTCAAGGGGAACGTCCACGGCCTGGCCCAGCCTCGTTTTGAACTTGGCCGCACCGATGGCAGCATGATGCTCCACGGGATAACCCTCGCTTTCCGGCCTTCCGCTGCCCAGCAGAAGGACCTCGACAACTTGCTCGCCCAGCAGCAAGACCGGTCATCCCCGAATTACCACAAATGGCTGACGCCTTCGCAATTTGCCGACCGCTTCGGAATGACCGAGAAAGATGTCGCACAAGTGACCGCCTGGCTCGAATCCCAGGGTCTCACCGTGGCTTCAGTCGCGAACAGCCGCAACCAAATCTCCTTTGATGGAACCGTGACGCAGATCGAGTCGGTCTTCGGTACCGAGATGCACGATTACCTGGTGGAAGGGGAAATCCATTTCGCCAATGCGACCAATCCCTCGGTTCCGGCCGCGCTGTCGGCGGCAGTTCTCGCGGTGGGACATCTTCACAACTTCAACCCCAAGCCGCGGGCGAAAGTTCGACAGATGTCATCGGACGGAGTTGACCCACATTTCACCTCTCATATTTCCGGCAGTCATTTCCTGGCGCCCGGCGACTTTGCCACGATCTACGATGTTCAGGCGCTTTACAACGCTGGCATCGATGGCGCCGGCCAGAAGATTGCCATCGCTGGACAGAGTTCGATCAACGTGAACGACGTAGCTCATTTCCGCAGCGCTGCCGGCCTCGCGGCGAACGTTCCCACCCTACTGCTCGAGCCGGGCACTGGAACTTCCACGCGCTGCCCGGGAGACGAAGGGGAATCGGATCTCGACGTTGAGTGGTCAGGCGCAGTGGCCAAGAATGCAAGCATCGTTTTGGTTTATACGGGTTTAGTCAGTGGCGATTTCTGTAACGCCACCACCCACAGCAGCCAGTTTTCGGCGTTCGACGCGCTGCAATATGCGATCGACCAAAACATTGCACCGGTCATCAGCAACAGCTACGGCAATTGCGAATCAGCTATCGGCGGCCTCCCCTTTGCCCAGACCATGCGGGGATGGATTCAGCAAGCCAATGCGCAGGGCCAGACCGTTGTTTCGGCCGTAGGCGATTCCGGCGCCGCCGACTGCGACTTTCAGGTCACGACGGCGACCCAAGGCATCGCGGTCGACATGCCCGCCGCTATTCCAGAGGTGACCGGCATGGGGGGGACGGAGTTTAACGGAGACGCTGAGGCCGTGGCCACCAATGGAGACGCGAATGCCACTCCTTACTGGAGCGGCACCACCGGCGGCACTGATACTATTTCCTCCGCTCTTTCCTACATTCCAGAGATGGCGTGGAATGATACTTTGAATTCCGACAATACCGGTGGACAGCTCCTCGCCTCTGGCGGCGGTGCGAGCACGTTCTTTTCCAAACCATCCTGGCAAACAGGTACAGGTGTGCCGAACGATAGCAAACGCGACGTGCCCGATCTTGCTCTCAATGCTTCGCCCGACCATGACCCTTATTTATTCTGTTCCGAGGATGGATCGAACGGGGCAATTGCCGCCACCTGCACCAACGGCTTCCGGGACTCGGGCAACTTCCTAAGCGCGGTCGGGGGAACCTCAGCGGCCGCTCCGACGTTCGCTGGCATCATCGCGCTGCTGAACCAGCACTTGGGGGCATCGGGATTGGGAAACGTCAATCCCAGTCTTTACGGTTTGGCGGCCACCAATCCCGCAGCATTTCACGATGTGACTACTGGTAACAATATTGTTCCTTGCACCAGCGGAAGTCCGAATTGCCCCGCGACAAGCCCGTTCCAGTTTGGCTTTAGCACTGGAGCCGGCTACGACCAAGTCACGGGCCTCGGCTCGGTTGACGCGAATGCTCTCTTCACGGCATGGTCCGCCTCCCGCACGGCAAGCTCGATCACGATTTCGACGACTGCGAGTACCGTCAATGCGGGAACCAGCGTGACCTTTAAGGCGACGGTGACTCCTTCGACCGGCGTAGGGACTGTCAGCTTCTCCACTCTCAATAATGGCAACACAGCGGTTTTGGGAACGGCCACGCTGAACACTCCATTCCCGCCCACGAGCAGCGGAACTGCGACCTTCAGCACCACCGCGCTCCCCGCCGGCTCAAACAGCGTCAGGGCAACGTATGAGGGAGACGCGGCCAACAAACTTTCCACCTCTTCTCCCGCAGTGGTTACGGTGAGCGATTTCACGCTTGTGGCCGGCAACCTTATTCCCAGTTCCATCTCCGCCGGACAATCCGCGTCGGCCACATTGACTCTCACTCCAGTGAATGGTTCCACGCAGACCATCAACTTTACGAACTCCACGAGCTCGAATACTGGCTCCAGTAACGGTAGTTGCACGGCGGGCTTGCCCGCGGGTGCTCTCTGCGGTTTCAGTCCGACGAGTGTCACGCTCGATGGCATAAACTCCAAGACCGTCACCCTAACCATTACCACGGCGGCCAACATGGCGTTGGGCTCGCAGACCATTACCGTAACTGGTACCGCCAGCGGCTCCGGCGGCACATCGCATAGCGCAACCGTGAACCTGACGGTGACCACCACCGCCGAGAGCTTTACTCTCTCGTCGACAAACGGCGTTACCTTCGCGGTTCCTGTGGGCGGCACCGCTTCGGTCCAGCTTGCTGTGAACAGCACGACAGGCTTCGTTAGCAACAATTCCACTGCCTTGCCGCTTACCTACACTTGCTCGGGACTTCCGGCCACGGCGGAAATTTCGTGTCAATTCACTCCCAGCGGCGGCCAATCCATCACTGCGGCGGCAGTCACGCTGAACCTTGTAACTACCCCCAGAACGGTTCAGCTACGCCGGCCTTTCGACCGCGGCAGCGGCATCTTCTACGCACTGCTGCTGCCTGGTTTATTTGGAATTGTTTTCGCGGGCGGATCGCACAAGCGTGGCCTGCGCTTGCTTGGAATGATCGTCATTCTCGGCTGCTCCACGCTATGGCTGGGTGCCTGCACCGGCAGCAATAATGGGCTGAAGAATGCCGGTACGCCGCCCGCCACTTACACCGTAACCGTAAGCGCCACCACCGGAGGCGCGAATCCGCTCACGGCCACCTCGCCTACGATCACACTGAACGTGACGGCGAACTGAAACAGCCGAAAGGTTGCACAAAATTAAACGCGAGGCGGTGACAATTTCACGCCAGCGGAGTCTGAATCACGTGCCGGAGTGAAGATCCAGGGATGGTCACAGGCGCCTAATTGTCTTAGGAAGGCCAGTCGTCCGCGGCGGCAACATCCGGTTCGCGATCATTGGAGGCTTACGTGAAACTGGTTCTTTCCGCAGTTCTCCTGTTAGGAGTGTGCGCCGCGCTGCTGGCAGCGGCTCCCGAGGAAAAGTCCGCGAAACCGCAATACGACGCCAAGGGGAAACTTCTTCGTCCCGACGACTACCGTGAGTGGATGTTCCTCTCCGCCGGTTACGGCATGAATTACAGCCCGGCCCCCGGCCGCCACGAGATGTTTACCAATGTCTTCGTCCAGAGTTGGGCATACCAGAAATTCATGAATTCCGGCAAATGGCCTGAGCAGACCATGTTTGTAATCGACGAAAGGGATGCACAAAGCAAGGGCTCGATCAACAAAACCGGTCACTTTCAGACAGACTTGATGGGCTTGGCGGTTGAGGTCAAGGATTCGAGCCGGTTCCCGGAAACGTGGGCTTACTTCGGCTTTGACGCCGAGGGCAAGACCGCCGAGGCCATGCCGAAAGGGAACGGCTGCTGGTCGTGTCACGACGCGCACGGTGCTGTCGAACACACTTTCGTTCAGTTCTATCCGACGCTCAAGCCGGTGGCGAAGAAGTTCGGTGTCTACGACGAGAAAAGGGAACAAGTGACGGACACAAAGTAGTCTACAATTGGAGACCATCAGTCGCAGAACGGGTTTCCTCGTCATGCAGTGGAGGCCAACCCGTCATTAATTTCCCCATGTCGAGTCGGCGGTCCACCAGACACCCACCTTGTGAAAAGGGCGAAGCTCGGAGCCCCGAATCCCGACAGCCATGTCCTGTTGTGCAAAAGTGCCTGACTTTGCCACTTGCGTGCTGGCGCAGGGGCGAGTACCATTAAATTGTTCTCATTGGCCTCGTTCCCGCGTAGGCCTTCCGCGCCCCAGGCCGTTCCCGACGGCGCGACGGATTCCGATAACGGAAACTGATACGCATCATTTAGATTTTTTCGCGTAGTATGAATTTGCTTTACAAAGTAGACGGTCGATCACGTTCACGATTGCGTCCAGCCCAACCCGCAATCCGCATGGAGAAATGAACCGTGCCCATCGAACGCTTTCGCTGGACTTTATGGTTTCGCGGGTGTGACTGAATCGGGGAGCCCCGTAAGAAAAGTGGCTGTGCGCCAACGTTGTTAGAGCCTGCCGCAACCAATGGGAACCTGAAATCGTTAGTTTTGCGACACTGCACCGGGTCGAACTCCCGGCCAGGCAGCAATGAGAGGACTATGAACGCAGGACCAGGAAGGCCCTCCGGTGGTGGCGGAGGCAGAAACCGCCGGCGTCGCGGACGACGCCCTAATAATCCACGCGGGCCCCGCCCCGCCGGCCCTAGCCAGGCGCGCCACAATCAGGATGGCATCTACACCGCGCCCATGGATCACAGTTATCGTGCCGCGTTGGCGGGCAACAACAACGGCCAGGGCGCGCGTCGCGGGTCGCGTCCCGGCTTTGCTGCGCCCTTCGCACCCGTCGATCCCGAACCGCTGCCCATGCGCGAAGATTCCAATTCGCGCATCTTCGCTTTCGTCGACGACTTGTTCTTCGCGGCCAAAATCCAGGAGACCGCACGAAAGCTGAATGTCAAGGTGGAGTTCGCCAAGAGTGAAAAAGACCTGGCTGACCGCATGCAGCAGAACGGTGAAGAGAAGCCTTCGCTGATTATCTTCGATCTCAACAACGCCAATGCCAAGCCCCTCACTCTCATTCCCAAACTGAAGGCGAAGCTCAAGAAGGGAACCTCGATTATCGGATTCCTCTCCCATGTGCAAGGCGATCTGAAGCAGAAAGCCCACGAAGTGGGGTGTGACATGGTGCTGCCCCGTTCCGCCTTCTCGCAGAACCTGCCCCAGTTGCTGCGCCGTCACGGAGCTCCAGAGGACGAGAATCCTACCGTGCAGTAGGGGACAGCCGCGGGCAATTCTCGGGACTGCAACTTGCCCTCGGGTCCCTGCGGTGCTTGGGTTGATATCCCGCTCAGCGAACAAACATCTCAATCAGCACTTTGGAAACTCGATCGGCGGTCTTGGTCGAGACCAGTCCCAGCCTGCGTACCAGACGCTGACGATCTATCGCTCGCAGTTGGTCCAGCGCGACCTGCCCCGCCTTGTTTCGGAAGACAAGATTCACGCGCGTCGGATAGTTGCGCAGCGTGGTCGTCATCGGCGCCACCACTACGGTTTGCAGCGCTTCATTCATTTCATCAGGCGAGATCACCAGGCAAGGGCGTGTTTTCTTGATTTCAGATCCCTTCGACGGATCGAGAGCGATGAGCCATACTTCATCGCGCCGAGGATAGCTCACCATTTCCAATCGTTACCATCGAACAGGTTCGGTGCTGTTCCATCGAGCAGCATTTCCGGTTCGCGATCGGACGCCGCAAAGGCCTGCCTCCATCCCTGGCGCGGTGCGCGATTAGGTGCGATGACCAGACCTTCAGGGGTCACGCGAAGTTCGACAACGTCGCCCAGACCACACTGCGCGATGAGAGGCTTGGGGATACGGATGCCACGGGAGTTGCCTATGCGCGTGAGTTCCAGTTTCATTGTAATTACATTGTAATTACATTCGGGTAAGCCGTCAAACGGGGTACTCGTGGCGGGATCCGGCGCCCGCAAAGGAAATCCGAGAACTGACAACTATTTCCTTATCCTGGGGGCCAGCTCAGTGCACGTCCTCCTAAAAGATGGATGTGCAGATGGAATACCGACTGTCCCGCGCCTGGGCCTACATTGAGCACGGTGCGATATCCGTTCTCGATCTTGCGCTGGCGCGCAATGTCGGCCGCCGCGAGGTGACACCGGCCAATCACGTCGGCGTCCTCAGCCTGCGCCTCTTTCAAGCCGGCAAAGTGTCTCTTCGGGATAACCAGCACATGGGTCGGGGCTTTCGGATCGATGTCTTCAAAGGCAAACACGTGCTCGTTCTCATAAACTTTCTTCGCGGGAATCTCGGCGCGGAGAATACGGCAAAAGAGGCAATTGGCAGTCGGATCGGTCATGGCAGGCTCCGGCGTGAGAATAGCATTGGCATCATAGAAGCGGCCAGTGATCCGTGAAAGGCGGTTGATCGCTGCGTATTGACGACTGTCCCACCAACCACGGATCACTGATCACTGATCACTGATCACTAATCCAATCTCACCAGAAATACCGCTCCGTCGGAGGTTTCGGTTTCGGCGGCCAGTTTCTCGGCACGGCCGTGATCGTCGTCAAGAACACGAACCCGCACCCACCAATCGCCCGCGGGGCTGGCGAATTTCAGCACCTTGGCCGTGCGGTAACGGCGCTTGAGGTGGTCGGCAACTTTCCCCGCGGCTTCTTCGTGAGGGAAGCCGCCAATCTGCACGGCCCACTTCCCGCCCGTCGCCAGCGGCGTCGGGGTCTGCATCACCTCTACTTTCACGTCGGCGACACCGGGCAGATAGACATCGAGTTGGCGCGCGGCGGCCAGTGACAAATCGAGAACGCGGCCGGGGATGAAGGGACCGCGATCAGTAATGCGCACCAGCGCCGTATGGCCGGTCTTCAGATTGGTAACGCGAACAATCGAGCCCAGCGGCAGCGTGCGATGTGCAGCCGTCATGGCGTGCATGTTGTATATCTCGCCGTTCGATCCGCGACGGTTGTGATACGGCGGACCATACCAGCTCGCTTTGCCCGTTTCCGTAGCCAGAGGCTTGCTGCTAGAGGGAATGGTGGGTTCAGCGAGGTCGGCGTTTTCTTCTTCGCTTCCTGCGACGGGCAGCCGGTCATGCTTTGCCGCGCCCGCGGGACGAGATGGGGTGGCCGAAGGCTCGGACGTCGGAGGAGGTGGTGGCACATCCAACCGCGCCTGCTTGGAATGGCCGCAACCAGAGAGGATCCAAAAGATCAGCACTAGAACGAGAGGAGCGGCAGTCGCGGCCGAAGACCTACCGGGAGCTTTCACTTTCGCGCAGCTTTTTGCTGCTCCATATAGTCGGCGAGCTCGTTAAGCTTTAGGCTGGCGGTTCGAAGAGCTTTGGTGGAATGCTGGCGCACCGCAGGGACCACCTCGTCGTTCAGATACTTGATGAATTCAGGGATCTCTTTCTCGATCCGTTCAGCGGCCTCGGCCACCTTTTTGCCGACGCGAGCCGACGCGTCTTCCACCTTGCGGTTGAAGTTGTTCATGATGCTCCTTAAATCCGTGTTCGACTATTATTTCGTGCTTTGCGGCGAGGGTCAATTGCCGGCATGCGACTGCCTCGGGTTCCGATTCTTGCCATCGCAAGGCGCCGACTAATAGGCATCTTTCGATTTCTTGTTGCAGTAAGGATTTAATCCTTGATAAAGTAGGGAGATGCCTAAAGTGACTTCCAAGCTGCAGTTGACCGTCCCCAAGGCCATCGCCAATCAGTACGGCATCCGGCCTGGCGATGAACTGGAGTGGATTCCCGCTGGCGAGAGCATTCGTGTTCAGTTGGTGCGGCGCAAAGCCAAGGCCGCTCACGAGTTGACGGCAGAAGAACGGTTAGCGCTGTTCGATGCCAACACGAAATGGCTGGACGAACTCCAGGCCGACCAACTCAAAGAAGCAAAAGCCAAAGGCACGGGCGTTACCCGCAAAAATCGCGGCTGGACGCGCGAAGAGCTATACGAAGATGATAGGGGCCTTCCGCGTGGCTTCCCTCGTTGATACTAATATTTTGGTCTACCGTTGCGACCCACGAGACCCCGCCAAGCGCGCGGTGGCCCTCCAGGTTCTCCGCGAGGGTGAGACGTCCTGGGAGTTGCGCATTCCGCATCAAGCGCTAGTTGAGTTCGTGAATTCCGTAACTCGCTTAAGCGGCGGGGCGCAGCCAATCATGACCCTTGGCGATGCGACGCGCCAAGCGGAATTATTTATGGCCGAGTTCCCCGTGCTTTACCCGAATGAATCGGTCTTCCGCATGGCGCTGTTGGGCAAAGCGGCGTACGGACTTCCCTGGTATGACGCCCATCTTTGGGCCTACGCGGAGCACTACGGCTTGCCTGAAATCATCTCGGAAGATTTTGAACACGGGCGCAGATATGGCACAGTGCGGATAAGAAATCCATTTGCAGAGTTGGGTCTAGCCTAGATTGCTGACAGACTATGCTTTTGGGTGGCGCAGCGCCTCAGCGCTGCGATAAGGTACACAGTTTCAATGGCGGCTTAGCCGCTGAGCTGCTCGAATCCATCTTGAAGCCGCCACGCAAACTCGACGCATTCTCCAATTTCCCCAAGATGAAGTTTCGAAGGCGGCTGCTCGCCTGGTATGACCTTCATCGGCGCGACCTCCCCTGGCGCTCGAGCCGCGATCCTTACCGCGTGTGGCTTTCCGAGATCATGCTGCAGCAGACGCGGGTGGCGGCGGTGATCGCGCACTATCACGAATTTCTGCGGCGCTTTCCCACGGTCATAAAACTGGCGGCGGCGCGCGAGTCGAGCGTGCTGGCGGCCTGGAGTGGCCTGGGATATTACCGGCGGGCGCGCATGATGCACGCGGCAGCGAAAGTTATCGTGCGCGAGCATGGTGGAAATATTCCTGCTAGTGCGAAGGCCCTGCTGGCCCTGCCGGGCGTTGGCCGCTACACTGCGGCGGCGATTGCCAGCATTGCCTTCGGCGAGCCGGTGGCGGTGGTCGATGGCAATGTTGAACGCGTGCTGCAACGGTTATTTGCGAAGCGGGTTGCTGGAGAAGAATTATGGCAAGCCGCCAATGACTTGCTGGATGCGAAGCGTTCTGGCGATTTCAATCAGGCGATGATGGAACTGGGCGCGATGGTTTGTACGCCGCGTGCGCCGGGGTGTTTGACTTGCCCGGTGGTGGAATTGTGCGCGACGCGCGGGGAGATGGCAGGCGCGGCGAAAGCGCGGCAGAAGAAACGGGAGATTCACTACGCGCTAGATTGCAGCGATGGCCAGGTGTTTCTGGTGCAGCGTTCGCGGGATGCGTCGCTGATGGCAGGAATGTGGGAGTTGCCGGAGATTGCGCACCCCGGAGATCGCGCTCAGCCCGACTTCATCGTTCGGCATTCGATCACGGTGACGAACTACAAAGTGCACGTATGGCGAAGAACCGCGCCAGACCTCGCTCTCGGCAAATGGATCCCACTTCGACGAATGCGGAAACTTGCGATGACTGGGCTTACTCGCAAAATCCTTCGTAGATCCCCCAGCCCCGTGGTCTAGACCATCGGAATGAAATCGCGTGTTTTGCTGTCGTGAATCCCCTATGTACGTGCGATCCCGCGGTCACCGTCACTCGCATCAAGTGGCGTTCAGCAAGGTGCCTTTATTTGTGGCACTGCAGTTCTCGGGTGATCGACGTCCACTGAACTGTCCGGCTGCTCGAACGGTGTTCCAGTTTCTTCCCATCCAGATCGCCGTACGCGTCATCTAAAATCAAGACGATACGTGCGAGCACTCATGCGCTGGCTGCGGAATATCCTGAAGAGACGAACCGGAGGACGACCGATGGCGGCATTGACCGCGGGCACGAAGGCGCCCGAGTTTGAACTGAAAGCGATGGATGGCAAGCGCTTCGTGCTGCGCGATGAACTGGCTCGCGGGCCGGTGGTGTTGGCATTTTTCAAAGCTTCATGCCCCACATGCCAGTATGCCTTTCCGTTCCTGGAGCGGCTGGAGCGAGCCTATGGGCACACGGGCGTCAGAATCATCGGCGTTTCGCAGAACGATCCCAAGCAGACTGCCGCCTTCACCAAAGAATTTGGCGTGAGCTTTCCCGTGCTGCTCGACGATATGGAAACCTATCCTGTGTCGAACGCGTATGGGCTGACCAACGTTCCCACCCTGTTCTGGATTGCGGAGGATGGCGAGATTGAACTTTCCAGCGTGGGCTGGTTGAAGGCGGAATTCGAAGAGATCAACAAGAAAATGGCGGAGGCGCGAAACATTCCCGCCGCATCCGTGTTCAAGCCCGGTGACGATGTGCGCGATTTCCGCGCCGGTTGAAGCTCGAAGAATTGATCCCGCGGTCGCGGGAAAGAAAAGCAAAAAAGGAAAGACTCTAACCAAGCTCGCAAAGAAAGAACTCCCCTCTATGCCTGGAAGCAAACGAATCCTGCTGAGGTGTTTGATTTTCGCTCTCGCAGCATTTCTGACGGGCTGCGGTGGCGTTTCCAAATCCTCTGCTCCGCCGCCAGTAACGACCGGCCAGTTCACGCACGTCTATGTGGCTTTTCCTCCGGCAACTGGAGTGAACAATGCGCACTTCATGAGTACCGTGATGACCCAGAAAGCCATCGAGGGCGTGACTGTGGCCACCGCGTGGATTGACGCCGAAACCGGAACTCCCGGAGCCGGAACCTGCCAGCCGACCGGCACCGATACTTGCCAGTTGGATTCGTTTGGATGGACGCACACCTACGACTGGTCCACGATCGATGCCGCCAATGCGCAATGGTTCGGAGCGGAATCAGGAACGAAGAAGGTCAACATAATTCTGGACGGGATTCGCGGAGCGTCCCCCATCTGCGCCTTGACCAACAGTTGCATCAATCCGATTACTCCGTATTACATAACCACATCCAGCTGGGCGGCGCACACTGCGTCGGGCGCGGAGGATATCATCAACGGGAACAAAGATGGTTGCACAAACGATGTCGGCCTGGACACTACCTCGATGACGCGAGACTCAGCCGGCTTGGTTACCGTGAACGAAGCGAATCACGGATACGCGAACGGCGACACCATCTGGGTGGGAGGGACAACGCCCTCCAATTACAACGTCACTCAAGCGGCGGGAGCCCGGGTTCAAAACGCCACGGCCAACACCTTTCAATACCAGTCGGACACCCACACGGCGGACAGCGCATCCACTCCGGGGACAGTGATCAGCCGCCAGCAGTCGTACCCCGTTCCCTACGAAACGCCTTACAAGACGGGGTGGAAGTCATTCATCACGGCGGCGATCCTCCACTTCAATGCCTCGCCAAATTTGTCGCAAATCGACTACATGCGCGTGGGCCGATCGGTGGGCGGAGAAGCCTATCCCTACTGCATTCCAATCATGGAAGGGCTCCCTGCACCCAATGCGTACACCAAGTCGGGATGGCTGGCGTACTACACCGCGATTGATGATTTTGTGCAGGCGCAAAAGTCGAAGATGCTAATCCTCGATCCCTTGAACGAGGCCGGAACCGGCAACGCTGGCGACCCGAAAGACCCCACCTATGGCACTGCCGAGGCGGCGACTGCCGTTGCCCACAAAAACGCGTCCGGCACTGTGAACGGTTTTGGCAGCCAGGGACTGCGAGCCAGCGACATCACCAACTACGCTGCCAACACCTACTGCGCCTCCGACTGGTGCGGAACTTTCAACGCTAACTACCAGGCCAACCACAACCTCGAACTGCAGACGCTTGGTCTGTCGGACCCTGCCGGCCTCACCATGAACGCGACTGGCGATCTTCGACCTTTGCTGCCGTTTGCAGTCGAGCGGCATATGACCATTCTGGAGCTTTACAACCTCGACGCCTTGCTGGCCTACGATCCGAATTATTGTGTGCTCAACGTGCCGGATAACGGAATGTGCGCGACGGGCAGTGTTGAGATCCCAGTTATTGTTTTGCCGCCGCAGGACCAGCAACCCTATTTCCAGAAAGTGGGCCAGCCTGGGCAGACCGGCGCCACGGGCGATGGGTCTTACGCCGCGACCATCAATAGCACAGAAGGGCAGCACTAGCGGCAGGAACTTGTGATTGTTGATTTCTGATTGTTGCTTTCAAGACTTAAGAGCACAGGCACCGGAACGACGCTCTAGATCAGCAATCAACAATTAACCATGGCAATTCTACAAACGCGCACCTCCCGCGGCCTATAACCAAGCGGGCAGTGTCCTACAAGACACTAATCTGAGGGCCGCCTGGTATTCCTGGTTTTCTATCCCATCCCTTACAATGTGAACACTTTCCTTCATCTCAGCCTTCGTGAGGAGACGAATGTTCATGGGGCTTGTGCAACGGACCATGCGGAAGTTTCTCGCCAGCCTGGTGGTTGGCACGGTGGTGGTGA
>WNFD01003535.1_pt1 | contig 19055 bp, 15 predicted proteins | sample 5400491 | NCBI WGS metagenome assembly WNFD01 (sample SAMN13153343, study PRJNA577476) | soil metagenome | isolation source: 120 cm saprolite under Douglas fir tree site 2 hole 2 replicate 2 | place: USA:California | collected 2015-04-18 | reverse complement strand
CCCGGTCTCGCACAACGACAAACCGGCGACCCCGACCGTGGCCGCCCGCCCGCGTCCTCTGAGGGACCCGGCCCGGGACCCGCACCGCACGACTCTGGTCTTGGCCCCGCGCCACCAGAACCCGACGGCCTGCCACCCGATGAGCCAGATCAAGCCCCCCGCGAGGCTAGCTGCGCCGATGACGACTTCGGAACCGGGTCGCGACCGCCACCGGCCTGGCCGCCCGTGCCGCCCTTGCTGCCGTCCGGCCCCGCAGCCATGGGCAGGCTCCAGCCTGCCGCCGGCGGCCTGCTCGACCTGACCGTGCCCTGGTCCACCCTCACCGGCGACTCCGGCGAACCCGGCCATCTCAGCCAGATCGGCCCCATCACCCCCAGCCAGGCCCGCGACCTCGCCGACCTCGCTAGCTACGACCCCGCCGTCTCCTGGCGCGTCATCATCACCAGCCCTGATGGCACCGCCACCGCCGTTCGCCGGGTACCGACGCTGCCGGGATCAAGCGGCCCGGCGGGCCTGATCCGGCGGGTCAGCGTCAGCATGCGCCCTCAGCAATTGAGCGGCCCGCCCTCGCCCGGCCTGCCCGCAATCTGGGCACGCACCCTCCGCGCCGCCGCCCGTGCCGCCGAAGAAGCGCGCCTCAAGGCGCTCGCGGACACCGCCGCCGGAGGCTGCGCCCACACCCTGGCGACTCCCGCTTACCAGCCCCCGCCCCGGCTCCGCGAACTCATCACCGCCCGCGACGGGACCTGCCGCTTCCCCACCTGCCGCCAGCCCGTCTGGCGCTGCGACCTCGACCACTGCACCCCCTACCACCGGGGCGGGCGTACCTGCTCCTGCAACCTCGGCGGCCTCTGTCGCTTCCACCACATCCTTAAGCAACATCACCTCTGGCAACTCATCCAGCCCACACCCGGCACCTTCGGATGGGTCACTCCCGCTGGACGCACTTACTACACCCAGCCCGACAGCCACGCCGCCTAACCGAAAGGCTGGAACAGTGGGAGCAAGCACAGTGGGAGCAAGCACAGTGGGAGCAAGCAGATTGAGCGCACGAAGAATGAGCGCACGAAGAATGAGCGCAACCGGGTCAGGCTCCGATGCCGCGGCCGAGATACGCAGGCCGCTGGAGATCGGCGTGCGATACCAGGAGGGCCTCGACCGCCTCCCACCGGCCAGCCGGCATCTCGGTCACCCGCCCCACGGCATCGTCGACGTGCAGGTAGAGGTGCTCACCTGTCGCGACCGCCGTCCCGTCGGATCGGGTCAATACCGTGTGCACCCGCATTCTCTTGAGATCAGCGCTCACCAGTAGGCTCGCCGCTTCGAGCCGGTCACCAAGCCTGCATTCAGCGAGATAGCGGATGTGGCTCTCGACCGTGTACATCGCCCGTCCGGTGCGTGCCCGGTAGTCCACGCTCAGACCGAGCTCAGCAAGCAGCAGCTCGTTGGCTTCGCTCAGCAGGATGGCGTAACCCGCATCGTTGAGGTGCCCGTTGTAATCGATCCATTCCTCGCGCACCTCGGTCTTGTACTGCGCGAAGAGGCCGGATGGCGGTCCATCTGACGGCCGATCAGCGTCAGGCACGGCGGTGCTTGGCCAGCAGGAGCAGCAGGTCGGCCAGGAAGTCATCACGCTGCCGCTCGAGTTTCCGGACCGTGACATCCCCGATCTCCTCGTCCACGCCGGCGACGACAGTGTCACGCAGGCGCGGGGTGAGCTCCGGAGCGTTCAGCCTGGTCCACGGCTCAAGCAGCGCTGGACCGAAATGGTCGAGCATGTGCGCCATCCCGCCTTGCCCGCCGGCCAGGTGGAAGGTGAGCATCGGCCCCATCAGCGCCCATCGGAGACCGGGCCCGTAGGTGATCGAGTCATCGATCTGCTGGACGGTCGCCTGCCCCGAGTCGACCATGTGCAGCGCCTCGCGCCACAGTGCCTCCTGAAGCCGGTTGCCGATGAAGCCGGGCACTTCGCGGTCCATCGTCAGGCACACCTTGCCGGTGTGGGTGTAGAACTTCTCCGCCCACGTCACAACGGCGGGATCGGTATCCCGGCCACCGACGATCTCCACCAGCGGTATGAGGTAAGGCGGATTAAACGGGTGGCCGACAATGAACCTGCCCGGGTTCTTCGTGTCCGCCGCCATGTCGCTCATCATGAAGCCTGACGTGCTCGACCCGACGACCGCGCCGGCCGGCGTGACCGCGTCGATCTCCGCGAGCAGCGCCACCTTGGTGTCGAGCGTCTCCGGTGCGGACTCCTGGACGAATTCCGCATCGGCGACCGCATCGGCCAGGCTGCCGGCGAACCGCAGCCGCTCCGGCGATGCACCGGGCCGCAGGCCGAGCCGCTCAAGAGCTGGCCACGCGGTATCGACCAGCGCGTTCAGCCGCTCCTGCGCGCCGAGGCCTGGATCCCATGCCGCGACGTCATAGCCCATCCGGAGGAAATGCGCAGCCCAGCCCGCGCCGATCACGCCGGCGCCGACGATGGCGACAGTCTGGACGTCCTCCGGTGATCGGCCCCAGCCCTCGCTCACCAGCCGACCTGATCGAGGCCCTTGAGCGCCAATATCTCGCGAGCCTCAGCGGGGGTCGCGATCTCGAGCGACAGCTCGCGCAGGATCCGGACGATCTTGGCGACTTGCTCGGCATTGGACTCCGCGAGCCGACCCCTTCCGATAAACAGGCCGTCTTCGAGCCCGACTCGGACATGGGAGCCCATCACGGCGGAGACTGTGATCATCTCGAACTGGTGGCGGCCCGCGCCGAGCACTGACCACTCGATCGCATCGCCGAACAGCCGATCCGCGGTGGCCTTCATATGCGTGAGATGGTCGACCCCGGCGCCGATCCCGCCCATCACTCCAAGGATCGTCTGCAGGAAGATCGGCGGCTCTACCAGGCCCTCGTTGAGGTAATAGGCCAGCGTGTACAGGTGGCCGATGTCGTAGGCCTCATACTCGAAGCGGGCCCCGGTCGCCGCGCGCAGGTCCGTCAGCATGTGCTCAATGTCGGCGAACGTGCTGACGAACGGCTCGGTCCTAGTGCTCTCAAGGTATGGCTCTTCCCAGTCGAACTGCCACTTGCCCGCGTACTTGCCGATCATCGGGAAGCTGCCGTAGTTGAAGGTGCCCAGGTTCAGCGTGCACAGTTCTGGCTTGGTCTCGTAGATCACGCGGAGGCGATCAGCCACGGACATGCCCGTGCCGCCGCCGCTTGTGATGCTAATGACGGCGTCGGTCTCGGATTTGATCGCCTTGAGGTACTCCATGAACACCGCTGGATCGGCCGTCGGGCTTCCGTCCTTCGGGTCGCGGGCGTGCAGGTGAATCACGGATGCGCCCGCCTTGACCGCGGCCACTGACTGGGAGACCACGTCTTCGACGGTGTAGGGCAGGTGCGGCGACATGGTCGGCGTGTGCGCCGATCCCGTAACCGCGCAGGTGATGATGACCTTTCTGGACCGAGCCACGCGAACCTCCGGACGGCCGAGCCTAAATGACGAGCGCAGCGCGCATTATGAGCAGATGCCGCACCATGTGAAACGGTGCTCCGGATCCAATGCTCTTGTCAAGACCTCTGGCACTCAGCCGCGCAGCTGATTTCAGTCGTGGAGCGACGCCTCCACCGCCGCCGCGGCGTCGATCGCCACGGAGCCGAGCGCCTCCAGCCGCGACCGCGGCACTCGGCCGGCCGGACCCCAGATGCTGAAGACCGCTAGTGGTCGCTCCTCGCCTGCACGCAGCACCGGAGCCGAGACACCGAACAGCGCAGGCTCAAGTTCGCCCGCCGACACGGCGTATCCATCCTCGCGGATCTTGGCGAGCTCGCCGAACAGCCGCCCGAAGTCGGTGACGGTCGCATCGGTGAAACCATCGAGCACGGGCCCGAGAACTCCGCGGGCCTCGGGCTCGGGCAGCCACGCCAGCCAGGCCTTGCCGGTCGACGTGGCGTGCAGCGGGACGGGCCGGGCCAGCCAGTTGACGGTCAGCACCGATGGAGGCGCGACCTCGTCGACGTAAACGAGACCCGACCGCCGCGCGAGCGCCAGGATCGCGGCCTCGCTGATCTGCGCGCAGACCCGTTCCAGGACGTGATGAGCACGCCTGACCACTCCGTCAACGCCGGAGGCAGCAGCGAGCCTGGCGACGGTGTAGCCGACCTGGTACCGGCTCGTCGCCGGGTCTCTTTCCACGATGCCCTGGTCTTCGAGCGTGGCAAGCAGCCGCCAGGCCGTCGCGCGGTTGATGCCGCACGCCAGCGCGAGCTCGGCGACGGTCCGGCCGCGCGGCGCGGCTATTGCGATGGCATCAAGGAGGGCGATGGCCCGCTGCACCGACTGCACCCGCCCCCGCTGGGCCTGGTCACCAGCGATTTCTAGTGCGCTCACGTGACATCCTGTCCGGTTGACGGCTATTGCCGCGCTTGCCTATCGTCGCATATTACGAATGCTCATCGCACTGACCGAATGCAGCGACGCTCACGCACTGGGGGTAGCCGGGATATGACCGCGCTGATGCTGGGTGGCTGATGCTCGGGTGGCCTCGCGATGATTGACGCGCCGCTTGCGCTGCATCAGGCCACCGTTGCCGCTGACTGGCTTGATTACAACGGTCACGTGAGCGAATGGTGCTACCTGCTGCTGGTCGGCGATGCCGCCGATGCCTTCTTCCGGTACGTGGGCATCGATGAGGCCTACCGGGCGGCCGGGCACTCGCTCTACACCGCGGAGACCCACCTGCATCATCTCCGCGAGACCGGGGCCAGCGATCAGCTCGCGGTTCCCTTGCACCTGCTCGACGTCGGACCGAAGAGCCTGCACATTTTTCATACCGTCCGCGACGTGGCCACGCAGGAAGAAGTGGCGACGGCCGAACAGCTGCTCGTGCACGTCAACACGGCCAGCGGCCGGGTCGTCCCGATGCCCGACGACCTGCGCGGCCGGCTTGAGGCGATCAGGACGGCGCACGCCGTGCTGCCGGTACCCCCGGCGGTAGGCCACGTCATGGGCGTCCGCCGTCGAAGCTAGGCGAGCCGAAGCTAGGCCCAAAGCTAGGCCTGGAGAGCCAAAGAGGAGAACTGCCATGGATTTCGGGCCCAGTGACGAGCACCGCGCCATCGTCTCGACGGTCCGCGACTTCGTGCGCCGTGAGCTGGTCCCGCACGAAGATCTGGTGGAGCGCCTTGATGAGGTTCCGGCGGAGCTCGCCGCGCAGATCAGGGGCCGGGCCATCGCGGCCGGCCTGTACGCGGCGAACTTCCCGGAAGAGCTTGGCGGCGGCGGCTTGGATGAGCTGTCGCTCACGCTGGTCGAGCGGGAGCTCGGCTGGACGTCCTACGCCCTGCAGTGGCTTGTGGCCAGGCCGAGCAACATCCTGCGAGCCTGTGTGGGCAATCAGGTCGAGTCCTACCTGCTGCCCGCGATCCGCGGCGAGCGGATCGACTGCCTGGCGATGACCGAGCCGGGAGCCGGTTCCGATGTCCGGTCGATGCGGACGAGGGCCATCCGCGATGGCGCCGACTGGGTGCTTAACGGCGCCAAGCAATTCATCAGCTACGCCGACATCGCCGATTTCGTGATCGTGTTCGCCGTGACCGGCACGGAACCGAGCGCCAGGGGCGAGCGCTCGGCAATCTCGGCGTTCCTCGTCGATCATGGCACTCCAGGTTTCACGGTTAGCCGTGGTGCGTCATCGGTCTCGCACCGCGGTTACCACCACTGCGAGCTATCTTTCGCTGACTGCCGGGTTCCGGGCTCGGCGCTGCTCGGCACCGAAGGACGGGGGTTCGACCTGCTGAGCGAGTGGCTCGGCGCCAGCAGGCTCACGGTCGCGGCGACGAGCGTCGGGCGGGCCAGGCGGGTACTTGACCTGAGCACCGGATGGGCAGCGAGCCGCGAGCAGTTCGGTCAGCCGATCGGGCGCTTCCAGGGCGTCGCGTTCAGCCTGGCCGACATGGCGACCCAGCTCGAGGCCGCCGAACTGCTCACGCTCCGAGCCGCCTGGCTCCTCACGAAAGGCAAGATGAGCGACGCCGACGCGGCCATGGCCAAGCTCTACGCCTCAGAGATGCTCGGCAGGGTGACCGATCAGGCGGTGCAGATCTTCGGCGGCATGGGCCTGATGAGCGACCTGCCAATCGAGCGGTTCTGGCGGGACGCCCGGGTCGAGCGGATCTGGGACGGGACCAGTGAAATCCAGCGGCACATCATTTCGCGGTCCATGTTGCGCGAGCGGGGCGCCTGAGATGGCGGCGGGCCGTGACACGACGGGACCTGAGGCGGTAACGACCGGGGCGGCAGGCGACGGAACGACAGGACGTGGTCCGACGGTACCTGAACCGGTCATGAGCGAGGCAGTGGCCGGCGTGCTCACGATCACGCTGGACCGGCCGCCGGCGAATGCCGTGGATGTGGCGACCAGCCACGCACTGTATGAGGCCTTCGCCCGGCTGGAAAACGACACCAGCCTGCGGGTAGGCATTGTGACCGGGCACGGCGACCGGTTCTTCTGCGCCGGATGGGATCTCAAGGCTGCCGCGGCCGGCGAGGCAGTGGACGCCGACCACGGCCCTGGCGGATTCGCCGGGCTCACCGAGTTGCACGGGCGCACGAAGCCCGTCATTGCCGCGGTTAACGGCCTCGCAGCGGGCGGCGGGTTCGAGTTGGTGCTCGCAGCCGATCTGGTCGTAGCAGCCGAGCACGCCGAGTTCAGCCTGCCTGAGGCGACGCTTGGCATTATCCCGGACGCCGGCGGGGTGCTGCGGCTGCCGCGGCGGCTGCCCAGGCCGGTCGCCGTCGAGCTGTTGCTGACCGGGCGCAAGCTGGGGGCACGCGAGGCGCTCGGCCTCGGCCTGATCAACGAGGTTGTGCCCGGGGCGGAGGTCATGTCCGCTGCGCAGGCACTGGCGGCCCGGATCGTCCGTTCCGCGCCCCTCGCCGTCGCCGCCATCCTTGAGGTGCTGGACGCCACTGAGGCTGAGTCGGTGACCGCCGGTTACGAAACTCTGCGCTCAGGCCGGCTGCCCGGGTATGCCGCGATGCTCACCTCGCAGGACGCGGCCGAAGGGCCAGCCGCCTTTGCCGAGCGGCGGGCGCCGGTCTGGATGGGCCGGTAAGTCGCGCTCGCGCTCAGCCGCCTGCGCGGCGGTCGCTGCCGCATCGGCGATCGCCGGGAGCGCTAGGTAGCACAGGTCGCGGCACTGCCGGTCCCACCACGCGTCTTCGTACGGCCAGGCTGATGTCTTGACGACCACTACGCGCTGGCGACGGTCGACGTAGACGAACTGGCCTCGCATCCCGTCGGCAGTGACCCGCTCGCCCGCCGCGTCCAGCGGCCACCAGTGGTAGCCGAAGCCCGCGTGGGTCGTGATCGTGCTCGGCAGCCTGCCAGGAGCGAGGAAGTCCCGCTCAGGCCGGCTGCTGGCTTGCACCCACGAGCGGCTGACGACCTGGTGGCCTGCCCAGCGGCCATCGATCTGTAGCGACCCGATCCTGGCCCAGTCGCGCGCGGTCGCGGCGAGCGCGCCGCCCGCCATCGCGACGCCTCCACGCTCCGCAGGCTGGTCAAGGCCGACCACCGCAGGCCGCTCAGCTTCGATCGCGGCCCACAGGCGGGCCAGCGCGCCGGAGAACGATTCGGCGGTAGCCCGTTCCCGCGCCCAGTCAAGGACCAGCGAGTCCGGCGTGCAGTAGGCGAACCGGCTGCCTGGCGGGTCACCCGGCGGCACCCGCAGCAGCTCGTCCCGCATCCCGCCGGCGCCGCTCCGCCACCGGCCGAGCAGCTGCGAGGCCGGGCTGGCCGGGTCGTGGTAGTCCTCGCGCCAGCCCACTCCTGTTGTCATGGTGAGCAACTGCCGCAGGGTCACTCTTGCGTAACCGGTGGCGCCGAGCTCGGGTACGAGGCTGGTCACCGTGGTGTCCACGTCTGGAAGGCTGCCCTCGTCCCTAGCCCGTCCGGCCAGCAGCGCCAGTGCGGACTTGGTCGCTGAGTAGCCCATCAGGCGGTCAGATGGTCCGGCTCCCCCGCCGTACTGCTCGTGCACGAGCACGCCGTCGACCACGACCACCAGCGCCGTTGTGGCCGTGATGGCCAGGAACTCGTCGAGGTCCATGCTCCGTCCCGCCCCGACAATGGTGACCTGCAACGGAACTCGCCGGGGCGGCCAGGGCCGCGGCGCAGGCGCTGGTACTTCGGCGTGCGCCCATTGGTGTTGCGGCTCGATCGTGCCCTGTGTGGCCGTGTCCAATTTGGTATACTTAGTCACTTGCGCCTATAACATCACTGCGTCACCATACGGTGAAAGGTTGACAGGGACCGAACGGGGACGCTACTACGGGTCACACTGCGTGCCGTGTCACTCCCAGCCCCTGAGCACGGGCTCGCAGTCCCCGATTGAATTCCGCAGCCTGACCGTACGCACGCAGCGGCGCCAGGGGGCGCCAACAGGAGGGTCTCGACATGGCAGATATCTCACGACGCCAGCTCGTCACCGGCGCCGCGGGCCTGGCAGTCGCCGGCACCGTCGCAGCCGCGTGCGGCGGGGGGTCGTCGCCGTCCGGCAATGGAGGCAGCGGGGGCGGGAAGCCCAAGCGCGGCGGGAACTTCCGGCTCGGCGTCACGGGCGGCGGATCCAAGGACATCATGGACGGGCAGAACATCATTACCAAGCCCGACCAGGCCCGCCTGATCACCGCCTTTGAGACGCTGCTCCTGTTCGACGACAACTACCAGCTGACGACCAACGGCCTGGCCGAGAGCGTCACAGCCGACAACCCCAAGCAGTACACGATCAAGCTGAAGAAGGGCATCGAGTTCTCGAACGGCAAGACCCTGACGGCAGACGACGTCCTGTACTCCTTCCAGCGCATCGGGACCAAGGCCTACGGCCTCACCGGGTACGCGGCGACCGCCACGATGGACATCGCGGGGATGAAGAAGCTTGACACGTACACCGTCAGGCTCCCGTTGAAGACGCCGGACGCGACGATCCCGCAGACGCTGGCGAGCTACACCTTCAACATGGTGCCGGTCGGGTACAAGGGCTACCCGGCCCCGCAGATCGGCACGGGCGCCTACAAGCTCAAGTCGTTCACGCCTGGCCAGCAGAGCGTCCACGTGCGCAACCCCAACTACTGGCGGGGCGGCGGCGAGCCATACTTCGACCAGGTCACCATCATCGACTTCACCGACTCGACCGCTCAGGTGAACGGGCTGCTCAGCGGGCAGATCGACGCGATGACCGACCTGCCGACCTCGCAGGTAAAGGTCCTAGCGGGCCGCGGCATGCATGCGCTGGTCTCTCAGACCGGCGGCTGGCTGCCGCTGTGCATGGCTATCGATATGCCGCCGTTCGACGACGTCCGGGTGCGGCAGGCGATGCGCCTGATCGTGGACCGGAAAACGATGATCTCGCAGGTGCTCTCCGGCTACGGCGTCCAGGGCAACGACCTCTACGCGCGGTTCGACCCCGGTTACGACAGCAGCCTGCCGCCGCGCAACCAGGACATCAGCGAGGCCAAGCGGCTGCTGAAGGCGGCCGGAAAGCAGAACCTCGTCGTCGACCTGCACACCACGAACGGGGCGGCCGGCATGGTCGACGTCGCGACCGTCTTCGCGAACCAGGCGCAGGCGGCCGGGGTCAAGATAAACCTGCACAACGACCCGAACTACTACGGCAACCAGTACCTCAAGCTCGCGTTCTCGATCGACTTCTGGGGAACCCGCAGCTACCTCAATCAGGTACAGCAGGGCTCGCTGCCGAACTCGCCGTACAACGAGACACACTGGCCGCCGAAATCGGGCACGGGATCGAACTTCATTTCGCTGTATAACCAAGCGCTGGCCACGACCGATACAGGCAAGCGAATCGAGATCGAGCATGAAATGCAAAAGCTGGAGTATGACATCGGCGGGTACATCATCCCGTTCTTCAACGACCTGATCGACGGCTACGCGGCCAATGTGAAGGGCCTGAAGCCGAGCAAGGGCACGCTCAACCTGGATAGCTTCGGCCACGGCTTCCGCACGATCTGGTTCGGCTAGGCCACCACCGTGCTCGCCAGGTTGCGGTCGGGCGGCTTCTCGGGGTTCGTCGTGCGCCGACTGCTGCTCGGTCTCATCGTCCTGCTCATGGTGTCGATCGTGGTCTTCGCGGCGACGCAGGCGCTGCCCGGTGACCCGGCCCGCGCCATCCTCGGTCGGTCGGCGACGCCGGCCAGCCTGGCGGCGCTGCGGCTGAAGCTGCACCTCGACCAGCCAGTCTTCAGCCAGTACTGGACCTGGCTCACCGGGCTGCTGCGCGGCAACCTGGGCACCTCGCTGGCCGCGCAGGAGCCGGTGACCACGCTGCTCGGGCCCAAGCTGGTGAACTCGTCGGTGCTGGTCGCCATTTCCGCGATCGTGTCGATCCCGCTATCGATCGCGATCGGCTCCTGGGCGGCGTTCAGGCGCGAGAAGATCTTCGACACGCTGAGCTCGAACCTGCTGCTGGTCCTGGCGGCGCTGCCCGAGTTCGTGGTCGCGGTCGTCCTGATCATCCTGCTGGCAACGACCGTGTCCCAAGTGTTGCCTGGGACGAGCACGATCCCGCCAGGATCCCGGCCATGGAATTTTCCCAGTTATCTGGTCCTGCCGGCCCTCACGCTCGTCATCGCGGTCGCGCCGTACGTCGCCAGAATCATGCGGGCGTCGATGGTCGAGGTGCTCGAGAGCGACTACGTGGAGATGGCCAGGCTTAAGGGCCTGCCAGAACGGATCGTCTTGATCCGGCACGCCCTGCCGAATGCGCTTGGGCCGGTGTTCCAGGTCATCGCGCTCAATCTTGCGTACCTGGCCGGCGGCATCGTCGTGGTCGAGACCGTCTTCAACTACGGCGGCATCGGCAGCGGAATGCAGGAGGCGGTGATCAACCATGATCTGCCGGTGGTGCAGGCGCTGGCCATGCTCATCGCCGCCGTGTATGTCGCGCTCAACCTGCTCGCCGACGTGGCCACCATCATGGTCACGCCGCGGCTGAGGACGCAGCTGTGATCCCGGCTGCCGGGCCCGAGTCCCCGACCTCATACGTGGCGGCGGTGACGGTCCCGCTCGGCACGCCGCCGATCCGCGCGACGTCGCTGCTGCGCCGCTCGCTGCGGCTTTGGCGCACCCGGATCGGCGTACTGCTGGTCGGCCTGCTTGTCCTACTGGCTATCGTGGGTCCCTTCGTGGCGCCCCACGGCCCGAGCACCCCGGTCGGCGTGCCGAACTCCCTGCCCGGCGGAAAGGCAGTGCTGGGGACCGACTACCTTGGCCAGGATGTGCTGAGCCGACTCCTGTATGGCGGCCGGAGCATCCTGATCACCGCCTTGATCGCGACCGCGCTTGGGCTCGTCGTCGGCGTCGTGATCGGACTAGTGGCCGCATACGCGCGGAACGCCCTCGACGATGTCCTGATGCGCGCGATGGACGTGATCATGGCGTTCCCGCAAATCATGCTCGCGCTGGTGGCCGTGGCCGTGGTCGGGCCACACGCCTGGGTGATAGTCGTCGCGATCGCGCTCACGACCGTCCCGCGGATCGCGAGGGTAGCGCGAGGCGCCGCGCTGCCTGTCGTCGAGCGTGACTTCATCGCCAGCGCCGAGGCGATGGGGGTGCAGCGGTGGCGGATCCTGTTCGTCGACCTGCTGCCAAACACGCTCGGGCCGCTCATGGTGGAGGCCAGCCTCCGGATGACCTACTCGATCGGCGTCATCGCCGCGCTGGCGTTCCTCGGGCTGTCAACCGACCCCAACCAGGCGAACTGGGGCACGATGATCCAGGAGAACCAGCTCGACCTAGCGGTCCAGCCTTGGGGCGCGGTCGCGCCGATCATTGCCATCGCCCTGCTGACGATGGGCACCGGCCTGATCGGCGACGGCATCGCCCGGACGGCGGCAGGCATCGACCGGAGCCGGGGAGCCGAATGAGCACCGCCGAACTCGCCGGCGCCTCGACCGAGCCGGTCCAGGCCGCCGTCGCTGTCAAAGATCTGGAGATCCAGATCACCGCGACCCGGACGCCTGTGATCAGCGACGTCTCGTTCGAGATCGCCCGCGGCGAGATCCTCGGGGTGGTGGGCGAGTCCGGATCGGGCAAGACCACGGTCGGCCTGGCGCTGCTCGGCCATGCTCGGCGCGGCCTGGCCATCGCTGGCGGGTCCGTCCTTCTCGGCGGCCGGGACATTCTGGCGCTGAGCGATGACCAGCTGCGCCGGCTGCGTGGCGGTGCAGTGTCGTATGTCCCGCAGGACCCTGCCTCGTCGCTGAACCCGGCGCTGCGGGTCGGCCTCCAGATCAGGGAGGTGCTCGAGGCACACGCTGCTGACCGGGACGGGGACGGAGGCCGGGCCGCGCACGCGGATCATTCCGCCCGCATCGCCGAGATGATGCGCGAGGTCGCCCTGCCCGACGACCCGAAGTTCCTGCGGCGCTACCCACATGAGCTCTCCGGCGGCCAGCAGCAGCGGATCGGCCTGGCCATGGCGTTCGCGAACAGGCCCCGCCTGATCGTGCTCGACGAGCCGACCACCGGCCTGGACGTCACCACCCAGGCGCACGTGCTGTCGACCGTCCGCGATCTGGCCAAGGCGCACGACGTTGCCGCGCTCTACGTCAGCCACGACCTCGCCGTTATCGCCACACTCGCAGGGCGGGTCGCGGTGATGTACGCGGGCCGCGTAGTCGAGCTGGGCAGCGCCGATGACCTCTTCGCGGCCGCGGGGCACCCCTACACCAGGCGGCTGATCGGCGCCATTCCACGGCTGACCGGTGGGCGCTCGCTCCTCGGCATCCCCGGCCACGCCGCGTCGCCCGGCAACCGTCCCCCAGGCTGCAGCTTCGCGCCACGGTGCAGCATGCGGATTGACGAGTGCGATCGGGAGGTTCCCGCGCTCCGGCGGGTCTCCCCCGAGCACCTCGTCCGCTGCATCAGAGCCGAGGAGGTGCTCACCCAAGAGCAGCGCAGGATCGGCGATCCGATCGAGATGCCGGCCGCCGAGGACCATGCGGCGCTGCGGCTCGATAGCGTCGTAGCGTCCTACGGGCGGAATGAGATCGTCCACTCGGTGAGCTTCAGCGTGGCCGCACACGAATGCCTGGCGCTGGTCGGTGAGTCGGGCTCCGGCAAGACGACGATCGCCCGCTCGATCGCCGGACTGCACCACAACTGGACCGGCAAGATCACACTCGCCGATATCGCGCTGCAAAACTCGGCCAGGCGCCGTGATAAGGACACCCGCCGGCGGATCCAGTACATCTTCCAGAATCCCTACGGATCGCTGAACCCGCGCCGCACCGTGGGCGAGATTATCGCGCAGCCGCTGCAGGTCTTCGGGACCGCGAGCGGCCGCGAGGCCGACCGGCGGATAGGCGAGATGCTAGAACGGGTCTCGCTCACCGCTTCCTACGCCTCCCGCTACCCGGACCAGCTCTCCGGCGGAGAACGGCAGCGGGTCGCGATCGCCAGGGCACTGGTCTGCGACCCGGCGGTGCTGGTCTGCGATGAGGTCACCTCGGCCCTGGACGTCAGCGTTCAGGCCGCAATCGTCGAATTGCTTGGCAACCTGCAGCGCGATCTCGGCCTGTCGATGCTGTTCATCACGCATAACCTGCCGCTGGTGCGGTCCATCGCGCAGCGGGTTGCGGTGCTCCACGAGGGTGTTATCGCCGAGATCGGCGACGCATCGCAGGTTCTCGGCACCCCGGGCCAGCCGTACACCCGCCAGCTGATCGCCGACACCCCGTCGCTCGAGGTCGCCATCGCGGAGGTCGGGCTGAGTGAGCCGCCCGCGGAACCGACGCCCGCGAGCTAACGAGGCAGCCGCTATCACCATGCCAGCATCCCGCCGGCCGGACATCCTCATGATCATGGCCGACCAGCTGGTCCCGTCGGCGCTGCCGTTTCACGGCAATCCCGTCACGCGGGCGCCCGCGATGTCGCGACTTGCCTCCTCGGGCGTGGTCTTCGACGCGGCATACACCGCCAGCCCGCTGTGCTCCCCCGCCCGCGCGTCGCTGCTGACCGGCTTGCTCCCATCGCGCACCGGCGTGTACGACAATGCGGCGGAGTTCGGTTCGGCCATCCCGACGTTCGCCCATTACCTACGCGGCGCCGGCTACCGCACCGTCCTGGCCGGCAAGATGCACTTTTGCGGGCCTGATCAGCTGCACGGGTTCGAGGAGCGGCTGACGACCGACATCTATCCCGCGGACTTCGGCTGGACTCCTGACTGGGACCACCCCGATCACCGACCGGCCTGGTACCACGACATGTCCTCGGTTGTTGACGCGGGGCCGTGCGTGCGCACCAACCAACTCGACTTCGACGACGAAGTCGCGTTCGCGGCCGAACGATCATTGTTCAGCCATGTCCGCTCCGGTGACGAGCGGCCTTTCTGCTATGTGGTTTCGTTCACCCATCCGCACGACCCGTTCGCCATCCCGCACAGATGGTGGGACCTGTACCAGGACGAAGACATCCCGCTGCCGCGAGCGGGTACCGCCGGGCCGGATGGCAGCCTGCACCCGCACGAGCAGCGGCTTCGCGCCGTGTGCGCGATGGACGGCGTGCAGATCACCGACGCACAGATCCGCGCGGCCAGGCGCGCCTATTACGGCGCGATCAGCTATTTCGACGACCACGTTGCCCGGCTGCTCGCCGTGCTGCGCGAAACTGACCGGCTAAATAACACGGTCGTCATCATCACCAGCGATCATGGCGAGATGCTCGGCGAGCGCGGAGCCTGGTACAAGATGTCGTTCTACGAAGGCGCTGCGCGGGTGCCGCTGATCGTCTGGTCGCCCCAGCTCTTCCCGGCGGGCCGAGTGCCGACCCCGGTGTCGACCATGGATCTGCTGCCTACGATGGCTGACCTGGCACAATGCCGTGACGTGGTCGGGCCGCTCGACGGAAGGTGCCTGCTGCCGCATCTGTCAGGCAGGCCGGACCGCGACGAGGCCGTGGCCGAGTACCTCGCGGAAGGCGCGATCGCGCCCATGGTCATGATCCGCAGGGGGCGGCATAAGTTCATTCACTCGCCAACGGATCCCGACCAGCTATTCGACCTCGCGTCCGATCCTGACGAGCAGGTCAACCTGGCCGACGATCCGGCCTGGGCGCCCCTGGCCGATGAATTCCGGGGCGAGATCGCCGCCCGCTGGGATCTGCCTGGGCTGGACCGCGCGGTCAGGCTCAGCCAGCAGCGCCGGCTGGCCGTGCGCGCGGCACTCGCCAAGCCACCGCTGGCCCCGTGGGACTTCGCTCCGCCCTACGACGCTTCGCGCAAGTACATCCGCAACCACCTCGATCTAGGGGATCTCGAACGGATGGCTCGGTTCCCGCCCGTGCGACCCTCATGATGATCACGCGGGCGTAGCTGATCTAGCAGCCACACCCGCGTGATCATCCGCGTGGGCTTGCGGGCGAGCCAGCACTGAACAATGATTCAGGTCGGGGCAGCCTGCGAGAACCCTGGACGAAGGTGGACAACGCAAGTCGCCGTTCTTCGATGCGACGCTGCGGTGGGGCTGCAAGGCCTATGACATCTACAACCACATGTACCTGCCCGCCTACTACGACGAGCTCGCCGCGGAGTACTGGGCCCTGGTCAACGACGTCACGCTGTGGGATGTCGGCGTCGAGCGCGTCGTCGAGATCGGTGGGCCGGACGGGTTCGCGCTCACGAACGCGCTGACCTGCCGCGACCTGACCAAGTGCTCCGTCGGGCAGGGCAAGTACGCGCCGATCATCGCGCCGCATGGTGGCATCATCAACGACCCGGTCCTGTTGCGGCGCGACGAGGACACGTTCTGGCTGTGCCTGGCGGACAGCGACGCGCACCTGTACGCGATGGGCCTGGCCCAGGGCATGGGCCTGAACGCAACCGTCTCCCTGCCCGAGGTCTACCCGGTGCAGGTTCAGGGTCCGAAAGCCAAGGACCTGCTGCACGATCTCGTCGGCGCGGAGATTCACGCCGTGAAGTACTACTGGAGCCTCGATACGGCCATTGCCGGCATCCCGGTCGTCATCAGCCGCACGGGCTGGACCGGCGAGGTCGGGTATGAGATCTACTTGTCCGATCCGGCTCGCGGCGATGAGCTGTGGGAAGCGATCATGCAGGCGGGAGCTCCCTATGGGATCAGGCCGATCGCGCCCTGCGAGGCGAGGCGGATCGAGGCGGGCATCTTCAATTGCAACTCCGACTTCACGCTAGAGAACAATCCCTTCGAGATCATGGGGCTTGAGCGGCTGGTCGAAACGCAGGAGGCCGACTACGTCGGCAAGGCAGCGCTGGAGCGCATCCGCGAGCAGGGTGTGACCCGCAAGCTCGTCGGCATCGAAGCGCCCGGCGATCCCTCCTACTTCGAGATCACCGAGAAGCGGCCGGCCCTGGCGGCCGGCGAGCGAGTCGGGCACGTGACCGACCTCGTCTGGTCGCCACGGCTCGAGCGCGCTATCGGGTACGTGTGGGTTCCCATCGAGCTCGCGGATCCTGGCAACGATCTGGAGATCGAGTGGAAGAGCGGGGAGCGAACCGCCGCGAAGACCGCTACGATCCCGTTCATCGACCCGAGGAAGGCCGTCCCAGCCGCCTAATCAGGTGCCGTAGAGCGCGGCGGCCCGGATGTGCACGAGGGTGTCGACCAGGGTGTCCTGGAGCGCACGGCTAGCGCACCGCTAGCGCTGCTTGGCTACGAGCGTCAGGACGTCGTACTTGGCCACAGACTCACCGCGCTGATTCGTCACGTCGGTGTCCCAGCGCACCTCGCCATAGTCGGCGTCGGTGCGGGGGGTGATCTGCTTGGCGGTGAGCGTCACCGTGAGCTCGTCGCCAGGCTTGACCGGGGTGAGGAAGCGGAGGTTCTCCAGGCCGTAGTTGGCTAGCACCGGCCCGGGCTCCGGGGCGACAAACAGTCCGGCCGCCAGCGATACGACCAGGTAACCGTGCGCGACTATGCCGCCGAACAGCGGGTTGGCGCGTGCGGCAGTCTCATCGGTGTGGGCGTAGAAGGTATCGCCGGTGAACTCGGCGAAGTGCGCGATGTCCGCGAGCGTGACCGTCCGCGGGCCAGCCACCACGCAGTCCCCGACCCGCAACTCGGCCAGCGACTTGCGGAACGGGTGCTCGCCTTCGCGGCGGGGTGCCCCAGGTAGCCAGCGCCCGGTAATCGAGGCCAGAGCCCTCGGGCTTGCCTGCACCGCGGTGCGCTGCATGTGGTGCAGGACGCCCCGGATGCCGCCCATCTCCTCGCCGCCACCAGCCCGGCCAGGCCCGCCGTGCACGAGCGGCGGCAGCGGCGCACCGTGGCCGGTGGATTCCCTGGCGTCCTCGGCGTCGAGCACCAGCAGCCTGCCGTGCCACGGCGCGACGCCGAATACCATCTCGCGGACGAAGTCCTCGTCACCGCTGACCAACGAGCCGACCAGGCTGCCGCGCCCGCGGGCTGCGAGCGCAACCAGCTGAGCGGCGGAAACGTAGGGCAGCAGCGTCGAGACTGGCCCGAACGCCTCGACCTCGTGCGGCGCGGATTCGTCCTGGTCATCTGCTCTCAGCAGGATGGGCGGCAGGAATGCGCCGCGCTCCGGGTCGGCGTCCAGCACATCCACCCGCTCGGGATCTCCCGAGACCAGCCGCCCCGCGGCGAGCAGCAGCTTGAGCGACCGGCGCACCTCGTCCCGTTGCTGCAGGCTGGCCAGTGCGCCCATCCGTACCGCCGGGTTCGCTGGGTTGCCGACCGTCACCTCCGCTAGTCGTTCCCGCGTCGCCTCGGCGACATCGTCGAGCCGGCCGGCCGGGACGAACGCCCGGCGGATGGCGGTGCATTTCTGGCCCGCCTTCACCGTCATCTCGGTAACCAGCTGCGAGACGAACAAATCAAACTCCGCGGTTCCCGGCGTGGCGTCAGGGCCGAGGATGGACAGGTTGAGCGAGTCGGCCTCGGCGTTGAACCGAACGGCGTTGGCGACGACCGCCGGGTGCACCCGCAGCAGCTGGGCCGTGGACGCCGAGCCGGTGAAGGACACCAGATCCTGCTCGGTGAGGTGGTCGAGCAGGTCGCCAGCGGCGCCGCAGATGAGCTGGATCGAGCCTTCCGGCAGCAGCCCTGAGGCCACGATCAGCTCCACCAGCCTCGCGGTCAGGTAAGCGGTCTGGCTGGCCGGCTTGATCAGGCTCGGAACCCCGGCGATAAACGCAGGCGCGAGCTTCTCCAGCGGTCCCCACACCGGGAAGTTGAACGCGTTGATCTGTACCGCAACGCCATGCACGGGAGTGCAGATGTGCTGGCCAACGAAGCCCCCGCCCTTGCTCAGCGGCTCGGCCGCGCCGTCAAGGTAGACGGTGTCGTTCGGCAGCTCGCGGCGTCCCTTGCTTGCGTAGCTGGCGAGCACGCCGATGCCGCCGTCGACGTCGAACCTCGAATCATTCAGGGTGGCGCCGGTCCGCGCTGACAGGGCGTACAGCTCTTCCCGGTGCTCGCGGAGGTAGGACCCGAGGGATTTAAGGATGGCCGCCCGCTGGTGGAAGGTCAGTTCCCGCAGCGCGGGCCCGCCGACGGCGCGGCCATAGTCGAGGGCGGCGGCCTTGTCGATTCCGTCGGAGGAGATCCGCGCCACCTCATCCCCCGTCACCGCGTCGTGCAGCGGCGCGCCCTCGCCAGAAGGAGCACGCCACTGTCCACCGGTGTAGCTCGCCAGGACGGTCATTGGCCCAGCCTCCTTGGTATGCATCTCAATTATCGACCGTCCATTCTGGCCCTCGAACCCCGGCTCGGCTCATGCGGCAGCCACCCGCGGCCCTTGACGAATCAGATGAACGTTTGTTTAATTCTGGCATGGGGCGCATCGCGGGCGTTACCGCCACCGAGACGCGGGAGCGGCTGCTGCGCGCTGCCGCTGAAGTATTCGCCGAGCGCGGATACGACGGCACGCGGGTGGCGGATATCGCCGCGGCCGCCGGCGTGAGCAATGGCGCGATGTACGCGCACTTCGCCTCTAAGGCAGAACTGATGGTCGACGCCCTGCGCACGCATGGGCGCC
>WNFD01005056.1_pt1 | contig 19067 bp, 16 predicted proteins | sample 5400491 | NCBI WGS metagenome assembly WNFD01 (sample SAMN13153343, study PRJNA577476) | soil metagenome | isolation source: 120 cm saprolite under Douglas fir tree site 2 hole 2 replicate 2 | place: USA:California | collected 2015-04-18 | reverse complement strand
CCCGGATCCACGTGTTCGGCTACGCCTCGGACCTGGAGCGCGCCGACATCCTGTACACCTCGCTGCTCGTCCAGATGGCCCACGGCCTGGCCGCGGCGGACGTCCCCGCCGCGGCCCGCAGCGTCCGGGCCTGGCGGCGGTCCTGGCTGCTCGGCTTCGCCTCCGCCGTCGTCGCCCGGGTCCGCGCCGCCGAGGAACGGGCCGCCACCCGGGCCACCGCGGCGGCGGCCTCCGGGCCGGGCACCGCCGTGGTGCTCGCCGACCGCGCGCTGACCATCCGCCGGCAGTGCGAGCAGGCCTACCCGGTGACCCGCGCCACGCGGATCACCTACTCCGGCAGCGGCTACGGAGCCGGGTACGCAGAGGGACAGCAGGCTGACATCGGGGGCGCGCGTGTCGGCGGGCGATCCGCGCGGGCACTTGATGCCGGGCGGTGACTGCCGCCCGGAAGGGGGGACGCCGGGCCCTGGCCGATGCCGTTAATGTCCTGCGGTCCGCGTGCCCCGGGCATGCGGACCGCAGGAGGGTCGTGACGCAGCCCGGCCGTGACCCCCGGCTCCGGGGCGCTGCTCCCGGGCACGCTCAGCCACTTCGGCGGGAAGGCACGCTCCGGCCAGGCCGGCGCGTGCCCGGCTGCTCCGGGGTGCCCGCCTCAGCGCGCGTAGCTACCGCCGCAGTGAATCCTTCTGGCCCGTCACGAGTCTCGCTTCTGTCCGCTCCTGCCCGGCCGGGCAGGCAGGCAGGCGGGCGGCTGGTCACATCCGCAGCGCGGGGCCGCCGGGGCCGGGCGGGTGCTGCACCGGCGGCTGCGCCAGGCCGGGCCCGGCGGGCTGCGCGGGGGCCGGTGGCTGGTGCTGCCGTCCGGCCGCCCCGGTCTGGTGCTCGCGGCGCAGCCGCCCGGCGTCGCGCTGCGCCCTGGCCTGCTGCGCCCGCCGCAGGGCGGCGGCGCGTACTGATGCTCTTCGCCGTGTCATCGTCCCTCCAGGGATATTTACTCAGATGTATCTCTCGCTGTCGGAATGTGCTCAAGTTTACGGCAGGTCCCGTGCGGCGACCGGGTGTCCCAGGCCGCCGACGGGCTGCTACAACCTCGGCTGCGGGGCCGCCGGGTCCACGACGTGTGCGGAGCGCGTGCCCGGCCGGGGCGGGCGCCGGGGCGCTTCGCCGGGCAGGCCGGGCTGCCAGCCAAGCGTCCGGGCTACCGCGTCCCCGGCCGCGCGCCCAGCGCGCTCACTGCGCCGCAGCGCGCCGGCGACCCAGGCGGCATCGTCGTATCGTCCGGCGGAGAACTCGGCGACGGAGAGGAACCTCTCGACGTCCCCGGACCGCTCCTCGTGACGGCTGTCCGCGTCGGCGATCTGCTCACGGAGCTCCGCGCGGCGGCGCCGCTGCCAGGGCCGCGCCGCGCGGAGCTCGCCGCGGAGTCGTTCCAGGTCCGCGCGGGCCGCCTGCTCCAGGGGGATCGCGCGCTCAAGCCCGTCTGCGGCAGCCCAGGCGTCCGCGCGGTGACGCCCGGCTGCCTCGGCGGCCTCCGCCGCGGTCTGGTAGAACGGGCCGCCATAAGGGTCGTTCTCCCCGCCCGGAGCGAGCCGCCACTCGTCCTCCGCCGCTCCGGGCTCGTAGCTGGGCTGGTAGTCGGCCATCAGCCGGTCGACCGCCCGGTCGTACCCGGACTGCCGGTCCTCGCGGGGACCGGCGCCCGCCCAGGGATCACCGGACGGGTACGTGCTCCCCTCCATGACCTCTCCCCTTCGTTCACATGAGACTCTCGATCATCACTTAGTTAAACTCATATTTATGATCCTGTCCAGTGACACGCCCGGCCACACCCCCCGCATCCAGCCAGAACGTCCGCCCCCCGCCGCGAGCAGCCCGCCTCCGCCGAACCACCACCTGCTCACCAGCAGCCAGTCAAGACCAAGACACCTCTTGCACTTGAGTGATCATGGGCCGCTGCGCGGCGCGGACGGCCTGCCAGCCGCACCTGCACCCGGCCACCGGCCACCGGCACGGGCACCTGCCCGTCAGGCCACACGGACACCAGGCCGCAGCCCGCCCGGACACAGCCGCCGGGGGCCGCCGTGGTGATGACCATCCACAAGCTGACCGCCGGGGACGGCTACACCTACCTGGCCCGCCAGGTCGCCGGAGCCGACGTGCCCCGCGAAAAGGGCCAGGACGCGGCCGACTACTACACCGCCAGGGGCAACCCGCCGGGCAGGTGGACCGGCCGCGGCGCGCCGCTGCTCGGACTGGCCGGGCAGCAGGTCACCGAGGAGCAGATGCGGGCCCTGTTCGGCCAGGGCCTGCACCCTGACGCCGACGCCATGATCACGGCCTGCCTCGCCGCCCGTGCGCGCCCTGGCATGACCGATGAGCAGCTCGCCAGGCTCCGCCAGGACGCCATCCGCACCGCCACGCTGGGCCGGGCGTTCCCGGCCTACGAGCCGCTGGAGCACTTCGGCGCCCGCGTCCGGCGGCGGCTCCAGGTCATCACCGAGGAGACTGGGCGCGACCCCACCACGGCCGAGGTCAAGAAGATCCACCGGGAGGAGGCCCGCCGCCAGCGGGCCGCCGTGGCCGGGTTCGACGCCGTGTTCGCCCCGGTCAAGAGCGCGGCCCTGCTGTGGGCACTCGATGAGCGGCCCGCCGTCCGCGACGCGGTCCGCGAAGCGCACGAGGAAGCCATGAACGCCGCGCTCGAGCTGCTGGAAACACACGCCGCCCGCACCCGCACCGGCGCCGACGGCGTCGCGCAGATCGAGACGAAAGGGCTGATCGCGGCGGCGTTCGACCACTACGACTCCCGCGCCGGGGACCCGAACCTGCACACCCACGTCGCGATCAGCTCCAAGGTCATGGGAACCGACGGCACGTGGCGGTCGCTCGATGCCCGGGGCCTGTACCGGATGACGGTCGCGGCCTCAGAGCACTACAACACCGCGTTCGAGAACGCGCTGACCAGGCGCCTGGGCGTCCGGTTCACGGCCCGTCCCGGCACCCCGGCAGGACGTGAGCCGGTCCGTGAGATCAGCGGAGTCCCGTTCGGCATCATTGATCATTTCTCTGCCCGCCGCACCCAGATCGAGGCACGGTATGCGGAGCTGACCCGCGGCTACCGGCATGAGCACGGCCACGACCCGCCGCGCGCCGCCTGCCACCGCCTCGCCCGCCAGGCCAACCTCGATACCCGCCAGGGCAAGAAGCCCGCCCGGTCGCTCGCGGAGATGCGCGCGGACTGGCGGGACTCCCTCACCGCAGCGTTCGGCCGCAGGGCTATCACCCGGCTGATGGCTGCCGTCCCTGGTCCCGGGCTGGCCGCCGCGACCGCCCAGCCCGCCGCCGTCTCGACAAGCGATCTGGCCGAACGGGTGGTGGCGGAGGTGTCCCGGCAGCGGTCCACCTGGACCGTGTGGAACCTGCGCGCCGAATCCGAACGACTGGCACGCACCGAGTGCGCATTCACCTCGCCGGAACACCACCGCACGACAGTCGAGGCGATCGTCGCCGAGGCCATCTCGCCCCGCCTTTCCATCCGCGTCGATGCGCCCGATCTACTGGATGAGCCGCCCCCGCTGCGCCGCGGCGACGGCGAATCGGTGTTCCATGAGCACGCCGCCGGGCGGTACACCAGCCAGCACGTGCTCGACGCCGAAGCCCGCCTGCTCACCGCCGCCACCACAGCCACCGCGGCAGGGCTGGCCGGGCCGTTCGCGGCCACCGCGCTGGACGGCTTCGAGGCCGCCGTGGGCCGCCCGCTCGATCCGGGGCAGCGGCACCTGGTCACCGCGTTCGCCACCAGCAGCACGCTTCTAGCGGCCGGGCTGGGCCCAGCCGGATCGGGGAAGACCACCGCCATGCAGGCCCTCGCGGCCGTGGTCCGCGAGGGCGGGCAGACGCTGGTGCCGCTGGGCACCTCGGCCGCATCCGCCGCCGTCCTCGGCCGCGAGCTCGGCGCCCGCGCCGAGAACCTGCACAAGTTCCTGTACGAATACACCAGCGGCCCGTTCGCCGCCAGGCTGCGCTCCGGCACGCCGGTACCGGCACCCGCGCGCCCGTTCGCGCTTCGCCCAGGCGACGTGGTCCTAGTCGATGAAGCCGGGATGGCCGCCACGTTCGACCTGGACCAGCTCGTCACGATCGCCGCCGCGCGCGGCGCGGTGGTCCGGCTGCTCGGCGACTACCGGCAGCTGTCCGCAGTCGAGTCCGGCGGGGCGCTGCGGCTGCTCGCGCAGTGCGCCGGGGCCGCCGAGCTGACCACCGTGTACCGGTTCCGCGACCCCGCCGAAGCCGACGCGACGCTGCAACTGCGCACCGGCGACGCCTCCGGGCTGGACTTCTACTTCACCCGCGGCCGGGTCCAGTCGGGCTCGCTCCAGGCCATGACCGAGGCCGCCTACACCGGGTGGAAAACCGACATGCTCGCGGGCAAGACCACGCTGATGGCCGCCGCCAGCGGGGCCGACGTCACCGCCCTGTCCGCCCGCGCCCGCGCCGACCGCGCCGCCGCGGGCCAGGTCGAGCCCGGCGGCGTCCCGCTGCGCGACGGCACCACCGCCGGGCGCGGCGACTGGATCGTCACCCGCCAGAACAGCCGGACCCTGGGCACGCACGGCGGCCGGGACTGGGTGAAGAACGGCGACGCCTGGGAGATCCTCAACCGCGGCCGCGACGGGTCGCTGCGCGTCCGGCACCTGGGCCACCACGGCCGCGTCACCCTGCCCGCCGCCTACGCCGCCGCACACGTGCAGCTGCTGTACGCCACCACCGCGCACCGCGCAGGGCGCCACCGTGGACACCGCCCACCCCCTGATCACCGCGGAGATGACCAGGGAAGCGTTCTACGTCATCGTCAGCCGTGCCCGCGAGCGCACCACCTTGTACACCGCCACCCACGAGCTGCTGCCCCTCGACGAGGACAGCCGGCTGGAAGCGGCCAGGAGTGACCCGCGGACCTACGCCGCCCGCGAGATCCTCGAGAACGTGCTCGCCCGCGAGGGCGCCGAACTGTCCGCCACCGAGACGATCCGCCTGTTCCAGGAACAAGCGGGCTCCCTGGCCACCCTCGTGCCCCGTTACGCTCACGCCGCCCAGGTCCTCGCCGGCAGCCGCTACCAGCAGGCCGCCGCGCAGGTCCTCGGCACGCAGCTGGCCAGCCAGCTGACAGCCGACCCGGCCTGGGGCGCCGTCGTCCGCGCCCTGCACGCCGCCGAGGTAGCCGGATGGGACCCTGGGCAGCTGCTCGCCAGCGCCTGCCGCTCCCGCGAGCTCGCCACCGCCCGCAGCACCGGCGAAGTCCTCGCCTGGCGGATCACCGCCCGCATCCAGGACCGCCCCGCCCCGCCGCGCCTTGACCAGCCGACAGAATCCGACGCCCGCCGCTACGCCGCCCTGCTCACCTCGATCCCGGCCCTCGCCGGAGTGCACCTGGACGTCGGGGCCGCCACGCAGATCCCGGCCCTGACGATCGCAGCTGTCGTGGATCAGACGGCGCATCCTGTCCCGGCGGCGCTGCGCCACGCCGCGCTCGTCACCCAGATCCTCGGCCCGCAGGCAGCCAGCCGGGCACAAGGTGAGACGGCCTGGCCCGCGCTCACCGCAGCCCTGCGCCGCGCCGAGCACTCCGGCCACGACCCCGCCAGACTCCTCGCCGCAGCAGCGAACTCACGGGAACTGACCACCGCCCGCAGCATCACCGAGGTGCTCGCCTGGCGCCTCGGCCGCCACCTCACCGACAACCATGAACGACAAGAACAAGCAGCCGAACGGGAACGCGGCGACACTCCCCGCCAGGCAGCCGAGACCTGGCGGACACTGGCCTGGACACTCAAAGCCGCCGAGAACAACGGCGCAGCCGCCGAGACCATCCTCACGTACGCAGCCGGCGCGACGGACCTGGCAGGCATCCTGCGCATCGCCCGGCAGGCCTCACCCGGGCAGCATCATCAGGCCGCCGCCACGCCGTTCCTGCCCCCATGGATCACCCGCCCGCCCCTGCACGCTGACGCTGCCGACGGCGACATCGGCGCCTACCTGCGGGACGCCGCCGACCTGATCACCGCACGCGTCCGCGACCTCGCCCGCGACGCCGCGCAACGCCAGCCCGCATGGGCCACCGCCCTCGGCCAGCCGCCCGCCGACCCCGCCCCGCACGCCCGATGGCTGCACCACACCGCCATCGTCGCCGCCTACCGCGACCAGTACCAGGTCACCACCGACGACCCCCGCCAGGTCCGGCCCCTACGCCGAACCCGGCCACGCCGGGCACGCCGCCTACTGGCACGCCGCCGAATCAGTCCTCACAGCCCGCCGCACCGCCGGACTCGAACCCGCTGCCCTGCCCGGCCCGGACACCGACAGCGTCCGCGCCCAGATCGCAGCCGACATCTATCTCGGCCTGCCAGACGCCGAGCGCGCCGCGATCCAGTCCGCCCTGGCCGCCCGCCTGGGCACCCTCTGGTTCGGGGCACCCGGAGAGACAGACGACCACGCCGCGACCCAGCCCGCCTACGCCCCCCACCTGACCGCCGTCCTCACCCAGCGCGGCCACCTCACCCCCGCCGCGCCCAGGCAGCCAGCCGACAGCCCAGCCCGGCGGCCCACCAAACCTGCCGACCGCGACCCACAGGCGGGCCAACCACTCGAAGCCGCGCTCGCTCAACGCCGCAGCAATGCCCGTGCAGCCGGGCAGGCGGCCCGGCGCGCGGCGCTCGCCCCGCAGGGCACCCAGGGACGACGGCCCCAGCGCAGCGCCCTCCACGGGGCAGGCGCAGCAACCCGGTCCCCAGCCGCTACCGCCACCCGCCCGGCAACAGCAGCATGGACCTCACGCCAAGCCCTGAACTGTTCCACGCCCTCGTTGTGAGCACAGCTCTCTGCTGGGCGCACGAAAAATCCAGGCTGGGGCATTATCTCGGTCCACGGTTGGTTTGGAAATGGTTCATATCTGGTTTGCGGTCGACCAGCCGACCTCGAATTGCCGCATGCTGGCTACCGTCGCGGCACAACGACGTGAGCTGTTGATCATGTCCCCGAACCTAGAAGGTAGGGTCGTATTGCCACTCGCCCAGCGGCTGCGCAGACCGTATCCAATGGGGCCTGACCTCAGCTGACGGTAGGTGCCCATATGCGGCGTGCTGAAGACAGCGCGGTGGCTCAGCATCGCCGCCATTAGCAGACTTCAGAGGAGGCTCCATGTATTATAAACTGCGCCGGTTAGCGGTCGCAGGGCTCACTGTGACACTCGCGATCGGCGCCCTGTTCGCGGTTCCTGCTGCGGCAAGCACACACGTCGGCGATGACCCGTACACCAGCCACTGTGCCGACCACTCCTACCAGGCGGACTCCGCTCAGATCAAGAACTCCATGGGTAAGGTCATCGCCACCGTCTACAACTACTACTCGACCTCTTGCGGCACCAACTGGGCCCTGATGTCCTGGAGCGACGGTAACAACGGCTCCGGAGTCTCCGCGTACGTCAAGGGGCACAAGTTCGAGGGCACGAACGATCAGTACTTCCAGGGATACCCGAACCCCGGGAGCGGCCTCTACTTCGGCTCCGCACAACCGATGTGGACGAATATGGTTGAAGGGGTGGACGTCGTCTGCCTGCTCGGCTATCACGCGTCAAGCAGCGAGGGCAGCGGCACCGTCGGATCGGCGAGCAACGACTACGGCTGCGCGTAGAGCATCGGTCCTGCCTCGTTCCCGAGCTACGTGTCGGGAACGAGGCAGGACCTTGCATTAGCCAGGCCGAGTTGACACAGCGGAACGAATGCCTAGTTCAGGACGTGACCTGAAACAGCGCTAAATTCTGCCAGCGGATCTGACGCAGAGGCTAACCTCAATGATTCAGGGGTCGGGCGGGTCTGATTACTGATTGTGCTAGTGCCGGGTTTCGGCTGTGGTGTCTGGTTACTGCCAGGGTGCTCGCTGCGGTGCGCCGCCATCACCCGGCCTCCTGTTCCGGCCCGGGGTCCTCGTTGCGCGGGCGGGGGGGTGCGGTGATCTGGCCGGCCGCGTTAGATGCGGCGCTGCCGGGGTCAGGTGTGCCCTGCTGGCTGGCGGTGCGTGACCCGGTGGCGTCGAGGAACCCGGCGACCTGGTCGGCGTAGTAGCGGCGTACCCCGCCGAGGGTGCGGATGGAGTCGAGTTTCCCGGTTTTCGCCCAGCGTGTGACGGTCTTGGGGTCGACCCGGAACACGGCGGCGACCTCACCGGGGGTCATGAGTGCGCGGTGGCCGGGTCGCTGCGGCGGGCGGGTCACGCGGCACCGGATTCCGCGGCGGCAGGGCGGCCTGTCGCGCGCCCTGCGGTGCGGCCTGAGGCCGCGCTCAGGAGCAGCAGGCCAGGGCCGGTCCTGGGGAAGCTGGCGTGGTGTTCATGCACGGGCTTTCCTTTCGCTAGCCGGGGGTGCCCGGCAGGTTGGGGCGGCGGGCGGCGTCCGCCGCCACGCCGGATCGCGGGGTTAGGGCCACCCGGCGAGACCTGCCACCCCTCCTTGGCCAGGCCCCGCCGGGTAGCGCGCCTGCCCCGGACAACGGGGGTAGCCCGGGACGGCGCCGGGGGCGGGGTGGGGCGCGTGCACGCAGACCGCACCCCTCGGGCGACCGGCAGCGCGGACGGCCGGAAAGGCCGTCATCCCCCGCGCTGCCGGGCACCATGGTGGGCCGCGTCCAGGGACGGGACTGCGGCTGCCAGCAGCATCCGCCGGAGCGGACGCGGTCCCATTCCCGGCCGCGGGCAGCTCACGGGGGCCGGGCGCCGAGCAGGCAGCCGGTGATCGTCTGGGCTCCCAGGCTGGTGACGGCACGCGGGCGCAACCGGTGCTGGCCGTCCAGACACCACATCGTGACGTCCGGGCTCACCGGCAGTACCGCGATCACCCCCGTCGACACGAGCGCGGATCACTGTCACGCCACGGCCTTCCAGCGTCCCGATCGGCGTCTTCGTGTCGTGCTGGCAGCCGCGCGGCACCGGGACCGCAGACCTGCGCGTCCCTCCCTGGACGCCGTGCGCAGGTGAGCTCCGGTGCCGCGCGGCACCCGGAACGGCAGGCAGCTGGGGAGCGCCCGCCGGACCGGGGGTCATCAGGATCGTCACGCCGCTTCCCCGCCGGGCACATCGAACCAGCAGGTCGTACGGGCCGCCGTCTTCTCCCGGACGAAGCCCCACCGGGAGGCGATCTCGTTGACCAGCCGGAACCCGCGCCCGCCCTCGGCGTCGGGACCGGTGTCGCGCCAGTGCGGCACGCTCGCGGTCCCGCGGTCCACGACAGCGATGTGCACCGCCGCCCCGGACACCGACACCGCGACGGTCACCGTGGCCCCGTCCCCGGCGTGAAGCACCGCGTTCGTCACGACCTCGCTGGCGAGCAGCTCGGCGTCCGCGGCAGCCGGGTGCCCGGCGAGCACCTGGCGCACGAACCGGCGCGCCCAGGGCACCTCCCCGGCGTCCCGGGCAAACGTGCGCTCCTGCCGCTGCATGTCAGGGCCTTCTTTCCCGAACGGGAGCGCGGTGGCGGCCGCACCAGGAGCCGCCTCGTCCGCCGCGGCGCGCGCCCGCGCGGCGGGGGCCTGCGGCCGGGCAGCCGCGCACGGCATCAGGGAGACCGCGCTATCGTTCCCGTCCGGTGACATGACGTGCGCGGCCCGGGACGACGGCTCGCCCTGCCCCGGGATCCGGTCCGGCGCCACCATCATGGCGGCCTCAGCTCCCGCAGCCGTCAGCACCGGCTGCGGCGCTGGCGAACACGCGCAGGAGCAGGTCAGCGATCTCGCCCCTGAGCACCCGCGGATCGTCGCCGGGCAGGCGGGCGCAGATCGTGAGCCCGCCCTCCTCCAGCCGTTCCGCGACAATCCGCCGTTCCTCGCTCACGTACTGTTCCTGGCCGGACGCGGCGCCGGGTCCTGCTCCCATCTCGAACCCCCCTAGGGTCGTTAGTCCCGCCGCTCAGCCGCAGGCATGGCCGCCCTGGTCACGCCATTGCTGAGCTGCGTGAACGACATGGTTCAGGAAGAGCTCCGCCGCCCGCCACTAGTCACGCATGGCTATGGGCAATCCCCGGGAAAATCGGCCCATGACAAAGCGGTATGACGCTACGTTGCAGCACGGCTACTCAAAGCGAGATGCTGGGCCCGGCCAGCAGCACCACAGACTGGGGGAACCCGCATGGACTACAGCCCGACCGTCCGCGGGCGGCGCCTGATGCGCGAGCTGACCCGGCTCCGCCAGGAAGGCGGCCTGTCCCTTGAGGTCGCGGCGACGCGGCTCGACTTCAGCAAGAGCAAGCTCTACCGGATCGAGAACGGCCGCGCCCGCGTCAGCACCGACGACCTCGACGACATGCTCGACCTCTACGGGGTCCGCCCGCCACGGCGCGACGCGCTGATCCGGCTCTGCCTCGACGCCCGCAAGCGCGGCTGGTGGACCGCCTACGGCGACGCGTTCACCGGCAGCTACATCGGCTTCGAGGCCGAGGCCGCCAGCATCCGCATCAACGCCCACCTCGTGCCCGGCCTGCTCCAGACCGCGGACTACGCCCGCGAGGTCATCACCCGCACCCGCCCGGCGCTAGAGCCAGCCGAAGCCGAACGGAAAGTCGCGGCACGCACCGCACGCCAGCACGCCCTGCTCGGCCGCGACGATCCTCCGCGGATCCACGTCGTCCTCGACGAGGCCGGGCTGCGCCGCCAGGTCGGCGGACCCGGCGTCACGCGTCAGCAGCTCACCGCCCTCGCTGACGCCGCCGCCCGGCCCGACGTCACCCTCCAGGTCCTCCCGTTCGGCGCCGGGGCCAGCGCGGGCATGGAGGGCGAGTTCACCATCCTGGCCTTCCCCGACCCCGAAGACCCGCCCGTCGCCTACGCCGAGGGCCTCATGGGAGACATCTACGTCGAGTCCGGCGACGAACTCGGCCGCTACAGCCTCGCCTGGGCCCGCCTCGTCACCGAGGCCCTCGACCCGGGCGAGTCCACCGCAATGATCACCGAGATAGCGAAGGGGAACTGATGACCATCCCGCAGGCACCGGACCTCACCCGGGCCCGGTGGCGCAAGTCCAGCCACAGCTACGCAGGCAACAACTGCGTCGAAGCCGCCCAGGACGGCGGCACCTACGCCGTCCGCGACTCCAAGAACCCCGCACCCGGCCGCCACCTGACCTTCAGCGGAAACGACTGGGGCACATTCATAACCGCCATCAAGCACGGCGCCTACGACCGGTAGACCCGCCACGAACAAGGGTTCCCGGCGGCACAGCCGCCGGGAGCCCGCCGCCCGCTACCGGGCCCTGCCAAGGGAGCAACCGTTCAGAGCGCGGTCGCCCTGGGCGTACGTCATGGAGGCGGAACGTCCCGTCCGGGCACGCTCCATGCCTTAGCTAGGTACGTCGATGTGGCAGCGCTGTAGCCAGGGCTACAGCGCTGCCACATCGACGCTGTTCGATCCTGGTGCCGCCCTACCGGACCAGCTGAAGTCCGTTTAGTGTCCGCTCGGCCGCATCGAACCGGGTGCGGTATTCCTCTGCGTCGGCTCGCTTCGATGCGCCTGCCGCGACCCGGACCGGGCGGAGGTTGCCCAGCGTCCGGACCGATGCCACACCGCCTTCGAGCGCGGACAGCACGGTCATGCCCTGGCGGACAGCCTCGGTAAGGTCACCGCCGGTGGCGAGTATGGCGGCAAGGTGAGCCTGGCGCAGGGCACGGTCCCGTGGCGACACGCCCGGATCCGCCACAGTGTCCCCGAACAGCGCGGCTGATGCCCCCGGATCGCCGCCCAGGTACACCTCGCCCCTCGCCTCGAGTCCCGTGATATGGAACGCATTGACCCCCCCGATCCATTGCAGGCCGTCAGCGCGGGGACCCCCCCGGTCCAGCTCCCGCCGCGCCCGGGTGATCGCCGACCGGAACGCGGCCCTATCACCCAGGAGCGATGCGGCATACGCATTGAGGACAGCAATGTGCACATGCAGCCGGGGCATGCGCTCATACCGCGCCTCGTCAGCCGCCCGGTAAGTTAGCTGCAGGCTCTCCCTCGCGGCATGGCCGTTCTGGCTCATGCGCGCCACATAGGACAACAGGTCCGACTGACTTGTCAGCACGTGCGCGGTGAGTACCGGGTCCCCGGCGTTGTCAGCCATCACCTGCGCCTCCGAGTACAGGCGCCGCGCCAGTGCCACGTCCCCGCCGTCGAACGCGAGCCAGCCTGCGCACACCGCCGTTCCCCCGGCGACCGCGAAGAGCTGCCGCCCGATGTCCTCGGTGTACCTCGACTCCCTCAGCATTCGCTGGACTCGCTGCCACTGCCGCAGCGCAGGCCCCAGCAAGGTCGCGCCGCCGACCTCCCCGTCCCTGATGTGCAGGCTGTCCACGCAGGCTTGCAGGTACCGGACGTGCGAGGCGGTCACCTGAGACGGGACCGGGACCTCGGGCAAGACGATAGCCGTCGCCGCCCCGGCGGCGACGCCGCCGAAGCCACGCCGGTCCATGTCCATCCGCAGCGCCTCCAGGACACAGTCATCCGCTAGCGCGACAGCCGGATGCCGGAACATCAGCGGCATCAGCGCCCCGGCAGGCATGTCCACAGCGTCAGCGAACTGCTCCACCATGTCGATCAGGCGCACCACATCACGCCGACCGCGCTCATACGAGCTTACCGTAGGCTGCCCGCCCCAGCCCGTCAGCCCGCCCACATCCTGCTGCGACAGCCCCGACGCCGCACGGAACACCGCCACCATCGCGGCAATGTTCCGCTCCGCCGTCACCCGGCGCATCAGAAGGGAGTCGAACAGCCACAGCGGCCACGGAACCATCTCACGCGCGCCCGACATGCACCCCGGGCACAGCGCCTCACCGCAGCGGCCAGACACCCGCTCCGTACGGCACGCGACGCACAACCCTGCCTCAGGCATCCCTGCCTCCCCATCAGAGGGCACCAGGTGAGTCAGCCTATGCCAGCCCCGGCAAGCCGATCAGCCAGCTGTCATGTCAATGTGTCATGCCCTGGTCACCCGCCGCCGGGACCCTCCGGGATGGACGCGACGTTGATCTCCCTTTCCCCGGTCCGCGATGCTGCCCGCGACGACACCGGCAGCCCCAGGGACGGCCGGGACGGCCACGCTCGCCCGGTCTTACCCACAGAGACAGGAAAATGATTGTGAGCCGCGCCACCGCGCTCCCGTTCGATATAGATCTGAATGTTGCTCATGAGCCACGCAGGACCCTGGTGACTGGCGCCGGGGGGATGCTGGGTTCCGCCGTGGTACCCGCGCTTGAGCGGTGTGGCCACGAAGTCACCGGCACCGATATCCGGCCGGGGTGGCGGCAGCTCGACGTCAGGGACCGGGACGAGGTCCGGTGCGCTGTGGAGGCGGTCGCCCCGGGCCTGATCATCCATCTTGCCGCTGAGACGAGCCTGGAGGCCTGCGAGCAGGATCCGGATCATGGCTGGGCGACGAACGCCCTGGGGGCGGAGAACATCGCGGGCGCCGCGTCGAAGGCGGGGGCGGCGGTGGCGTACCAGATCCTGGACGTGCTCCACCTCGCTGAACAAGTTGAGCTGGTGACGGTCGGCTCCGGCTATTTCCGGGCGCAGTTCCCGGTGGCGCGGCCCCGTTCGGAGGTGCTGCGGAACGCGGCGCTCGAGCGTCTCGGGCTGAACGTCATGCGGCCCTGGGCGCACGCGCTGACCGACTACCTGCACCGCGACTTCGCCAGCCTCATCCGCGCCCCCGTGAGCGGAGTTCCCCGGTGACCGGCCATGGGCTGACTGACCGGGCGGCTGGCACCCGCCCCGGCGGCGGGCTCCGGCGGGTCTGGTTCTTCCAGCCGCGGACGCAGGCGAAGGCGCACTACTCCAACGGGTATGGCAGGGAGCAGACGTGGACGCCCTGGTTCGCATGTTTCCTCGCCGGCGCGGTCCGCGCGGCCGGGCTCGAGCCCGGGATCATCGACGCGCGGACCGGCGACGGCTGGCGGGCGCGGATCGCCGGGCTGGGCGACGGCGACGTCCTGGCGGCCAGCGTGATGACCGGTGCGGCGATCACCGACGCGCTGGAGGCATCCGCGACCGCGCGGTCCCGGGGTGCCTACGTGGTGTGGGGCGGCCCGCATGTCACGCTCTTCCCGGCCCAGAGCCTCGGCCAGTCACCGGCGCACGCGGTCATCCCCGGGTTCGGATTCGCCGGGCTGCCACCGGATCTTGACGTCATCGCCGACTGGGAGCCCTACGTCAATCCGGATGTGGCGATCGCCGCGCGGACGGTCAGCTACGTGACGTCCGAGGGGTGCCTGCGCCGCTGCACGTTCTGCTCCGAGCCGCAGACCTCCGGCAATACGTGGTACGTACGCGAGGTCGACCGGTCGGTGGCCACGATCGCGGACATGATCGCCCGGTCCCGCTCGTCCGGGCTCAAGCTGCACGACCCCAGCTTCTTCCATGACGAGGAGCGCTCGGGACGGTTCGCGGCCCGGTTCGCCGCCCGGGCCGGGCTGCCGTGGGCGGCCAGCCTGCACCCGGCAGACCTGCAGGCCATGCCCGATGAGCGGCTGGGGCTCCTCGCGGCCAGCGGGCTATGCCGGGTGCTGATGGGCCTGGAGACCCCGGTGCCGGCGCTGGTGAAGCTGTCGGGCAAGCGGTATGACCCGGCAGGGATCCCGCAGATGGCACGGCGGCTGGCCGGGGCCGGCATCCGGGGCATGTTCACGTTCATCGTCGGATGGCCCGGGGCGGACGCCGCGCACTACCAGCAGACGATTGATGCCGCGTTCGCGATCCGCGACGTGTGGGCCGGGCACCAGTGCAAGATCCATTTCCTGGAGCCGTGGCCAGGCACGCCGGTCTACAAGCTGCTCCAGCGGCAGGGCGGCCTGGCCTGCCCCGGCTCGCTGGAGGACTGGGCGCGGATCGACTACTACCAGGCGCAGTACGCCGGGCTGCACGACCCCGCCTACACCGGCGTCATCCGGCGGGCTAACGAGCGGGTTGAAGCGGATCTTCTGGACATCCAGCGCCTCCAGCCCTTCCGCGCCGTGACCTCGTAGCCAAGTCCTCGCACCCGATCCAGATCGGCTCGAGGTCTCGCTCTATCTCATGCGTCAGAAGCTCCGCCACGGCTTTGCACGAGCCAGCTTCATTAGTGCCCGCAGTGCGGTGAGCGCAGCGTGCCCTCACCCCGGTGTCAGACTTCCGTGGCAGAATCGCCTGGGGTGCGCTGCGGTTGACTGGTCTGTTGCGGGCGTCCTAGCCCGATGACAAGCCATAACCGGGTTCTGCCCGCCCGGGCTCAGAGCTTCAAGATCAACTGCAATCAAGGTCAGGAACCCGAGGACTCATGCAGCACAACCAACTCAGTCAACTCACAAGCTTCATCTGGAACATCGCCGATGATGTGCTGCGCGACCTTTACGTGCGAGGTAAGTACCGCGACGTCATCCTCCCGATGACAGTCCTACGCCGCCTCGACGCTGTCCTCCAGCCTACCAAGGACGCCGTCCTCGACATGAAGACGACCCTCGACAAGGCCGACATCGAGAACCAGGATCCGTCTCTGCGCGAGGCGGCCGGGCAGGCGTTCTACAACACCTCGCCCTTCACCTTGCGTGATCTGCGCGCCAGGGCAAACCAGCAGCAGCTACGCGCAGACTTCGTCGACTACCTCGACGGCTTCTCGCCAAACGTCCAGGACATCCTGGAAAAGTTCGAGTTCCATAACCAGATCCCACGCCTGTCCAAGGCCGATGCCCTCGGAGCACTCATAGAGAAGTTCCTCGACCCGGCGGTCAACCTCAGCCCTTATCCCGTCAAGAACCCCGATGGCTCGATCCGCCACCCGGGCCTGGACAACCACGCCATGGGCACCATCTTTGAGGAGCTGGTGCGGCGGTTCAACGAGGAGAACAACGAGGAGGCCGGCGAGCACTGGACTCCCCGCGACGCTGTCAAGCTCATGGCCAACCTGATCTTCCTGCCCATAGCCGACTCGATCGAGTCTGGGACCTATCTCGTCTACGACGGAGCTTGCGGTACAGGGGGCATGCTCACAGTCGCAGAGGAGACGCTCCAGCAGCTGGCAGCGCAGCAGGGCAAGCAGGTCGCCACGCACCTTTACGGTCAGGAGATCAACTCCGAGACCTACGCCATCGCCAAAGCCGACCTCCTGCTCAAGGGCGAGGGCGAAGCTGCAGACAACATCATCGGCGGCCCTGAATACTCGACGCTGTCCAACGATGCCTTCCCATCACGGGAGTTTGACTTCATGCTCTCCAATCCGCCCTACGGGAAGAGTTGGAAGGGCGACCTGGAGCGCATGGGTGGAAAGGGCGGCATCAAGGACCCCCGCTTCACCATCCAGCATGCGGACGATCCGGACTACTCGCTGGTGACCCGCTCCAGCGACGGCCAGTTGCTCTTCCTCGCCAACATGCTGTCCAAGATGAAGTACGGCACCAAGCTGGGTAGCCGCATCGCCGAGGTCCACAATGGCTCCAGCCTCTTCACTGGCGACGCAGGGCAGGGCGAGAGCAACATCCGGCGCTGGATCATCGAGAACGACTGGCTTGAAGCCATCGTGGCACTACCACTCAACATGTTCTACAACACAGGCATCCCTACCTACATCTGGGTGCTCTCGAATCGCAAGCCCGAATACCGCCGCGGCAAGGTGCAGCTCATCGACGCCACGCAGTGGTACAAGCCGCTGCGTAAGAATCTCGGCCAGAAGAATTGTGAGCTGTCCGAGGCCGACATCAAGATCATCTGCGACACATTCTTGGCATTCGGGGAGACAGAGCGGTCCAAGATCTTCCCAAACGAGACCTTCGGCTACCAGAAGGTCACTATCGAGCGACCGCTGCGCCTGCGCGGCATCGACGCTGAGCGGTCCTACTCGCCCAGAGAGATTAAGATCATGAAATCCGAAGGTCTCGTGGACGAGTCCGCCCCGCCGGTCATCAGGAAGTTCCACCAGCGAGGCACAGAGCCAGACTCGATGCACGGTCGCTTCGAGGTGATCCTGCACGACAAGCCGTGCGTTGTGGAGTACGAGCCCGATACCGACCTGCGCGATACCGAACAGGTCCCGCTGACCGAGTCCGGCGGCATCGACGCCTTCATTAAGCGCGAGGTACTGCCTTACGCGCTAGACGCTTGGTATGACGCATCAAGCATCAAGATCGGCTACGAGATCAGCTTCACACGCCACTTTTATAAACCGCAGCCGCTGCGAACACTGGAAGACATCCGAGCCGACATCCTTGCGCTGGAGAAGGAGACCGAAGGCCTCCTGGTTGAGATCATCGGGGAGAATAATTGATGATGCACGACCTGAAGCCCTATCCCGCCTACAAAGACTCCGGCGTGTCGTGGTTGGGAAACATACCTGAACAGTGGGAGCTCCGCCGCACAAAATCGTTGTTGCGTGAGCGTAGCGAGAAAGGGCATCCTGACGAGCCTTTGCTGGCTGCCACGCAGACCAAGGGTGTCGTCCTGAAAGAGCAGTACGAGAATCGAACGGTTCTAGCCGTGAAAGATCTGCACATGCTCAAATTCGTTCACGCTGGAGACTTTGTCATTAGCCTTCGTTCATTTCAAGGCGGAATCGAGTACGCTCGGGACCAAGGGATCATCAGCCCTGCATATACTGTTCTATATACAGCTGATTCCACTGTACACGGATATCTAAGTCTTCTATTTAAGTCCAGATCATACATCGAGAACTTGCGCTTGCATGTAACAGGGATCCGACAAGGTCAAAATCTTGACTACGAGAAGTTGGGCCGATCAGGGTTGCCGGTGCCCTCTGCCGATGAACGGTTTGCCATCGTCCACTTCCTCGACCAGGCCGACCGACAGATTCGGCGCTACATTCGCGCAAAGCAGAAGCTGGTCGACCTCTTGGAGGAGCAGAAACAGGCCGTTATTCATCGGGCAGTAACCTGTGGAATAAATTCCAACGCGCGACTAAAGCAATCCGGTTTGGAATGGCAAGGAGATGTGCCGGAGCATTGGGAAGTGGCGCCGCTAAAGCGTGCGTTTAAGTCGATGGACTACGGAATCTCAGAACGAAGTCAGGATGACGGCAAGGTACCAGTACTCGGTATGGGCAACATTAGGGATGGAAACGTTAAAATCCCGACGAGCGGTGGCGTTAACCGGGTAGCTTCCGAGCTGCTGCTCAAGCCGGGAGACCTGCTGTTTAACAGAACCAACAGTGCGGAGCTAGTGGGGAAGGTCGGACTCTTTAGAGATGAGAGCATAGTAACATTTGCCTCTTACCTGGTCCGGATGCGCCCGGCAAGGGACAATGATCCCAGATATTTGAATTATATCCTCAACGATTATCAAATGCTTCAGGCGGTACGTCGCGAAGCTATACCAAGTTTGCATCAGTCGAACCTAAATCCCACTAGGTACGGACGGCTCGCTATCGCTCTCCCGCCCGCTGCTGAACAAATACTGATCGTCAGTTATCTTGACAAGAACACAGCCGAGCTTGAGCGCGCAATCGCCAACGCCAAGAGAGAGATATCACTCCTTCGCGAGTACCGTACGCGTCTGATCGCCGACGTGGTTACCGGCAAGCTCGACGTGCGGCAGGCGGCCGAACGGCTACCAGACGAAACCGAGGACTTGACGCTCGTAGATGAGGCCCTGGAAGACGGTGAGGAGGCCGAGCTAACGTCAGATGAGCTGGCCGAAGAGGAGGTGATCGCATGAGTTGCCCTGTGTCAACCCCTTCTTCGTCAGGCGGCGATTGGCTGTTGTTGTTTGAGGAGCGCCTGGAGGCTGTTGTGGGCGGCGGGGTCGTAGGGGACGTAGTCCTGCCAGCATCGCCAGATGACGTGCGCCCAGGCCCGGGCCAGGACGCGGACGGCGTGGGGGTGGTCGCAGCCGCGGGCGATGGCCTTGTCGTAGAGGTCGGCGGCCCAGGGGCTGGCCCGGCGGGAGTCTCCGGCGAAGTCGCACAGGGCGTCGCGGAGCTGCTTGTCGGCTCCCCAGCGGAATGTGACGGACTTGACCTTGCCCGACTGCCGGGTGGAGGGGGCGACTCCGGCCAGGCAGGTCAGGGAG
>WNFD01006294.1_pt1 | contig 19070 bp, 19 predicted proteins | sample 5400491 | NCBI WGS metagenome assembly WNFD01 (sample SAMN13153343, study PRJNA577476) | soil metagenome | isolation source: 120 cm saprolite under Douglas fir tree site 2 hole 2 replicate 2 | place: USA:California | collected 2015-04-18 | reverse complement strand
CGTGGCAGTCCGCGTTCTAGCTGATCCATCCCACCGCGCATTGCCGCATGTCGCACAAGTCGCGGTTCTCGGAAACGGCCGTCTCGATTTTTCGGCGATCGCGCGGTCACTGGCGACGCAGCCGAGACAATGGGGCGATGTCATTCGCGCCGCGTTCGACACCCGAAAGGCACGCCTCGTTCTGCGCCAAAGCCGTGCGCTGATCGGTCTGCAATTTGGGCTCGTCGGTGGAGTCGACGAGGTGGCTGACCGAGTCACCGCTCCTGTCTAGGAAACTGCACCAGGCGTTGCGCCGTTGCTTAACGCCGTCACCGATTTGACCAGCCAGCATGCGCAGCCGATCCGCGGACAGCGTGACGCGGCAAGGGAGAGTGGCTGCCGAAGTTCGTGACTTTCGAAGTCCCGCCTCAAGCACTAACGATCGATCCCGAACGAATACTCCCCCTTCACGCGGTGGGTATCTTCGGAAACAGCATGCCAGGTAACCGTATAGTGTCCCGCCGTCAGCGGCGCTGGCAGGGGCACGACGAGTTGCTTCTGATCCTTTGGATCATTCACCGGCACGCCAGTGGCAATTGTTTTCCCAGCTTCATCCTTAAGTTCCAAGCCCGAGAATCTGGCTATCACCCCTTCGCTAAAATTCAGCTTGATTTCCGTGGGGGAAACCTTGCTCGAAACATCAGCTGCAGGGCTGGCAGATGTTAGCCTCGGATGAGCATTGGCTGCAGTAGCAAGCAGGCTGATCGCCAAAACCGCAAGGGTACCTATCGTCGTCGTATTCCGGGACATTCCAGTTCCTTTCCTCGTAACTCAAACCGCGGCGTTGGATTGCAAGGGTTCTCCCGACCGGGGCACCAAGCGTCCCCAGTCGGAAACCGAGTCAATAACCCCGATAGCCATAGCCATAATATCGAGGCCTTGAATAATAGTAGTATTGCGGGGCGGGTTGATATCCGTGAGCCTCGTCATGAAGGTCGCGAAGGGCACGATGATAGGCACGGTGCTCGCCACGACTATAGAAACCATACTGGTGGGCACGTTCGTGCGCGTCAGACAATTCGTCGTGGAATCGATCGTGAGCGCTATAACCGTTGTCTTCATCATCGTGAGCAAGTGCGGGCACCACGGGTACACTCAATACTAGCGCGGCAGCCGTCAGAAGAGCTTTTCTTAAGGTCATGGTCCATCTCCGTTCGCTTTGTAAGCCTAACGCGGCCAAGCGCCACAGGTTCACTAACTTTCAGTTCCCAGGTGGAGAACTTAAGCGGGCTGATATGAACGCCAGCCGAACGCAGAGTTCAGCGACCATTTATTTCAATCTTCCGCATCCTCGCCGTTACCAGATTGCCACATTCGAACCACGATCGGTGAGTCCCCCATCCCGGGGTTCAATAAGTGTTGCGGCAGATCAACCGCCACCTTATCCGCTTTTGAAAGAATACCTCGGCAGAGCATGCCGCTCGCAGCGACGCTTCCAGCGAAGCATTTCGCGTCCGGTATGCCATTCTTCAACGAGGAGGGTCTCACATGAAGGCATATTTTATCGGTGGTGGGATTGGATCGCTTGCCGGGGCTGCTTTTCTGATCCGCGATGGCCGCGTTGCAGGGGCTGACATCACGATCTACGAGAGACAGTCGCTGCTCGGTGGGAGCCTGGACGGCGCCCGGCTTGCAGACGGTTCCTATTCCCTGCGCGGCGGCCGCATGTTGACGACCGATCACTACGAATGCACGTGGGACCTTCTATCGAGCATCCCCTCTCTGGAGCATCCGGGGCAGACGGTACGCGACGAAACCGTTGCCTTCAACGTCCGGCACAAGGCCCACTCGTGTGCCCGCATCGTGGACCGCAACCGATTCAAGGTGGACGTCACCAAAATGGGGTTCACCATGCATGACCGGATGGAGCTGCTTCGATTGATCGAAGCTTCTGAGGAAAAGCTCGGCAACAGCCGGATTACGGACTGGCTGTCGCCGCCGTTTTTCCAGACGAACTTCTGGTACATGTGGCAGACGACCTTTGCCTTTCAGCCGTGGCACAGCGTTGTCGAGCTTAAGCGGTATCTTCACCGCTTCATGAACGAGTTCCCGCGTATCGAGACCTTGGGAGGCGTGAAACGCGCCATTTACAATCAATACGATGCGATCGTTTGCCCTTTGGTGACCTGGCTCGAAAGACAGAACGTGCGATTTGTCCGCGATACACGCGTCACGGACATGGAATTCGCCGAAGGTGGCGGAAAGCTCTCGGTCAAGAGCCTGGTTCTGGACGCAAACGGGAAGGGCAGTGCTGTTGCGGTTAGTGACGGCGATCTGGTTTTCTTCGAGAACGGCTCGATGACGGATGCGTCGAGCCTTGGTTCGATGACAAGTCCGCCGGAACGATTGACCAAGACCGACAGCCATGGCTGGGATTTATGGGAGAAGATCGCGGCGGGGCGGCCGGAGTTCGGCAATCCTTCCGCCTTCAACAGTTCCATCCCGGAATCCTATTGGGCGTCCTTCACCGTCACCTGCCGCGACCATAGGTTTTTTGACCAGATGGAGGCCTTTACCGGCAATGCCGCCGGGACAGGAGGGCTCGTCACCTTCAAGGATTCAAACTGGCTGATGTCGATCGTTCTTTATCATCAGCCGCATTTCCTCGATCAGCCCAGTGACGTTCAGGTGTGTTGGGGTTATGCGCTGCATCCCGATCGGGTCGGCGACTTCGTCGCCAAGCCGATGTCCGAATGTGGCGGCGCCGATATTCTGCGGGAGCTCTGTGGTCACCTGAATTTCGATCCGGCGATTTTCGAGAAGGCAAGCTGCATTCCCTGTCGAATGCCCTACATCACAAGCATGTTCATGCCGCGGGAGAAATCCGACCGGCCGCTTCCGGCTCCCTCGAATTGCAGGAATCTCGCCTTTGTAAGCCAGTTCGTTGAGATTCCTGATGATGTCGTGTTCACCGTCGAATATTCGGTGCGGGCGGCGCAGATGGCGGTCTACGAGCTACTGAAGATTGAACGCCCCATTCCTGCCGTTACCCGTCACGACAAATCATTCAGTGTCCTCGTCGACACGCTTGAAAAGGCTTTCGCCTGAAACAGTCAGGGCCCTGCGCTGCGTGAAAAATTCCGCATCGCGCTTACGTAGTGGCGATAGGAATCGGAAACGCAAGGAAGCCTGGTCTGGATCAACAGGCTTGTACGAAGCGGTGGCAGGATGCGAACGGTCCTGACAGGAGGTGCCACATGATGGAAGGCTGGATGTACGGATTTGGTCCTTTCCAATGGTTCTGGTTCATCGTGATGATCGCGGTCGTTGTCTATCCGGCGGGACGTATTCTCGGCCGCATTGGATTTTCGCCGTTGTGGTCGATCCTGATGTTTGTCCCGGTGGTCAATCTGATCGCGCTCTGGATTCTCGCGTTCACGGAATGGCCAGGCCGAAGGCTCGAGTAGGTGCGCGATGCCGTGGCGCCTAGTTCTGTGGCGGCAACCCCGCAAAACCCTGGCCGGAATTCACTGGCGTCCGTTTCATGCGTGGGCCGGATCGACTGGGCGCGTCACATGGCTAGTGAGCGGTTGACGCACGGCTATGGCGGCCGGCATTACGACTCAGAAGCGATCCGGAGTCTTTCCGACCGTGACTTTCGGATCGATCTCTTTCGGGGGCTCTCGCTGTGGTGGATTTTCCTCGACCACATTCCCGAGAGCTATCTCAATCACTTTACGCCAAAGAATTTCGGCTTCAGCGGCGCCAGAAGGGCGCGCGCGGACCAAGCCACCAAGCCTTTGCCATTTCCCGGCTCGACGGTCGACATCGCGCGCCGCACATGGAAAATATCACGTTTTTGTTAGGCGAGGCGTTATTCGCTTGCGGGATTGACTTGCATCAAACGGCAGCCGGCCGAAAGCGGCACACATGCCGAAGAAATTTCAACTCGCCGGGGAGATATCTCGTGAAACCTCTTACGCTAGCTGGGGCACTGCTGCTTGCGACCGTGAACTCCTCGTCTTGGGCGCAATCGCCCGCGGATCACGAGGTCCACCATCCCGATCAGGCGCCGGCGGCCACGAAGCCGCCGCCTGCAGGCCAACCCGGGATGGGTGGCTCGCAGGGGATGAAGGGCGGCGGGGGCATGATGGACATGATGGGAGGTAAGATGCCCATGATGGACATGATGCAGATGATGAGAACGATGCGGCAATTGGGCGCCGAAATGGATGGGATGGCAAGCATCGACCATGTCGAAGGCCGGATCGCCTTCCTGCGGACAGAACTCAAGATCACCGACGCGCAAACGAGCCCGTGGAACGCGTTCGCTGACGCGCTGCGTACCAACGCAAAGAATCTTGGCGAGGTGCGCACATCGATGATGCCTCAGGCGGGTGCGGCGTCGCAGACTCTGGTTGACCGTCTCGCGCTGCAGGAGAAATGGCTGGCCGCGCGCCTCGAAGGTACCCGCGCGATCAAGTCCGCCCTGGCCAATCTCGTCAGCACCTTTTCCGATGAGCAGAAGAAAACTGCCGATGAGATCCTCGCGCCGCACGTGGGCATGATGGCCATGATGGCGGCGATGCATTCGGGGCAGATCGGTCCCGGCCAGATGCAGCCTGGAAAAATGATGCCTGGGCAATGACGCCAGCGCGGGCGCAGTGGCGCGCTCGCCTCCCAATCGAATAATCGAGGTTCTGCTGTGACCTATGCCCTGATATCGAGCGCAATCGACGAACGGCACGGGCCACAGCCCGCGCCTGCAGCTCCGATCGCGAGCCCGGCTACGATGCCGCAGGCGAAACAGGCACCCGCGGTGTCCACGCTACCGGCTCTGGAGGACATCGCAGCCTATCATCGCGACGTTTGGGAGCGAACGGTTCTGTTCTGGGATACGCTGCGGCAGCGCGCGGATAATATGATCGCGCACGAACGGGCAGGCAAGCCGCCGCTGCTCGATTTCGATTACGAGCTCATCCTCGATGCCCGGCGGTTCGAACGGCCGGTCAACTATGCGCTTTTGCGCATCACGCGCTACGGCGACAAATGCCTGGAGGACTGCCTCGATCCGGCGAAGCCGCCAGTCATGATTGTGGATCCCCGAGCGGGACATGGACCGGGGATTGGCGGGTTCAAGCGCGATTCCGAAGTCGGGATCGCGATGCATGAGGGCTATCCGGTCTATTTCGTGGTGTTCTATCCGGAGCCATCACCCGGACAGACGATGGCGGATGTGCTGCACACGCTTCGACGGTTTGCGGAGGAAGTCAGCGGACGCCATGAGGGTAAGCCGCCGATACTCTACGGCAATTGCCAGGCCGGTTGGGCAATTGCGATTCTTGCGGCCGATTGCCAGGGTCTCACGGGCCCTGCCGTTCTCAACGGCTCACCGCTGTCATACTGGGCCGGGGAATCCGGCGTCAATCCGGCGCGGGTCTCCGGCGGCCTGCTGGGCGGAGCATGGCTCACCCATCTGACCTCCGACCTCGGCGACGGCCGGTTCGATGGCGCATGGCTGGTGCAGAACTTCGAAAATCTGAAACCGGAAGAAGTTTGGGAGAAATACGCGAACTTGTATTCCCACATCGACAAGGAGCGGGAGCGATTTCTCGATTTTGAGCGGTGGTGGAACGGCTTTTATTTCCTCAGCCGGCAAGAGATGCTCGCGATCGTCGAGAATCTGTTCATTGGAAACACGCTCGAACAGGGACGGTTGAGGATCTGTCCGGACTGCTTGGTCGATCTGCGCCGCATTCACAATCCGCTCGTCATTTTCGCTTCGTATGGCGACAACATCACGCCCCCTCATCAGGCGCTTGGCTGGATTCCCACCGTTTACTCCGATACGGACGATCTGAAGCGAGCGGGCCAGCGCATCGTCTACCTCATCAATCCTCACGTGGGGCATCTCGGCCTCTTTGTGTCCGCAAGCGTTGCGCGTCTGGAGCATCGCGCCATCCTCGAGAGCCTGAAGCGGATCGAGGCCCTTCCGCCGGGTTTGTATGAAATGAAGATCGACAATCCGAGCGGCGACCCGGATTGCGGCCACGATGCCTATTCGGTGCGCTTCGAGGAGCGCCGCGTCGAAGATCTGAAATTTCCGGAGAACCGCGCAGCATTCGGCCGGGTCGCGGAAGTGTCGGCGCAAGTCAATACGTTGTATTCGGCGACATTGGGAAAATGGATCAAGACGACCTCGAATCCGTTATCCGCTCAATGGCTTGAATGGCTGCATCCGATGCGCGTCAGTCGCTATGCGTTCGCAACAGACCTCAATCCTTGGCTGCGTGCATTCGCGCCGATCGCCGCCTCGATCGCGCGGGATCGTCATGCGGTCCCTGACACCAATTCGCTCAAGGCTCGCGAGATGGAAAACTTCGACGCGGTGGGTGATCTCATCACGCGGGCGCGTGAATGGCGCGACCAGGGGTACGAATTCTGGTTTGACGCGCTTTACGGACGAGGTCTTGCCGCAGATGCCGCGGCGGCCGATCCGGCTTCTCCATCGATATCTCAACCTGCATACGGGAGGACAACATGAGCGCAATTGTGAGGGATATGCGTGCGCGCCGCCCGGATGCCTCGACAGAGCAACCGGCCCGAAGCGAGCACGTAGAGCTTCGCATCGGAGGCATGAACTGCGCACACTGTCCGCCGGCGATCGAGAAGGCCGCTGCCGCAGTCCCCGGCGTAACTTCGGCAAGTGTCAATTCCAGCACCAAGGTGGCAAGAATTGACTACGATCCTGCGCGGGCGAAAATTCCCGACATTCTGCACGCCATCCGCTCCGTCGGCTATACGGTGGGAACCGCCACCATGCGCGTGCCGATCAAGAACATGCATTGCGGCTCATGCCTCATTCGTATCGAGCTCGCGCTGCAAATGGTACCGGGTGTCGTCTCGGCACGCGCGAGCCTTGGAACCAACGCGGCCGATATCGAGTACCAGCCCGAGAAAGTGGACTTCCCGACGATCCACAAAGCCATCGAATCCGCCGGATACCATGTAGCCGAGCCGAAGATCGATCCCAACGCGGAGGTGCTCGATCCTGCCGAAGCCGCCAATGAACAGGAATATCGCACCTTGATGCGGAAATTCTGGTTCGCGGCCGTAATTTCGATTCCCGTGATGGCGCTGAGCTATCCAGACCTCGTTCCAGGACTGCGTGACTGGATGCCAATGGGGAAGCGACACGCGCCGGATTGTCTGGAGTCTCTTGGGCGTTTTGAGCCTGCCCGTGATGTTCTGGGCGGGTTCGCAATTCTTCACCGGAATGTGGGATGCCCTCAAACATCGCGCAGCCAATACGCACACGCTGATCTCGATCGGAATCAGCGCCGCCTTTGCCTATTCGGTCGTCACCGTGGCGTGGCCGCAAATCTTCCCGCGCATGGCGCTCGCGGAAGTGTTTTGGGACGTGACCGACGTCGTGGTTGCACTGGTGGTTCTCGGCCTAGCGCTTGAGATCAAGGCGAAAGGGCGGACGTCCCAGGCGATCAAGAAGCTGATCGGTTTGCAGGCCAAGACCGCGCGAGTCATTCGCGAAGGCGCGGAGCGCGACATTCCGGTTGAGGAGGTCTTGGTCGACGACGTCGTGGTCGTCCGGCCCGGCGAGAAGATCGCAGTAGACGGCAAGGTAACTGTCGGGACTAGCGCAGTCGATGAATCGATGATCACCGGCGAATCCATGCCGGTCGAAAAGGAGGTCGGAGACGAAGTCATTGGCGGTACGCTGAACAAGACCGGCAGCTTCCGGTTCGAGGCCACCAGGGTCGGCAAGGACACCGCGCTCGCAACCATCATCCGCATGGTCAAGGATGCGCAAGGGTCGAAAGCTCCGATCCAGCGCGTCGTCGATACGGTCTCGGCCTACTTCGTGCCGGCCGTCATGATCCTCGCGATTCTTGCGTTCATTGCCTGGTACAATTTTGGACCAGAACCGCGATCCGTTTATGCGACCATCGTGCTCGTGACCACGCTCATTATTGCCTGCCCATGCGCACTCGGCCTCGCGACCCCGACATCGCTCACGGTCGGCATCGGCAAGGGGGCTGAAAACGGGATTTTGATCCGTTCCGGCGATGCCCTGCAGGCGTCGGAGAAACTCGACGCGATTGTTCTCGACAAGACGGGCACGATTACCAAAGGTGAACCCGCGCTGACGGATGTCGTCGTGACGCCGGGTCACGAGGAGGTCCTGCGCCTCACGGCCTCGCTGGAGCGCGGGTCGGAGCATCCCCTCGGCGAGGCGATAGTCAAGGGTGCGGGCACGCGCGGCTTGAAGCTGTCCGACGCCGAGGGTTTTGCCGCTATTCCCGGACATGGGGTAGGCGGCCGGATCGATGGGCACGACGTTCTGTTCGGCAACGCCAAATTGATGCGTGACCGCGGGATTGCGATCGATCCCCTGCAAAAGGACTGGGAGCGTCTCGCCGCAGAGGGCAAGACACCGATGTATGTTTCGGTTGACGGCCGCTCCGCCGGGCTGATTGCTGTTGCCGATACCGTGAAGCCGGCTTCGGAAGCGGCGATCGCCGCGCTGAAAAATCTTGGTATCGAAGTCGTGATGCTGACCGGTGACAATGAGCGCACCGGTCGGGCGATCGCACGCCAGGTCGGAATCGAGCGGGTGCTGGCCGAAGTGCTGCCAAACGACAAGGCGCACGAGGTGCAGAAATTGCAGCTCGAAGGCAAGTCCGTTGGGATGGTGGGCGACGGCGTCAACGATGCGCCCGCGCTGGCGCAAGCCGATGTCGGTTTTGCGATCGGCACCGGCACCGACGTTGCCATCGAGGCGAGCGATATCACTCTCATCAAAGGCAGTCTGACGGGGGTGGTGACGGCGATCGAGATCAGCCGGGCAACCATGAGTAACGTCCGGCAAAACCTTGTCGGCGCCTTCGGCTACAACGCGCTCGGCATCCCCGTCGCGATGGGAGTTCTGTACCCGTTCATCGGCCTCTTGCTGTCGCCCTTGATCGCCGCCGCCGCCATGGCGTTCAGCTCGGTCACCGTTGTCACCAACGCAAACCGGCTTCGCTTCTTTAAGCCTCGGAGGATTGCATCATGACCCCGGATCGTTGGATCGTCACCGCCGCGGGGCTCGCGCTGATCGCCTTTATCGTCTGGTTTTTCTGGCTCAAACGTTCGACGGGATTTCGCGCCAGCGAGACCAGCGGCGGATATCAGGAAGCGATGATCCTGGTGAAAGGCGGCTACACGCCAGACACCATCATCGTACGGAGTGGCAGGCCGGTTCGTTTGAATTTCCGGCGGGAAGAGACGGCGTCCTGTTCGGACAAGGTGATCTTCGCTGACTTCCAGAAGAGCGCCGAACTTCCAACGGGGCAGACGGTCGCGGTCGAGTTGTTGCCGAAGGCTCCCGGCGAGTTTGGCTTTGGCTGTCCGATGGGAATGTTCCGCGGCAAGCTCGTCGTAGAATAGCTCGAAAGTTTGCGAGGAACCGCGAGGACGACCGCAGGGCCCTTGATTTGCATCAACAGGCTCATTTGGAAACCAGCTTAGATTTCAAGGCGATGGGAGTGTGCCGATGTCAGTGCAAGATCATTCAGGTCATCAAGAACACGCGCGGGAGGGCTTCTCCCTGAAATCGCGTGCCGGTCTGGTGCTGATCGGATTCCTGATCGTCGCCGGCGCGCTGCTGTTTACCGAACATCGGGCGCATGTGCTCGGCCTTCTGATATGGCTGCCGCTGCTCGCTTGTCCCTTGATGCACATTTTCATGCATGGCGGACACGGCCATCACGGAAACAACGATCAACAGAATAACCAGAGGGGGACGTCATGAGCGACGCCGCGCCAGCCTACGGCTTATGGAGCCTTGTGATTGTCAATTCGGTGGTCTTCATCTTCTTTGCCTATACCTTTTTCAAGCCCCGAACGCCGCGCGATTGGCGCTCGTTCAGCGCCTTCAGCGCGTTTCTGGTAGCGCTGTTCGCGGAGATGTGTGGATTTCCGCTGACGATCTACTTCCTGTCAGGCTGGCTGCAGTCCCGATTTCCCGATATTGACTGGTTCTCGCATGACGCAGGTCACCTCCTGGAGATGATGTTCGGCTGGAAAGCCAATCCGCACGCGGGTCCGTTTCATATCCTGAGCTTCGTGTTTATCGGCGGAGGGTTCATCCTGATCTCCGCCGCATGGAAGGTGCTCTATGACGCCCAGCAAGCGCGGACCCTTGCCGTCAGCGGGGCTTACAGCTATGTGCGGCACCCGCAATATGTCGGCTTCATCCTGGTGATGTTCGGCTTTCTGCTGCGGTGGCCGACTATCCTGACGCTCGCCATGTTCCCGGTTCTGACGGTGATGTACGTCAGGCTGGCTCGCAACGAGGAGCAGGATGCAAGGTCGGAATTCGGCGATGCGTACGCCAAATATGCGGCCGAAGTGCCGGGATTTATTCCGAGGCTCAGCCGCATCTTCGGTCAGCAATCCGCCGGAGGGTACCGCCATGGTTAGCAGGTCACGACGGTTTACCGTTGCGGCTCTGCTCGGCGCGCTCTGCATCGTTTTGCCCCGGGTCGGCTTGATCCCGAGCGGTGCGGCGACAGCGGCGGAAACTGACCAATCGAAAACAGCCGGCGGATTGACGGTCTATCTCGGCGTAATTCGCGCAGAGATCGTCAAGGGCCCCGCGGCGAACACGGAACGGCCGATGCATGGCCGCATTCCCAGCGGTCCGCATGAATATCACGTCGTTGCAGCCGTCTTCGATGCGGCGAGCGGAGCGCGGGTTTCAGACGCTGTTGTGACCGCGGAAGTGTCTGGTCTTGGGCTATCCGGCAGCAAAAAGAAGCTCGAGCCGATGCAGATCGCAGGTACCACGACCTATGGCGGTTTCTTCGATCTACCCGGCTTTGATTTCTACACCGTGAGACTGACTGTTGAGAGCGGTGAGGCTCGCCCGGCTGTTCTGCAATTCAAGTACGACCACCGTAGGTAAAAAGCCCTCACGTTCAACCGATTTGTGCCGCCGGCCGGAGGACCAAAACTATGGACACCAAATCCGGAACATGGCGGCCATCCTCAATCGTTCTTGCTGCCGCCGGAATTCTGCTGGTCGGTATGGGATTGTACTTCATTTTCTTGCGGCCGCCGCTGTTGCCCGAGGATACGCGCTTCATGGGCGTGGCGGCTGCGCAGCTTGATCCAATCAAGCCGCAACTGGAGGCATGGCTCACGCACGTCTTCCGCGTACTGGGCGGATATATCCTGGCAACCGGTGTTCTGACGGTCACTTTGGCCGCAACGTCGTTTCGCCAACGTTCCCTGACCGCAGCCGTGGGCGCACTGATCGGCGGCGCCGCGTCGATCGGCTGGATGGCGGTTGTCAATTTCTTGATTGGCTCCGACTTCAAATGGGTCTTGCTTGCGATGGCCTTGTTGTGGGCCTGCAGCCTCGGACTCTTTGGGTGGGACTTGTGGCGGAGCTGGGCAGCGCATCGCACCCCGCACGACGGTATGAAGCTTTACGGCGATGCCTGACCTCGTATTGTCGGCTCTCGCGAGCAGCGATGATGTGGAAGTAGTCGAGCGTAAAGGCGCCGGCCATCCGGACACCATCTGTGATGCGCTTGCCGAGACGCTGTCTCGCAATCTGTGCCGTGAATACCAGAGCCGGTTCGGCCATGTGCTTCACCACAACGTAGACAAGGCGCTGTTGTGCGGCGGCCGGGCGTTGCCGGCGTTCGGCAGTGGCAGCGTGACTGGACCTATCAGGATCCTTTGCTTTCGGGCGGCGAACAGCAGCGCGTTGCGATCGCCCGCGCCATTGCCAAACGGCCCGCCGTGCTGCTCTGCGATGAGCCGACCGGAGCGCTGGACTCAAAGACCGGAATCCGTGTGATCGAGGCGCTGCTCAGCGTCAATCGCCAGCTCGGCACCACTACGATGATCATCACCCACAACGCCAGCATCCAGGAGGTCGCGGATCGGGTGCTATTCTTCGCCGATGGCCGCATCTCCAGAATCCAGCGGAACGAGACCCGCCGCGAAGCGGCGCTGCTGAGCTGGTGAAGCCATGTCCGCGCTCGACATCAAGCTGTTCCGTGACGTCGTGCGCCTCTGGGCGCAGGTCCTTGCCATTGCCCTGGTGATAGGCGGCGGCGTGGCGACGCTGGTCCTCGCGGTCGGGTCCCATCGCTCTCTCGAGGAGACGCGCGTTGCGTACTATGAGCGCTTTGGTTTCGCGGATGTTTTCGCGCTAGTGAAGCGCGCGCCGAAGGCGCTGGCGGATCAAATCGCGCAAATTCCAGGCGTCGCCGCGGTCGATGCGCGCATCGCCAAGCTCGCGTTGATCGACGTGCCTGGCTTCTCGGAACCCGCAAGCGGGCAATTCGTATCATTGCCGGACGTCGGCGAGCCCTTGCTCAACCGTCTTTACATGCGTGCAGGGCGCCTGCCGGAGCCCGGACGGGCGGAAGAGGTCGTCGTCAACGAGAGTTTTGCCGAAGCACATGGATTTGCGCCTGGCGCGCGATTTTCGGCGATTCTCAACGGCAAGAAGCGCGAACTTGTCATCGTCGGAACGGCGCTGTCTCCCGAGTTCATCTATACAGTCGGACCCGGCGACTTAATGCCGGATGATCGCCGCTACGGCATCGTCTGGATGTCGGAGAAAGCGCTCGCCAGCGTTTATGATCTCGATGGCGCGTTCTCTGCGGTTTCCGTCAAGCTGCAACGCGAAGCCTCGGAGCGCGATGTCATCTCACGACTTGATTCCTTGCTCGACGGCTATGGCGGGCAGGCGGCCTATGGCCGCAAAGATCAGACATCCCATGCCTGGCTCGACCACGAGCTCGACATGCTTAACAATATGAGCCGCACCCTGCCTCCGATCTTCCTCCTGGTCTCGGCATTTCTTGTCAATTTGACGCTCAGCCGGCTCGTGGCACTGGAACGCGAGCAGATCGGGCTCATGAAAGCCTTGGGCTATCGGGACAGCGGCATCGTCCTACACTATCTAAAATTCGTCGCCCTCATCGTGCTGATCGGGATCGTGATCGGAAGCATTGTGGGGACATGGCTGGGATTGCGCGTCACCGCGCTGTTTGGAAATTTTTTTCATTTTCCGTTCCTGGTTTTTGCGAGAGCACCGGATCTCTATGTGATCGCCGGCGCGCTCAGCGCTGTAGCTGCTATCGTCGGCGCCATACGTGCACTACGAGACGTGGTGCGCCTGCCGCCGGCCATTGCGATGCAGCCACCCGCGCCGCCGAGCTTTCACCGGCTTCTGCCCGCGACAATTTCGCTCGACAAAATCTTGTCGCAGCCGACGTTGATGATGATGCGCAACATCTCGCGCCATCCGATCCGGGCGGCTTTCACGACGCTCGGAATGGCCCTCGCCACCGCCATTCTTGTGGTCTCGCTCTTTACCCGCGATACCATGGAGCAACTGATCGATGTCACCTACTTCCTGGCTGATCGGCAGGATGCGACGATCGGCTTCGTCGAGAAGCGGACGGAGAATGTCGTCACGCAGATGGCGCGACTTCCGGGGGTCCTTGCCGCCGAACCATTTCGGGAAGTGCCGGTCCGGATCCGACACGGCAGCGCCGAACGCCGCATCATGATCAGCGGTCGTCCTCACGATGCCGATCTGAAGCGCATCATCGACGTCGACCTGCGACCGGTGGTGCTTCCCCAGACCGGGTTAGCGATCTCCGGCATGCTCGGTCAAATCCTGGGGGTTGAAATTGGAGATACGGTTGATGTCGATCTGCTCGAAGGCACGCGGCGAACGGTCTCTCTCCCGGTCGTCGCCCTGGTCGAGGATTACTTCGGCATTCGCGGGATGATGGATATGCAGGCTTTGGCGCGCCTGGTGCGCGAAGGCCCCGCCGTGAACAGCGTCAACCTCAGTCTCGACGGGAATTTGAGAGACCAGTTCTACGCCACCGTCAAGTCGATGCCGACCGTGAGCGGCGTCGCACTGCAGTGCGTTTCGCTCGCGAACTTCCGCAAGACAGTTGCGCTGCTTATCACCACGATGGCAAGCATCTACACGGGATTAGCCGCCGTCATTGCATTTGGTGTCGTCTACAACAACGCCCGGATTTCGCTCTCGGAGCGGGCGCGGGAGCTTGCAAGCCTGCGGGTACTCGGTTTCACGCGTGGTGAAGTCCTCCGCATTCTGCTGCTCGAACTGGCGATCCTGACGCTGATCGCTCAACCTCCGGGGTGGGTGATGGGCTATGGCCTCGCATGGATCATGAAAATAAATCTGGCCGGCGAACTGATGCGGGTGCGCCTGGTCGTCGAGCATTCCACCTACGTGACAGCAAGCGCGATTGTCATTTTTGCGGCGATCGCTTCAGCATTCATCATTCGTGAACGCATCAATCAACTGGACCTCGTTACTGTCCTCAAGACGCGGGATTGAGCCATGTCGGCAAACTGGACGAAGCGGATCATAGGTGTCGTTGTCCTCGGCTTGATCGTTGTGGGGGTGGCCTGGTTTGCCTGGCCGCGGCCGCTGCCTGTCGATTTGGCGACGATCGCGAAGGGACCGATCGAAGTAACCGCCGACGATGACGGCAAAACCCATGTGCGCCACATCTACACAGTGTCAGCTCCGGTTGCCGGAAAAGTCCTGAGAATTTCCCATCCTCTGGGCGAACAGGGTCCGTCGGTTCACGTCGGCGACCAGGTGACGGCGAACGAAACTGTCGTCGCGCTCATGCAACCGACACCGCCCAGCTTCATCGACGTGCGCTCGCGCGACCAATTGCAAGCCGAGGTGATATCGGCTGACGCGGCCATCCAACAACAGGAAGCGGAAGTGCGGCGGTTGGAAGCAGCGGTCGATTTCTCACGGACCGAGTTCCAGAGGGCACAAACGCTCTCGCGCAGTCAAACGATCTCCGCTCAAGCTTTTGACAAGGCGAAGTTTGACGTCGCGAGCAATGAAGCGGCGCTGGCGAGTGCCAAGGCTCAGGTCGACGTCCGGCGTAGTTTGCGGGCAAGCCTTGCCGCGCGCTTGATCGACCCCACAAACATTGCTCCCTCGGCCGATTCAGCGTGCTGCGTCCGTGTCATCGTTCCCGCGAGCGGACGAGTGCTGAAGATCATCCAGGACAGCGAGGCGGTGGTCCTGGCCGGGGCACCCCTGGTCGATATCGGCGACCCTCTCGATCTTGAGATAGTAGCCGACTTGTTGTCGACAGACGCGGTGCAAATCAAGGTCGGCGCGCCGGTCCGGATCGATGGCTGGGGTGGACCAACCCTACAGGGAAAGGTGGTCCGTATTGACCCTGCCGGCTTTCTTAAAGTCTCCGCTCTCGGCATCGAGGAGCAGCGGGTTCGCGTCACTATCGACTTTGCGGATCGGCCCGAAACATGGTCGCACCTTGGCCATGACTACCGGGTGATCGTGCACGTCGCCATCTGGAGCGCAAATGACGCGCTGACCGTGCCGGTGAGCGCGCTGTTTCGAAAGGGCGACGACTGGGCGGTGTTCGCGGTCGACAACGGACGTGCGCGGACAACGGTACTCAAGGTCGGCCATCGCAACAATCGGGTCGCGGAGGTGCTTGCCGGGCTCTCGGCTGGGTCTCAGGTGGACGTGCATCCGAGCGACCGAATTAGCGACGGGACCCGGGTGGCCCAAAGGTAAATTCCCTAAATAATGGCCGCGCCGATCATTTCGCGAGCAATCCGGCGCGGGCGTGCGCCTCATCGTAAGGGAAAACGACGCCGAGATCCGGTACTGCAAGATGTTTGTCGGTCTGCGGACAATTCAGACGCGTCAGCATATCCCTGATGACGTTCAAGTGAGCAAGGTGCTTGTCGTCCGCCCGAACCACAATCCACGGAGATAGCGGGCTTGAAGTTCGGACCAGCATCTCATCCCGCGCCTCGGTGTAGTCGTCCCAGTGCTTCACAGCAACCTGGTCAATTGGACTCGTTTTCCACTGCTTCAGCGGGTCGTGCCGCCGGTCCTTTAGTCGCAGCTTTTGCTCCTTCTTCGTGATGTCGAGGTAGTACTTCATGATCCGAATTCCGGATCCGATCAGCATGTGCTCAAAGGGAAGAACGTCCTCCATGAAGCGTTCATACTCTTGACCGGTACAGAACTTCATCACCCGTTCTACGCCCGCCCGGTTGTACCAGCTTCGGTTGAACTAACTCCTGTGCCGCAGGAAGATGTCTCACATGGCGCTGAAAGTACCAGGAGGTGGTGTCCCGGTCAGACGGCTTGCCAAGCGCCACGACGCGGGTTTCTCGCGGGCTGAGGTGCTCGACGATCCGTTTGATGGTCCCGTGTCCTTTCCTGCCGCATCACGACCCTCGAATATGACCAGCACTTTGTGGCTATGCTTGATGATGTGTTTTTGAACCTTGACGAGCTCGATCTGCAGATCCCGCAACGCCGACTCGTATCGATCGTGGCGGCCTTGCTTGCGGCGCGTCTTCATAGATTTCGCCATTGTTTACAAACGATCTTCCTACCGGGAGCGGCCGCCTATCTAAATATCTCCGGACATTCGCGACAGCATTTGTTCCACACAATGATGTAGATCAAATGGATGGTCCCGAGGCCGGCGAGAAAGCAAAAGAACGATATGTAGGCATAGGTGAGAAACAGGTAGACCACGACGGTGACAGCAATCAGCGTCAAGCCAAACAAGCGTATGTGCAGGTAGGTGGAGATCATGGCCGGCGTGACGAGCAGGAAAATGTAGATCACATAGGTCAGCCAGCGCGGGATCAGATAATCAAGAAACATGGTGTCTTCATAAGACAACGATTGTTGATTTATCCTGACATTTACCCAATCTGGATGGAAAAGATGTGGGACAAAGAGGATCAGGCCGAAAACAAGCCCAGCTATTGCAAAACCGAGCAACGGCAGTTTGCGCCAACTGGCTGGAGGCTCCAGAAAATAGATGCTGAACGGCACCCAGACCGGCCAAATAAGCCAGGAGAAGAAGATAAACCCCATGGCGGCCCACCAGATCATGGATGGGTCGGAGTTGTTCACTCCCATCCAGATATGACCTTCCATGAGTTGCTGAAGCCCAGCCAAAGTGGGCATTTGAGAAACGGGAAAGTAGCGTTTGTTGACCTTGAACGCCTTCCAGCCTGCAAACGCGCCGCCAACAACCAGGACGCCGCCGGCAGCAAAACTCACGGGTTCGCAGAAGCACATAATTTTGTTCTCTATCTTGAGTAGAAGTAGGCTGGAATGATGGAGGCTGCGTTAGATGTCGACGGTTTCGGTCGTGAGAGTGCGGGATCCGCCTCCGGCCTTATACCTTGATGCCAACGGCTCTCCGGCACCTGCGTGACCGCGGCAAGAAAGGAAGGTGTCATCCTATGTGGGCATCGGGCTCTGGCGGACACCCGTTACCAGCCGCAACCGATTCGAACCCCCCGACACTGAGCGTTAGAGTCGTCCTCTCGGCGAGCGTTCATCGGGATAAGTACTGCAGCTGAAACTGTGTGTCTCGCGCCCGATATACATTCGGCAAAGCCAAGCAGCGGATCGTATGCCCGGGCGGACATTTCATGGATGAGTCTGTCGTGAGTTTCGCCTTCGCGCTTCCTGACTATCTGCATAACTTATTGATTTAACTAGCGAACTCACGATTATTCCAACCTCAAATGGTCACCACCAGCGAATGTCGGTATCGGTGGTTGCGCCTCCCCGCAACCACTTTTGTTATAACTCACTCACCGTCCCGGTCTAACCGGCGGGACGGATTTAGCTTTTCTAGGGAATCAGGGACCGGGCGACGGGGCAGGTCCGGCTGCGTGCAGCGTCACCCAGATTCATCCAGCGTGAAGGGTGGACGTCTGCTCTCGATAGAACATCCAGAGAAGCTACTCTCTCGCGCACTCTCAACCAAAGAGTGGGGGGCAGCGGATTTATGTAGAAGAGAAATCGTCGTTTGATATTTTTACTACGAATCTAGGGGTCAGGAGTTCGAATCTCTTCGGGCGCGCCATTAAAATCAAGCACTTACAGAAAGTCACCGTTTGAGCCGACGAAATTAAACCGGTTTTTCAAACGGTTTTGGCTCCGCGAGAAATTGCGGATAGGCAGGCGAGCCGCGTCGGATGATCGTGTAGACCTGCCGGAAATCTTCTCCAGCGTTTGCTGCGGCGGCTGGAATCCAACCGAAGCGGCGATCGCTTGTCACCCTGACGCTGAAAACAGCAGTGCGATTCCGTTCGGAAATTGCGGGCTCTCGTTGGATAATCCGCGAACCCGAAGGTCATAGGTTCAAATCTGACTCCGCAAGGCTATCGACGGTTTAGGGAGCCGTCTTTGCAGCGAAACGAAAGGTAACACTCAATTTTGAGCCGAAGAGGTCGACCTTAAGAGGTCGTACCTTGTGTTCGAATCCCTCTCGCTCCGCCAGCTTGGCCGAAGTCGTGTATTCTCCTTGTGAACTTGTTGGCAATTAAGCCCAGTATCACCAGCGATTCTTAACCTGAGCTCCGGACTCCTGATCGGAAGAGCGGGCCTGTTATTCTCCGAAAGGGCCGTTTCTCTCCGAAGCTCTGGACTCTACCGTTTCGGTACGGTTCTCGAAATTCGTTCGAGTTGCTTATGAATTTTAGCGGAAGGAGGTTCTGCGTCTTCTCTCGGACAGGCGAGAGCGTTTGATTCCCATTCGCCATCTCGAGGTTCGAATCCTCCCGCCCCAGCCAACCAGTCCGGCGCCTGGAGATTTTACTCAGAGTAATGCCAGAAATGCCCACCAATAGTGGGCTTTTGCGAATTGGCCATCGGTCTCCGGGCTCCGAAGTTGGCCGCTTTCCGTGAGAATTAGCCGATAGTCTCCGGCGGATATTTGAATTATTCCCGTTTTCCGGAGACCACGATACCTTGGTTTAGCCGTGCAGATGGCGCGCCGCTGAACCATCGCACCTGCCGAAAGCCCGTGATATGCTTTAGCGAAAAGGAGCGGGGAACCCAGATGTCAGAAGACGCCCTTATCGTCATAACAAGCGCCATCAAAACCGCTTTCATTGATCATCCCGGTACTGGGCACGGCACGATGTGGGACCAAGTCACGAAAAGTGACGAAGAAAGTGTTCACCTCGCCAAGGCTGTG
>WNFD01006244.1_pt1 | contig 19079 bp, 16 predicted proteins | sample 5400491 | NCBI WGS metagenome assembly WNFD01 (sample SAMN13153343, study PRJNA577476) | soil metagenome | isolation source: 120 cm saprolite under Douglas fir tree site 2 hole 2 replicate 2 | place: USA:California | collected 2015-04-18 | reverse complement strand
AGCCGGACCCTCAAGGAACTGCAGGATTCGGCCAGGAACTCGGTTTCGCAGGCGACCATGACGGTTGCGCAAACCTTAAAGGATCTCCAGCAGTCGACCCGTGGTGCGGTAGACCAATCCAAGCAGGTCGCGATGTCAACGGTTTCGGAAATTCGCGAAACCCACGGCATGCTGCGCACCGATGCCACCGCCCTGTTCGAGCGGCTGCGCGACGCCAACGGCACGCTTTCGCAGGTATTGGGCGGCGCGCAGACCAACCTCAACGCCATCGAGCAAATGCTTTCGACGCGTGTCACCGAATTTGTATCCACGCTCGAACAGCTGCTCGACAGCGCCGACGCCACCACCGGCAAGCTGGACCGGCAGGTCAGCTCCTTCTACGGGGTCACCTCGCGGGTCTTGGGCGATCTCGGTGAACTTGCGGTGCAGTTCGACGGCCATGGCAAGGCGCTTGCCGACGCCGTCACTCTGCTCGAAAAGGCCAACGACGATACGATGGCATCGGTTACCGAACGCAAAAACGCCATTGAGGACCTCGCGGCGGCGGCAGATAACCGTACTGAGCAGCTCGACAAACATCTCAAGAGGTTCTCAAATCTGATCGACGTGTCGCTGCGCTCCGCCGAGGACCGCGCCCGCGATGCCGCCCGGCTGGTCGCCGAGGCGACGTCTGAAGGCGCCCGCACCCTCGCCGAGCGGCACGCGGCAATTCGTTCGACCACCGAGCAGCAGAGCAAGCAGACGCTTCAGTCACTGCATGAACTTCACGAGCGGGTATCGTCGAAAACCAAAGACCTGTTGCAGCAGAACGCCGGCGAAGCACACCAGGTGCTCGAGCAGGCGACCGATCGCTTCGCCGAGATCATGCAAAACATGAAGCAGATGTCGCTCGACATGCAGCGCGAACTCGACACCACGCGCAAGGAGCTGCGCCGCGGCGTGCTCGAACTGCCCGAAGAGACCGCCGAAAGCATGGCGCAGATGCGCCGCGTCGTCGTTGACCAGATGGAAGCGCTGGCGGAGCTCAACCGCATCGTGGCCCGGCACGGACGCGCCATGGACACGGTGGGGGCGGCCACTGAGCAGTCGCCCGTGAGGCGCAGTTATGGCAACGAAGAACCGGCGATGGCGGCCGTTGCCGCCGCGCCGGAGCCCGCCTCCCGACAAGCGACGCCCGCAGCCGACAAGAGCACCCCGCAGTGGGCCCGAGTCGAAGCGCTGCCGGACCCCGCCCCTCGTCAGGTTACGGCGGCAGCCGACGGGAGCGTCCCCCAGCGCGGCCGAGTGGAAGCGCCGCCGGTCGCGCCCGCTGGCCAGGACGCCCGAGGCGGCGCCGGCGACGAGGCCGGCCACTGGCTATCGGCGCTGCTGACGCGCGCTTCGCGGGACCGCGAGGAGTCCTCCCCCAATGACGATGGCGGCGCCTTGAAGTCGTCCCCCCTCCCAGCCGCCACGAAGGAACAGCACGCGCTCCGCCTGGACGATCGCAATATCCGGCACAGGATCGAATCGCTCGACTCTCTGTCGATCGATATCGCCCGCATGATTGATCATGAAGCGGCCGCGGACCTCTGGGAGCGCTACAATCGCGGCGAGCGCAACGTGTTTACGCGGCGCCTCTACACCATGCAGGGCCGAAAGGCGTTCGACGAGGTGCGCAAGCGCTACAAGTCCGACCGCGAGTTCCGACAGATCGTCGATCGGTATATCGGCGAGTTCGAACGGCTTCTCGGCGAAGTCGGGCGTGACGACCGCGAGGAGGTGGTGGCGCGTACATATCTCACCTCGGACACCGGGAAGGTCTACACCATGCTGGCCCATGCGGCCGGCCGCTTCGAATAGGCAAAAGCCGCAGCCGCGCCGACGGGTGGGCGTGCATGTCCGTTGAGCTCCGCGTACGTTGCGAGCGATGGCCGATTGCCGGCGCCTTTACCATCAGCCGCGGCTCGAAGACCGAGGCCGAGGTCGTGGTTGCCGAACTCACCGACGGCCCTTTTACCGGGCGCGGCGAATGCACGCCCTACCCGCGTTACGGCGAGACGGTGCCGCGTGTTGCGGCCGCCATCGCGAGCTTCGCTGACGACATCGGGCGCGGTCTCGACCGCGTCGCCTTGCAGAGCGCCCTTCCGGCCGGCGCTGCACGAAATGCCCTCGACTGCGCCTTCATCGATCTCGAAGCCAAGCGCGCCAACCGCCCGGCGCACGAATTGCTCGGGGTAGCCCCTGCCCGGCCCTGCCTCACCGCCTACACGATTTCGTTCGGCCCGGCCGAGGAGATGGCGCAAGCCGCCGCCGCTGCGGCGACCCGCCCGCTCTTGAAGATCAAGCTTGGCGGGGTCGGCGATCCGCAACGCATCGCGGCAATCCGCAATGCGGCGCCTGCCGCCGAGTTGATCGTGGATGCCAACGAAGGCTGGCGCCCCGACAATTTGGCTGCAAATCTGGCAGCTTGCGCGGCGGCAGGGGTGACGCTGATAGAGCAACCGCTTCCCGCCGCGGACGACGGCGCGCTCGCGCTCATTGCCCGCACGGTTCCGATCTGTGCGGACGAGAGCGTCCATGACCGCGCGACGCTCCGCGCGCTAGTCGGCAAGTATGACGCCGTGAATATAAAACTCGACAAAGCCGGTGGGCTCACCGAAGCGCTTGCGCTCGCTGCCGATGCGCGAATGCTCGGATTTGAGCTTATGGTTGGCTGCATGATCGCTACTTCGCTCGCCATCGCCCCCGCGTTGCTGGTGGCGGGGTATGCCCGCGTGGTTGATCTTGACGCTCCCTTGTTGCTGGCGCGGGACCGCCCGGACGGTCTGCGCTATGACGGCAGCATCGTGCATCCCGCGTCCGCAGCGCTGTGGGGCTGACGGATGAGGCGCCGCCGCGACGTTTCGACCCAAAGATTTGTCACCAATGGCGCTGCGGAGCCGCGCGGAGGGACGCATGAGGCGGCGGGGAGGACGCATGAGACGAATGAGAGGTATCTGTATCTATGGACTGGCCGCTACGCTGTGAGATTGAAAAAATATCATAGCAAAATCAAATAGATATAGAGAATTACGATCTGCTGAAGTATAGAGCGTAGCTTAGTTCCGTCGTTCAAAGGTGAGACGAATCCTTTTACCTGACACAAAGGCCAGATTACTGGCGCAGGGGTCAGAAAATTCAACACAGCCGAAGCAGAAGCGCAAAAAAACTACAGTTTTGCCTCAATTCTACCTTTTACGGCACTGATGTTACTTTCTAGTCAAAGCGCGTAGGGAGATTTCAGTGCGTATACCGATCTTGCTGACCGCAGCAGCTGCGGCCACGTTGATTACGTCGTCCGCCGCCCAGGCCACCATCCGGCTCGCCAACGACCCCGGCGGCCTCATCGCGGCCTACCAACAGCGTTTTGCCCATGCCCGCGCAACCGGCGAGCGCATTGTCATCGACGGATCATGCCTCTCGGCCTGCACTTTGGCAATTGGTATGGTGCCCCGCGAGCAGATCTGCGCCACCTCTCGGGCTGTGCTCGGCTTTCATGCGGCATGGCAGCCTACGCCGTTCGGGGGCAAGGCCGTAAGTTTCCCTGCGACCCAACACATGATGAGCATCTACCCGTCGGATGTGCAAAGCTGGATAAACCGGCATGGCGGCCTCACCCCGCGAATGATGTTTCTCCGCGGTAACGAGCTCGCCGCCTATGTGCCGACGTGCTCCGAAGGTGATAGCGCCGCCCCCGTCCACACCGTCGTCCACAGAGCCCACAAACCGAGTCGCAGCCGCGAGATTGTTGCCTTCAGGCATTCTCGGCCCATTTTCGCTGTCCGCCGGATGCAGTGACGACGCCGAATGCTGCCGACGCGGCCAGATAGGCCGCGAACGCCCTCCCTGCAGCGCAGAGAAATCGCCCGCACAGCGGCCGCGCGGCCGCTGTGTTTTTGCGTGTCGCCCACTTGGTCAGGTTGGCGCGTCGACCCGCGTGAGCGCGGGCTCCGAACGCGAACAGCTCGGGGTCGATATTGCCGCCGGACAGCACCACGACGGCCGTCTTGTCCGCAATGTCGAGTTTGCCAGCGAGAAGCGCGGCGAGCGCGACCGCGCCTCCGGGCTCGACAACGAGCTTCAGCTCGTGGAACGCAAAGCCGACCGCGCGCGCAACTTCGGCTTCCGTTGCCGTCACACCGTCGGCCACGAGCGCACGATTGACCTCGAAGGTAAGCTCGCCGGGCATCTGCGACATCAGCGCGTCGCACATGCTTCCGGTCAGGACCGCATTGCGCTCGCGCCGGCCACTGCGAAACGAGCGTGCGTGATCGTCGAAGCCCTCGGGCTCCGCGGTGTAAATGCGCGCTCCTGGCGCCCTCGCCTTGACGGCGAGCGCGACGCCGGCAGTCAACCCGCCGCCCGAAGCATTGACGATCACGCAGTCGAGCGTGAGCCCGAACTGTGCCACGTCCTCGGCAATCTCGCGGCCTGTGGTCCCCTGCCCGGCGATGACGAACGGGTCGTCGTAGGGTGGCACCAGTACGGCGCCGCGCGCCGCCGCGATGCGACGCGAAATGGCCTCACGGTCCTCGCGTTCGCGATCGTAGAGCACCACCTCGGCGCCAAGCGCCGCTGTGCGCTCGCGCTTGCGCCGCGGCGCATCGCGCGGCATGACGATGACGGCCGGCATGTCGAGCAGCTTCGCGGCTGCCGCCACGCCTTGCGCGTGGTTGCCGGACGAGAAAGCCACGACGCCGCAGCGTCGCATGTCGGGGGCGAGCGAGGACAGCTTGTTATAGGCGCCGCGAAACTTGAACGAGCCGGTCCGCTGCAACGTCTCAGCCTTGAGGAAGACGCGGCCGCCGGTGAGTGCATCGAGAGCCGGCGAGGAAATCAGCGGCGTGCGCACCGCCACCCCGGCGAGCCGCTCGGCCGCCGCATCCACGTCGGCCGCAGTAGGCAGCCGCAGCGATAAATCCTGGGAACTTGCCATGCGTAACGGTAACGCCGAACGGCATGCCTGCGCAAGGCGAAAGCGCGTCACAGTTAACTCGTCTTGTCGAACCGAACCATCCGCACCGACAGCGGGTGACCCCAGGCGCCGATATGGGCGGCGCGCCAGGGCAGACCGCGACAGCAGAATTCCATATCGGCAAATCGGTAATGATACGGTTCCTTGGCGCCGTACGAAATGTAACCGGATGGATGCCGGTACGGCGTGCAGGTGAGCCGTTCCAGGCAGATGCGGAGAAAGTTAAGCGGCAATGCGGTAAATACCGATTGCGCCAAAGCGAAGTCGACCCGCATCGGGCACCAGGAAAAATCGAATTCTCCCTCCGCCACGAGATTGGACCTGGGCAATTTGTGCGTCAGCCCCGCCGTCGCGAGTTCGATCTCGTATCCGGCGTTGATGAGCGACTCATGTAAATCGACACCGGCATAATGACCGGCGTCGAGATATCTTATCAGCTTCACCCCGCCCCGAAGGCTGCCGCAACCGATGTCGAGCAGCCGGTGATGCGGCATGAGCCCTTGCGAAACCAGAAAGTCGATCTGGAGCTGGCCAATTTCGTCCCACAGCCCGCCGACGGCTTCACGGTGCCGGCCAGCCTGCACCTGCGCCTCCAGCGCTGTCTTGTCGTAGTAACGGCTGATCGTCATGGGCTCCCACCAGCTCTGCCCGCGCCGTTCCTGCACGTAGATCGGTGCTCCGGACGAGGCGCGGCGGCGCATGCGCACTATACCGCCTCGCAACGATACGCAGAGCAGCGCCAAACGTGACGGCGTCGACGAGCGCCTGACCGACCCACCCGTAGCCCGGATGGAGCCACCGGGTCCGGCCTTCGGCCGGCCCGATGATAAACTCAGCGTAATCCGGGATCAGCCCCGCGAATCCTTCGGCCATTCCCGGATTACGCTGCGCTCCATCCGGGCTACGTAGGGTGGGCGGCTGATTGACATCGCGGCGCGGCATCGCCAAGGAAGACGCCGCGCGCCCCCCTCCCTACCCTCCCCTGCAAGCCGGGGGAGGGTAGGGAGGGGGGCGCCGGTTGGGGAGTTCGCCATGGATCTGGGCATTGCCGGCCGCAAGGCCATCGTCTGCGCCTCCAGCAAAGGGTTGGGCCGCGCTTGCGCCAGGAGTCTGGCAGAGGCCGGATGCGAGGTCGTGGTCAACGGCCGCAATCGCGATGCGGTTGAGGCGGCCGCAGCCGACATCCGGCAGGCGACCGGCGCAAAGGTCATCGCAGTCGCGGCCGATGTCGCCACAGCGGAGGGACAGAAAGCATTGTTTGCCGCCTGTCCTGAGCCCGACATCGTCGTCAACAACAATGCCGGCCCGCCATTCCGGGATTTCCGCGAGCTCAGCCGCCAGCAGATCATCGACGGCGTCATCGCCAACATGGTGGTGGCGATCGAGATCACCCAGAAGGCGATCGACCCGATGGTAAGGCGGAACTTCGGCCGCATCGTCAATATTACGTCCGGCACCGTGAAGGCGCCGCTGTTCGGGCTCGACCTATCGTCAGGCGCGCGCGCCGGCCTGACCGCCTTCATGGCCGGCGTCGCGCGCTCAGTTGCGAGCGCCAATGTCACGATCAATTTTATGCAGCCAGGCCCTTTCGCGACGGATCGGCTGCAGTCGAACATGGAAATGACCGCGGCCAAGCGCGGCATCACGGTCGACCAGGCCGTCAAGGAGCGCATTGCGACCATTCCGGCGAAGCGGCTGGGCACCCCAGACGAGTTCGGCGCAGCCTGCGCATTCCTGTGCTCTGCCCATGCGGGCTACATCACCGGGCAGAATCTGCTGCTCGATGGCGGCACATTCCCGGGTGCGTTTTAGGAAAGCGATTGAATCGCAAGCGTAGGATGGGTTGAGCGCGAGCGAAACCCATCGACGGCCATTCCGCCGGCGCGGCCCATGATGGGTTTCGCAAGAGCTCAACCCATCCTACGCAGCTGCATTTATTTGAATGTTGATGTCAGCCCCTCGTCATGAGCGGCGCAACCGGCGGAGGCGGCGTATTGAACATATATCGGAAGCCGACCGAATAAATATTGATGCTCGCCGACGCATTGCCAATATAATTGACTCCACTGAACCAGGGATTCCCCGACGTAGCCGAAATGTTGATGTTGGAATCTTTGACCCAAATATGGGAGTAGCCGATATCCATGATGAAGTTGGGCAGCATCTTATAGCTGGCTCCGACGGAGAGCCAGATACGATCGTTGTCCGGCAGGAGCGGCATCCGCACGCGGTCGGTAATCGGCGAGATTTCATACCCCACGCCGCCTCGCAGCGTGGTTTTGGCATCCAGCAGATACTCCGCACCAACTGAGTAGAACCAACCGTCTCGGAACTGGAATGGCAATGCTACGGGGGAACCACCGATCAGTGCAGGTCCACCCGCCGCCTGGTTGACGACGGTCGTGCCGATTCGACTCCAATTGGTCCATTCCGCCGTGCCCATGACGGTCCAGCGATCGTCGAAGCGATGCCTGATGCCGACACTCACGATGTCCGGCAAATCCAATGTTGTGTTCGCAGCCCCGGGCGTGGAAAGTGGAATTGGAGCGCCCACATTCAGGCTGCCATCAATTTTCTGGTCGATGCCAGAGCGCCAGCCGATGCCGATTGTCGTATTCGGTCCGGGCGTCACGGTGAGCCCCGCGGTTAGACCGAATCCCCAGCCAGTGCCATTGAGATTGACATGCGTCGGTGGAATAGGCGTGAGCCCGAGGTTTACATCCGCGCGGCCGTATTGGAGCTGAACGCCAAGTCCGACGCTCAGCCATTCATTGATGCGCCACGCCACGCTCGGCGTGGCGTTGTATGTCATCAGGCTCGAGCCGAGCGCGTAATTCCGTCCGGCCCAGGAGTCGGGGAAACTCGTCGACAATCCGAACGGCGAATTAGTAGACAAGCCTATCCATAAATTGGGATTGATCTGCCAGGTGGAGTACCCGGACAAGAGCAATGCCGGACTGCCCCAATCACCGGCACCGCCGAAACCAAGCGGCAGGAGTGTCGAACCAGCCAAAGGATGTTGATCCGCATTGGCGAGAATCCCGGTCCCGTTTCCTTCGATGCCGAAGCCTGGCGTTTGCGTCATCGTCGCCGGATTCCAGAACATCGAGGACAACGCCCCGCCCGCGGCGACGCCCGCGAAAGCGTCCCCCTGGCCGACCGTGCTCTGTTCGCGCAAGCCAAACGCCCCAGCGTTCGCCTCGATCGCCGCCATTGGAATGAGAACCGCCGCGCTTGCCAGCAACGCAGCCCAGCCGGACCTGACGGTGTTCGCCCCCATGTTCGCTCCCCCCCGGTGTCGCATCCTGTGCGATTACTCTTCGCCTCCGTCGCGATTTGCTTACGTCGTTCTACTATTGGGGGCGAAACTGGCCGTGACCGCAATGGCCTCCCATGAAAAATTGCAACTTCCCCGACAAGCGGTTCGATATTTTCACCGCCTGTTGCAATTTCGTAACAGATCCGACTTGTCTTCTCGCTGCCGCCGACGCATGACGGTTGCGACCTTCCCAGATCGTCCCGCCTTGTCCAGAAAGGAAATACGATGAAGCTTGTGCGTTATGGAGCGGCTGGGCGTGAGAAGCCGGGCGTTGTCGATGGGGAAGGCCGTATTCGCGACCTCTCCGGCCTGGTGCCGGATATTGCGGGCGAGGCGTTGTCGCCGAAGAGCCTTGCCAAACTCGCCAGGGTCAAAACCGACAAGCTGCCGCCCGTGCGCGGCAACCCGCGCATCGGTCCCTGCATCGGCCGCGTCGGCAATTTCATTGCCATTGGCCTCAATTACGCCGACCATGCCGCTGAGGCCGGACTGCAGGTGCCGAAGGAGCCGATCATCTTCAACAAGGCGCCGAGTTGCATTTGCGGGCCGAATGACGACACCATGACGCCGAAAGGCTCGACCAAGCTCGACTACGAGGTCGAGCTCGGCGTCGTGATCGGCAGCCGCGCCCGCTATCTGGGCAAGAGCGCCGCAATGGATGCGGTCGCCGGCTATTGCCTCGCCAACGACGTCTCGGAGCGCGAATTCCAGATCGAGCGCGCCGGCCAATGGACGAAGGGCAAGGGCTCGGAGACCTTCGGTCCGCTTGGCCCGTGGCTCGTCACCACGGATGAGATCTCCAAGCCGCAGAACCTCGACATGTGGCTTACCGTGAATGGCGAGACGCGCCAGAAAGGCTCCACCAAGACGATGGTCTTCGGCGTCGCGCACCTCGTGTGGTACTGCTCGCAGTTCATGGTTCTGGAGCCCGGCGACGTCATCATCACCGGCACCCCGCCGGGCGTGGCACTCGGCATGAAGCCGGAGCCGAAGTTCCTGAAGGCCGGCGACGTGGTCAAGCTCGGCATCGCGGGGTTGGGGGAGCAGACCCAGAAGGTCGTGCGGTTCCGGGCGTAGGGCTTGTCAATGCCCCTCGAATGAGATCAGCGTCCGCACCGGAACGTCGAGCGCCCGCAGCTTGGCGGCGCCGCCGAGGTCCGGCAGGTCGATGATGAAGCAGGCGGCCAATACCTCGGCGCCGATCTTGCGTAGCAATTTAACAGCTGCCTCCGCAGTGCCGCCGGTGGCCACAAGGTCGTCGACCAGGACTACGCGCTCGCCCATGGCGACGCCGTCCTCGTGCATTTCCATTTCGTCCACGCCGTATTCGAGCGAGTATCCGATGCTGACGCGCTTGTAGGGCAATTTGCCCTTCTTGCGGATCGGCACAAATCCGGCCGAGCACTGGTGCGCCACGGCGCCGCCCAGAATGAAGCCGCGCGCCTCGATGCCGGCGACCTTGTCGATCTTGTAGCCGGCCCAGGGCTGCACCAGCTCGTCCACGGCGCGGCGGAACGCTCTGGCGTTGCCGAGCAAAGTGGTGATATCGCGGAACATAATGCCCGGCGATGGATAGTCCGGGATCGTCCGGATCGAGGCGCGCAGGTCGAGTTCGAGTTCCGGCGTCGTCATGATGACTTCCCCTCGCTTGTCTGCCTCCTTGCGGGAGGGCCGTCGCCGGTGGCGCGGTGCCCTTTCTTCTCTCCACCCCGGCAAGTCTCAGCCTGTGGAAAGGCCCCCTCACCCCGGCCCTCTCCCCGCAAGCGGGGAGAGGCAGCAGCGTGCTACTGCACCATATGCGATGGCCCTGCACCGCGCCGGCCGTCAAGCCCCGAACAGGCGCCCCGCCACGGCGTCGAGCTTCGCCATCAGGGCTGGATCGCGTGCTTCCGGCGCCGTGATGATGGCAGTGTCGAGGGCACGGTCGGAGCCGATCGGGCACGGTTCGTGCTCACGCGGAAAATCGTGCGCCAGGCGCGCCACCAGGCGCTTCGCCTTCTCGGCATTGGCCGTCAGCACCTTGATGATGTCCTGCACCGTGACGGCGTCGTGGTCGGGGTGCCAGCAATCGAAATCCGTCACCATGGCAACAGTCGCATAGCAGAGCTCGGCTTCGCGGGCGAGCTTCGCCTCCGGCATGTTGGTCATGCCGATCACCGCATAGCCGTGCTGCTTGTAGGTGAGGCTTTCGGCGAGCGAAGAAAATTGCGGGCCTTCCATGCACACATAGGTGCCGCCGCGCACAATCGCGATGCCCTCCGCTTCGGCGGCAGCGGCGAGATGGATGCGCAGACGGGGCGATACCGGATGCGCCATCGACACATGGGCGACGCAGCCTTTGCCGAAGAACGAGCTTTCGCGTTTGTAGGTGCGGTCGACGAATTGATCGACCAGCACGAATGTGCCGGGCGTCAGTTCTTCCTTGAACGAGCCGCAGGCCGACAACGACACCAGATCGGTGACGCCGGCGCGCTTGAGGACGTCGATATTCGCCCGGTAGTTGATGTCGGACGGCGACAGCCGGTGGCCCTTGTCGTGACGCGGGAGGAACGCCACCGGAAGGCCTGCGATCTCGCCGATCCGAAGCGGGGCGGACGGCTCGCCCCAAGGGCTCGCGATCGTTTTCTCGGCGACTTTTTCGAGCCCCGGTAGATCGTAGATGCCGGAGCCGCCAATGATGCCGAGCACGGATCTGGTCATGGTTGCCGCCACCCCGCGCCGCCCACGTCTTCTCCCATCCCTTGGGGAGAGAGAAGCATTGGCGGGCTCCCTTTAACCCGCTCTTCGACACGAAATGGCGAGTCGAAGCAACCCCGCCCCTACGGTCGTTGCGTCGAAGCTTGCGATCAAATCGTCGTGGCCTCGGGCTCCCGCCCGCGCGCCGCCTCGTGCGGTTTCTCGATCTCGTGCCAAACCCTCTTCTTGGTGAAATACAAGAGGCCGGTCAAGATGATGAGGAAAATAATGACCTGGAAGCCGATCCGCTTGCGCGCCTCGAGCGTGGGCTCCGCCGCCCACATCAGGAAGGCCGCGATGTCCTTGGCGTACTGGTCGACTGTCTGCGGCGCACCATCCGTGTACGTGACAACGCCATCCGATAAGGGCGGCGGCATTCCGATGGCGTGCCCCGGGAAGTACATGTTGTACTGCATGCCGGCAGGCATGGTCATGTCAGCCGGCTTGGGGGCGTAGCCTTTGAGCACCGCCACCATGTAGTCGACGCCGAGTTCCTGGTAAGGAATGATCATGTCGATCACGAACCACGGAAATCCGCGCTCGTACTGACGCGCCTTGGCGAGTACCGACATGTCGGGGGGCAGCAAGCCGCCGTTGACGAACCGGGCCGCCTGCTCGTTGGGAAACGGCGGCGGGAAATGGTCGGCCGGTCGACCCGGCCGCTCGAACATGTCGCCTTGATCGTTGGGGCCGTCCTTGATCTTGTATTCCGCCGCAATCGCCGCAACTTCCGCAGCGGAAAACTCCGGTCCACCCTCCTCGCCAAGATTACGAAACGACAGCAGCGAGAGGCTGTGGCAGGTCTGGCAAACGTCGTGATAGACCTTGAAGCCGCGTTGGAGCTGGCCGCGATCGAACTTGCCGAACGGACCCGCAAACGACCAGGTGTTGCGCGGCGGCTGCAGATCGCCATGCAAGTCAGCATGCTCCTGGGCCGCAGCCGGCCGTGGTCCGCCGACGAGGGCGGTGGCGGCAAGCCCCACAGCCAGCACCACGACGGCCGCCTTCCTGCCAACCTTGAGAGCTTCCGAGATCGAGTTCGGCAGCGGTCGCGGCGTCTCGAACCACCCGAGCAACGGCAGCACGACGATAAAGTGAATGAAATACCACGCCGTCAACAGGCGCGACGTGATGACATAAGCGCCTTCCGGCGGTTTCGAGCCGAGCCAGCCCAAGAGAATGCAGGTGACCACGAACAACCAGAAGAACTGCTTGTAAAGCGGCCGGTACCTCGCAGATTTCACCCGCGAGGTGTCGAGCCACGGCAGCAGCGCCAGAATGCCGATCGACCCGAACAGCGCGATCACGCCCACGAGCTTGTTCGGGATCGAGCGCAGGATGGCATAGAACGGCAGGTAGTACCATTCGGGCACGATGTGCGGAGGCGTTACGGCCGGATTGGCGGGGATATAGTTGTCGGCGTGACCAAGGAAATTCGGAATGTAGAACACAAACCAGATATAAAGGATCGAAAACAACGCAATGAAGAACGTGTCCTTGATGGTCGCATGGGGCGTGAACGGAACCGTCTCCTTGTCGGTCTGCGGATCGACGCCGGTTGGATTGTTCTGGCCGACCACATGGAGGGCCCAGATGTGCAGCACGACCACGGCAGCGATCGCGAAAGGCAACAGGTAATGCAAGGCGAAGAATCGGTTGAGGGTCGGATTGCCGACCGAATAGCCGCCCCACAGCCATGTCACGATCGAATCGCCCACCAGCGGAATGGCGGAGAACAAACTGGTGATGACCTTTGCGGCCCAGAAACTCATCTGGCCCCAGGGCAGCACATAGCCCATGAACCCGGTCGCCATCATCAGGAGATAGATCACGACGCCGAGAATCCACAGCACCTCGCGCGGCGCCTTGTAGGAGCCGTAATACATGCCGCGAAACATGTGGATGTAGCCGGCGAGAAAGAACATCGACGCGCCGTTTGAATGCAGGTAGCGCAGCAGCCAGCCGTAGTTCACGTCGCGCATGATATGCTCGACGGAATTGAACGCCATCGTGGCCTCGGGCGTGTAGTGCATTGTCAGCACGATCCCGGTCACGATCTGCGCCGCCAGGATGAAGGTCAGGATGCCGCCGAACGTCCACAAGTAGTTCAGGTTCCGCGGCGTCGGATAGGACACGGCGGTGCTGTGGGCGAGACCGATGATCGGCAGCCGATCCTCAAGCCAGCGCAGCACCCCATTGCGCGGCCGATAGGGTGGCGGCTCATAGGGGCCGCCGCCGTCGGCGCGCTTGAGATTGTGCGGCCAAGTCTGCAGCCCCGTCTGCAGCCCCGGGGCGTGAAGGGTCTTGTCGGTCGGAGATCCGCTCATGATGTCTCCCGTAAGGCGCGCGGGCGTCAGCCGATTTGGATTTTGCCGTCGGACAGGAAGGCATACGGCGGCACCGGCAGGTTAGCGGGCGCTGGCCCCCGGCGGATGCGGCCCGACGTATCGTATTGGGAACCGTGGCAAGGGCAGAACCAGCCGCCGTAGTCGCCCTGGTGAGCGAGCGGAATGCAGCCCAGATGGGTGCAGATGCCGATCACCACCAGCCACTGGTCGTGGCCTGATTTGACGCGATCCTTGTCGGCCTGCGGGTCCGGGAGACTGTCGAGCGGCACGGTCTGCGCCTCCTCGATCTCCTTCTTGGTGCGGTGACTGATATAGATCGGATTGCCGCGCCAGAACACCTTGATGATCTGGCCTTCCGCGATGGGCGTGAGGTCGACCTCGATGGGCACGCCGGCGGCAATTGTCGAAGCGTCGGGGTTCATTTGTGCGATCAGCGGCACCAGGGCGGCGGCGGCGCCGATGGCGCCCACCGCCGCGGTCGCCACGAGGAGAAAATCGCGGCGCGTCGGCTCGGCCGCAGACATGGTCGTCACAGTTTCGGTCCTTTCAGTCTCGCATACGGTCCGTCCGGACAACGGACCCGCTCGAGGGCCGAGCCCCTAAGCGACCCTCGCGACGGCGGCGAATGCGGCGGTATTCCGGTGAATATGCGGCACTGCACCATCGCGTCGGTTTCTTGGCACCCTTGCCGGCAGAGTGCAAGCCCGCTAATGCGGCCAATGCGCGAGATTTGTACCAATTGTTAATGGGGCTTGACCTATTTCTTACCGGGCGTCTCGCGACCGTGGCACGGTGGCACACCCGACCTGAGCTATGCGAATCGCCTTGTTCGAGCCTGATATCCCCCAGAATACCGGCACAACGCTCCGCCTTGCGGCCTGCCTCGGGGTTGAGGTCCATCTCATCGAGCCGGCCGGATTTCCGGTCAGCGACCGTGCCTTCCGCCGTGCCGGCATGGACTATCTCGACCAGGTTGCACTGACCCGGCACCCGTCATGGCCGGATTTCGAGCGCTGGCGCAGGGCGGAGGGCTTGCGGCTGGTGTTGTTCACCACCAAAGCGACCATGTCCTATCTCGATCACCGCTACGAGGCGCGCGACATGCTCCTGTTCGGTCGCGAATCGGCCGGCGTCCCCGATCACGTGCATGAAGCCGCGCAAGCGAGGCTGCGCATCCCGATGCGCGCCGGGATGCGGTCGATCAACGTGGCCATGACTTGCGCCATGGCGGTTGGGGAAGCACTGCGGCAGGTGGGTTGTCCTTAAGAGGATTTTAAGGTGGCCAGGCATTTGAGGTAGGAACGTTGACGGGCGTGACGGCCAAAATCGTATTTTGAGGCAACCCATGCCGACCGTATTGCGGGTATCTGGCTTCCGGTTCTTCTTTTATGGCCTCGAGGGATCCGAACCTGCGCACATATATGTCGAACACGGCGACAACGTCGCGAAGTTTTGGTTGGAGCCGGTCAGTCTTGCGCAGTCCCATGGCTTTCGGGCGCCTGAAATCAACCGTTTGCGGGCGCTCCTGATCAAGTATCGCGAAACTTTCACAGAGGCCTGGAATGCCCATGTCGGCCATCAAGGTTGATGCAACCGCCGTCGACGTGACGGTCACGGACGAACGGCTGACTGTCATTCTCGCTGATGGTCGGGAGTTATCGGCCCCTCTGGCGTGGTTTCCGCGGCTGCTGGAGGCCGCCGATACGCAGCGTCAGAAATGGCGATTTATCGGACGCGGGAGAGGTATTCATTGGCCCGAGATCGATGAGGATGTCTCAATCGCAAGCCTGCTGCGGGCAGCTTAGTACAGTCACACTCACGCCTCCACCACACCCGCCCTGCCGTTCTCGACCGCGAAGGTCTTCAGCGTGGAGACACTCGCTTTCGGGTCGGCGGCATCGGAAATAGCGCGCAGCCGTGTCGTCATTTGCTTGGCATCGACATCCACGCTGACGTATCCGCGCTTGCGGCTTTCGAAGAACCGGACGTGCGGATTGTCAGGCAGCGCCGCCGCGAACACATCGTAGGGCGGTCCGGCCGACGATATGGACGTGCCGACGAATTCGGTCGCCACGACCGGGGATTTCGGATCGTCGAAATCGACCCGCAGGTCGTTGGCAAAGAAGGCGTGGATGTCGCCTCCGATGACAACCGGATTCGGCACCCGGGTCTGGGCGATCCGCTGCAACAACCGCCGGCGGCTCGCCGGAAAGCCGTCCCAGTCGTCGGTCCAGAAACCGAAGTCGCCATTGGGCATCGTCTGCCGCAGCTGCGCCATCAACACGTCCTGGGCGATCACGTTCCACTTCGCCTTGGAACGGGCAAGTCCGAGGCCAAGCCAGTTTTCCTGGGCAAGCCCAAGCATCGAGCGGCCTGCTTCGCGCCGCTCCGCACAGGCGGCGTCGGACTCCAGGTGACCACGCAGCCGGTCCGGCGCCGCGTAGCAGGCTGGGCGGGAACGATATTGGCGGCCGTCAACCATCGAGATTTCGAGCAGGTCGCCGAAGGCGAAGCGGTCGTAGACGCGCATGACCGGCCCGTCGGGACGCGACAGGATCGGCCGCACCGGCATGTGCTCATAGAAGGCCTGATAGGCGGCAGCGCGCCGGCGCAGGAAAAGGTCCGGATCATCGTTGAACTGCGACCACCTGTCCGCGTAGTCGTTCGCGACCTCGTGGTCGTCCCAGGTGACGAGCGCCGGCGTCTGCGCATGCAACCGCTGCAGGTCGGCATCGAGCCGGTACTGGGCGTAGCGGTTGCGGTAGGTCGGCAGCGTCGCAGCCTCGATGCCGTCGCTGTGACGGCGAACGGTCGGGCGGATCTCCTCGACGTATTCGTAGAAATAGTCGCCGAGAAACAGCACCATGTCAGGGTTTTCATCAGCGAGATGACGGTAGGCGGAAAAATAGCCGTGCTCGTAATTGGCGCAGGACACGAATCCGAACCGCATGCGTTCGACCGGCGCTCCGGCTGCAGGCGCCGTCATCGCCCGCCCCACCCGGCTCACCGCGTCCCCGCACAGGAACCGGTACCAATAGGGGCGACCCGGCAGCAGGCCGGCGACATCGACGTGCACCGACCACCCATAGGCCGCTTCGGCGTCGGCAACGCCGCGGCGGACGACGTCGCGCATCGCTTCATCGCCGGCGATCTCGTAGGCGACCGGCACATCGCCGCCGGTCATCCCGCCTGGGTTCGCCGGGTTGGCCGAGAGCGGATCGGGCGCGAGCCGTGTCCACAACACGAAGCCGTCGGGCCGTGGCCCGCCGGACGCGACGCCGAGGCTGAAAGGATCGGCCGTCCAGCGCGGGGCTTGCGCCAGCGCGCGGCCAATCACGGCCGGCCCCGCCACCAGGCTGAGGCAGCCGACGCCGAGGCCGCCGATCAGCTGACGGCGGTCGAGGTTGAGACCAATGAAGTTCGCAGAGCGACGAGATGACGTGCCAAAAGACATCGGTCATTGCCTCACGAATGGAGATATCACCACGTCTTTCGACCTTGATATTGTTTCATGGGTGTGACGCCCCTCCCTTGGCCGCTTCGGAGCTGAGCCAAGTTTTGGCGGACTGCTCGCTATCGATCGCGTGGAATCCAATGTTCGCCGGATGGATGCACGCAAGGTGAGGCAAAATGGATGCAGGCCGACTCGAAGGGCGCAAGGCGCGCGCCAAAGCCTGGTTCGAGGCATTGCGCGACGATATCTGCGCGGCGTTCGAGCGGCTCGAAGCCGATGCGCCTGCCGCGCTTTATGGCGACAGCGCGGGCCGGTTCGTGCGCACGCCGTGGTCGCGCAGCGATCACACCGGCGCGCCCGGCGGCGGCGGCGTCATGTCGGTGATGAAGGGGCGCGTGTTCGAGAAGGTGGGCGTCCACGTCTCCACCGTGTTCGGCGAATTCGCGCCGGAGTTCCGCAGCCAGATTCCGGGTGCTGAGACCGACCCGCGCTTCTGGGCCTCGGGCATTTCGCTGATCGCCCACCTGTGGAACCCGCACGTCCCGGCCGTGCACATGAACACCCGCTTCGTCGTCACCACCAAGGCGTGGTTTGGCGGCGGCGCCGATCTGACGCCGGTGCTCGACAAGCGCCGCACCCAGGACGATCCCGACACGATCGCATTCCATGCCGCCATGAGAGCGGCCTGCGACGCGCACGCGGCTGCCGCGCCCTATGACAAGTACAAGGCCTGGTGCGACGAGTACTTCTTCCTGAAGCACCGCAACGAAATGCGCGGCATCGGCGGTATCTTCTACGATTATCTGGAAGCCGACTGGGACGCGGCATTTGCCTTCACGCAGGACGTCGGCCGCGCCTTCGTGAAGATCTATCCTGAGCTGGTGCGGCGCAATTTCGCGACGCCGTGGACCGACGCGGAGCGCGAGGAACAGCTCGTGCGCCGCGGCCGCTATGTGGAGTTCAACCTGCTGTACGACCGCGGCACGGTGTTCGGACTGAAGACCGGCGGCAATGTGGAGTCGATCCTGTCGTCGATGCCGCCGGTGGTGAAGTGGCCGTAGGCAGTTGTGCGAAGGCACTTGGACGAGTAGGTGGCAGACAGTACGGAGGGAGACGTTTAAAACGGCACGGCGATCTAAACAGTGGGCGCCTGCCCCATCTTCCCCACCGCCCTCACAATTGCTATTGTCTAAAAGTGCTGGGCGGGCACGCAAAGTCCCAAAGTCAGGCTTACCAGCTTACATATTCATCGGTTGAGTTCGGCAAGCCGCTTGGGTCTTTCCTGGGAGGAAACGGTATGAGACACAAACTTGGAATGTTGTTGGCAGGGTCGGCCTTGATGGCCTCCCCGGCGGCCGCGGAAAATGCCGCAAGCCTGTTGCAGGCCGCCGACAAGGCGATCGGCGCGAGCGCCGTGAATTCCGTCGTCTATGCCGGCACGGGCTGGCTGGGCGCGGTGGGTCAGAGTTTCGCCACCGCGGGTGAGGGCTCGGACTGGCCGCGAACGGACTTCAAGAGTTATACGGCGACCATCGATTACGCCAGCAAATCCTCGAAAGAGGAGCATGTCCGCGTTCAGGGCAACAACCCTCCTCGCGGCGGCGGCTTCGTTCCGCTCCAAGGCGAGGTGCGCAACGCAAATTTTGTCAGCGGCAACTTCGCCTGGAACTTGAACGCGCAAGGCCAGCCCAATCCGCAACCGGGCGCCGCCGAGTATCGGCAGTTGCTGATCTCGCTCAGCCCGCATGGCTTCATCAAGGCCGCCCAACAGGCCAAAGACGCGACAGTCGAGGACCGCTATTACAGTCGGCTGAACCGGACGCTCAAGGTCGTAGGTTTCACCACCATGGGCAAGTACCGGGTGACCGGCGAGTTCAATAACGACAACCTGCTCGAGCGGGTCATCACCTGGATTCCCGACCCGGTTCTCGGCGACATGATGGTGGAAATCCGCTACAGCGATTACCGCGATGTCGGCGGCGGCGCCAAGTTCCCGTTCCGCTCTCACGCCCATCAGGGCGACAATCCGTTGGTGCCGGGCGGTCACAACTGGATGGAAGTGCGGGTCACCGACGCCAAGGTGAATGTGCCGGATGCGGCTGTGGCGGTTCCCGACGGTGTGCGCACGGCGCCCGCTCCGCAGGTCCGCGTCGCGGCGCAAAAGCTCGGGGACGGCGTCTGGCTCATGGGCGGCAGCAATGCCAACAGCGTCGCCGTCGAGTTCAA
>WNFD01002835.1_pt1 | contig 19080 bp, 20 predicted proteins | sample 5400491 | NCBI WGS metagenome assembly WNFD01 (sample SAMN13153343, study PRJNA577476) | soil metagenome | isolation source: 120 cm saprolite under Douglas fir tree site 2 hole 2 replicate 2 | place: USA:California | collected 2015-04-18 | reverse complement strand
GGGCCGGCAGCATGCACGCGTACGCCTCCACCGACCCGGTTTTCCTGGCCATGAACAAGCGGGGGCAGCGCGAGACGCAGGGCTCGCTCGGCAAGTTCTGCGTCAACTGCCACGCGCCGATGGCGGTGCGCGAAGGCGCCACGACGGATGGACAGAACCTCGGCCAGGTGCCGCAGAAGTTGCGCGGCGTCACCTGCTTCTTCTGCCACTCCACGCAAAGCGTCGACGGAGCGCACGACAATCCGATCAAGCTGGCGACCGACGGCGTGATGTACGCCTCGATCTCCGATCCGGTCGCGAGCGGGCGGGTGCACGGCGCCGCCTACTCGCCGTTCCTGGACCGCAACCGCGCGGAATCGGCGGCGGCCTGCGGGAGCTGCCACGACATCGTCTCGCCCCAGGGGGCCGCGATCGAGCGCACGTTCAGCGAATGGCAAAGCTCCGCCTTCTCCACGACCACCGGCACCACCTGCGGCCAGTGCCACATGCCGCAGAGCACGGTCGACATGCCCGTCGCCGCCGTCCCCGGGGCGCCGTTGCGGCGGCTCCACAGCCACACGTTCGCCGCGATCGACCTCGCGATCACTTCGTTCCCCGATACGCAGCGGCAGCACGACCAGGCCCAGTCCTTGCTCGACACCACCCTGCAGACTGCTCTCTGCGCCGAGCGGTTCGGCAACGGGTCGCAGGTCAGCGTCATCATCGACGATGCCGCCGCTGGGCACTCCTTCCCCAGCGGAGCGGCGCAGGACCGCCGCGTCTTCCTCGAGCTCACCGCCTCGTCGGGCGGGAACGTCGTCTTTCAGTCGGGGATCGTCCCGGACGATCAGTCGGTGACTTCGTCCACCGATCCGAACTTCTGGGTCATGCGCGACTGCATGTTCGACCAATCCGGCGCGCAGGTGCACATGTTCTGGCAGGCCGCCAGCTACGAGACCAATGCACTGCCTGCCCTGGCCACGTTCACGACGTCCGATCCCAACTTCTACCGCGGCCACAAGATCCGGTTCTTCCCGACTACGGGCACGCCTATCATACCCGCTCCCGACCAGATCACCTTGCGGGTGCGGCTGCGTGCCGTGGACCTCGACGTACTCGACGATCTCATTACCAGCGGCGACCTTGATCCGCAGTTCCGCCTGTCGATCCCGACGTTCCAGGTCGGGCCGACGCTGACCTGGACCCAAGCTGCGGCGACCAGCACCTACGTCGACCGCAATACGAACCAGCTCGTGTACTGCGTCACCAACGGCAATCTGAACGTGCAGGCCGACAAGTTCCCCGCCCCCGTGCGCACGCGCTGCGCGCCTTGAGCATGGGGACCGACGACGTGGCATCTCCCCGCCTCGCGTCGGCCCACTGCCGTGTCGTTCGTCCTCGTCCATATCGGCTTGAACCTGGGCCAGACGGGCGTGCCATCAGCGGTAGGCGCTCTGCTTCTGCGCCTGTGGACTGGCGCGCCTGGAGGGAGTCGAACCCCCGGCCCGCGGCTTCGAAGGCCGCTGCTCTATCCAGCTGAGCTACAGGCGCGTCGGGGGCCATTCTACCGTGCGCGAAGGCGCCGGAAGCTGGCCGGGAGTCGGGGTGGTTTGCCTTGACGGACCCGGTGCCCTGATCTAGAAGCCAGCGCTCCCGGGGCGTCCCGTCCCGGAGAAACAGGTGCGACGAATCAGGCCAGTATACGGCCCAAAGCTGTATCGAGGGTTCGAATCCCTCCCTCTCCGCCAGCCAGTTGAGGGCCCTTAGCTCAGTTGGATAGAGCGTCGGACTACGAATCCGAAGGCCGCAGGTTCGAATCCTGCAGGGCCCGCCAGACTTAGGCGATCTGGCTGGCGGCCAGCGTGACGGAATCGTGACGGATTCGCGGGCTCCATGCTCGCCCCGTCGCGCCGCCGGGCGCTTGATCGCCGAAGCATGCCACCGCCACGGTCGCGCGGACAGCGATTTTCAGAGGCAGGTCCGACCCGCAGCCCCACCCTGGGCAGCAACGCGACACGCGCGGGCACGTAGGGGTTTGACGGCGCGCAGGGTGCGCCCTCCAAGTCGGCAGGTAGTACAGTCGGCGGGACGGAGGAACTGCCCGTGCCGACACCGCCGGACTGGTCGAAAGCATCCGATGATGAACTGGCACAGGAAGCCCAGGCTGGGCTTCGAGGTCAGGGTGCCCCCGTCGAGATGTCGCGACGCCTAAGGGACGCGATTCTCGACCTGAAGGCCGCGATCCTGAACGAGGAGCGGGTCATCAAGCGACTCACGGTGGTCCTCGTGGTCTTGACCGTTCTCCAGCTCCTGATCGTTGGTTTTCAGGTGTACCGCGAAGTCCGCGCCTCGGCGCACGAGATCACACGTCCCATTGGGGCACCTGCTCGCTGACGGCACGACTTCACCGCAGCCGCTCCAGGGCCCGCCGGCTGCGCTCTACGTCCTCGTGGTCGTACCGCTGGGCCGCCTGCACGCTTTCCCACCCGCCGGCCGCCATCCGCTCGGCGAGGCTGGCGCCCGCGTCCGATACCAGCGTCGCCCCGGTGTGGCGGGCCACGTGGTGCGCCGTCAGCCCTCGCTTGTCGGTGATCTCGCCCTTCTCGATCACGCGGCCCTCCTCGTCGTACTTCGTCCGGGTGTACGCCACCAAGCCGAGCCGCTTGCAGGCGCTCCAGAACACGTTCGAGTGATCGAATTTCCCGAAGATCGGCGTCGTCGGGTCCAGCGAACCGCGCTCCGCAAGCTGGTCCTTGATCGCCTGCGACGCGCGCGGGTGTAGCCAGTAGAGGCGAGGCTTCCGGTTCTTCGCCTTCCGCGCCGGCACCGTAACCATCCCGGTCTGCCAGTTGATCCACTGCAGCGTCATCCGCTCGACCGTGCTCTTCCGGAAGAGGTTGAAGAACATCACGGTGTAGCAGCGCGCCGCACGCAGGTTCCCGCGGTCGCGCATGTCCGCGAGCAGCGCATCCCGCTGCGGCGCCGCCAGCGCTGCTCGGTCGGCCTGCTCCGACACGATGAGCGCGCGCGATGGCGACTTGATCTCCGAGACGTTCTCAAGCGCGCCCTTCCGGCAGGCGAACCGGAGCAGGGTCCGAAGGTGCGAGGCGATCCGCTGGATGCTCCGCCAACTCTGTCCCTCGGCGTGCATGTCGACCATGGCGTGCTCCCACGCGGTGGTCGTCACGGCAGCAGCGACGTTCCAACGAGTCAGGATGTGCAGACGCAGATCGATCTCTACGTCGCGGGCGTGGGTGGCAGAGCGGCCAAGGCTCTCCAGCTCGGCGACGAGTTCTGCAGCAAGCTGGGAGAGGGGTCGCGCTGGTCCGACGGCTGGAGCGGGAGCACCTGCGCGCGCACGGGCCTCCTGCCAGATCCCCGCCGCCCGGAGTTCAGCTTCTCCTCGATCTGTCTCACCCGTTGTGCGGCGATACCGCCGGCCCGCGACCACGAACTGGACCCACCAGACGGGATCGGAGGCGTCGTGCTGGAAGAGGGTGAACGGGGTACGAGAGCGTCGGGGCATGGGGGTGCCTCCATATGCTTCCGGATCAAGCGATCCAGGTCTTCGCGGAGCCAGCGAGGATTAGCGCCCACGATGCTCGATGAGGGGCGCGCCAGCAACTTGCGGGCGTGCGCGTCGAAGGTGTCCGGGTGGACGCCGAGCCAGGCGGCGGCGCATGTCCGGCACATCAGGGCGCCTTTGCAGGCCCCGGCGACGTGGCGCGCGCGCTTGGCCGCGGGCTGCGTCACGGCGCCCCGGCTCCCGGCACGCGCACCCGGCGCACTCGCCATCCGCGACCGTGACCGGGCAGGTCTTCGGCGGGCTCGACCTCGATCCCGGATTCCTTCAGGCTCGGCCGCAGGGTGTTGAGCTTTCTCCCGAGCCACACCGCGCTTGCCGGAAATCCTGACCTGCGGTCCTGCGGCGCCGCGGGGCGGAGCGCCTCGAGTAGTTGCCCGGTCGTGCCTTCCCAGTCGGTGATCCGCGATTCCATGAACTGCTGAAGCGCGAGCGCGGTGGCGTCGTTGCTCACCACCTCCGCCGTCTGCCTCTTCGCCGTGCGGTCGTACGCGGCCAGGAACGCGTCCTCGCCATAACCGAGGGCCTTCGCCATGGCCGCTCCGATCCGGGCGAAGTCGGCCATGCGCGGCAGGCTGGCCGGGCGCACGTCCGGGAGCGCGCGGAGGGTCAGCGACAACGCGTCGAGCAGCGCCCCGAACAGCAGCGGCCGGGCCTTTTCGAATGCTGACCAGATCTCCCTATCCTCGCGGCGCCGATCCGGTGGCACCGCGTCGAGTTCGATCATCAGGGTGCGGTCAAGCAGGTCGGGTGCGAGGGATGGTGGGTTGATGCCGGTGAGGATCACCGCTCGCCGGTACGAAACCAGGACGCTCTCGCCGTCGGTGTAGAGGGATCGCTTCTCCGAAGCGCCGCCGGTCGCAGCACGGCAGAACGCGTCCGCCATCCAGCCGTGGATCGTCGACAGGTTGTCGTAGATCGGCACCGCGTGCTTGCCGAGCTGGTGCAGCAACTGTTCTTCCGTGCGCGGCGGCCCCAGCGCGTCCATGATCGACGGATCGATCAGCGACCGGAGCACCCGTGCCGATGTGGTCTTCGCCGCGCCCTGGACGCCGTGCAGCAGGAGGATCGGTCGCGGTACACGGCTGAAAAACGCGGCCACGATCCACGCGAGGAGCAGCACACGCTGGCTGTCGTCCCTTAGGTTGAGGAACTCGAAGAGGTGATCCAGCCGGCCGCCACGGATCGGTTCCGGCAAGTGGGCCATATGGTCGTGGCGCCGGAATAGGATCGGCGCGTCGACCTTGACATCCCAGTTCTCGGCGGTGACCCGGACGGCACGCCAGGCATCGTCGACGAGGTCCACCCAGATCGTCCGCACGATCTGGTCATCGGCTTCGCAGGAGAAGCGCTCGGCGAGCGGGATGCGCAATCCGGACTGCGTCGCCTGCGCCCGGAGGAGCTGCACCGCGTTTTCCTGCGCCTCGCGTCCGGCGATCAGCCCCGTCGCGGCGAAGTAGCGCCCCACCAGCCATTTCTTGAACCGGCTGGACGCCAGTCGCCGGATCGCTCGGCCGCCGTCGGGCATCGGGATCGAGGCGTGTTCGTCCTCGCGATCGTCGATGAACAGATCGCAGTCGTTCGCCAGTTCTACGAGCGCGAGAGCGGCACCCTTCTTCGCCTTCCCGTTTCCGGTGCCGCCCGATCCGGCGCGGTCGTGATGCTCCGCGTCGGCCGGCTCCACTTCGTCGGACGTCTGGATCTCGGCATCGCACCCGACTGCATGTCCTTGGCGGTCGAGGTGGAGCCGGCACCCTTCGTGCGATGAGCAAGCGACATCCCATCCGTCAGCTACACGCCGCACATCCGAGTAGCCCTCGCGAAGACCCGCTTCGATCAGATCGCGGTCGGCGGCGTTGACGAGTCCGCAGCCGGGGCAGCCCGACTGCTCCGCCTCGTACACCCGCAGGCAGTTCTCGCACTCGCGGACGGGCTGCGCGGCGTCCTCGCTCACGCCTCACCCGATCCGGCGCCCGAGGCCGGCTTCATCAACGAGGCCATCTGGGCTTTCGGCCCGACCAAGACCTCGACCGACTCCCACTCGGATGTACTCACCAGTGCTTTGGCGACGGGACCGGAGCGCAGGAACAGGATGCCGAGCGGCTTCTGATTCGCATCGAACCACACCCACACCGCGCGGCCGGTGCCGGAGCGGCGGGCTTTGGCGGAGATCATCGCGCGCTCGGCAGCGCCTGCGCCGGAGGAGGCAGAAGCGCGAGGAGGCCGCGCTCCGCCAGCACGCGGCGGATGCGGCGCACAGACCGCGGCTTTACGGGCTGTCCGGAGATCGCGCGCTTGAACGTGCGGAAGCACACGTCGCAGTCGAATGCGAGGCGCTGGAGATCGTAGAGGTCAAGATCGGCTTCGGGGGCTCGGTTCGTGTGCGTCATGCCTCCTTCATGGGGGCGTGACGCACCACGGGTCGTGGGATACTTTTCGCTACGCGGCGGCGCGAGCGGCGATCCTTCCGAGGAGCTTCCCGACCTCGCGTCGTCGGTCTTCTAGTGGCTCGCCAGGCGCGACCGGCTCATCGATCCGCCCGGCGATCAGCAGGTCCGTCCAGTTGGCCCGCCCGAGAGCCAGCAGGTCGGGATAGACCGCGAGGCACAGCCGGACGAACTCCTCTCGTGTCACCAATCGCCCGCCAGCAAGCGCCCGACCGAGCAGGCCGTCTTCCGGGTCGGGACGTCGCGAAGGGTCGCCATCGCGCGGGAAGCGGAAGAGGCCGCCCCTTGGAAGATCTGGCAGCGGGCGATCGATTACTGGGAATCTGGGCGGCGCTTCGCGGTACCGCTTGAGGGCAACCAGATCTCCTGCCTTAGCGCGACTGATCAGTTCGCGCTCTTCCTCGGGCGCGAGTCCCGCCGTGAGGGACCGCTGATCATCCTGCTCGGCCGCCACATGCACGATCGCATCGCGATAGATCCTGGCGAGGATCATCTGAATGTTCAGCCATCGATCTTTCCCGATGAGCTTGTCGACGCGTCGGGCGGGGCCGTTCTCGAAGTCGTCGATGTCTGCGGCGAGCTTCTTCAGGAACTCGTCTGGATCCAAGCCGAACTCGTCGGCTCCTGCCGTATGTCCATCGGGCACGTCGTTCTGCTGCCACTGGCCGTCGTCGCCCTTGCGGAATCCGCCTCGCCAGTCCTCCCTCTCGGCGGAGTACGCCGCGGCGATCGAAAGCTTGGCGCAGATCCACCGGAAGGTCCCCGGCGTATTCTCATCGAGATCGACGACTCTGCGCTCACCGCCGCGAAACTTCCACCCCCATCGACGAGAGAAGAACCACTTACGTGCGGCAATCCTCTCCTTCTTGGTGCCGTATACCGCATCGTTCCGATTGCGCAGGATCGCGGCGATGGCATATTCACGGGCATCATTCACCGCGCCCCCTATCAGGGCCGTCGCGACTCGCCCCGTCGGCGCCGCGACACTGGATCCGAACGGGTCGTCGCTACCGTGGTCGTCTGACATCGGCCGGTCGAGAGACGCGTCGCGCAGCCACCGCCGCGTCGGCCGTACCCAGCGCCGTCCCGGTCGCGGGCCAGCGTCGGCCGCGACCTCCACTACCCGATGGTACGACTCCGTGATCGCTTTCTTGGCCTCAGCGATCATCAAACGCCATGTCTGCCGCGACTTCGACAAGGGCTTCGTGTCGTGGTGGAGGTCATAGTTCATGATCGCGGCGTAGAGGCCTTCGCGCGCCATGAGTTCCAAGTCGGTCGGTACCGGGTCGTCCTTTTTGGAGACCTTCTTCTTCGGGGCAACCTTCTCTTTCAGGGCATCCTTCCACTTCCCGTTAAGCCGACGGGCGACCTTTCGCTCCAGGTGCCTGTTCGCCGTCATGAGCGTCGCCAGCGCAACCCTGTCGCCGGCTTGAGCGAGTCCGATCAGTCCTCTTTCTTCTTGTTGATCCACCGCGCCTCCTCGGCTGCGAGATACGGGGCGGCCATCGACCAGCGCCGCCCCGTGGTGATCCGTGCTCCGCCTACGCTGCCCGGCGAATCTGCTCTTCGCTGATAGCCCTCTGCCGCTCGATGCGGACGACGCCGCGCGGCGTGAAGAACGGGACGTAGTCCCACTCCGCCCGCTCGGCCAGCGGCACGCGCCAGAGCAGATCGTCGTAGGTGTCGGCGTCGACGACGAATACGCCGCCATTCGCGCGCCCAATGGCGCGCTGCAGCTCCTGCAAGCTCATCTGGGCTTCCTTCACCGGCTCATCTCGATCTCGATTACCAGCGTCCCGCGGCGCCGCTTTCCCAGGACTTGGGCCACCAGCCGCTTCGGGACACAGATCTCGACCCCTGCGAGGTCGACCGCTACATTCCGCTTCGTCTTCTTCATCGACTCCTCCTCCCGGAGTTTTCCGGATCTAGGCAAGCAGGGATCCCGTCTGCCACATGCCGCAAGTTGTTGTCAAACGGATCGGCTTTTGCACATGCAGTGCATGTGCAACGTATTTGCAACGCATGTGCGAGCATTACCGAAGTCGTTTATGGCTCACGCACCTCGCGGCTGCGCGCAGCGCGACGGGCGGGCTTTTCTTCGCCGCGCAGTGCGACGTCCGCAACGCGGAGCACCATGCCGTGGAGGTACTTCCGTGCCGGCGCCGGCAGCGCGTCGACGATGATGGTGATCTCCTGGGATTCGATCGTATTCGGAGTCATGACCTTAGCCATCTCAGTTTCCTCAGGTGGGCCTTGGTACGGCGGCGCGGGTCCGTCCCCAGTGAAACCCGCTCCCACCAGCGACGTGCCGTAACGAGCGCCCGCCAGTCAACTCATCGGCCGGGCGAGCGCCGCCGAGGTGCGCGGAGAATTAGCGCAATCGCCAAAACGGCGCGCCGGAAACAGCGGCATCGCTAATATTCGCTACCCATCGGCCAGCTACCAGGGGGACTTGCGGGCGTCGGCGCCCGGGCAGCAGCCGCGCAGCAGCGCCGGAGTGCTGCCCGGGCAAGAACCTCCGACGCGGAGCAGGCATGGCGGGACGGGCAGCACGGGCAGCAAACTGCGGTCTACTGCGGGTTGCCGCATCACCGCAGCGCCCAGGTGCGGGGGATGCGGGGGGTCTCCGCGGCGCTACGGGGTAGAAAACACAACTACCTCTCTTCCCCTCTACTTAAAGAAAAATGCTGCCCGTCCTGCCGGTGCTGCCAACCCCTGCGAGACACCGCCCATTTCACGGGCGGCATCCGGGCAGCAGGGCAGCATTCTCATCCGGCTGAGCCGTAGTCCCCGCCACGTCGCGCCCACCGCAGGCTGTGGCGCGCGGCGCAGCGGATGAGGGCCTGGGGCTCGGGTTCCAGCCGGGGGCGCGCCCTCGCGCCGCGACGGCGGGGGAGGGGGGTCGATTCTCTAGGGCCCACCCCCTGGGAACCGTGTGCCCCCTTTCGCGCACCTCGGCCAGGTATCGCGAAAGGGGCCCCCCATTTTCGATGAACATCGGGCGCCGCGCGGTCCGAACCAGAAATATCCCCCGGGCCGCCAGCCCGCCCCCGCCCACAATGTCATCAGCAGGAGGTCAGACAAGTGGAGATTCTTACGTGTCGCCAGGCTTGGCGAGAGTTCGCGGACATCCTGAACAGGGTGGCCTATCGCCGCGAGCAATTCTTGCTGACCCGACACGGGCGGCCGGTGGCGGTGCTGGTCCCCGTGGTCGAACCCGAGCATCTCGATGAGAAGCCGCGGGCAAAGGAGCGTACATGAACACGAAGGAGTACCGGGCCGCGACGGCGAACTACGTGGAGGCGGTCCGTGAGTATTTGCGCCTTTTCCGAGAGCGTCAGGAGAGGCGTCGACGCTTCATCGAGGATTTCGGTGATGCGTTGGAGGCGGTGCGCCGGGGGAACGAACGCCTCTTTGAGAGCGCTGGCGCGGCGGCTTTGGATGACTTGTGCGTCGCACTCGGATGCCCTCCGGAGCGGTGCGAACGCCTCGACTGCCGAGCCGACATCGAATTCAAGTTCGCTGCCGGCGCCGCCCAGGAGGGGGTCTTCCGCGGGTATGGCTCGGTCTTCAACGAGCCGCATGAGACGTCCTCGGGGATGCTTTCATCTGCGTGGAAGGACCAGGTCGCGCCCGGGGCATTCACCAAGTCGCTCGCCGAGCACAAGGCCCGTGGGTCGGCTCCGGCGATGCTCTGGCAGCATGACATGAGCAGCCCGATAGGCGCTTGGGAGAAGTTGCAGCAGACCGATCGCGGCCTCCTCTGCGAGGGCCGCCTGGCGCTGGCGACCCAGAAGGGCGCCGAAGCCTTCGAGCTGATGAAGATTGGCGGCATGCGCGGTCTGTCGATCGGATTCAGTCCTGCGAAGTACGAGCTCGATGAGAAGGCGAAGCTCCGGACCCTCACGGAGATCAAGTTGTTCGAGATCTCGCCGGTGACGATCCCTGCCGACCCGTCGGCACTCGTGACCGACGTTAAGGCGCTGCGCACATGATCGGAGGAAATGGAATGTCGAAGTCGAAAGAGGCAAGAGCAGCCGCACACCAGGCGGCGAAGAGGGCGGCGGCTGCCGCGGACCAGGTCGCATCGGAGACGAAGCGGCTCGACGGGGCGCGTTCTGCGCTCGAGGACGCCACCCGGGCGCTCCACGGGAGCGACGTGGATGATGCCAAGTCGTTCGACAAGTGCGTGGCTAGGCGCACCGACGCGCAAGCTCGTGTAGATGCGCTCGCGGCGCGGCTCGAGGCGTCCACGAAGGCGGCAGCCGAAGCCGGCAAGGCATCCGAGGAAGCGGAGCTAGATGCGGAGGATGCCGAGGTTGCGGAGATGAAGGCGGAACTCACTGCGCTGAACGACGCCATCCTGGCCGAGGTCCGGCAGACCCGCTCGAAGGTCGTAGAGCATCTCAGAGTTTTCGCGAAACTCGTCGACGAGACGAATCGGCGGGACCGGGCACTCGTGCTGCGGCGGACGGGCGTGGACGAGGGGTGGCGATGGCCGAACTGGTATCAGACCCTCTGCGCTGATCTCTCTCCGGAGGCGCAGGACGTAATCGGCCGAATCGAGTCTCGGATCCTCCGGGGCGCGTACTAACGAACTTACCAAGGGAGCAACGAGATGCAGATGAACGTGAAGTACATCGATGGGCAGCAGAGGGCGTGGCATGAACTGAAGGCGGAACTGCGGGGCCATGCCGACCCCGCAAAGATGGCGCGCATCGAGTCGGAACTCGCCCAGTACGAGGACGCGAACCAGAACTTCATGCGCCAGCAGGAGTTCGAGCGCAGGGCGATCCTAGACAGGCTTGAGCGGCTCGAGACAGCGAGGGATCCGGAGGCGGCGGAATGCAAGGCCGTCTTCGACGCCTACTGCCGTTATGGGCACCCCGAGCACACGCCCGCCGCGGTCGAGAAATGGGAGCGCGAGCGAAAGGCGAGCGGGATGGAGTTGGAGCAGAAGGCGCTGATCGCTGCCGACGATAGTGCCGGCGGCTTCCTCTGCCCGCCAGAATACTTGCAGGAGATCATCAAGGCGGCCGTTCAGTATTCGCCAGTCCGCGAGATCGTGAAGGTGAGGCAGACCGGGCAGCGATCGCTGCAGACCCCGAAGAGGACCGGCACGGCCGCGGCCGTCTGGGTGGGCGAGAGCCAGGCCAGATCGGAGACGCAGAACCCCGCGTACGGCATGACGGAGATCCCCGTCCATGAGATGACGGCCGAGGTCTACGTGTCGTTCGCTAGCCTTGAGGACTCGGCGTTCGACCTGGAGAGCGAACTCACCCAGGAGTTCTCGGAGCAGTTCGCTGTGTCAGAAGGCCTCGCTGTGGTGAGCGGCAACGGCGTCGGAAAGCCGTTCGGATTCACGGACCCCGGACAAGGGATCGCCACCACGAACTCGGGCACGAGCGGAAGCATCGCGAGCGGATCAGGGGCGAAGGGTGATGCACTCATCACGCTGGCGCACGCAGTCAAAGCGCCATACGCCGCTCGCGGCCGATGGGTGCTGAACCGTCAGACCCTGGGTTCGGTGAGGAAACTCGCTGATACCCAAGGACGCTACCTGTGGGAGCCGTCTCCTGCCGTTGGACTCCCGAGCACAATTCTGGGCTCGCCGTACACGGAGTGCCCGGACATGCCAAACGAGGCCGCCAACTCCCTGAGCGTAGGATTCGGAGACTGGCAGCGCGCCTACGTCCTGGCGGACCGGCTCTCGATGTCCGTGCTTCGCGATCCGTACTCGCAGGCAAGCAACGGCCGCGTGAAGTTCCTGGCCCGGCGCAGAGTGGGTGGGCAGGTGGTCGTGGCAGAAGCAATTCGTTTGCTCAAGTGCATCTGAGTCATGGGCCCGGGCCCGGCAGAGCATCCTGATTCGTCCACTCGATCCGAATTGGGTTGACTTTGCCGGCCGCCGGGGCTGTTAACCCGCCCAGCCTCCGCAGGTAGTTGCGCAGCATGGCACCGATTCAAGGAAGGAGCAGCACCGTGAGGAGAGAATGGGATGGGTGGCGGATGCGGCGGTATCTGCCCTACTGCATCTCGCATTGGCACGGAGCGCTGCTTCTTGACTCGCCTCTAAGGCTGGGTCGGCACGAAGTTGAAGTGGTCCAGCGCCCCCTCGATAGCGATCTGAGTGCCACCCGTCGCGGTCCAAATCATGCGCACAGCCTCCAGAGGAATCGGTGTGTCGTTCGTGGCCGTGTCGAACTGCACGACGAAGGAGGCTTGTTCAGGATCTATTCTGTCTATCTGACCTAGCGCGGTGTGGCCGCGAAAGTAGAATTTGACTCGACGGCCGGTTCCCATCGGGCTGGGCAACAGAGTCGAAAGTTGAAGCGACAGGCGTCGCAACCTTGGTTCCATGATGGTGCCTAGCTCCTCCGGGCGCAGGTGCCGTGTTTCTGCGCCGCGACGCACGGGGAATGACCACCACTTCTCACCGCCGGACTGCCCCCGCATGCGCACACCAATCGGCGGCGCGAGGTACGGGTCGCAATTCACAGCGACGGCGTACCGAAGCGTTTGAGGCTGCGACGCCGGCAGTTCGACGGGGCGCGCATCCACCACCGGCTGTGGGGAGCACTCTAGGCGCGCCCGCCCGTATGCGTTCACCACTTGCTGCGCCGTGGAGTGATCCATCGGTACGTATTCTCGCAGGACGCCGGTCGGCCCCTCAGCGGCGCCGATTAGCAGTACGCCCCCAGAGGTGTTTGCGAAGGCTGCGATGTCGTTGGCGAGGTCGCTGGGCTGGACTCCCTGAAGGACCTGCGGTGCGACTCGCAACTTCATGTCGAAGCGGAGATGCTCCGGCACTGGTCCTGGCTGGGGGAGATCACCGCTTGCGAGAAAGGGCTTGTAGGCCATCCCGCCATCATCGTCGCTCGTCCGGGCCCGCTCTGGCAACAAGCAGGCACTACTGCGCGCGCTGCGGGAGGTCCGCCGGGCGATGGCCAACTCGCTGGCCGGCACGTTCCTTGCCGCCCCAGCACTCCTCCCAGGGCCCAGTGGCGCGCCAGTGCGGTAGGACGGCGCTTCATGCACTGTCTGCAGATCCGCTGACTTTCACCGCAGCGTCGTGACGATCTCGAGCCAATCGACCGTGACCATTTCTTTGCTCCTTACTGGCAGTAGTCCACAGACGCTTTTTGGCTTAGAAGAACCACCTGATGGATCCGCGATACGACGTGGCTCACGCGAAGACGGCACGGAACTTCTTGGAAATCTTGACAACGCGGACAGGAGTCTTCACTCCGCCAAACGTCGCGGCCGGTGCTCGCTGGGCGTATCGGGGGCAGGCAGACGCCAGTTGGCCGCTTGTTGCCAGCGCACTTAGGACTGGCGGCCCAAATCTCACGCACGGTCAACGAGCTTCGTCCGAACTTCACGATCTTATTCGATTCTTTCATCGCGCCGACGAAGGCGGGATCGACATCCTGAGAATTCGCAAGCGCTAAGGAAATTCCTGAGAGATCTGGAGACTCGGTTTCGGGCCAATCAGCACTTTGACTGGCCTCCACAAGAATTGCTGTCGATTGTCGCGCTGGCGCAGCATTACCGCATTCGCACTCGATTGCTGGACTGGACGACAAAGCCACTCGTCGCGGCATATTTCGCTGCGAAGGATGCCTGCCTCGAGCGAGCAAGGAACCCGAAGATCGATCCCAGCACAAGAAGTCTGGCAGTCTATGGCGCGATCGTCGCGATCCATGATGACTGGCTAGAGGTAGACCCCACCGAAGATCAGAAGCGCGGTCTCGTCCAGATTGTTCGAGCGCCCCATTCCGGGAATCCGAACCTGCATGCTCAAGCAGGGATCTTCACGTTCGTGCGCACCGGCCACTTGCTTTGGGACACTATTGAGGAACCGTTAGCAGCAGACACGGCGGACAACTTTCAAGTAACAGCGCTCACTCTATCGTGGGCCCATGCCCCTGATCTCCTGTACCTCCTATCGCAGGTCGGCGTTTCGGCAGTTTCAGTCTTTCCGGGCTTCGGCGGGGTTGTTGAAAGCCTCGACGAGGAGAAGTTTTGGCCGAAAGAGTTCCTCTACCCTCGGCCTCAATACCATAGCGACTTTTGGAGTACCGAAGATGACGATGCCACACGGTGAGAACGTCTGACCCAATAAACCCGCGCTCACGCACGCAGTGCGACGTTGGAGACTCCGAACGGTCTAATGCCATCGCCTGACCGCCAGACAGCCAGCACAGCCTTCCCCACAATAGTCAGCGTACAGTGAGCGGTGGTGGGGTTGCGTCGCTAGCGAGACGAATCATATAGGTCATCCCTCAAGTTGATCATAAAATCTTCGTGAGGCTGGTATCTGTAACGATACGCATGCACCTTCGGCTTATCCATGAATTGACCTTTGTAGGTCAAAGACAACTCTACTTCCAATCTTGAGTCGCCTCTTTCGATCGCGGTGTACGCCTCTTGACTCTTGATCGACACCGGCATTTGAAGTTTGTTCTCGCCACCGGGGGCTAGAATCCGAACCTCCGATCCTTGTTTCGTCAGATCATTGGATTCCGCCCTTTCGCCCGTAACAATCTGAACGGTGCCGGTCAGTCTCACGTACTCGGCAAGGCCACCGTAATTCTTCATCGCGAGACCGATGACAATCTTACGTGCGCCGACATCTCGTTCTCTGATCTCCACTTTCTCGAACGCAACGTACGGCCGCAGCGACTGCTGATAGCTCTCCCGCGCGAGCCTCAACGCGGCATCCGAGGTGTCCGCCTGGTGTTTGGCGGCTAGCCATGCGCCTACGCTGCCAATCATGCTCAGAATAGCGATGAGCGCGCTCGGAGTAAGGCTCACTCGCCAGCGCTTCCGCCATGGCGTAACCGCCTGGAGTGTAGGCAAAGGCCTGGATCTGGCCTTCTTAAGTTTCACTTTAGGTGCCTTTTCGAACCGGCTCGCAGATCGGGCCGGGCTCAAGCCTGAACGAGAGGCGCTCCGGCCCTAGGGCGGCCATGCAGTCTCCAAGGAGGCAAAGTTACTATCACGGACAAATGCCAGGATCTAGCCTCGTACGCTGCGCGCCTTGGGACTCGGCCGCAACCGCCTGCTACAAACGCATGTGAGACCGCCGTGGCGACGGCGAGGCGTTAACCACAGTGACGAGATTGTGATGAAGCAGAAAGCTTGGTACGCAGACTAAGCGTCAGGGAAGGGTCGCCCCTTTCCTTCACCGCGAGATGCACTCACGATCGACCGTCCTCTCCAACACGATCCAAATTGACTCGAAGCCGGTCGTCTCCCCTATTTCTCCCCCGACCGGGACGAAATCCGGCGAACAGCGACAAGTCCCGACGAACTCCGTGCGCCTCGGAACCGGCCGCCCAGGGCCGCCCGGACAGCGATTCTTTCGGCCGGGTCTGGCCCGCAGGACTAACCAGGAAAGACCTCGTGCCGAGGGCAAGCTATCCGACGCCCGGCTTGTGCTGCTCCTCGCTCCGGTTCGTGCCGACTCCCCGCTGCCATCCATGCGTGCTATGCCATTGCGGCTATGCATTCCGTCTTCCTGCACTCGCGCATCCGCGATGGGCAAAAGGTCGCCGAGCTGGTCGCTCGCAATGAGATGGAGTCCCAGAATCTCGACTTCAAGGGCGGCTTCTGGGAGGACTCCAAGTATCGCTGCAAGGAGTGCGGCGACAGAGCTCTCGTCCAGCGACCAGCAAGCGTAGAGGCCGGGAAGGACGTGGCCGCCATGGCGAATGCCGACGGTGGCGACCTCATCGTCGGCGTCGACGATACGGACGACCGCGCTTCTGGGTGGTTCGGAAAGCCGCTTCCGATCGATGCCCACGAGACCCTGCGGAGATGGCTTGCGAACGTCCTCGCCCCCCGCGAGGTCACGGACACGGTCGAGATCGGCAGGATGACGGCACGCGACGCGTCGGACGGCACCGAGCACGACGTCTTGATCGTCAACGTTCCGCCGTGGAGCGACGGGCCCGTCGGCGTCAAGAGCATGGACGCCTACCTCTTCCCGCTTCGTCGCGACCGCGATACGCGGTTCTTGAGTTTCGAGGAGATCATGCGGCTGAACGAAGGCAGTCGGCGTTCAGTTTACCTGCGTCTCAAGGAGGCGCAGGCCGCGCTCGCAGGACAGGCTGCCGCAGTAACGATTCTCAGCCCCATCATCGTGCGGCAGGGGGTAGTCGGCGGTAAGGGTTCAGAGCACAAGTACGTGCCCAGCAACCCGGCCGGGTTCAACGCCAGCCTCGGCGACATTTCTCAAGACAGCCTCCATCTCACCATGTGGCCGAGCGAGCCCCTCGCGCTAGGTGTTCTAGTGAGAGAAGCGTTGCCAGTCGTCATCCCGCTGGACCTAATCGACTCGGTGTGGCTCGACGTTTTGCCGAGCGGCCTGAAGGTCCTCTGTGTGATGGCCACGGCGACGCTTATCCACAACTTGCGCGAGAACCGGTGGTCGCTGCTGCGGGATCACTGACCTGACCGGTCGAATGTCGGCCCCCCGCGTTACGATGCGTAGCTTGAAGGAGGGTCGGCCATGGACATTCACGGCATCACCAAGCACGTGGACTTCAACAACCCGGTGAGCTGGCTCGCGTTGTACGCGGGGCTGCTCAGCACGTTCGGCACGGTCGTAAGCCTCGCGAAGCTGATCCTCGATCGGCCTCGCCTCCGCGTGGAGGCGATCGTCCAGGGCCGACGCCGCGCGTGGTGCCCTGAAGATGCCACCGCTGAGATCGGCGACTTCGTCACCCTCACGCTGCTAAACGATGGCCCAAAGCCGGTCGTCTTGAGCCACGTGTGCGGGGAGCGCAAAGAAGACGGTATGCGGTTGCCTTTCAAGCTGTACCAGCACCCGAAGACCAAGTTGGAGCCTGGCGAGCAGCGTACGGTGTGGATCCTCGATGCGAGGAACCTCGACGAGTCCCTGCGCTGGCTCGGAGCGGGCGACCACCTCGGGAACACCTGGAAGCTGCCCAGCCGGCAACTGAGGCGGGTCATCCGGGAGGAGAAGGTCGCGCAGCGCGCGGCGATCGCGGAGCTCTGCCGGAGCGCTGAGGAGAACGTCGCGCACTGAGTACTCTGGTCGTATTCGCCGTCGCCGAAGTCGACCGCCACAGCCGCCGGGACAGCGATTCCTTCGGCCGGGTCCGGCCCACAGGACCACCCCGCCGCGTGACGATTCGGCGCTAGCGCTTCGCGCCGGTCGTCTTCGCGTCGGCGCCGCTGGTCGTCTCGCTCGCCCGGTCGTAAGTACCGTCCGGCCGAAAGGTGATCAGCAAGACCTTGCTGCCGACATTCGAGCCCATGAAGCCGGCATGCGAGTAACTCCAGCCGCACACCACACTGCCGTCGCTCGAGGAGCTCACCGACGCGGGCGGGCCGAACAGCCGCTCAGCGTCGACCCGGGTCGACACGCCGGGTGTGAGCTTCTTCGTGTCCTCGAAGCTGAACTGATGGCCGTGAGCGCAGGCGAGCGCGGCGGAGAGCGCGATCGCGACGATAACGTTCCGCATGGGGGGGACCCTCCCGCCCAAAGCAGCTTACCTCGGCGCGGGGCTCAAGGGGCCACTCCGAGTGGCGCTCAGTTGGCTCGCGTCGGAGGGCTTCGCTCAGGCCTCTGCAGGCCGCGTCGGTTCCGGCGTCCACCGCTCCTCCTGCGGCCCGTACATCACGCGGCTTTCACCCGGAGTTCGATTATGGCCGGAAGCGGATACTCGACCGCGACAGCCCGCCCGGACAGCGACTTTCAGCACGGTGCAACCGCGCTGACCGGCCGCTCATACCCGGCCGCGGTCCGCGTCTACTTGGTGACGTAGCGCGTGACCACCACGTAGGCAGGGATCTCCGACTCCATTGCTCCGGGCATGAACTGCCGATTTTGCGTGGGGACCACCGGTAGACCTGCGGGGATCTTCACTTCGACGGGGTACGCCTTGGCAAGTTCAGCCAGATGTGGGCGAACGTGGACGTTCTGCTCTTGCTCCATCTGCGCGGCCCACTCGCCGATGCCGTGCACGGTGTCCGCCTGCAGCTTGACGACGTCGAGCTGCAGAAGACTTCCCTCGACATTCATGTGAGGCGACCCGGATGGACCGAACGCGACGCGATCGTAGCGCAGCACCTCCCCTGGCTTGAGGCGACTGTCGTCAGGCTTCGCCTGCCCCTGGTGGAGCAGAGGGCAGCGCAACTTGTAGCGCTCAAGCCCGTTGAAGAGAGCGCAATCGAGCCACCGCTCGCACCACGCCCGATAGCGTGCCTCCGAGGTACGACCGTCGGGGCTCTCAAGCGCGGCGCAAACGTCTGGCATCATCATCACCAAGTGCGCGAGCGCCCAGTTGCACTGCGTGGCTGCGCAGCGCTGCATCTCGCTGAGGTAGGTCCCCAGCGCCTCCATGATCTCGCTCTTGATGATGGCCACTCGGATCCTCGTTGCTGGGCTGGGACCGATTCCTCTCACGCCGCATTGTAGCCCCCTCACCGCTGGCGGTCGTGGAGCCCCTGGGCTAGCGCTCGGCCCCGTACGCGGCCGGGTCGCGGGGCCCTCAAGCCAGCGTGACGGAATCGTGACGGATACGGCCGATCACACCCGCTTTGACCGGCTTTGTCCGAGTGCGGCGTCGAGTGACACGACGGAATTGCTCGGACTACGAATCCGAAGGCCGCAGGTTCGAATCCTGCAGGGCCCGCCACTTCGCGCTGCAGGGCCGCGGCCGAGGAGGCGACCACACCGCGGCCCCGCAACGCGCGCCCGCGAGCACCGGGCCTTCCCGAGAAGGTGCGTGCCGCGAAGGGCACCTGAATCCGCGGGTGCCGCGACGAGGGGCGACGGGACACGGCGGAGGAGGCCCCTCCAGCACGAGCGGCCGTCCCGCTCGCGTTGCCGCGGCGGCAGCGCCGTGGTAAGCAGCCGCCCGCTCTTTGGAATGACGATGGACGCGACCTGGATGGCTGAGGCGCTGGCGGAGGCGCGCAAGGCGGCCGCCGAAGGCGAGGTGCCGATCGGCGCCGTCGTGGTGCACGACTCCCGGGTGGTCGGGCGCGGACGCAACGCGCGCGAGACCCGGCGCGACCCGACGGCGCATGCCGAGG
>WNFD01002335.1_pt1 | contig 19086 bp, 15 predicted proteins | sample 5400491 | NCBI WGS metagenome assembly WNFD01 (sample SAMN13153343, study PRJNA577476) | soil metagenome | isolation source: 120 cm saprolite under Douglas fir tree site 2 hole 2 replicate 2 | place: USA:California | collected 2015-04-18 | reverse complement strand
TCATGGTTCGATACTACCGATTCCTGGCCCGGAGCCTCACCGAGCCGCGCGCGGCTGAAGTGTGGATCTACCATCGCGCGGCCCTGCGCGAGGCGGGGTATCCGCTGGAACGCCGACGCATGATCAAGGCGGTCATGCCCTTCTGGGGATCCGCGTTCACCCGGCCGAGGGAGGGACTGCGCCTCGCGCTCCGCGTGATTGGGTTCATCGTCGGACTGGTCAGGGTCTAGGCTAGCGTGACCACTCCGGCACCCCGGTGCCTGGTCCGCGAGTGGCTCCGCCGTCAGCGGCGCATCTGGGCCGCGCTTGCGGTGGCCTTCGCGGGGTGGGGAGCCGAGGTCGCCGGCGCGGCTGAGATCGGACCCGAGGACGACCTCTGCGCCGCGATCAACCAACTGTCACCCGGGGAGGAGTTGCGCCTCCGGTCCGGCGACTACGCGGGACCTTGCGTCATCCGCCGCGGCGGCGTACCCGGCGCGCCGATCACGATCGCCGCCGCCGATCCCCAGCAGCGGCCGCGCATCGTGTACGACGGGGTGACCGCGAACGTATTGGAGGTCCGCAGCGGCTACGTGGTGATCCGCGGGCTCGAGTTCGGCCCCACCCGGCGCGACGTGGACGCCATCCGGATCATCACCGGCAACGACATCGTGATCGAGCACTGCCGCTTCTTCCAGCTTGGCGGCATCGCGATCACCGCCAATAACATGAGCGTGCGGGGGCTCACCGTCCGGGGCAACGCCATCGAGGACTCGCAGTCGACCGGGATGTACTTCGGCTGCCACGACGGGCAGCGGTGTGTGGTCTCGGACCTCCTGGTGACGGGCAACTACATCCGAGGCGTCACCGCCGCGCCCGACCAGGTCGGCTACGGCCTCGAGATCAAGCTCAACTCGTCGGGGATCGTGCGCGACAACGTCATCCTCCGGACCAAGGGCCCCGGCATCATGGTGTACGGGGCGCGGGACCTGTTGACCCAGAATCTGGTGGAGCGCAATGTGGTGATGGGCGCCGAGCGGTCGGCCGGCATCGTGGTGGGGGGCGGGCCGGCGGTGATTCGCAACAACGTGTCGCTAACGAACAACGAGGGCGGGATCAGCCTGCAGGACTATGGCCAGCGCGGCCTTCTACGCCGCATCGCGGTGGTCCACAACACGATCTACGGCAACCTGGTGGGCGGGATCACCATCGAAGGCCGCGAGGCGCGGGATACCACGTTCCTGAACAACGCGATCCAGAGCCCCGGGGGCACCCCGGCGATCTCGGCGCCGCGGCCCGGCGTGTGGATGGCGGGCAACGTCGACTGCACTTACCGCGCATGCTTCATGCAGCCGGACGCGCTCGACTTCTCACCATTTCCCGGGTCGGCCCTGGCCCTCCCCGGCGGGCTCGCCGCGGACGAGCGGCTGCCCCGGGACGATCTGTTCCACGCGCGGCGCGCCGTCCCGCCCACCGTCGGAGCGATCGAGCGGCCGAGCGGCCCGATCCCGCTCGACCCGCGACCGTAGCGGTGGCGTTTCGGATCGGTTGACCGAAAGGAGGTGAGAGCCCCGATGTTCTACCGACTGAAGCGCTACCTGACCACCGGCTGGTTCAACCTGAGCGTCCGCGGGATCCGCCGGACAGCCCCGGTGGTCTGCGATTCTTCGTCGCGCTTGGTGATCGTCAGTCAGCTCTGCCACCGCGACATCGACATGTACCTGCTCGCCCTGAAGTCCCTGACCCGCTTCGTCCCGCCCAAGAAGGTCTGCATCTTGGACGACTCCAGCCTGACCGAGGCCGACAAGCAGGAGCTGCGGCGTCACGTGCTCCCGCTGGAAATCCGGCCGATCAGCTCGGTGGAGAACGGCCCGTGTCCCAAGGGCAAGTGCTGGGAGAGGCTCCTGCTCATCTCGGAGGCGGTGGGATCCGACTACGTGGTGCAGCTCGACAGCGACACCTTGACCCTCAAGCCGCCCGCGGAGGTGGTGCGGCACCTGACCGACAACCGCTCCTTCACCCTCGCGGGCGACGACGGGGAGCAGATTGTGTCCGGCAAGGAGATGGCGGCACGCATGCGTCCCCGTCTGAAGGGCGATCACGACCACGTCCAGATGGTGGCCGAGGCCTCCCTCGACCGTGTCAACAGCGGCGAGCCCCTGCGGTACGTGCGGGGCAGCGCCGGCTTCGCCGGCTTCTCGAAGGAGTCCGTCTCGCGCAAGCGGGTGGAGAAGCTGTCTACCGTGATGGGTGATACCATTGGGCACGCCAAGTGGAACGAGTGGGGCAGCGAGCAGGTGGCATCCAACTTGGTGATCGCCAACACCACGGGCGCGGAGGTCCTGCCTTTCCGGGACTACTGCTACCACCGGCCCGAGCTCGACATTGAGTCGCGGACGTTCGTGCACTTCATGGGGACCTATCGGTTCCGGCTTGGGCGGTACCGCCGGCTCGGCCGCCGGGTCGTCCGCGAGCTGATGGCGCGCCCGTGAGGCCCTCCGCGGACATGCGAGGCATCGTGAAGCGGCCCGCCGCCTGGGTGGCCGGGCTCTGCCTGGCCGTGGCCGGGGCGTGGCTCGCGAGCTGCAGCACTGCCGGCGCGCCCGAGGTGGATCCGATCCCCGCGGTGCCGCCCCTCACGACCACCCTCAGCCTCCCGCCGGGCGTCTGGGTCCATCGGCCCCTGCCGACGAGCGGGGAGGGACCGATCACCTACGTGCGCGGCTCCAAGCACAGCCGCGTCATCTACGACTCGAAGCGCGGACGCCTGGTGGTCGGCGGCGGGGACGTTCTGCACCCCCGCATCGGGAACGGCAACGGCAACTCGGCGGTGTGGGCCATCGACCTCGAACAGGGCAATCGCTGGGAGTTGCTGCACGACTGGTGCGCAGGACCCGGAGGGCTCATGCCGGGTACGCCCGATAGCGTGGGCTGGGTCTACGCGAGCAAGCACGACCAGGCGGTGATGCTGCCCGGGTTCTACTTCATCACCCAGAACGACCGGTGGTGCCCGTCCGCCCGGGAGGTCGCCGACGCGGTGGTCTACGACTTCTCGGACAACAAGTGGAAGCCCGTTCCGTTCCCGGCTCCCGCCAACGGCTGGGGCGGGGACATCGGCTCGAGCTTCGCGGTCTACGATCCGCCCACCGACTCCGTGTATCGCTTCCGCAACGGCGGGCTGATGGAGATCTTCTCCATGGAAGGGACGACCCGGTCGACCAGAACCGGGTCGGTCGAAGAGGGTGGGAATCGAGACCAGACCGCGATCGACGTGGCGGGCCGCAACATCTACCGGGTCGGACGCAATCTCAGAGCCCTGCTCCGGTACTCCATCCGGCGCGGCGGGGTGGTGGAAGACATTCCGCTCCCGGCTCAGTGGGTGAAGCCGCCGGGAGACCACGAGACGTACCTGGCCTTCGACTCCCGGAACCGGGTCCTCCTCCTGCCGAATGTGGAGAACTTCGGCGGCAAGGTCCTCGGTCTCGGGATTTACCACGTCGACACCAAGAAGTGGGACTGGGAAAGCGTCGGGCTCGTCGACGGGCTGCTGGTCCGCGGCAATCTCTTCGGCTTCGACGAGAAGAACGACACCTTCTTCCTTGGGGCGGGCCATCCGGCGGAGGGCGCGCTGCCCCCGGTCACCGTGTTCTGGCTCTACCGCTACCGCTGAGCGGTCCCCTTCCTCACTCTGGCATGATCTCCCGGCCGGCCGGCATGGGCCGCCAGCGCCGCCCGGCGGGGAGATCCCCGCGCTGCCGCTTGGTCCGGATCTCCTCCCGCCGCTCGGCCGCGCGCCCGTTTAACTGATCCCGCAGCCAGTAGAAGCCCGGCACACCCCGCCAAGCCCGGAGCGGGAGGCTGCTCTCCTGGGTGCGATCGAGCGCGACCGAGGCCTTGCTCAGAACGCTCACGAAGGCGGCCCGCGGCAGCACCGCCCGGAAGTGGAGCCGGATGGGAACGTGCGCGTAGCAGTCGATCGCCTCGCGGATCGGAAAGGCGTGCTTGAGGCGCTGCTCGGCCGCCGCGCCGGTGATGAGGTAGGCGTGCAGCCCGTGGGGCCCATCCGAGAGCGTATAGGCCCGGATGCGCGGAGCCAGTTGCACCGCGGACTCGCGATCGAAGCCAAGGAAGCCCTGGTTGTTGCGGTCGGCGGAGTCGAGCAGACACAGGTCGAAGTCGAGGGACGCACAGCCCTCGCGGAGGAGGCGGATCCCCGACGGCCGCAGGCGACCGTCGTCCTCCATCACGCAGGCCACCGGGATCCGGCGGTCGACGATGCGCTCGTAGACTCGGAGATGGGAGAGACAGCAGCCCACCTGGCCGCGGGGGATCCCGCAATCGGGATCCACGAGCTGCGGGTCCGGCAGGGCGAGGGCCCGGCCGTCGACGCCTTCGACGTACTCGAACGCCACCGATAGCCGCCGCAGGTGCCGCTCCATGGCGGCGCGCCGCTCGACCGCGCGGGCCAGGCTGATCGCGAACACCGGGATCGCTTGCGACGACATGGGTTATCCTACCGCCTCTCCTGCGAGCGCGAGCTCACGGCATGGCAAGCCGGTAGATGTACACCTCGGTGTCCACAGTCTGCACCAAGACGTAAACGTTCTTCGAGGGTATATAAAGGAACTTGCTCATTACCAGGATCTTGTCCGGCCCGTCGCGGTGGATGGTCGGCGGGATCACCGTGTTCCCGGCCACCGGCTTGACCTCGGTCCACGTCCAAGTGACGGGATCGAGAACGAACAGCGACGCGCCTCCGGCCCAACCCACGAACTTCTTGATGGCCGAGTCGTAGACGAAGCCGGGCCCGCGCGCCTTTACCACGTTCTGCGGTCCGCGGGTCGGCACCGCCAGTCGAAACGAGCCGGTCTGGATGTTGTAGTAACTCACGTCGCCGTTGCCCACGCGCACGAAGAGCCGCCGTTCAGGGTCGATCGCCGCGACCTGCTCCTCGCCGTGGAAAATGTCGCCCAGCTCCCGCCAACGATTCTTCTTAGGGTCGTATTCGCCCAGAACGTTCTTGTCGCTGTATGCGAAGACGTGTCCGGTGACCGGGTCGTAATCCGATGCGACACTCACTCCGAGCACACGCGAGTCGGCCATCCGCTGCCAGCGATTCGAGGCAAGGTCGAACATCCACGTAGCGTTGGTGCCGCCACCCGAGCCGCTCCAGAGGGAGCCGCCGCCGCGCCAAAGCTTGTCGAGGTCGGGCAAGTAGTTCAACCCGTCGTAGGTGTGCACGGCCGCCGGATTGCCGTCCGGGTACTCGGCGCGGCCCTCCGACTCCTGCCGCGGCGGGATGTACGGGCTCGGTCCCCAGAGGCGCGACCACCGAAATGAGTTCACGTCGAGGGCGTAGACCTCATTACCCGCGTAGTCTCCATGACCGCCACCGTGGAAGAGCACCCGTTCGCGCTTGGAGTCGTAAGCGGCGCCGCTCCATGCGGCAAGAATGTTGGCGGGGTTCCCTTCCGGGACGGGCATCGGCGGGAAGACGCCGGCTTGCTGGTCGAGGCGCGAGCCCGGCACGGCGTACCACCGGCCAGGCTCAGGTTCGCGCGCGACGCCACCGTTCGCAGCGGCGGTGACGAGGGCCGCGACAAAGATGAGTTGACGGGTCATCATGGTCTCGACCACGCGAGTCTAGACTAGAAGCTGGTTCTCGAACATTGGCGTCACGGCAAGAGCGTCAGGACCTGGTCGACCAGATACAGCGCTCGCGTAAGATCCCGAACCGACTTGTCAATGTACTCTTGGTGAGTCGTGCCCCAGCTGAACAGGTCCACCGGGGTCCGTGACAGGTTCCAAGCGTCATTGACCCGCTTGAAGGCGATGTCGAGCACCGGATCCTGGATCCTCTGGTTCTCCCGCGCGAGCTCCATGCCGTGCCGTGCGGACCGGATCAGCGCATAAGTGTCCCGCGCCGGCTGGACCACGCTCTCGTCGAACGGGGCGCTGTCGTCGGTCGGCGCCGCCGCGATGGAGGCCAGGGCGCGGCGCCCCAGCTCCGCGGCCATGCGGAGCTGGCCGGTGTACACCTCCCTCTTGTTGCTGGCCGCAAGCACCCCAGCGGGTAGGGTAACCTTCTGGGCTGCGGCGGGGGCGGCCCACGCGAGGCAGGCCGCGATCGCGAGACCGACACCGGGGACCATCAGTCGTGTCATGTCGGCAAGCCCTCCTTTAACGGGAATGGGTGGCCATGGATTGGGAGATTCCAGAGCCGAGCGCGCGGTCGTACACCTCCTCCATCATCCTGGCATGCGTGTCCGCCGAGAAACGGCGCGCCACGTCCCGAGCCGCTCGCTCCCCGATCTCCCCGGCTCGCGACGGGTCCTTCAGTAGCTCGACCACGCGGGCCGCGAGGGCCTCGTGGTCGCCCGGCGGGACCAGATAGCCGGAGCGTCCATCCTCGATGATCTCCATCGGCCCGCCCGCGGCCGACGCCACCACCGGGCGCTTCATCGCCATCGCTTCCGTGATGACCCGGCCGAACGGCTCGGGCTTGATCGAGGCGTGGACCACCACGTCGAGCGCGAGCAGCAGCTCTGCGACGTCCGCCCGGAAACCGGTGAAGGTGACGCGGTCGCTGACCCCGAGGTCGGCGGCGAGTGCCACCAGCTCATGGACGTAGGCCTCGCCCCCCGATGGATGCCCGCCAATGATCAGCGCGCGCACGCGTGGGATCTGGTCGCGGATAGCTCGCACCGCGCGGAGGAACACTCCGTGGCCCTTCCAGGGCACCATGATGCCGACGATGCCGACGACCGGGGTATCCGCGTCGAGCCCGAGCGCGGCCCGCGACGTCCCGCTCCCGCGGGCCGCGTCGAAGATCCGGAGGTCGAGGGGAGGATAGATCACCGACGTGCGCCCGGCCGGCACTCCCAGGGCATCGAGGCTTCGCTTGGTGGCCTGGGAGTTCGCCACGAACGCGGTCACCCGGCGCGCGAACCAGCGGACCACCGCGGAGTTCCACTCGTCGCCACGCTGATAGGCCACGAGCGGGCGCCCGAGCATCCGCGCCAGCATGATGGCCCCAAAGTCGAAGCCGTTATTCTGGTGGATCAGGTCCACTTCTCGACCGGCGAACCGTCGCAGCCGCAGCGCGTACGGGAGCGCCACCACGAGCAGATCGAGCAGGCCGGCGACCCGCAGCAGCGAGCGGCGCAGGAGCCTCGGCGCGCGAGAGTCGGGTGAGGCGAGACGTTGCAGCCAGGCGGTCTGCTTGAGCCCGCGCCGGGGGCTCACCACCGCGATGTCCGCCGCCTGGTCCAGGTGCTCCCGGACGTAGGCGGCCTGCTCGGGCCGCGACAACGCGATCCGCGGCGCGAAGCGCTCTCGGTCCAGGCGATTGAGCAGAGTGACCAGGCTCATCGTCGAGCCGGAAAGCCCAATGCTGTTCTCGACGAAGAGGATGCGGCGGGCCGGCATCAGGCGCGGTTTCCAACCGGCCCGGCGACACCGTCGGCGGGCCGGGCTCCGGCACGATCGGTCACGAGGTCCTCGAGCCGGGCGAGCAGCGTGCCCCAGTCGTGGTTGCGGTTGACGCACGCGAACCCGTCGGCGGCAAGCTGCTCACGGCGGGCGGGATCCCGGAGCACGTCGACCACGGCGGCCGCGAACCGGTCGGGGCCGTCGGCCACTAGGAGGTCCCGGTCCGCCACCGCGTTGATGCCGTTGAACGCGGCGGGGCTCGCCACCACCGGGACCCGCATGGCCATGGCCTCGAGCACCTTGTTCTGCAGCCCCCGGGCCACCCGCAGGGGCGCGACCGAGACGGCGGCGGTGTCCAGGAAGGGTCGCACATCATCAACCCGCCCGGTGACCACCACGCGCTCGCCATCCGCCAGCCGTCGTACCGCCGGCGTGGGGTCCATGCCCACGATGTACAGCTCGACGTCCGCGAAGGTCCGGCGCACGCGGGGCAGGATCTCCCCGACCAGGTCGCGCACCGCCTCCACGTTCGGCTTGTAGGACATGTTTCCGGTGAAGACGAGCCGGCGCGGGGCGTGGACCTGGCCGGGCGCCCGGCCCCGGCGGAAGTAGTCGAGGTCCACGCCGTTGGGGATCACGTGGATCGGGGTCGTGACGTAGGTCCCGAGGATCTCCCGCTCGCGCGGCGCATTGACCGAGCAGGCGTCGAACATGGAGCCGAGCCAGCGCTCGTACCGCCGCACCTTCCGGCCCTCGAGCCGGAACCCCGCCGAGAGGGGGAACGGGGCACCCCCCGCGTACTCGAGCCACTTCTCGGAGTCGGCGTCCCCAAAGTCCATGATCTTCCGGCAGCCGCGGTGGCTTGACACATATGGGCCCATCGAGGAGCAGTGGACCAGGATCGCATCGAAGTCGCGGGTGGCAAGGAGCCGGCGGACCGTCCGGGCGAGAGTGGGGGAGTGGAAGTAGGCGAAAGTCGACGGGAAGGGCCCCGCCGCGTGGAGCGCGAAGCGGGCCCACCCTACCGCGGTGGAGATCCGGCCCACGTGGACCTCGTGGCAGTGGCTGGCCAGGTCACGGCCCTCGGCCAGTTCGGCGGCGGAGCGGGCGAGGGTGGCCACCGTGACCTCGTGACTCCGGGCCAGGTGCCGGATCATGTTGAAGGGACGGATCTTGCCCCCGCGCTTCGGCGGATACGGAAGGCGGTGGCAGAGGAACAGGATCCTCATAGCCGCTCGAACGGACTCCCGAGCGCGCCGTAGCGCAGGCCGCCGACCCCGCGGAAGTCCTGGGCCTCGAACAGCGACCACGCGTCGAGCAGGAAGGCGGGCCGGTGGAGCCGGGCCGCGAGCCCCGGCAGGTCCGCCTTGAGGTACTGGGGATGATTGTTGGCGATCACCACCCCGTCCGCACCGTCGAAGCCCTCCTCGAGGCTGCAGGAGTGGGCGCCCAGATCGGCGATCACCTTCTCGGGGGTGACGAAGTCGTGGCCCCACACCTCGACTCCCGCGGCCTGGAGGCGCCGCATCAGGGGAATCGCCGCCGAGCCGCGGACGTCCTCGGTGGCGGGCCGTCCCTTGAACGCGAAGCCGGTCAGCAGCACGCGGGTACGGGCGGCCGAGCCGCGGAGCTGCTGCAGCTGCTCGATCACGCGGGCCGCCACATGCTCGGGCAGGGCGTGATTGATCCGGCGCGCCTCCTCGATGACCCGAGGCTTGAAGTCGATCTGGTGGAGGCTGTCGATCAGGATGAGCGCGTCCTTCTCGAGGCACGGGCCGCCCACGAACCCGGGCCGGGCCACGCTCGAGCGCGGATAGTCCACGTTGGCCGCGTGGATCATCTCGCGGGCGGAGAGGCCCATGTGCTCCGCGATCAGCGCCACCTCGTTGGCGAAGGCGAAGGTCAGGTCGCGATACGTGTTGTTGATCAGCTTGATCATCTCGGCGGCCTCGAGGGAGGAGACGTGGACGATGCTCGCGGTGATGCGCCGGAAGAGAGCCTCGGCGCGCTCCGCGCTCTCCGCGTCGACCCCGCCGATGATCTGGGGCAGCGTGCGCATCTCGGGGATGGCGCGGCCCTCGATCGTGCGCTCGGGGCAGAACGCCAGCCCGAACCGCTCGGTGTAGCGGCGGATCTCGGGGAGCACGATCCGGCGGGTGGTGCCGATGCTCACCGTGCTCCGGAGGATCACCAGCGGGTTGTCGCCGAAGCCGGGCGCGATCCGCTGCACCGCCACCCGGATCCGGTCGAGGTTGGGCCGCTCCTGGCCCGGCTCGAGCGGGGTGCCCACCGTGATGACGTAGATGTCCTGGCCGGAGGGCGGCCTGGAGGTCAGGGTCAGGCCCCGATGGAGGTGCTTGGCCAGGAGCTCGCCGAGACCCTCCTCCTGGAAGTCCACCGTGCCGGTGGTATTGACCCGGGTGACGAAGTCGTCGTTGGTGTCGTAGCCGACGACCGAGAAGCCCGCGTCGGCCAGGACGGCCGCCAACGGAAGGCCGATGTGGCCGGTGCCGACGACACAGATCTTCAGGGGATCGCTCATGGCTCGCTGCTCCTCACGGAAGGCGCTCGCATCAGGCGCTCGATGACGTCCTGAGCGACGAGAGATTCGACGTAGCGGTACTTGCCGGAAACGGTACGGGCGATACTCGGGACCGCGACCACCTCGACCCGGGTGTCCGGGCCCAGGAGCGCGGTGAGCTGGGTCCGGATGGCCGCGGCCTCGGCGGCGCCGAAGGCGGGGTCCGGCACCACGTTCACGGTCAGGTGGTCGATCCGGTCCTGCACGATGCGGAACTCCCGCACCGACGGCATCTCACGCAGCACGTAGATGGCGGAGAGGGCGTGGAGCACCCGGCCGGCCGGAGTGACCAGGAAGTCGGTCCGCCGGCCTTCCACGTGACGGAGCTTCGGCAGGGTGCGGCCGCAGCGGCACGGGGTCGGGTCGAGGCTCCCGATGTCGCCGGTGCGGTAGCGGATCATCGGGAAGGCGTGGGAGTCGAGATTGGTGAGGACGATCTCGCCGCGGCCCTCCGCGTCGGGCTCGAGGATCTCGACCAGCATGCTCTCCGCGAAGATGTGCAGCCCGCCGTCCGGGCACTCGAGCGCGACCAGCCCGCCGTCGCGGCAGCCGTACTCGGTGGCGACCGCGCAGCCCAGCGCGGCCTGGATGGTCTTGCGCTGGAAGTCGAAGAGCGGCTCGGCGGTCGTGAAGACGGCGCGCAGGCCCGCCGGAGGCCGGAACCGCTCGCGCTCGAAATAAGCGGCGATGAGGTGGAACGCGCTCGCGTACCCGTACATCTTGGCGGGCCGCGCGTGCTGGATCGTGCGCGCGTGGGAGCGCAGCGCGGCCTCGCCCATGTCGAAGGCGGAGAGGACTTGGGTATTGAGGAACCAGTCTCGCACGCGCCGGATACGCTCGTTGCGATCGACGCGGAGTGGAACCCCCCAGAGCACGATCTCCCGCGCGCCCGGTTCGACGCCGAACCACCCCTGGGCCCGGAGGCGGCCGGCCTCGCCCATGCCCATGCGGCCCATGTCGACCATCACGGTGACCGGGGTGCCGGTGGAGCCGCCGGAGGAGCGCGCGTGCATCCCGGGCAGCGCGGCGCGCGCGCGGAGGTCGGAGGCGCGGCTCTGGACGAGGTCCCGCCCGAGGAACGGCAGCCGCCCGAGGTCGTCCAGCGACTGCACGCGCGCCGGGACCAGGCCGTGCTCCGCGAATAGCGCGTGGTAGTAGGGCACGTGGCGGTCCGCGAAGGTGAGCAGCTGGCGGAGCCGGTCGAGCCGGTACTCGGCCAGGCGCTCGGGCGCGAGCCACTGGGTCCGCTCGAGCTCGCGCAGCCGCTCGAACGTCGGCTTGCGCTTCAGGTGCTCGTGCAGCGGGAAGATCACGCGGCCGACGAGGCGCTGGTTCATCGCCCTCTCTCGGCCGGGTGGGCGATCGGCCCCTGGCTCGGACGGGCGCGGTCGCGGAGCACCGCCTCGAACTCGGCGGCCACCTGCACCGCCGTCTGGTCCCAGGTCCGCGCGCGAGCCCGCCGACTCATGGCCTCGTGGTCCCAGGACGTCTCGAGACCGTCACGGAGGGCCTGGAGCAGGGCGTCCGGATCGCCGAAGGGAACCAGCAAACCGTCCTGTCCGGGCCTCACGATCTCGGCGTTGCCGCCGACGTCCGTGGTGACGACGGGTAAGCCACAGGCCAGCGCCTCGATGACCGCGTTCGGCCGCCCCTCGTTCCGGGTCGCCAGGCAGAACAGATCGGCGGCCTGCAGCCAGGTCGGGATCTGGGCGTGAGGGCACGCGCCTGCGAGACGCACGTGCTCGGAGAGCCCGAGCTCGCCGGTCAGCGCCCGGAGCCGCGGGCCCGTGTCGCCCTCGACGGTGGGCCCGCCGACCACCGCGAGGAGCACGTTGGGGTAGGTCGCCCGCAGGGCCGGCACGAGCTGGATGATCCGGTGATGGCCCTTCCGGTCCGTCAGCCCTCCGACCGAGAGCAGCAGGGGCCGGTCCTCCGGCAGACCCAGGGCCTGGCGGGCCTCGCGCTTCGGGCCGCGTCGGAAGAGCGTCCCGTCGATGCCGTTGGGAATCACCCGAACCCGGTCCGCGGGCGCACCCAGCCGCTGGGCCAGATCGGCGAGGGACTGACTCACGCCGATCACGCGATCGGCACTCCGGAGCACCCGCTTGATCTGCGGGCGCCGCAGCCGGAGCTGGGAGAGCGGCACCTCGGTCCCGCGCAGGGTCACGGTGAACGGCACACCCAGGCGGCGCGCCAGGAGCAGGCCCGCGAGGCCGTCAGGGTAGGCGAAGTGCGCGTCGATCAGGTCGAACGGGGTGCGACGCATGAGCCGGCTGAGGTACGGGAGCATTCCGGCGAAGTAGAGCAGTCCGTCGAGGCTCTTCAGCACGCCGGGGACGCTCAGGTAGCGTGGATGGTGCACGGTGAGCCCATCTTGGGTCTCGAGGCGGGGGATCAGGGTGCGCGCGGCGCCGCGGAGCAGCCGGTTGAACGGGAACCACGGTACCGGAGACACGACCTCCATCCCGCAGTGCACCGACAGGTGCCGCGTCCGCTCGCGCACGAACACCCCGCGCGTCGGGGTGGTCGCGCTCGGATAGACCGAGCTCAGCACCAGGATGCGCATCACGCGGTCCTCCGGCGCTCGGCCGCCCGTCCGTACGCCGTCCGGTAGGCCGCGACCACGTGATCCCACGTACGCTCGGCCTCGACGAAGCGACGCGCCTGTCCGGCGACGTGCTCGCGGAGCGCGGAGTCACTTGCGAGCCGGACCGCCTGCTCGACCAGCGACTCCCGGCTCTCGGTCTTGAAGAGCAGGCCGGTGTCGCCATCGACGACCAGCTCGGCGTGACCGCCGATGTCGCTGGCCAGGATCGGCGTGCCGACCGCCATGGCCTCGAGCGGCTTGAGCGGCGTCACCAGCTCGGTGAGACGCATCCGACGGCGCGGCAGGATGAGGACGTCGACCAGCGTATAGAGGTCGCGGACCTCTTCCTGGGAGATCCGCCCGGTGAGGATGACGCGCGGCCCCACGCGTCGAGCGGCCTCGCGCAGAACGCCCTCGTCGCGCCCGCCTCCCACCAGGAGCAGGCGCGCGTCCGGCAGCCGCTCCAAGATGTCGGGGGCCGCGTCCACGAGGAACGGCAGGCCCTCGTAGTGGCTGAACGAGCCGATGTAGGCGAAAACCGGCCCGCTCCCGACGCCCCAGCGCTGGGCGAGGGCGGTGGCGCGGGGCCGCTTCTCGAGCCACTCGGGGTCGACCCCGTTCGGCACCATGACGATCCGGTCGGTCGGCACCCCGCGTCCGGCGACCTCGCTCCGGATGCCCTGGCAGATCGCCACGACCGCGTCGGCCCGGCGGAGCACCTGCGTCTCCAGCGCCCGACTGATCCGGTAGCGCGCGGAGCCCTCCGCGAAGGTGCCGTGGTTCACCGCGGCGTCCTCCCAGAAGGTGCGAACCTCGTAGACAAAGGGCACCCCGAGTCGCCGGGCCGCCCAGAGGGCGGGAAGGCCGTTCAGGAGCGGGGAGTGGGCGTGGATGACCTGGGCCTGCGTCTCCCGGGCCACCGCCTGGATGCGCGACGTGAGCCCCTTCATGAGCCGCACCTCGCGCTCGAAGGGCAGCCGGCCGCCGGTGGGCCCGGTCCGATAGTGCGAGATGCCGTCGATCATCTCGCGGTCGTCACGCACGCTCCCGTGCTTGGGAGAGGTGAGCACCACCGGCTCGAAGCCGAGCTGCTTCTGGAACTGCACGATGCTGCGGCTCCGGTAGCTGTACCCGCTGCCGATGGGCAGGGAGTGATCGAGCACGTGCAGGACGCGACGGAGCTCGGGCGCGCTCATCGCCACTCTCCAACGAGCGAGCGGTAGAGATCGCCGTAGCCGGTCAACATCCGTTCGAGCCCGAACTCGCGCTCGGCGCGGGCCCTCGCGGCGGCCCCGTGCTTGCGCGCGATCGCCGGGTCGCCGAGATAGCAGTCGAGCGCCCGGACCAGGGCCTCCGGCTGGCGGACCTGGACCAGCAGGCCGGTCTCGCCATCCTCGACCAGCTCCACGTTGCCTCCGACCCGCGTCGCCACCACCGGCAGGGCGGTGGCCATCGCCTCCAGGATCGCGTTCGAGATCCCCTCGCCGACCGAGGGAAGCACGAAGCAGTCGAGGGCCTGGAGCACCTGCGGTATGTCCTGACGCTCACCCAAGAGCCTCACCCGCTCGCCGAGGCCGAGCTCTCGCCGCAAGGCGTCCAGCTCGGGCCGAAGCGGCCCATCGCCCACGATCAGGAGCACGCTCGGACGCGACGCCGTGGTGGCGGCGAAGGCCCGGATCAGCCCCGCCTGATCCTTTACCGGATCGAGACGACCGACCGTGCCGACTACGCTCCAGTCCGGCGGAATGTCGAGTGTACGCCGAGCGGCCACCCGGTCACCGGGGGTGAAGCGGGTGGTGTCGACCCCGTTATAGATCGTCCGCACCTTCCGCTCCGGGATCCGCACCTCGTCGACGAGCCATCGGTTGAGGTCCCGGGAGACCGTCACGAACCGGCTCACCAGTGGGGCCAGGCCGCGTCGGACACGACGGCGCAACCGGTTGGCTCCCGTCGGGTCGGCGGCCTCCCGCCCGTGCTCTCCGTGGATGACATGCGGCACACCGGCGAGGCGGGCACCCAGGATCGCATCGATGCAGGTCCAGTTCCGCGTGTGCACGATCTCGGGCCGCAGGCGCCGGAAGACTCGGGCCATGCGGAAGGCATTGAAGCGGTCGGGGCGGTGCTGCTCGCCCATCGCGACGACCGTCACTCCATCCGGAAATCGATCAGCAAGTGGACCAGTTTTAGAAGGGGTTACAACGCCTTGCCTCAGGCTCGACTCGAAGTGAGTCACGAGCCGGAGCACCACGTTCTCGAGGCCGCCCGTGCGGAGGGTGGGGATGACCTGGACGACTCGCGGCCGCCGATCGGCGGGCGCCTGTCTTGGCCTCATGATACCCGGAGCGGTCAGACTGCTCATCCCGCATCCACGTACGCGCGGTGCCAGAGCTCGAGCATCATCAGGGCCCACAGGTGAGCGGACCGGTCGCGGGTCCCGCGCTGGTGCGACTCCCAGATGCGGTGGACCTCCTCCGGCACCAGGTAGCCGCGCTCGGCCACGCGGCGGGAGAACAGCAGGTCGTGCGCGACTTCCCGCAGGTCGCCCCGGAGCCAGGCCGCCAGGGGCAGGTTGAAGCCCTGCTTTGGCCGGTGCACCGGCAGCGTCGGCAGCCGCTCCGCGGTGTGCTTCTTGAGAAGGTACTTCGAGACCGAGCCCCGGAACTTCAGCGAAACCGGGAGTCGGGCCGCGAACTCGATGATCCGGTGGTCCAGCAGGGGCGCCCGGACCTCGAGCGAGCACGCCATGCTCATGCGATCGACCTTCACGAGCACGCGGTCGGTGAGCCAGGTCTTGAAGTCGACGTAGAGGATGCGGGACAGGGGATCGGCGTCGCGAACGCGGTCGAAGTGTCGGGCGAAGTCGACGAAGGGGTCGTGAGCCCGCGTCTGCTGGAGAAGCTCCGGGGTGAGCAGCGCGCGGCGCTCCGACTCGACGAACAGCGACATGTCATCGAAGTAGGCCCGCTCGAACGTCTGGCCGAGATTGCGCAGTACGAGCCTGAGGCGCAGGGGGCGGGGGATCTGCTCGGAGCGCGGGTAGATCCGGGCCAGGGGCGCCAGCACCCCACGCCGCACCGGCCCCGGGATCACCGACCGCAGGCGACTCTCCAGGCGGTTCATCCCGTAGCGCCGCTGGTAGCCCGCGAAGAGCTCGTCGCCCCCGTCCCCGGACAGGGCCACCGTCACGTGTTGCCTGGCGGCTCGCGACACGTAGTAGGTGGGCAGCGCCGAGGCGTCCGCGAAGGGCTGGTCGAGGTGCCAGGCCAGCCGGGGCAGATCGGCGGCCGCCTCGGGTCGGACCAGCAGCTCGTGGTGATCACTCCCCACCGCCTGCGCGACGGTCCGGGCGTAGTCGAGCTCGCTGTGGGTCCGCTCCGCGAAGCCGACGCTGGTCGTGACCACCGGTCGCGACGACTGGCGGGCCATCGACGCGACCACCGCCGAGGAGTCGATTCCGCCACTCAGGAAAGCCCCGAGCGGCACGTCCGCCACCATCCGGACCCGCACCGCCTCGTCGAACAGGGTGGCGAACTCAGCCAGCGCTTCGCTCTCCTTCATGCGCGTGTCGGGCTGGAACGTGACGTCCCAGTACTCGCGCAGGCGAGCCCGGCCCTCCTCCCAGACGAGCACGTGGGCCGGCGGGATCTGACGGATCTCCTGGAAGATCGTCCCGGGGCTCGGAATCGCCCCGAAGGTGAAGTAGTCGCTGAGAGCCTCCGGGCTCACGCGCCGCTTGATGCTCGGATCCTGGAGCAGCGCCTTGATCTCTGAAGCGAACACGAGTCGCGTGCCGTCGTCGTGGTAGTAGAGCGGCTTCTTACCCGCCCGGTCGCGGGCCAGCACCAGGCGTCGCTTCGACTCGTCCCAGAGGGCGAAGGAGAACATGCCGTCGAGACGGGTGACGAAGTCGAGACCGAACTCCTCGTAGGCGTGGACGATGGTCTCGGTGTCGGAATGGGTGGCGAAGGCGTGCCCACGGGATCGCAGGTCCCGAGCGAGGGTGGCGAAGTTATAGATCTCCCCGTTGAAAACGACCACCGCCGATCGGGTCTCGTTGTAGATCGGCTGGTCGCCGGTGGAGAGATCGATGATGCTGAGACGGCGGTGGCCGAGGCCGACCCCGGCCCCCACGTGGAAGCCGTCGGCGTCCGGGCCCCGATGGCGCATCACGTCCGTCATGCGGCTCAGCAGCTGCTCGTCGATCGGGTGGTGCCGGTCGGCGAAGACAACTCCCGCGATGCCGCACATGTCAGGCCGCCTGCCCGGCCGCCGGGACTCGAGCGTCGAGCCACTGCCCCATCCACAGCTCGAGGCAGACGAGGGCCCAGAGGCGGGCCGAGTAGTCGCGCCGACCCGCGTCGTGGGCATCGAGGAGCCGGGCGATGGCCTCGGGCCGGAACATCCCGCGCTCGCGCGCGGCCTGCGATAGGAGGACGTCTCGGACCAGCTCCCGCAGCTCGCCTCTGAACCAGTCGCCGAGCGGCACTCCGAAGCCCATCTTCCGGCGGCTCAGGATGTCTCCGGGGAGCGAGGACGCCATCGCCCGCTTGAGGATGTGCTTGCCCTGGCCGCCCCGGAGCTTCAGCGCCGAAGGGATCGTCGCCGCGTACTCCATCAACACGTGGTCGAGCAAGGGAACGCGAGACTCCAACGATACCGCCATGCTGGCGCGGTCTACCTTCGTGAGGATGTCCTCCGGAAGATAGGTGTGAATGTCGATGAGCTGCAGGGTGGAGACGTAGTCGGGCGCTCCCAGCTCGGCGGCCAGTCGGGCGAACCGGGCCGCGCCCGGGGCGGCGACCGAGCCTCGCAAGTCACTCGAAAGCAAATGCCGCAGGGTCTCCGAGCGCTCGTACGTCATCAGGCGGTGATAGCGCCCGAGCTCCCCGGCTCCGAGAAACCCGGCGTAGGCCTGCCCGGGCGCTCCCACCGGCAGTGCCCCGGCGGCCAGGCGCAGGAGCGGCTGGGCGAGGCGGAGCAGCCCGTGATCGAGCCGCTCGTGAAGCTGCTGGGCGCGCGCGTAGCGGCGGTAGCCCGCGAAGTTCTCGTCCCCGCCGTCCCCCGAGAGCGCCACCGTCACATGCTCGCGGGTGATCTTCGACACGTAGTAGGTCGGAATCGCGGAGGAATCGGCGAAGGGCTCGTCGAAGTGCCAGGCCAGCTTGGGCAGCACGTCCAGCGCGCTCGGCTTCACGACCAGCTCGTAGTGGTCGGTACCGTACCGCGCGGCCACCTGTCGCGCGTAGGCCAGCTCGTCGAAGTCGCTCTCCGCGAAGCCGATGGAGAACGTCCGGATGGGCGTGCTTGAAGCCTGGGCCATCAAGGCCACCACCGTGCTCGAGTCGAGCCCACCGCTCAGGAACGCCCCGATCGGCACGTCGCTGACCATGTGGCTCCGCACCGCCTGAGCCAGCTGGGCCTGGAGTCCCTCGATCCACTCGTCCTCGGTGACCCGCGGCTGCGGCGAAAAGCGCAGGCTCCAGTAGCGGGACAGCCGGGGGGCTCCGCCGTCGAGCGACACGGTCAGCGTCGACGCGGGCGGCAGCTTTCGCACTGCGCGGAAGATCGTCCGGGGAGCCGCGACGTAGTGATAGCCGAGGTACTCGCCCAGCGCCTCGAGGTCCAGCTCTCGCGGCACGTCGGCGGCCTGGAGGATGCCCTTCAGCTCCGAGGCGAAGAGCAGCCGACGCCCGTCCCAGTGGTAAACGAGAGGCTTGATCCCGACCCGGTCTCGGGCCAGGAAGACCTGCCGCGCGCGCTCGTCGAGCACCGCGAAGGCGAACATTCCCCGCAGGTGGGTCACGCACTCGGTGCCGTAGGCCTCGTAGGCCCTCAGGATCACCTCGGTGTCGGACTGGGTGCGAAACCGCGTACCGCGGGCCTCCAGCTCCGCCCGCAGCTCCCGGTAATTGTAGATCTCGCCGTTGAAGACGATCCAGATCGACTCGTCGTCGTTGGGCATGGGCTGGTCGCCGGTGACCAAGTCGATGATGGCCAGCCGCCGGTGTCCGAATCCGACCCCGCCGCGACACACGAACCCGTCTCCGTCCGGGCCCCGGTGGGCCTGGGCGGTGGTCATGGCGGTCAGCAGTGAGCGGTCCACCCCGCGCCCCGCCACCTGGACGATCCCGGCGATGCCGCACATGTCAGCCTCGGCTCACCGGATGTGCTCCCACTGGTGAGGGTAGTGAATGTGGCCGCTCGACTCCCGCGACGTGGCTCGGTGCCCATCTATCAGGATGCGCGCCGCGCGCCGCCGAATGTCGTAGTACCGCTTGGAGACCGGATCCATTGCGTGCACGCTCAGCGTATACGCGCCTTTCGTGAACAGCAGGGGATCGAGCTTCAGCCGGAGCACCCCGTGCTCGACCGCCGCGTTCACCTTCACCGAGTCCGGGTCGGTGGCCACCCCCCCGAGCGGATAGCCGTGCAGGTCCTGGATCGACACCACGAAGACCACCCCGGGCATCGCCCGTCGGGTAACATACGACACGTCGATCAGCGCCGT
>WNFD01002334.1_pt1 | contig 19087 bp, 22 predicted proteins | sample 5400491 | NCBI WGS metagenome assembly WNFD01 (sample SAMN13153343, study PRJNA577476) | soil metagenome | isolation source: 120 cm saprolite under Douglas fir tree site 2 hole 2 replicate 2 | place: USA:California | collected 2015-04-18 | reverse complement strand
CGTGCTGGCGCGCTTGGGCGGATCGGATTCACGCTTCTTGGTCGGCGGGGTATTGATCTTCCTGATCGGCAATGCGGGTGCGCTGCACGGACAGGTCGGCCCGAGCGCGACACTGGTCGGCTGGCTCGGCGTCGACGGCCCGCCCTGCGGCGTGCTGATGGGCGAAGCCGGCGCGTTCGGCGAACCGCCGGCCGCAACCACGGGCGCGATGGTCGGCCGATTGTTCAGCCGCTCGATCAGCCTGTACGCGGTCGTGGTCAGGTCGCTTTGGGGATATTCGGCCAGAAACCCGCGATAGGAGGCCGCCGTGTTGATCAGCACCGCCTCGTTCCACGCCGCCATCCGGCGATGCAGATCGAGCCACGCGCGCGCCTCCACCGCGAGCGAACCTTGCGTGAACAGCGCGACGAACGCCTCATAGCTTTCCACGCTGCCGTCGCCGACGACGATCTCATGCGCCAGTTCGACCGGCTTGCCTTGCAGATTGCGCCGCCACTCCTCCGTGCTGCGCTTGAGCGCGACTGGCCTTGGGCCGGCGTTCGCGGCATCGACGCCGGTGGCTGCGATGAATCTAAAATCCTCCGTCAAGGACGAACTGTCCCAGGGCGTCTGACGTCCCTCGGTCACCTTGTTGACGGCCACGCGAACCTGCTTGAACGCTTCCTCGATCGGAACGCCCGGCTCCCGGGCGGCGGCGAGCAGCGCGGTCGTATAGGGACTGTCGGCGCCGTTACCGTCCTCGGCCTCCGAGCCGGGCGAGGTGGAATAGGACAGGAACGTGCCGGGAATCCCGGTCTTGGTATCGACCAGCGCGAGGCCATGGCCGGCGGTCTTGTTGATCGCGGGGAACGGATTGTTGCGGCAGGCGTCGAGCAGCAGGATGCGCATCTTGCTCGGCACCGAATTGAGCGTGTTCAGGATGTCGTTCAAGCGCACCGCCTGCAGCGGAATGTCGGTCTCGCGCTTGGGATCGAGATCGACGGGCGCGAGATAATTCTCGCCGTCGATCTGCAGGCCGTGGCCGGCATAGAACATCAGCGCCACCGTGTCCGGGCCTTTCGCCGCGATCTTGGCGGCGAAGTCGCCGACCTTTTCGTTCATCTCCTTCTGCGAGAGATCGGCGGCGGTGGTCACCTCGAACCCGGCATCGCGCAGCAATTGCGACATCGCCTGGGCGTCGTTGGCCGGGTTGGGCAGCGGCGTCACCATGCGGTAGGCGGATTCGCCGATCACCAGCGCGACGCGGTTTTCGGCGAGCGCGGCATTGGAGCCCGCGACGATTCCTCCAACGGCGATAGCGCTGCACAACGCGTGACGAAACATGCCGATCTCCCCCTTGCACGAATGGCGTGCCGGTTGGTCTGCAGGAAGCCAGTTGGGGTTCAAGCCCGGCCGTGCCGAACGCGCCTTTATCGACCAAATCAGCTTTTTTTGATCGGCTGACCCGGCCCGCGACCCGGTTCCCCCGGCGCATTTCCGCCCGGCACGCGGTAACATGAGGCAATGGGGCAGGCCATGGGGCGGGCAATCACTCATATTGTGCTGATGACGAGCGGTGCGCTGGTGCTCGCGGCCTGCGCCGCCGACAGCCGTTCGCCCGTGCCGGAATTCATGCGCGCCCAGGCGAGCGAGCCACCGCCGCCCGAGCCGCCGCCCGACGTCAGGCAGATGGTGCGCGAGAAACTCGACTCGGTGTTCGTGCCGACGTCGTACCCGCAGCAGGTTCAGGTCTCCCCTCCCCATCACGATGTTCGTGGACCAGGATGGACCGCCTGCGTCAGAGCGGAGGTGACGTCGGCAACCGGCCAGCCGCTCGGCGTTCAGACCTACCGCATCACCATCAGCGACGGCGTGATCACCGATCGCAAGCACGTCGGCGCCGAGGACAATTGCGTGTCGGAGACCTACGAGCCGATCTGACGATTCAGGTTTCGAGCGGATCGATCGGCGTGGCGATGGCCGACAGCGACGGCAGATGACCGAGAAAGCGCGCCAGCCACATGCCGCCCAGCATCGCGGCGACGAAGATGAAGGCCGCGCGCGAGCCGAAACCGAGCGCGGTCAAGGCTGGCCCCGGGCAAAATCCTGCAAGCCCCCAGCCGATGCCGAACAGCGCCGGGCCTGCGATGATGCGAACATCCAGCTCGCGCCTGGCCGGCAAATGAAACCGCTCGGCGAACAACGGCTGCGGTCGCCTGAGAACGAACCAGAAGCCGACGAAGGTCACCGCGACCGCCCCCGCCATCACGAAGGCGAGACTCGGGTCCCAGCCTCCCGACGCGATGCCGCCGAGATCAAGAAAATTGAGGACTTTCGCCGGATCGGACATGCCCGAGAGCAGCAGCCCGAAACCGAAGATGAGGCCGACCGCGAATTGCAGAAGGATCGCCATGGCCGGCTAGCTCCAATGCCGCGCGATGAACACGGTCGCAAAGCCCGTGGCCATGAATGTGAGGGTCGCCACCAGCGCGCGCAGCGAAAGCCGCGAAAGCCCGCACACCCCATGGCCGGAGGTGCAGCCATTGCCCCATACCGAACCAAATCCAACCAGCAGTCCCGCCAGCACAAGCGTCACCATGCCGGCCTCGATGGTCTGCGCCGGCAATTGTCCCCTCGCCGCGAGCGTCAAGACCGGCGCCGCGACGAGACCTGCGACAAAGGCGAGCCTGCCGGCGAACTGGTCGTCCTCGTAAGGCGGAAGCAGCCGCGCAGCGATGCCGCTGACGCCGGCGATCCGGCCGCTCACCGCCATCAGCATGACGGCGGACAGGCCGATCAGGGCGCCTCCGATCGTCGAGGCGACCGGTGTGAAGGATGTCACTGTCATTCGATCGAGCTCTCTTCCGGCCTCACCGTCACCGCGTTGACCAGACGACAGTATCCTGATGCAGCGTGGGCGCACCGCGAATTCCTACGGGCAAATGAACCCGGGCCGATAGAAATAGTTACTGCCGGCGAACCGGACCAACATTGCTTTCGGATGATCAACAACGCGTTACGATACGCGAAGCCGGAACCGGCCGACCTCAGGGAAGGAACCACCTGCCCCCACCAAACGGGCCAATTTCGGTGCCACACCCTGAACGGGTTACCGTTCGAAGCCCCGCTTGAAATGGCGTGACTGTTTTTCAAGCAGCGCGCACGCGCCCTCAGTACTTTTACGGACGGCCCCCAATTTAACGAATATTCAGGAGCATGCCGCCGATAAATACGGGATCGCGGGGATCCGATTTTCATGGCCGTTCATCTTGTCAGCGACAATATCGCGAAGCTCTCCAAGCTGCGTGGAATGCTGGAGAAGCGCTACAAGCTCAAATCGGAATTGCTGAGCCATGCCGATCTTCGCGGCAAGGAGATCGAGGCTGTCGTGGTCGCGGCCGATCTGCGCGACGTGAACAACATCACCGCGATCAAGGAGATTTCTCCGAAGCTCGCCCGCATCCCGAAACGGATTTTCCTGATCGACCGGAAATCGCGGCTGTCCACGGTACAGGCCTACGCGCTGGGTGCGACCAGCGTGTTGTCCAATACGGTCAACCGCACGCAACTGCTGGCGAAGCTCGCCGATCCCCGTGCCCCGACAGTCGCTCCGAGCATTACCGTGGCCGGCGGCCGGGACGCAGCGTTTGCCGGCGCGGCCTGCATTGCATCGATGTTCACATCCGTGTTGAGCGGAGAGCCGATCGACGTCGACGGCGCAAGGAACGCGGGCGCAAAAATTGCCGAAACCATCGCCGAGAACGGATTGTCGGACTGGCTCGCGACCGTTCGCCGTCACCATGAAGGCACCTATCAGCACTGCCTGCTGGTCACCGGCGTCACCGTCGATTTCGGGCTCAGTCTCGGCGTGACCAAAGCCGATCTGGAACGGCTGTACATGGCCGCGATGTTCCATGACATCGGCAAGGCGAAAATTCCGCTCGCGATCCTCGACAAGCCCGGGCGCCTCGATCCGGAGGAACGAACGCTGGTCGAAAGCCATCCCGCCGCGGGCTTCGACGCGCTGAAGTCGAACTCGCAAATCTCACCGGAAATTCTCGACGCCGTGCGGCATCACCATGAATATCTCGACGGCAGCGGATATCCCGACAAGCTCTGCGCCGAGAGCATTTCGGACCTCGTTCGCATCCTGACCATTTCGGATATCTTCGCGGCGCTGATCGAATATCGCACCTACAAGCCGGTCATGCCGCGAGAAAAGGCCTACGAGATCGTCCAGAGCATGGAAGGCAAGCTCGAGAAGCCGCTGGTCGGGGCTTTCAGGGATGTGGCGCTGACGCGCTGAGCCGGTCCGCGGCTGTTCGCGATCAACAGCCCATTAACATTACCGCTCGAATTGCCACATCGCGCAGACGAGATTTCCCGATCTTTGCGCTAGCTTGACCCGCGCGCGGTGTGCGGGAAAGTGCGGACGTGGTCGAGATAACGGATTTAGCGGAGCTTCGCGGGGCGTCGCGTCACGGCGCCACGGCGACGCGCGCGAGCGCTGCACCGGTCCCGCTTGCCGCCGTTTCCACAACGTTTTGGCGCGCGCTCGCCGAACGCACGATCGAGCCGAACGCCTATTATCTGCCGGACTGGGAACTGGCCGTGAATGCGTCCGCGCCCGGCCGCACCGGCGCATCCGCGCTCATAGCCTTCGACGAGGCGCCGTCGGCACGGCTGACCGGCCTGATGCCGGTCGTCCCGCTCTGGCGCGCCTACAGGATTCCACTGCCCGCGCTCGTCAGCGCGCATCCCTACGGCACGTTGTGCACGCCGCTGATCGATCGCGACACGGCCGATGTCGCCGCGGCGCAATTGATGCAGCAGGCGCGCAACAGCGGTGCCCGCGCGCTGATCCTGCGCGAGGTCTCGCTCGACGGCCCGGCGATCCGCGCGCTGACGGACAATCTGGCGCGCGGCGGCATCAGTGCACGCGTGCTGCAATCGCATGTCAGGGCCTGCCTCGACGCGACAGGCGATGGCGAGACGCTGTTCCACGATGCGCTCGGCGCAAAAAAGCTGAAGGAGCTGCGCCGCCAGCATCATCGCCTGGCCGATCATGGCGCCGTCCGCTTCGACGTGGCGCGGTCACCGGATGAGGTCACAGCCGCGATCGAGACCTTTCTTGCGCTCGAAGCCAGCGGCTGGAAGGGACGGCGCGGCACTGCGCTGGTCCAGGTCGAGGGCGACGCCATCTTCATCCGCCGCGCCACCAGGGCGCTGGCCGCGACCGGGCAATGCGAGATCGTCACGCTGCGCGCCGGCGACACGCCGGTCGCCGCCGGCATCGTGTTGCGGCATCAGGCCCGCGCCTTCTTCTTCAAGCTCGGCGTCGACGAGCGGTTCGCAAAATATTCGCCGGGTGTCCAGCTCACGCTCGACCTGACCCGGCATCTCTGCGCCGATCCGTCGATCATGAGCGCGGATTCCACCGCGAGCCCCGATCATCCCATGATCAATCCGATCTGGCGCGGACGCCTTGCGATCGGCGACGTGCTGATCCCGCTGCGGCCGCGCGATCCGCTGGTGGCGCTGATCGAGACGGCGCTCGTCGCGCGCCAGTCTCTTTTGAACAACGCACGCCGCGCGGTTCGCTTCATCCGCAAACGCGGCACCATATCCGCATAAGTGACGGCGCCGGGGCTTATCGCGCCCGAGCGACCTACCGCAACGGCGAGTGCGGCGCGGGCAGCATGATGGTCGCTTGCATCTCTTCGAGCAACGACATGTTCTTGCCGAGGAATTCCTGCCATGCCGGATCCTTGAGCGCGCTGGCACGCGCTTCGGCCCGCGCGTTCAAGTCGGGATAGGCCCAGATGTGACAGATTTCGTTGGGTTGCCCCACTTCGGTCTGCCAGAGGCCAACGATCTTGGAATATTTCTCGCGCGCCGGAAGCACCGCGGTGAACGCATCCAGCCACTGCTTCGCGGCGCCGGCGGGTTTGGCGCGATAATTGCGGAACTCGTAGATGTTGCCGGTCGACGCCGGGGCGACCGGCGCTCTCAGCGCATTGAGCAGACGGACATCCTGGCGCAACAGCAGAGGACGGATCAGCGGAAGGTATTCGCCGGTCCAACGCGGGTTTTTGGACAATTCGGCGCGCAATTTGGCGCGCTCCTCGTAATCGTTATAGCTCCATAGATGCATGACCTGATTGAGCGGGCCGATCTCCGTCGACCAGTAGCCCTCAAGCTTGCCGTACTCGTCCTTGCGGATGTCGCGCGACACTGTGCTTGCCGCCTTGACCACGTCGCCGAGAGTGCCGGGCTTCACGGTATAAGTTCTCAATTCGTAGATCATGACGCTCCACCATATTTTCTTGTTGCCGGTTCCGAAGTCCTATCAGGTGGCTTCAAGACACGAAAGCGGCTTCGCTTACGGCCACGATCAAACGTCCGCGCGCCGATGCTGATTGCGAAGACAAGCCTCGATTAACACGATCCGACGAGAGCCGCGTATTGGATCGTGCCGCTACTCCGCGGCCTGCGCGTTCACCTCCGCCGACACCTGGCGGACGGCGCGGGCCAGAAGCTCGGGCGGCTGCGCGCCGGAGACTGCGTATTTCTGCGCAAACACATAGGTCGGCACGCCCGAAATGCCCTTGTCTGAGGCTTCCTGCGCCTGGCCCGACACCAAGGCTGTGTCCTCGTCGGTGGCAAGACGGGCGCGCACCTCGTCGGCATCGAGCCCGCAATCGGCTGCGGCCTGTACCAGCACTTCCCTATCTGTAAGATCGCCGCCGTCGCGGAAATACAATTCCATCAGGCGCTGCTTCATCTCGGCCGCATTGCCCTCGGCCTCCGCCCAGTAGATCAGGCGATGGCAATCGGTGGTGTTGGGCTGGCGCTTGACGAGATCGGGCCGGTAGACGAGACCCTCTTCATTGGCGGCGGCGACGACGCGGCCGGCGATGCCCTTGTAGGCGTCGACCGAGCCGAACTTGGCGGTGAGATACTCCTCGCGGCTGATGCCTTCGCGCGGCACCCACGAGTTGAGGAAGAATGGCCGCCAGTTTACTTGCACCGGCACATCGGGCACCAGCGCCAGCGCATTCTCGATCCGACGCTTGCCGATATAGCACCACGGGCAGACCACGTCGGAGACGATATCGATGACGAGTGGCTTCAAGGTGCTCATAGGCTTCTCCTCGGGCTTCTCCTTAGAACTTGATCCCTCGAAGATAGGGCGAAGAGCCTCCGAAACAAGCTCTATTTGAGGTTGGCCGCCATGCTCCGCATCCGCTCGGCGGTCCGATCGTCCGCCGGAAAGAACGTCTCCAGCGCCAGCTCGGACAGCGTGATGTCGACGGGGGTGCCGAACACCATGGTGGTGGAGAAGAAGCTCAGCACCTCGCCATTGTGTCGAAGCTTGAACGGGATCGCGACATTGTCCGGCGACAGCGGCCCTGCCCGCGCCGGCATCGGATAGGCCTTGAGATCATGATAGAGCTTGATCAATTCGGGATCGGCGGTCGCCTCGCACTGGCGGTGCAGCCGCTCCAGGAGATGCCCGCACCATTCGGCGAGATTGACCGTGCGCGGCGCCAGCGCTTCCGGATGAAAGGCCAGCCGCAGGATGTTGAAGGGCTGCCCGAGCAGCCGCTGCGGAATGCCCTCCAGCAGCGGCGCCACCATGCGGTTGGCAGAGACCAGATTCCAGTGGCGGTCATAGGCGAGCGCCGGATTCGGTTCATGCGCCTTGAGGACGAGATTGATCGCCTCGCGCGCCGCCTTCAACGCGGGATCGTCAAGCTCACGCTGCGGAAAGGCCGGCGCGTAGCCTGCGGCGACTAACAGCACGTTGCGCTCCCGAAGCGGCACATCCAGTCGCTCCGCCAGTTTGAGGACCATCTCGCGCGACGGCGCGGCGCGGCCGGTTTCGACAAAACTCAGATGACGCGCGGAAATCTCGGCGTCGACCGCGAGGTCGAGCTGGCTGAGATGCCGCCGCTGCCGCCATTCGCGCAAATGATCGCCGACATGGAGCGGCCTGGTTGGTGCGGCTCGCGCCGCGGATGCCTGTGCGTTCATGACGCAAAACCTATCACGCCGATGTCAGCCATTCCATGACGTCCGAGGTAATCGAATTGGCGCGCGGACTGGATCATCTTCACCTGCACAGGAGATGACCATGAGCACGCGCCCCCGTCCCGAGGCCTCTTCGTCCTCCGCGATCTGTCAGTGGCTGTTCCAGCTGGCGATACGGATGGTGGCGCGCTCGCTCAACATGCCGGAGCCGCTGGTGCACTCGACCGGCGTGCTCGTGTTCGCGCATGTGCAGGCGATCGAGACCCGGGCGGCAAGAACGCTCTGCCCGGTCCGCCTGCTGCGTCAGCTCCGGTCGTTGCTTCGCTGAACCGCCAACCATCCACCTCGCAACCGAAGGAGACCCGCCATGATCCATCCCTCTCAATTCCTGCGCCGCGCGCTTTTGGCCGATGCCGTCTTCAGCGGCATCGCCGCCGTTGTGCTGACCCTCGACGCCAGCGCGCTGGCGCCGCTGCTCGACCTTCCGGAGGCCCTGCTGCGCGAGACCGGCCTGTTCCTGATCGCCTATACCGCGCTGGTCGGCTGGCTCGGCACCCGCCAAACCATGCCGAAAGTCCTGGTCGCGATCGTGATCGCCGGAAATATCGCATGGACCGTCGCCAGCATCGCGCTGCTGTTCTCCGGCGCGGTGACGCCGAACCTGCTCGGCGAAGCCTTCGTCGTCGCCCAGGCCATCGCGACCGGCGTCTTCGCCGAGCTGCAATATATCGGCCTGCGCCGAAGCGGCGGTGCGGTCGCGGCGGCTTAAGCCGCAAGGGTGATTGCTTCCAGCAGCGGCCGCCGCGAACGCCTGAAGCTTCGCGGCGGCCGTCTCTCTGCTCAGGTCAATGCGAGGGCTGACGCCTGAATCGTTCGCCGACGGCGAGCATGACGCCCTGCCCGTTCGCGATGCCAAGCGCGAGGCTTGCGGCAATCCGCCCCGCGCGTTCGATGAAGTGCGCCGCCGCCTCAGGTGGACAGATCTCGCGCGCGGTCTGTTCGAACAACGCGAGCCAGCGGTCGAAATGATCGGCGTCGACGGGGAGCGGCATATGCTTGACCATCGGCGTCCCGTGATAGCGGCCCGTCATCAGCGCCACCGACGACCAGAACGCGCACATCTGCGCAAGATGTGGCTCCCAATCGGCAATTCGCGCTTCGAACACCGGCGCCAGCACCGGATCGGAGCGGACCTTGGCGTAGAACGCGTGGACCAGGCGCTCGATCATCGCCTCGGTGATCCCGGTCCGGTCGGCCATCTCGGCCGAGATCCGCTCGTGCCTCTCTGCCCCTGTCATGGCGGCCTCCTTAAATATGCATTTCAAATACCTATTTGGCCGGGTATAGATAAAACGCAAAGTCAAATTTTTTGGGGCTCCCATGCGCCTGACGTCGTTCACGGATTTCGCGCTGCGCGCCTTGATGCGGCTGGCCGGCGAGCCGGTGCGCTCGTTCGCGACCAACGAGATCGCGGCCGAGTTCAAGATTTCCCGCAACCATCTCGCCAAGGTCGTGCGCGACCTCGCCGATGGCGGCTTCATCACGACCCAGCGCGGCGTCGGCGGCGGCTTTTCGCTGGCGCGACCACCGCAGGCAATCACGCTCGGCGAGGTCGTGCGCGCGCTCGAAGGCGAGCATGCCTTGGTCGAATGTTTTCGCAGCGATGGCGGGGCTTGCGCGCTGACGCCGCGCTGCCGCCTGAAGGCCAGGCTCGCCGCCGCGCGCGAAGCCTTCATGCGCGAGCTCGATGCCACCACGCTCGCCGAATGCGCCTATCCGGCTAGCCTCAAGAAAAGCCCCAAGAAAATCCCCAGGAAAAGCCCATGAAAAATTCCGCAGCGGGGACCGCATGAAAGTCGTCGAATTCGACAACGGCGTCGTTCAGGTCGATGCGGCGGTCATCGCCGAAGGCCTCGGCATCGCGGTGCCCACGCTCCGCAAGCAGATGCAAGCCGGCAAGATCACGAGCCTGTTCGAACGGGGGATCGACGCGGACAATGGCCGCCACCGCGTGACGTTCTTCTCCGAGCACCGGCGTTTGCGTCTCGTGGTCGACGAGCGCGGCGCGATCCTGCAACGCTCGATGCTCAATTTCGGCAGTTCGCCGCTTCCCGCATCAGTCCGGAAGCCCGGCCGATGAGCTAGGCGTGTAGGGTCGCGGGTTCGGCGATCCGCGCTTCCGCGCCAGCCGGCATGCTGTCGGCAGGCTTGCTGTCGGCAGGTGTGGGACGGCCATCGCCGTTCAGGTGCCTGCCGTTGGCCTTGCCGTTCAATGTCTTTGTTTTCTTGGCTTTGGCCTGTAGGGCCTTTTCTTGAGGCTTGCCCTGAAGTTCTTCTCGGGCCTTCTTCTTGGCCTTGGCGAGCTTCTCGGCTTTCTTCTGCGCTTTGCGCTCGGCCTTTTCCTTCAGGTGAAGCCGTTCCGCGCGCGCCTCGGCGCGCTTCTTCTTGCGCTTCTTCTCGCAGGCTTCGCATTTGCAGCCGATCGGCTTCAGATAAGCCTTGAAGTAGTCGGTGCCGTAGTCGTAGTTGATCTCCTCGCCCGGCGCGATGTCCTTGATGGCGCGGATGAAGACCTTGCGCTTGCGCGGCTTGACGTCGGATTCCGCGTTCGGCTTGCAGGCGTGGTTGATATAGCGGGCGACGTTTTCGCGGATCGAACCGTCGATGGTCCAGCGGCCGTTGAGCTCGAACAGATATTTGTTCTCGATCGCGTCCTCGTCCTTCTTCCGTGAATCCAGGATCGGTCCGAAATAGCGGACGATCTTGGTGCCCTTCTTGATCGGCTTGGTGGCGAAGAGGCCGAGGCCAGTCTTGGATCGACCAACGCGATAGGGTTTGTTCGGCGAAATGGCAGGCATGGTGGACGAAAGCTGGCACTCAAAGGAAAGGGACGGTTGCGAAGCCGCCGTTCTAGAACGATTCCGCGCGCCTGTCAGGTCTTTCGCGCGACTTGCCTGAACCTTCCCCAGATTGCACACGTCGAACATGTCGAAATTCCGATAATCGAAAGCGTTCGAATGGAACATGACCGCAAATTGACCGCGACGTCGGCTCTCGGGGCTTTGGCTCCAAAGACTTTTTGGCTCCAAAAGACTTTTTGGCTCCAAAAGACTTGGGCGTTCGCCGCCCTCAACGCCGTAACTCTTGCCTTGACGGCGCCGGCTGGCGCTCAAGCGATCGGCAGCGTCTATACCTCCACGGCGCCGAAGGACTGCCGCGCCGTCGGCGGCAAGAATGGCGTCGACGACAGCGCGACCTGGATCTGTCCGGGCAAGGACGGCTGGGTGGTGCTGGTGAGCGAGGATGATATGCGCGAAACCGTCTCGGTCGGCCGCAATCACGCGGCTGCGGCGAAGGAACCCGCCGCGCAGGCGTGGTTCGGCCCATTCAGCTCGACCGCGACGACGGTCGAATGGCGAACACGGGACGGCAAGCCGCTCGCCATCATCCAGCGCTGGCACATCGCCGACAACAGCGACCAGGACAAGGACGGCCGTCCCAGGGATAAAGCCATGCTCGCCGTCACCCGGCTGCCGCCGGGCGCGGTGTGTCATGTCGCCTATGTCGATGTCGCCGCCAATCCCAAGGCCAACGACCTGGCGCGCCAGGCCGCCGACGAGATCGCGCGCGATTTCAGATGCGGCAAGGACGAGGTGAAGATCATCGGCGCCAGCGGCCGGGCGGTGGAACTGACGCGGCGCTAGAAGCATGATCCGGAAAAGTGTGTAGCGGTTTTCCGAAAAAGATCATGCTCAATCAAAAGCCTATAGCGCGATGGCGATTCACCCTATTCCCATAGCGCTATAGACCTCTATCTTGCTCCACATGGCGGCGGCGCCGGGTTTCGTCGATCGCACCCCGCGAAAACTACGATCCCGCCGGCTTGCCCATGGTCGCCTTCAGCATCGCATCCAGCAGGGTTTCCACATCGGTGCCTTTGGGCGAGCGCCGCAAAATGTCGGAGAGACGGCCGTCGAGCAGCAGCATGGTGAAACCGTGCACCGTCGACCAGGCGCGCGCGATCGCCGCCGCTTGATCGAGCGTCAGCGCGCCTTCGGAGATCTGCTCCTGGCGGTTGGCCGCGATCGCACCGGCGAGCCCCGCGAACGAGGCTTCGGCGGCGTCGTGCAGCGAGGGCCGCGTCATATCGACACGTTCGGTGCGAAACATCAGCCCGTACATGCCGGGATGCGCCTGCGCATAGGCGACATAGGCCTTGGCGCGGGCCATTGCCCGCTCCATCGGCAGCTTATCCGGCGTGATCGCAGCCGCCATCGCGGCATTGAATTGCCGGAAGCCGATCGCGGCAAGCTCGCTGACAAGGCCGGTCAGGTCGCCGAAATGATGGGTGGGCGCGGCATGAGAGACTCCGGCCTCGCGCGCGACCGCGCGTAGCGTCAGCCCGGCAAGCCCCTCCCGCTCCAACACGCGCTCGGCGGCCTGCAGCAAGGCGTCGCGCAGCGCGCCATGATGATAGGGCGTCTCCTCGTCGGCGCGCGGATGGCGGGCACGAAGCGGGCGTCCCGGCGCCGTGCGGCTTGCGGGGTTCCGGGTTCGGGGCGGCGTCTTGCCGTGGTCGGTTTTTCTCATCGGTGGATTTTTCTCATCGTCTGCCTTATAGGTCGCAATTTTTACACTGTAAAGATTTTGCTTGACCGAACCGGGCATTCGGCCTATGTATATCTTTACGGTGTAAAGATATGGATAAGGAAGCGTGCCATGCAGCAGCAAGCGACGGCAAGACCCACGCGAAGCAATCTCGCGCCGATCCCCTTCGAATGCGACGCGCCGGTCCTGAAGGTGACCGGGGCGTTGCCGGGCGAGCTCAACGGCACGCTCTATCGCAACGGCCCCAATCCGCAATTCGACGCGCCCGGCGCGCATTGGTTTGTCGGCGACGGCATGCTGCACGCCTTCCATCTCGAGAACGGCCGCGCCTCCTACCGCAACCGCTGGGTCCGCACGCCGAAATGGCGGGCCGAGCACGATGCCGGCCGCGCGCTGTTCGCAGGCTTCGGCCGCAAGCTGCCGGACGCGCCTGCATCAGTGACCGACGGCGGCGTCGCCAATACCAATATCGTCTTCCATGCTGGCCGTCTGCTGGCGCTCGAGGAGGCCCACCTGCCGACCGAGATCGAGCCCGGCACGCTGAAGACCCGCGGCTATTGCGACTACAAAGGCGGCCTCTCCGGACCCTTCACCGCGCATCCGAAGATCGATCCCGCAACCGGCGAGATGGTGTTCTTCGGCTATAATGCCTCAGGTCCCCTGACACCGGCCCTGTCCTTCGGGGCGATCAGCGCGTCTGGCGCGGTGACGCGATTCGAGCGGTTCGAGGCGCCCTATGCCAGCATGGTCCATGATTTCATCGTCACCGAGAACCATCTGCTGTTTCCGATCCTCCCCCTCACCGGCAGCATGGCGCGCGCGATGGCCGGCCAGCCGCCCTACGCCTGGGAGCCCAAGAAAGGCGCCTATGTCGGCGTAATGAAGCGCAATGGCTCAGCGAACGATATCGTCTGGTTTCGCGGCGAGAATTGCTACGTCTTCCACGTCATGAACGCCTGGGAGGACGGCAACCGCATCATCGCCGACGTCATGCAGTTCGAGGAAGCGCCGCTGTTTCCGCATCCCGACGGCTCGCCGACCGATCCGAAGAAGTCGCGGGCGCGGCTCTGCCGCTGGACCTTCGATCTCGCAGGCAATACCGACCGCTTCACGCAAACCTATCTCGACGAGTTGACCGGCGAATTTCCGCGCATCGACGATCGCCGCGCCGGCCTCAAGAGCCATCACGGCTGGTACGCCTGCGCCAACCCGGATCTGCCGACGTTCGGGGCGCTCGCCGGCCTCGTGCATGTCGACGGCAACGGCAAGCGGCTCGAAACATATCTGCTGCCTGCCGGCGACACCCTCTCCGAGCCGGTGTTCGTCGCGCGCGGCAGTGATGCGGCCGAGGGCAGCGGCTGGCTGCTTACAGTGGTCTGGCGCGCGCGGGAGAATTGCAGCGACCTCGCCGTGTTCGACGCCACCGACGTCGCGGCCGGCCCCGTCGCGCTGGTGCATCTCGGCCACCGCGTGCCCGACGGCTTTCACGGCAATTGGGTGGACGCGGCTTAAGGCCATCCTTCCTCCAGGCGTCTTTCCGGGGCGCGCGAAAGTGCGAACCGAAATCCCCTTCGCCGGCCAGGGATGGATTCCGGGCCTGCGCCATCCAAGTCGGCTGTTGCCGACTTGGACAAACGACATAGCCGCACTCGGATAGACCCGAGTTCGGGCGGCGCATCCCGGAATGAGGGCCTGAAGTACATCTCTCAAACAACTGATATTATTAATATTTTTTCGCCTCTCACATTATATTGACAGTGTAAAGATTTCGCTTGACCCGATCCGGCTTCCACACTAGAACTTGACAGTGTAAAGATTGAGCAAGGAAGCGCTCCCCATGACGATTTTCCTGATCCTTGCCCCCTATGGCGCCTTTGCCTTCCTGATGCTGGTGACCTCGTCCCTGGTCAGCCTGTTTGCCGGCGCCGCCGTCTGCCTTGCCGTCATCGTGCTCGACGCCGTGCGCGGCCGCTCAACCAAGATCCTGGGCGCGGGCTCGGCGATTTTATTCGCCGGCGTCGGCTGCTATGTCGCTTTCGTCGATCACTCCCTGAGCAATTCGACGGTGAAGTTTCTCATCGATACCGGCATGTTCCTGGTCGCGCTGGGTTCGATGCTGGTCCGCCATCCCTTCACGCTGCAATATGCGCTGGAGGCGGTCCCGGCCGAGACCGCGGCGATACCGGGCTTCCTGCGCGCCAACTACATCATCACCGGCGTCTGGACCGCGGCCATGCTCGCCATGATGCTCGGCAACGTGGTGGTGCTCTATGTCCCCGGCCTGCCGATCTGGCTGAGCCTTGCGATCGCCTTTGCCGCCCGCAACTCGGCCGTCTATTTCACCAAGTGGTATCCGCAGTACCGCAAGGCCAAATATGGCGCGCCGCCGGCCCACGCGCTGCCCAAAACGAGTTGATGGGACGACCCGACAAAATAACAAGATAAACCGACGACCTGATCAAATCGCCGATCGACGCGCATCGAGCGCTATGGCTTCGAAGAGGATCAAAGCATGAAAGACGTCCTGATCAGGCTCGGCAGCGATTTCCTCTCGGCGATCGTCTTTCTCGTGCTGTACCTCGTCACCGGCAATGTCGTGCTGGCGACATCGGTGGCAATCGCAGGCGCCATCGCGCAAGTAATCCACGCCCGCGTCACGGGCCGCGAATTGGGCTTCATGACCTGGGCGAGCCTTGCGCTGGTGATCGTGCTTGGCAGCGCCACCATCCTGACCCGCGATCCCCGCTTCGTCCTGGCAAAGCCCTCGATCGCGCATTTCGCGATCGGCGCGATCATGCTCAAGCGCGGCTGGATGCTGCGCTATATGCCGCAGATCGCGGTAGAGACCATCCCGGAATATGTCACGGCGGCGGGCTACGCCTGGGCCGCCCTGATGTTCGCGCTCGGCGCCGGCACCATCGCGGTGGCGGCGACCGGCGACCTCAAGCTGTGGGCGTTCTACGTGTCGTTTGTCGCGATCGGCGCCAAGATTTTGGCCTTTGCGATCCAGTACGTGGTCTTCCGCATTCTCATCACCGGCCGCATTCGCACGGCGCGCGCCGCCGGGACCTAGGGCGCGTTCAGAAAACAAGACGCAAGCACAAGACAATTGGGCTTGCGCGGCAAGATGCGCTATACCCCGCCCGGGTGCGCCGAGACATCAAGACCATTTCCGGTCTTGCGAAACAACAAGCGCCAAGGAGAGCTGACGATGGCCGTGGACGGCAACTGGAATCTCGTCATGAGCACGCCGATGGGCGATCGCAATGCGACGCTGAGCCTGAAAAGCTCCGGCGACACGCTGACCGGCGTTCAAGGCGCGGAAGGCAATTCGACCGAGATTTTCGAGGGCACCGTCAGCGGCGACGACGTCGCCTGGAAGGTCTCGATCACCAACCCGATGCCGCTGACCTTGGCTTTTACCGGCAAGGTGGCCGGCGACGACATCTCCGGCGAAATGGGCATCGGCCCGATGGGCAGCTTTCCCTTCTCGGGAAAGCGGGCGTAAGACAGGCGGGATTTAAGGATACCTCGACATACTCAGTCGTCATCACCGGGCTTGTCCCGGTGATCCGCGCCTTGCGTGCGCCGAGGGGCCGTGGATGGCCGGGACAAGCCCGGCCATGACGAGTGGCGAGAGCGAAGCGGCCCCACCCAAAATTCAATTCCCTGAAAAAGTCGCTGCACGGCGAGGATGCGCTATTCTCGCCGGCATCGCCATGCCTAGTCAGGCCGGCGAGGCACGATGCCGATGGGATTGAACGTATAGACGGCCTCGCCGTGCTGATTATAGGCGGTCCACTTGATCCGGGCGATGCCTTGCGGCTTGGTCCGTGACGGAACCAGTTCAACCACCTCGCCCTCGAGGTGGAGCGTATCGCCGGGCCGCACTGGCTTGAACCAGCGCAGATCGTCGACACCGGCGCCCAGCAACGGATGCGGACCGAACGGGCGGACTTGAACGGCAAGCCGCATTGCGACGGCGGCCGTGTGCCATCCGGACGCGGCAAGCCCCTTGAAGGCGGTGTTCTCGGCGGCGACCTCGTCCAGATGGAATGGCTGCGGATCGAACTCGGCCGCGAACCGCAGGATATCGTCCTTGGTGATGGTCGCCTCGCCGCTCGTAAAGCGCATCCCGAGCTTCAGGTCGTCGAACCATTCGATCATGTCTGTCCTCGGCTCAAAATCTCATCGAACGACGGACGGTCACCCCAGGTTCAACTCCTTGAAGAAGTCGTTGCCCTTGTCGTCGATGATGATGAAGGCCGGGAAGTCCGCGACCTCGATGCGCCAGATCGCTTCCATGCCGAGCTCGGGATATTCCACCACCTCGACCTTCTTGATGCAGTGCTCGGCGAGGTTCGCCGCCGCCCCTCCGATCGAGCCGAGATAGAAGCCGCCGTGCTTCTTGCAGGACTCGCGCACGACAGGCGCGCGGTTGCCCTTCGCCAGCATCACCATCGAGCCGCCGGCGGCCTGGAACTGGTCGACGAAGGAATCCATCCGCCCCGCGGTGGTCGGACCGAATGCGCCGGAGGCATAACCCTCCGGCGTCTTGGCGGGGCCTGCATAATAGATCGGGTGGTTCTTGAAATAATCCGGCAGCGGCTCGCCCTTCTCCAGCCGCTCGCGCAATTTGGCATGCGCGGAGTCCCGCGCCACGATCATGGTGCCGGTCAGCGACAGGCGCGTCTTGATCGGCTGCTGCGAGAGCGTCGCCAAAATATCCTTCATCGGCCGGTTGAGATCGATCTGGACCACGTCGCCGCCGAGCGCCTGCTCGATCGCCGGCAGATATTGCGCGGGGTTGTGCTCGAGCTCTTCGAGATAGACGCCGTCCTTGGTGATCTTGCCGAGCACCTGGCGGTCCGCCGAGCAGGACACGCCGAGCCCGATCGGCAGCGAGGCGCCGTGACGCGGCATCCGGATCACGCGCACGTCGTGGCAGAAATACTTGCCGCCGAACTGCGCGCCAACGCCAAGCGACTGCGTCATCTTCTGGATTTCCTGCTCCATCTCCAGATCGCGGAAGGCGTTGCCGTCGGCCGAGCCATGGGTCGGCAGCGCGTCGAGATAGCGCGCGGAGGCGAGCTTGACGGTTTTCATGCAGAGCTCGGCGGAGGTGCCGCCGATCACGATCGCGAGGTGATAGGGCGGGCAAGCCGCCGTGCCGAGAGTGAGCACCTTCTCCTTCAGGAACGCCAGCAGGCGGTCCTTGGTCAAAACCGAAGGCGTGGCCTGGAACAGAAAACTCTTGTTGGCCGAGCCGCCGCCCTTGGCCATGAACATGAACTTGTAGGTGTCGTCTCCTTCCGCGTAGATCTCGCACTGCGCCGGCATGTTGTTGGCGGTGTTCTTCTCCTCGTACATCGACAAGGGTGCCACCTGCGAATAGCGCAGGTTCCGGCGCAGATAGGCGTCGCGCGCGCCTTCGGAGAGCGCCGCCTCGTCCTCGCCGTCGCTCAGGACATTGCAGCCCTTCTTGCCCATGATGATCGCGGTGCCGGTGTCCTGGCACATCGGCAGGATGCCGCCGGCCGCGATATTGGCGTTCTTCAGGAAGTCGAGCGCCACGAACTTGTCGTTGGCGCTGGCCTCCTTGTCGTCGAGGATGTTGCGCAGCTGCTGCAGGTGCCCGGGCCGCAGATAATGGTTGATCTCGCCGAAGGCCGCCTCCGACAGCGCCCGCAGCGCCTCGCGCGACACCACCAGCATGTCCTTGCCCAACACCTGCTCGACCCGCACGCCCTCGGTCGTGATCTTCTTGTACGGCGCGGTGTCCGGCCCAAGCGGAAACAGCGGCGTGTGCTTGTAGGGCGGAACGGGTTTTGGCGTGGGAATGGCGGTGGGGGCGTTCATTGGGGAGGCTCGTCGGTTAGATGAAGAAGTCTACTAGCGCGGCGGAAACAACAGAAGACTCAGGAAAGCCAAACGTTCCGGCTCGCTTGCTTTGCTAAAGCGATTGAGCGCAGCTTGGGCTGTAGCAATCGCAAGCGCAGCATCGGATCTGTTCATGCGGATCATCACATCGTAATCCGCGCTGAAGGGCTTATGAGCTTGCCTGCCTGCTCAAATAAATGATCTGGATTAATAATCGCCACCAGCGCTAAGCTCTTCGTCCGTGGCGTACTCTACGATTGCTAGCCGTTCTTCACCATCGTTACGCAGTCTATCTTGTATGCCAACAAGCGTATCAAGGGCAGCATCTCCTTTGATCTTGGATTCAGAACCAGGATTGATCACAATCGTAATCCGGAGCGCGTCATGCCCTTCAGAATCGATTGCCGTGCTACTCGAAACTGAAGAGATATTTGCGCTCGCCAGCTTTGCGCTCGCAACCTCTTGCGCGATCTCTTGTATTCTCTTTTCATTCAGCATTGGCTTTGTCGATTCAATGGTAAGATTTTCTCAATGGTAAGATTTTCCGAGCTATGCGCTCGCGTGCCTCGGCGTGGGATACCGGCTT
>WNFD01003085.1_pt1 | contig 19091 bp, 20 predicted proteins | sample 5400491 | NCBI WGS metagenome assembly WNFD01 (sample SAMN13153343, study PRJNA577476) | soil metagenome | isolation source: 120 cm saprolite under Douglas fir tree site 2 hole 2 replicate 2 | place: USA:California | collected 2015-04-18 | reverse complement strand
CTCTGCACGGCCGCCTGAATCGAATCCGGTGGCCTGCTCGTAGCCGAGGTAGCTCTCAGGCGACCCAAAGTCCTCCCAATCTGCCTGAACCTCGTCGCCGTTCGGTTCAACGGTCGCCAATCCGGGGGGTAGGTCTTTGATGCCGGCATCCGCGAGGAGCTGTCGGATAACCATCTCCGATCGCTCGTAATCGCCTTCGCCGTAGCGGTGATGCCGGATCCGACCCTGCGCGTCAATGAAGTAGAGGGCAGGCCAGTAGTTGTTGTTGAACGCACGCCAGACCTCGAAGTCGTTGTCGATGGCGACCGGGTAGTCAATCTTTCTCGCGCTCACCGCCCATCGCACGTTGTCGAGGTCGTGCTCGAACTTGAACTCCGGCGTGTGCACGCCGATGGTCACGAGCCCTTGATCCCTGTACCTCTGCGACCAGGCGCGGTAGTACGCCTGCGTGCGAAGCCAGTTGATGCAGGTGTAGGTCCAGAACTGCACGACCACGACGTGCCCTCGCAGGGAAGCCGACGTCAACGGCGCCGAGTTGAGCCACGCGGTGGCGCCGTCGAACGAGCCTATCGTGCCCTCGAGCGGAAGGTCGCCGGCCGCAACGCCAAGGATCCGCGCTGCCAAGCCTCGATCAGTTTGTGTAGACATGCCTGCCCTTCTCCTTCATCTCTAGGCCCGATTAGCGAAGCACTTTGAACGCAGCCCGCATCTCCTGGCTGAAGATCTCCGGCTGCTCCCAAGCTGCGAAGTGCCCGCCCTTGTCGAGCCGGTTGTAGTGGATGAGGCTCTTGGGATATGCCTTCTCGGCCCAGCTCCGCGGTGCTTGATAGAGCTCGTCTGGGAACACGCTGATGGCAAACGGAATGGAGATGTTCTTGGCGTCGAAGAAGTCCGCCTTGTTCTCCCAGTAGAAGCGGGCCGCGGAGACCCCCGTGTTCGTCAACCAGTAGAGAGTGATGTTGTCGAGGATGTCGTCTCGCGTCAAGGCGCCCAGTGACTCTCCCTCCAGGATCCGTCCGATGAGTCCGGGCTGGCCAGTACCATCGCCGTGGTCAATTGCGAACGCCGCCAGATCAATGGGTGAATCCGCGAGTCCGTACATCGTTTGCGGTCGCGTCGACATGATGAGTGCATACGCCACATGCTTCGCATAGAAGTTCCCAAGCTGCTGGTACGCGCTCAACTCCTCTTCTGAGAGACCCGCCGGCGGAGGGTCGCCGCGTTCGAACGCTTTCGTCACATCAGCAGGAGCGGTGCCCGGCATGTTGGAGTGAATGCCGAGCAACCCCGGTGGTGCCTGGATACCCATCGTCTGGGTGACCGCCGCACCCCAATCGCCGCCTTGCGCTACAAAGCGCGTGTAACCGAGGCGCTTCATGAGCACCGTCCAAGCGCGGGCGGTCCGGGCGGGATCCCACCCGGTGGAGGTGGGCTTCCCGGAGAATCCGTGGCCGGGCAGCGAAGGGATCACGAGATGGAAAGCGTCTGATGCGCTCGCGCCATGTGCCGTGGGATTGGTGAGCGGGTCGATGATCTTGAGCTGCTCGATGATCGAGCCTGGCCACCCGTGCGTGACGATCAGTGGCAGCGCGTCCTCGTGCCTGGACCGGACGTGAATGAAATGGATGTCGAGCCCATCAATCTCGGTTATGAACTGCGGTAGCGCGTTTAGCCTCGTCTCGCATTTGCGCCAGTCGTAGTCCGTCGCCCAATGCTGAGCGAGCGCTTGCATCAGTGCGAGTCGCACGCCCTGCGAATCGTCAGTGACCGTCTCACGCTCCGGCCACCGGGTCGCCTTAATGCGCGTGCGAAGGTCGTTGAGCTCCGCGTCCGAAAAACCGACCCGAAAAGATCGAACCGCAGTGTTGTCTCGACTAGTCTCTTTCGCAAAATCAGTTGTCGACATCTGTCCTCCTAAGTAGCAGCCAGACTGTGCTAGAACTGACCATCCAACCGCTCGCGGCGTTTTGAGGGTCCCACGCATTTCTCAATCACCCCCTGCTCGCGACGAAATCGAGCAGAGGTCTTGCTGCGTCGGATCGACGCCGTCGACCCCGGGTCAAACCCTGCGCATCAGGTACCAGTCGAAGTCGGCGAGTGAGCTACTCCCCTCTCGAAGAAGCAAAGCTACCACTTAACCAACCCGATGTCGAAAGTCATTTCGATCAAAGGACCACCGGTCCGTGTTGCTCTCAATGGCAGGCTCCTATCGAGAGCAATAGCGGCTGCTGTAGATCTAGGGAATCGGGCTTCAAGCGACGCGACGAGTAGTCTCACGCTGAACGTTGCCCGCTTATCGAGTCTATGTAATCGAACTTGTTGGAATGCCTGGTCAACTCAAGGGAGAGAAGTGGGTTTACGTCGGGCAGAGTGGTCAACTCAAGGGAGAGAAGTGGGTTTACGTCGGGCAGAGTGCGAAGACGCCATCCGAGCGATTCGCACAACACAAGGCTGGAGGTCGGTTAGCGAATCCGGACGTCAGGAAATACGGGCAACGGCTCTTGCCGGCTTTGTACAGAAAGATCCCGCCATTAGCAAACCGAGATGAGGCCGAGCGCGCCGAAGCCGCGCTGGCTCGGGCTTTGCGCGAGCGGGGTTTCTTGGTCGTCGGAAAACACGGCAAGCCCGTCGAGATCCGGCGTCAGCTGCACTGAGCCGATGCCATGCAGAGCTGGAACCTTAGCCGACGTTGGATGCCAGGTCTTGATAGGCCGGGAGGAGTTCGTCCCACCGCGCCTCCGTGTCACCGCGCTCACGCCCGGCGAGGTGGGCGGCGAGATTTTCGGCGTGGATCTGCCACCCAACTCCGTAAAAGGCGATCTTGTCGAGGGGCAGGCCTTGGACCTCGATGACCAAGATGGTGTGGTCGCCGTCGGCGGTCAGCGTGGCCTCGATGGCCTCGTCGAAAGGCTGCGCGCCGTGACCCTTTCGCCAGGACTCGTCCGATTCCCGGGTCGTTACCCGCAGCCGCTGTCGGGGTTCGCACGCTTCCACCCGCCCAGTGCCGTCCCAGCCATCGGACTCGATGGATAGGCGGAACTCTCCACTGGGGCGGAGGTCACCTTCAATCTGGCCGTACCAGCGGGCTAGACGCCGGGGATCAGTTAGTGCCAACCAGAGGTCGTCGATATCGACGGCGTAGCGGACTTCGATGCGGACGACGCCATTGCCCTCTGCTGAGCGCAGGCTGCCTAGGATGCGGTCGTCCCCACGTGCATTGCTGGTCATGTGATGCTCCTTAGTTCGCGTTCAGTCGCTGCATCCTCTACGTTGCCGGCTGCCGTCAGAGTCAAGGCAAGCTGCGAGGCGTTTAGTAGCTCTTGACGCTGTTCCTGACCCGTTGGTATGCGTCGCCGGATTAACTCTCGTCTCCATCTTCTTGCATCGCGCCCGCTTTCAGGGCAAGGCGCCAATGCGAGTCGCATGCATCATGGTCGGGCCCTTTGAGCCCGCGGCATGTGCCTAAGCAATGTGTGACGCGGCTCTGATCGGGCGCGGGCCTCATGTGAGCGAGGCGGGCTCAGCACCTGTGTAGGATCGCGAACGCATAGTGACTTTTCTTCTCGTGTGCGGAGCCGTTGCTGGCCCACTGTTCGTCGTTGCCTTCCTCGCGGAAGGCGTCACTCGGGCTGACTACAATCCGCTGCGGCAGCCGGTGAGCGCCCTCGCGCTCGGTACGTGGGGCTGGACACAGAGGGCCAACTTCATCGTTACCGGACTTCTGATGTTCGCCTACGGGGTGGGCCTCTGGACGGCACTTCAACCCTATGGGGTGGCCCCGGCGGTATCCGTTCTGGTCGGTCTGTATGCAGTCGGACTCATTGGCGCAGGCATTTTCGTGACAGACCCGATTGGGGAATACCAACCGGAGAATAAGACGACATCACCGAACATCCACGGAGCGCTCCACACCGGGTTTTCCATGGTCGTGTTCATTGCACTTCCGATTGCCTGCCTGGTGCTCGCTGGCGGTTACACAGCCCGCGGATCGATCGGGTGGGCGCTGTTTTCCGCCGCCTCCGGACTTCTATTCGTTGTCGGCTTCGTCTTCACGTCGATGGGTTTCTCCCAAGTTCAGGGATTCTCCGATTCGGGGCAGCTTGCGGGGATCGGCGGCTTGTTGCAACGGATGACGATCGCGCTTGGGTGGGGCTGGCTAACGGTGACTGCGATTCACCTCCTCGGCGGGGTCTGAAGGGGACTCAGCTTCAGTGGGTATGCGGCAATCCTGGAGTCTGAATCGCGCTGGGTTTCGTGGATGGCTAACGGGAGCAAGCAGATCGCAAAGCACCGTGCTGCAGGCGAACGCGCGACGCGGACGACCTGCGCCCACGGCCCCGTTTTGAGGACTGGCACGGGCTGACAATATGCTCGGCGCTGAGTGGAGAGAGGCTAAGCGGGTGTTCTCAATCGCCGCTCTGACACAGCGCCCGGCTGACGGGAGGGCGAGAGCTTCGGGCCCACGAACCTGCACCGGCCGTCATCGCACTCGGCAAGTGCCTGTACGAGCTCGCGTCGGGTGCGCCTCAGGTCGCTGATCTTCGCGTCGAGCCGCTCGAGCACCGCCTCGAGTCGCCAGCGCTCGGTTTCACACGTCGCAGTCCCGGTGGTGGAAGCGTGAAAGGCGCCGACGATCTCTTCCAGTGTGAAGCCCAGGCTCTGCAGGGCTCGGGCCAGGCGTAGTCGCTCAACCGTTTCGGCGGAGTAAACGCGGTAGCCGGATGGCCGGCGGGCTGGGCTGGCCAGAACACCGCGTCTTTCGTAGTAACGGATGGTGTCGATGTTGACCCCGGCTGATCGCGCCAGTTCGCCGATGTTCATCAAAAATACCTCTTGACTCTAGAGCTAGGTCCAGAGTTTAGGATGGCGAGGTGCCGGGCTGCAAGGGCCTCAGGCAACCAAATCAGGAGACATATATGGAGCTGCATCGCGCTACGTCAAACACCATCGCCTGCACGCTGACCGCGGACGAGCTGACAGAAACGGAATCGGCCTGGAAAAAGCTCCTTCGGCTGTCTCTCGTCTCGAGGCAGGAGATTCCCGGCGGCATTCGTCTGACGGTCGACCGTCGAAGCGAGCCTGCGCTGAGGCAGCTGATCGACATCGAGCGGGAATGCTGCCGGTGGATTACGTTCGAGCTCGACGGTCCAAGCGTGACGATGACCGCACCAGGCGCCGGCGAGTCGGCGATCCGAGAAATGTGGACTGGCGTGCTGGATGACTGCTGCGCTCAGCCGGAGATGACCCCATGAGCACGACGCGTGAAGTCAGAAGGCGCCATATCGGCCCGATCGGAACCACGGCGCGAGTCGTCAATGGTGGTCTCATGCTTGTGTTCGGCGCCAACGGTGGCAAGTTCGAGTACATCCACGGCCATTGGCAACCGAGCCTCAATGCGGCCGCACTGGCCATTGGACTGCTTGGCTTTCCGGCCGTGCTCATCACCTGGCAATGGATGCGGCTACGGCGTGATCAGACTCGTCTCGAGGCGACTGGGCCGCTGGCCACCGCAATCAACATCATCGGATTCGCACTTCTCATCGCCATCTCTTTCGTGCCGGCGATCTCGTACGTCGGCTACGCGGCGTTTGTCTTCTACGGTGCATCGATGTTGCTGGCGGCAATCCGTGGCTACGCCGGGTGCGAGGTCCTGGCAGTCTCCAACTGGCTGCTGCACCGCGACGACCAAATCGGATGTCTTGTGCTCTCCCCGCTCGACCAGCTGGAGCAACGGCTCCATCAGAGCCGTCCTTCGGCGCCTACATCCGGAGCGTGAGCGCGGCAGCGGCCGGCCGGACCGATGGATATCGCACTAGACGCGGCGCACATATAAGGACGTGAGCAACCCTACTATGAGGCCCTCCCCGCGATCAGAGCTGTGCTTGAGTTGGCGGCTGCCGTACGCAGGGCCCGCATCTGCATGATCTTGACGTTCCCAGTCGTCTTTCCCATCTCCTCGGCGGCTTCTCGCAACGAGTAGCCCAGAAGAAATCGAAGCTCAAGGACCCGACGGTGGTTTGGCGACAGGCCGGCAAGAAGAGAGCTCACCCTGGCACTCGTTTCGGTCGACGGCAAGAATTCGTGCTCGATCTCCTGGTCCAGATTCTCTGGCAGCTCGGACTCCGGCATGCGCAAGCGCCCGCTCCAAAAAGCCGCCAAAACCGAGCGCGCCGTCGCGTACAGGTAACCCCGAATCTCAGGGGCCGCCGCATCGGTCCGTAGCCGAGGCAAGGCTTTTAGTGCGACTTCCTGCGTGAGATCCTCCGCGTCAGGCCGGTTGCCGACGCGCGAGTAGATAAACCCATAAACCGCCTCGAGCTCGCCGAGCGCAATCTGAGTGCTGCAGCGCTCGGCCTCATTCGGCATCGCTGTTGGCTTGCTGGTTAGGTACATGCGCGATCTAGCATTCGCTCGGCTCGCGTGATTGTCATCGTCCGCAAAGAGGGCTATCGGCCTCGTTCATTTGGACTAGTGCGGAAGGCACGTACGTATGAGTTTTCTGACGTAACCCCATTCGGTATCCGGCGGGGTTGGCGGACTCCACTTTCAAGGGTTCGCGAGGCTGCGGCATATCAGGAGGCATTGGTCATGAGGCATTTCGGAAAACTGATGGTGGCGGCGTTGGGCGTGCTGGGCTTGATCGCGGCGGGCAGCGCAACCGCGCTTGCCCACGAGAGGCAGAGCTTGCTTCAATTTGACTCGATGGTCGGTGTTAATGGCGCTGCGGTCGGGACCGTCAACGATCGCGGCATCACGGGGGGTGGCCTTCCGTGGGTAATCGCATCCGGGCGCGGCGAGGTGAACCGAAATGGTGAGGTCGAGGTGCGGGTCACGGGTCTGGTCATTCCAACGGCTCCGTTCAACGGCACGAATCCGGTTCCAATGTTTGGCGCGATTGTGAGTTGCGTGACTGCGAACAACGTGATCGTCAACGTGAGCACGGGACTGTTCCCCGCCACCGTTCCCGGCGGAGACTCAACCATCAGGGACAAGGTCACGCTTCCGAGTGATTGCGACAATCCGATTCTGTTCGTCACGAGCCCAGGAGGCGCGTGGTTCGCGCAGTCGAGCGCAGGCGAAGACGAAGGGGGCGACGACTAGGCGCTACCCGGCGTAGAAGCGACGAGGGCCACCTAGGCCCTCGTCTTGTTTTATCGGGAACTTCTCGACCGCGGCCCAGAATCGCGCAGCATGGACGGTCTAGCGGACGATTAGGCCGAGCTCGGCCGCGCGGGCCAGGATCTCAAGCCTGGAGTGGGCGTCGAGCTTGCTGCTCAGGTTGCGAAGGTGACTGCGCACGGTCACGTAGCCGATCCCCATTTGGGCCGCGATGTGACGATTGTCGAGTCCAGCCGCCAACTGCCGGAGGACCTCGCGCTCGCGACCGGTGAGCAGATCGAAAAGCTGGGCATCTTTGTCCGAACCGGTGATGAAGTCTGCAAGGCTGGTCGCCGGGATGAGCATCTCGCCGGCACCGACGCGACGAACGGCGTCGACCAGCTGCTCGGCCGGCTGCGTCTTCAGGAGAACGCCGCGGGCGCCGGCCTTCACGGCTTCGCGGAGGAGCGCGTTGCTCACAACCGAACTCAGGAGAAGGATGTGGGTTGTCGCCTGTTCATCACGCAACCGGGCGGCCAGCTCGGCACCGGTCATATCCGGCAACTGGTAATCGGCGACGATGACATCGGGGCGCGTGTCCGAGGCGAGCGCCACGGCGTCGCCTGCACTGGTGGCGATTCCGACAACCTGCAGATCGGGATGCTGTTCGAGCAACATCTGGATGCCATCCGCGACCACGCGGTGGCGATCAACGATGAGCACGCTGACAGTGCCCGCTCCGCGACCCTCGACCGCGAGCGAGCGAGAGAGAGACCCAACAGCGGTCGATTCTGCAGGTAGCGCCCGGGGCGGGTCGGCTGGGGCCGCTGCGGGTGGCGATGTCTCGGCACTCTGCTTTAACGCATAGGCGACGGCATCATCCAGGCTCATTCCCAGGCCATCTTCAAAGGCGAGCTCAAAAGCCTCCTCACCTAGCCCGCTGCGGGCCTGCCGTTCGCACGCCCTGCGTTCGGCGTCGAGAAAGGGAGGGGTTGCCGACGGTGCTCCCACGGAATCGGCGAGCGCCTGTGCGGCACCGAGAAGGGTCGCGGCCCGGCGATGCTCGTTCAGGCTCTCCACGATCCACGCGAGGGCATCCAGGCGCCGGGCGGCACCCCACGCTTCGCCGAGCTCTCGATTGAGGACGAGTGCTTGGGTGACCAGGCCAAGCGCGCGTGGCGAGTCCCCATCCCGCCATGCCACGAGGCCGAGCGCCCACAGCGCGTGGGACCGTATTTGCAGTTCGCCGCGGGCTTCCGTGATCGCAAGGATCTCCTGGTAGATCGCGCTTGCCCGCCGCTCATCCTCGGCAGCGACGCTCTGGCCGAGCCTGACGAGGACCGTAGCTAGGCCATGGAGATCGCCGTTATGTCGCAGCACGGGAACAGACAACTCAAAGGCAGCCTTGGCACGGCGGTGATCGCCGGTCCAGAAGGCAAGCGTGCCGGTGCCTCGATTGGCGAGCTCCTGCGCTGACGCGTCTCCGCGCTCAATTGCGATCGTACGGATCTCCTCGATCAGGTCGGAGGCTGCGGCAAACTCTCCCTGGACCATCCTCAGCAGGCTGGCGGCATAAAGACCGAACGGCCGGCTCGGGCTGTCCGCGGGGTTACGCTGAAGCAGCTCCTCGAGCATGTGCCGGAACTCCCCAAACCGTCCCCGCACAAACCCGTAACAGATCGCGAGGACCGCGGTCATCCGCAACCCAGCGTCTGTTTCACCTGGAGCGCTGAGACAGAAGTCAACCGCGCTCCGCAAGTTGGGGAAGTCGTCCTCCATGCGGTTCAGCCATACCGCCTGCCTTGGACCGATCCAGTCGACGTAGGCGTCGTGGAGAAGCCGGTCATACCAATCTCGGTGTGCGCGGCGCAGCGCCTCGGTCTCACTTTCCTCGCGCAGCTTCGCCCACCCGAAGTCCCGAACCATCCCCAGCAATCGGTACCGGGGGAAAGGACCCTCCCGCTCCTTGAGCACAATCGACTTGTCGACAAGGGCCGCCACCAGGTCGAGGATCGCCTCAGCAGGAATGTCGTCACCAGCGCAGACCACCTCGGCCGCGTCGAGTTCGAATCCGTCTCTGAAGACGGAAAGCCGGGCCCAGAGCCACCGCTCCTCGGCCGAACACAGGTCGTAGCTCCATTCCAGGCTGGCCCACAACGTCTGGTGACGCAAGGCAATGCCGCGCATCCGGGTAGACAGCAGCTGATAACGGTCGCTCAGCCGTCGCGCGATCTCGTCCACGGGCAACGTGCGAAGTCGCGCCGCAGCCAGCTCGATCGCAAGGGGGAGCCCATCCAAGCGGTGACAGATCTCCACCACCGCTGCAAGGTTGTCCTCGCCAAGCCGGAATTCAGGGACAACAGCGATCGCGCGTTCGGTGAAGAGTGTCACGGCGTCGAATCGCGCCGCCTCGCTATGGAGGCGTGCGTCCCCCTCGGGGGCCGACAGGGGCAGGACGGACACCGCAACTTCGCCTTGGATCGCCAGCGGCTCGCGGCTGGTCGCGAGGATCTGGAGGTCAGGGCTGCTCTCGAGGAGTCGTACCGCGAGTGCCGCACACGCATCTAGCAGGTGCTCGCAGTTATCGAGCAGCAGGAGTAGCCGTCTGTCGCTCAAATATTCCGCGAGCAGGTCGAGCGCAGGGAGGGCTGACTGGTCGCGCAGCCCGAGGGTCCCTGCCACGGCCTGCGCCAGCACAGCGGGATCCTCGAGGAGATCGAGCCGGACGAGCCACGCGCCATCGTCGAACTCTGCCCGAACGTCCCGTGCGACCCGTACCGCGAGTCGCGTCTTCCCGACCCCACCCATCCCAATCAGGGTCACCAATCGAGAGGTCGCCAGTTGTCCCCTGGCTTCGGTCAACTGCTCTTCGCGATCGACGAAGCTCGTCAGCTCCAGCGGAAGATTCCCGATCCCCTTGCGCGTCGTGGCGTCCGTGCCCACGCCCCAAACTCCTCCAATCGAACGGGGATGCCACCTCTAAATAGACGGCGACGTCACCGCTGATCCTCGCCAAGCTTAGCAGCGGAACTCATCGAATCGACGAGAAGCATGATGAACAGCAATCGCCATCTCTTGCACAACCAGTGGCTTACCGCGCTACCACCCGTAGTCGTGATCGTGAGCTGTGTGGCCTCCGGTAGGTTGATCATGTCGATAACGCAGAGGGGGGAAACCACCGAGACCACGTTGTGAGACCGACGTAACCCGGCTTCGTATCTCCACACGAGTCCTCGGCGGGACAAACCATCTGCTAGGGAGTGAGATTTCTGGACACCGACTCCGTTGCTTCGTCGCGCCCGAACCGGCGCACATTTCTCAAAGTCGGCCTTGCCGCCGGCGCGAGTGTCGCGGGCACTGCACTCGTCGGCCTGCCGGCGCTCGCCGAGAGTGAAGCGTCGTCGAGCATCACAAAGGGCGACGCGGCGATCCTGCGCTTTCTCTCCGCGATGGAGATCATCGAGACTGACTTGTGGCAGCAGTACAACGAACTGGGTGGCATCCCCGACGCCGAGGTTCCGGGCGGCACCCCAGCGAGTGCCTACGTGAACGCTCTGACTCAGCTCGACGGCGACATGCCCCAGTACATCCACGACAACACCGAAGACGAGCACTCACATTTCGACTTCATCAATGCGTACCTGGTGTCGAAGGGCGCCAAGTCGGTGAACCTCGACAACTTCCGAAGCCTGCCGAGCAGTCAGGCGCCGGGCGTGCAGCAGATCAAGCGTCTCACCAACCTGATGGAGCTCACCGTTGACACGAGCTACTGGACGCGGTACCGCAGCCGCGACGGGAACCCGGACCTTGGCGACTCGTTTCCGCCCGCGATCCCGGACCTGGCCAAGGGCAAGTTTCCGGCGATACCGCGTAATGCGGCCGACCTGACATCGGACTTCCACATACAGGCCATCGCCAATACCGCCGGTTTCCACTTTGGCTTCATCGAGCAGGGCGGTTCGAGCCTGTACCCTCAGCTCGCGCAGCGCGTCCGCAGCGTGGAGGTGCTCCGCATACTGCTGAGCATCGGTCCGACCGAGACGATGCACTTCCAGGTCTGGCACGACAAGGCTGGCAACGCAAAGCCCGGCACGGATCCGACCAACGGACTTACGTTCCCCGACCTGAATAACGACCCGCCTCCGGTGCACACCGTCCGTGAAGACGTGCAGACCAACTTGATCATGCCGGAGCCGACCGCATTCCTCAAGCGGACGTTTCCGAAGGTGTCGATCATTCGCCCTACCAACACAACCAACGCCGCCCGCGACGCATTTGCCGGGCTAAAGGCCGATGGCCTCTTCATTGGCCAGCACGATGACTTTTTCGAGTTCATGGATGAGCTGGCAAGAGAGGCCGATGCCGCCAGGAGGGGCTTCTAACCTCGGGAGGCCGGGCGTGGGCTACCCCTCGCGCCCGGCTCTCAATTCAGGAGACCTCGAGCGATCCGCGGATTACAACTGCCATCCGCGCGCACGCGCAAGAGGTGAGTGGATTCGTTCACGATGGAATTCGGGCCATGATGCGCGGAATGATGGCCCAGTGATGAACCTAGTGGCCTATTCAGAGGCGACGTGGCTCGCTTAAGGAAACTGCAGTAAAGGCGGCCGACGAAATGCGCTCCCCGCACGAAATGATGGGCCATGGCGGGCAGGCCGGGATGTCGATGGCCGCCATGGTTCAAGACATGCGCAATCGCTTCCTGGTCGCAGCCGTGCTGTCGGTGCCGATCCTGCTCTGGTCGTCGATCGGTCGCCAGGTCCTGCATTTCGGCGTGCCGGCTCCGTTCGGTTTCCGCGACGACGTCTTCCAGCTGATCCTGAGCCTGCCCGTCATTGCATATTCAGGAGCGTTCTTTTTCGAGGGCGCAGTCAGTGCCCTGCAGGCGCGGACGCTGGACATGATGGTGCTCGTCTCAACAGCCATCGTGGCTGGCTGGACTTATTCGGTCGTCATCACCCTCCGTGGCGGAGTCGACGTGTTCTACGAGGCGACGACGGTGCTGATCTCCTTCGTACTCCTGGGCCACTGGCTGGAAGCGCGAGCGCGGGGCGGCGCCAACGATGCGGTCCGCGCCCTTTTGAATCTATCCCCGCCGCAAGCGATCGTCATCAGAGCTGGCGTGCAAGTCGAGGTGCCGACCTCAGAGGTGCAGGTCGGGGACGTGCTTCTCATCAAGCCGGGCGCCAAGGTCCCAGTCGACGCCGTGGTCGCGGAGGGGACCAGCGAGGTGGATGAGTCGGTCGTGACCGGCGAGAGCCTCCCGGTTCTGAAAACGCCTGGAGCCGAGCTGATCGGTGGTTCCATCAACAAGAATGGAACGCTGCGTGCCCGCGCCACAAAGGTCGGCTCAGACACGGCTCTCGCCCAGATCTTGAAGCTCGTGCAGGAGGCGCAGAGCTCGAAAGCGCCGGGTCAGCGACTCGCCGATCGGGCGGCCTTCTGGCTCGTGCTGGTCGCGCTGATCGGCGGCACCCTGACCCTCGTCGTTTGGTTGCTTGCGGGCCGCAGCTTTAGCCAGGCGATCCTGTTTGCAATCACCGTGGTGGTCATCACATGCCCAGATGCTCTTGGGCTCGCGACGCCGACGGCGATCATGGTCGGCACAGGGCTCGGCGCCAAGCGCGGAATCCTGTTCAAGAACGCCACGGCCATCGAGGACGCCGCTCGGGTCCAGGTCATCGTCATGGACAAGACGGGAACGTTGACCAAAGGCGAGCCTGAGGTGACTGAGCTTCATACGGACCACGTGTCCGAGAAGGAAGTCTTGGCCCTGGCGGCCGCCGTCGAGCGGGATTCAGAGCACCCGCTGGCAGCGGCGATCGTTCGCCGCGCGGCGCAGGGGGGTGCAGTCCAGCTTGAAGCGACTGACTTTGAGAACGTGCCCGGGCACGGTGCCGTGGCTACAGTCGACGGCCATCACGTGGCTGTGGGAAATGCAAGGTTGCTGGCGCGCGAGAACATCAGCCTCAACGGATTGTCAAACGAGCGCGACCAGATGACCGCGGAGGGACGAACCGTTGTCGTCGTTGCGGTAGACGGTCGCGTTGCAGCGGTAATCGGCATCAGTGACGCTCCGCGTCCCTCGGCGAAAAGGGCGGTCGAGGCACTCAAGCGGGAAGGCATCGACGTCGTGATGCTCACAGGCGACAACCGCGCCACCGCCGAGCGCATCGCCCGCGAGCTCGGCATCCGCGAGGTGCTGGCCGAGGTACTTCCGGCCGACAAGGCAAGCAAGATCGCTGAGCTGCAGCGAGCCGGCAAGAGGGTGGCGATGGTCGGCGACGGCGTAAACGTGCGCCGGCGCTGGCCCAGGCGGACCTCGGAATCGCGATCGGTGCCGGTACTGACGTGGCGATTGAGACCGCCGACATTGTGCTCATGCGCTCGGACCCGTTCGACGTCGCCACCGCTATCACGATTGGGCGAGCGACGCTTCGCAAGGAGCGCCAGAACCTGGGTTGGGCGGTGGGCTACAACTCGATCGCGATTCCTATCGCGGCCGGCATCTTCGAACCCAGCTTTGGACTCGTTCTGCGCCCAGAAATCGCAGCCCTCTCGATGTCGGGCTCAAGTCTGCTGGTCGCAGTCAACGCTCTGCTTCTCAGAGGCCTGAAACTGCCGGCGGCGTAATACACATCCGACTTCGCTCCAAGGATTGCAGCACGCAGTGCCTCACGGTCCTGCCCTGTGCGTGAGCCGGCTTGGGACGCTGCGTGGCCACCGGTCGCTGTCCTGCGATCTCATATTGCCCCACGACAAAACGGTTTACGCCGCCTCGGTTTTGGTCCTCCGTAGGAAATTGTGATACGGCATCGTGCAGCTGACTCCAAAGAGACTCGGAAATCGCCGTTTTTGAGTATAAAAATGGTCGGGGGCGAGGGATTTGAACACTCGGCCTCACGGTCCCGAAATGTAGGCGGTCTCTTCCACCGAGACCGATTTCGCGGCATTTGAACTCATTTCGAGTCGCGAAATGGCGGGGTTCCAAGGCCATTTCAGCCACAAAGCCAACTTGAATTACTACATGAACTACTACATGTGAAGCCGCTCCTTGCCTCGTGCGCGCGGGGAGGTCGTGGGGTGGAGGGGGAGAGGGGCGCGAGCGGGGAGCAGGTTCGATAGCTTCACCCCTGCGGATTCACCTTCTCAGGGTTGTGTATGTCACGCCCAGCGAGCCAGTCACACTCCAGGCGGCGGTAGGCGAACAACCATCGACCATCCACCCGCTTGAGCTTGTCTTGATAGCGCCCTAGCGCGATCAGCTGAGGCGAGTCGCCTGAGCTGCAGAGCCAGTCCATGACATAACTCTTCTCGACGGCGGTACGCATTGCCCGCCGCCGGATCGGGACGATCTCTTCCAAGTCAATGCGATTGAAGCCATCAGCAACTGCTCCGCGGGCAGCCTCGCTAGCGAACCCGCGACCCCAATACCACCAAACACTCGGGTCTATCGGAATGGGGAGGCTGCTACTTACCCGTGTATGCCGCCTCCGTCGTGCAGCGCGGCCGATTGTCGAGATCGCTGAAAGCCAATCAGGCAGACCAGCGTCGCCAGAGCGATTACGAGTGGCCCGATAGTGGTTGGAAGCGAACCGCCGTGGAATCCAACAACCGCATCGCCAGCTTGAGCAAGTGTCAATGCGAGCCCGGACACCACGATCGCCGTGGCGGACCTGCTGGAGACGGCGACCACAAGGACCACGGCGAGAACAACCGCTCTGACAAGGGCGTATCCAGCGGTCGGGTTAGAGGGCGTAGCAAACACGTACGCAGTTGCGAACAGGATGCTTACGAGCGCGTTGATCGAAGCAACGACCACCAGGAGAACGGCCGCGCGCCCCAGGGTGACAGTTTCACTCTTATTCAGCATTGCTCGGCTCCTTTGACTTAGGCGAGCGGGGTGCGCGGGCCTGGTGAGCTCTCTCTGTCATCGGTCCTACTTGCCCTGATGTCCAGCAGGCGGTCGAAGTCGCCGGGGCCCGGCACGACCCGGACCTCACGCGCCGGGACGCGTTCACCGCAGTTTGAGCAGGTCATCTCCGCGTGGAAGGCCGTTCCGCAGCGCTCGTGGACCAGCTGGAGTGGAGGGCCGTCGGGGGCGGCGTACTTGTCACCCCACTGACGCATGGTGGTCACTACCGGCCCCAGATCCTGACCCTTGGGTGTAAGGCGGTACTCGTAGCGGGGGGGATGGTCGCTGTAGGAGACCTTCTCTAGCACTCCGTGGCCGGTCAGGTTGTCCAGGCGCTGTCTCAAGATGTTGCGGGAGATGCCTAGTCGCTCCTGAAACTGGTCGAAGCGGGTGACCCCCAACATAGCGTCACGCACGATCAGCATCGACCACCACTCGCCCACCACCTCGAGGCATTGGGCCACCGAGCAGTGCATGTCGGCGAAGCTCTTGCGTTCCATGGATTTTAGGATAGAGGGTTGCATCATAGAACGCAATCCACTACAGTCAGTGAGTTCTATAACAGAATCCACTCGTTTAAAAGGAGTTAGTCAATGGTCCGAGGTTTTCGCTTTGGCGCGTTGGTGGCGGCTGGGGTGTTTGCCTTCCTGTCGACCACCGCACTGGCGAGCGACTCTCCTGTTCGGGTTCTGACAACCGCTTTCCCAAATCTGCCCGAGAGCATCGCCATCGATCTCACGGGCACGACATACCTCAGCTTTCCATTCGCCGGCGAGGTTGTGAAGTTCGCGCCGGGAGGAAGCCTGTTGACAGTGGTTACGGTGCCGGGGATTCCGCTCGGGGTAAGACTGGACGCCGAAGGCAACGTCTTCATCGCCGTCATTCAGATCAACCCGGAGATGGGCAAAGGCATCTGGAAGGTGCCGGCGTCGGGCGGTTCAGCGTTTCAAGTGGCAAGCGGCGCCGGATTGTGGAACGGTATGGCGTTCGATCACCGCGGCAATCTCTACGTTTCCGACACGGCCGGCGGGGCGATCTGGCGCCTTGCCAAGAACGGCGATTTCACGATGTGGTCCGGCAGCTCGTTGTTAAAAGGCACGACTGCCCCAGGACCGTGCGGGATTGTGGGTCCCACAGTGACGGCGGGTCTTGGGCCGTTCGGCGCGAATGGAATCGCGTTCAACCGGCACGGCGACATGCTGGTGGCGAACACAGATTTTGGCGACATCGTGCGCATTCCGATGAACCCTGACGGCAGCGCCGGTACGGCGAGCGTTTTCAGCGGTCCCGACTGCAACCTTTGGGGCGCTGACGGAGTGGCCATGGACACCGCTGACAACCTCTACGTGGCCGCGGACGCCATAAACCAGATCGTCCGTGTCGATCCGACGGGTCATATTCAGGTTCTCGCTGCGGGCGATCCCTTGAACGAACCCAGCGACATCGCATTTGGGACGGGACTCGGCGACCGCACGGAGCTGTTCATCTCGAACGATGCTGCGTTCCCAACGTTCCCAGCGAGCACCGGCGCGCCAGGAGTGCTCGAGATGAATGTCGGATTCCAGGAAGGCCGATTTTGGAGAGCTGACTCTGCGGCCCAGCCACTAGCACCGACGCGCAGCCGAGGGCAGATTCTCGCGCTGCGCGTCGGGATCGCTGGAGGAGATCGTTGACTGCGATTAGTAAACGTGCAGCAACTGAAGGGCCCCGTGCTGTCGGCGACTGAAAGTTATGGAAACTCGAACTCTAGAAAACCAACCCGACGGTAAGGAGAGGTCCCATGTCCGACGAGGACGTGATAACGAGGCTCATCCGTCCGCCCTTCTCGCCATCCTGTGTGCAGCGACGTTCATGAGCAGCTTGGACTTGTTCATCGTCAACGTCGGACTCCGGTCAATCGGCAAAGACCTGGGATCAGGATCGCTGGCCGACCTGAGCTGGATCCTCACCGCCTACGCTATCGTCCTCGCCGCCCTACTCGTCCCGGCTGGCCGGCTGGCCGATCGCTACGGGGTCAAACAGGCGTTTCTTTTCGGGCTCGCGGTCTTCACGCTTGGCAGCCTGGGATGTGCGCTGAGCAGTGACCTTTGGGTCATTGTTGGGCTGCGCTGCGTGCAGGCGATTGGAGCGGCGGCGCTGGTGCCGACGAGCCTCGGCTTGATATTGACCGCGATTCCGGCCGAACGCCGGAAGCACTCCATCCAGATTTGGGCTGTGAGCGGTTCTCTGGGCGCAGCTGCTGGGCCAGCGCTCGGTGGACTCCTTGTCCAGGCGTCGTGGCGGTGGATTTTCATCCTGAACATCCCCATCGGTATCGCGGCGCTCGTGGCAGCCGCCATTTTGGCGCCGAACATCAAGCACTCGGTCGAAACACGAGTCCCTGACCTGTGGGGCGGACTGTTGTTGATCGTGGCCATCGGAGCGCTCACCCTCGCTCTCGTGCAAGGATCCAGCTGGGGTTGGAGCTCGATCAGGATCCTCGTCGCCTTCGGAGTCAGCGTGATTGGGCTGGGGCTGTTCGTGACGCGGTCATGGCGGCACGCGTCGCCGATTATCGACCTTCACTTGTTCCGCAACCCCGTCTTCGCGTGGGCCAACGTGGCTATGTTCCTAATCTCGATCTCCTTTGGCGCCCAGCTCCTTGGCCTCGTCCTCTGGCTCCAACAGGGCTGGGGGTGGTCGGCCATCGAGACCGGCTTCGGTATCGCTCCAGGCCCAGTCATGGTGTCGGTGACTGCGATCGGACTGCGGCGATACACGGCGTTGATACCTGCCGGAATTGTTGCCGCCGTTGGTGCGCTGCTGATGGGTGGTGGAGGAGTGCTCATCGGCCTCAGCCTCGGCGCACATTCCAACTACGCGGCCACCATCCTGCCGGGATGGCTCATCATCGGAATCGGCGTCGGTTTGGTTATTCCGACTCTCGTCGCCGCCGGTACTGCCGGGCTTCGAGCGGATCAGACCTCCACCGGCAGCGCCATCGTCCAGATGGGTCGCCAAATCGGTTCCGTCCTTGGCGTTGCCTTCCTCGTTGTCATTCTCGGCTCGTCCACCGCCTCGACGGGCAATCTCGATCACTTCGTCCATTTCTGGTGGTGGGCCGGGCTTCTCGCCGTCCTCTCCGCTGGCGCATCACTTTCTGTCACCCCTAGGCGAGCGACCGTCAAAGTCGTCGAGGGGAGTGAGATGGGCGAAGACGCGGCCCAGGTCAGCCCCACCGCAGGACCTTCGGAGGCGGCGTGATGGACGAGCTGTTATCGCGGGGCGCGGGATGCGCATGGAGGGCTCGCGAACTGTGCCGGCCTGTCCGGTCTGACAGCGGAGATGTCGCTCGCCTTCGCCGAAGTGAGTGGTCCCGACGATCTCAACCGCAGGCTGCAGGCGGCATTTCCCGAATCCGGGGGCAGCTCGTTGCTCTCCCTCCAGAACTACCTCGTCTACGCGAGCCAGCCATGAGAGGTCAAAGCGCCTCCCTCACCTGGCGGGTCTTCGTAGCGCCGATCGCTCCACTGACGGCGGATCTCGCCGTCAGAGCGGATGCGGAGCGGACCGGCAAATCGCTGGCGCACGGCACCACGACGTGCCTGCTAGTGGCGCGTTTGGAGGGACAGTAGATTGCCGCTCGTTCGCATCGATATCCCTGCTGGCAGGTCCGCGGCCGACCGAGCGGCGATCGCCGATGCGGTCTACACCTCGATGGTCGAGGTGCTGAACGTGCCGAAGGATGACCGATTTGAAGTTATCGCCGAACACTCAGAGGGCGAACTCGTGATCGACCCTACCTATCTCGGCATTCGGAGGAGCAAGGAAGCGATCCTGATCCAGGTGACACTCAATGAGGGGAGAAGCGTCGACGTCAAGCGAGCCTTCTATAGGGCACTCGCCGACGGACTCCACGAAGCAGTGGGGCTTCGTCGCGAGGACGCTCTCATTAGCCTGGTGGAGGTGAAGAAGGAGAACTGGTCGTTTGGCAATGGCGAGGCGCAGTACGCGGAGTAGCCACCTCGACTTCGAATAGGCGACCGTCGCCGGAATGATTCGCCGGCCGTGCTACTGAAAGCATGGTGGGCCGCGATGT
>WNFD01002332.1_pt1 | contig 19091 bp, 22 predicted proteins | sample 5400491 | NCBI WGS metagenome assembly WNFD01 (sample SAMN13153343, study PRJNA577476) | soil metagenome | isolation source: 120 cm saprolite under Douglas fir tree site 2 hole 2 replicate 2 | place: USA:California | collected 2015-04-18 | reverse complement strand
CGTCCTGGCCCGGCTCGTACCGGAATCCGGCCAGCTCGGGGGCGGTCAGCTGGATCCGCTGCATGCTCGGCGAGATCAGCTCGGATTCGACGACTTCGAACGCCAGCCGTCTGGCCGCCGCAAGCGGGCCAGTCAGCTCGGCGAACGGGTCCTCGAGCTGTGTGCGCACCGATTGCGGCAAGGCATCGCTCACGCGGTCAGGCTCTCCTTCGTGCTGAGGTGCGGGTTGAGGGCCCGGCTGAGGCCTTGGCTCCAGATTAGGCGCAGGCTAGCCAGCCCGCGCCGCTGGAGTCCGCCGAGCGTCCCGTTGGGCAAAATGGAATGTCCCGGTCTCCGCCGGCAGCGGGTTGAGCCGCTAATTCGCCCGAGCCAGACCCTGGTTACCGCGATAATCGGCGCCATGTATTGGCCGATCGCGGGGCTCAGGCTCGGGATCAGGCTCGCGGAGGGGCCGCGGGCAGGCTGGCTCGAGCTGAGGCTGCCTGACGCCGCCGATCTCGCGGCTCTGGCCGCCCTGGCCGAGGCTGGCGTGCATGATCCGGCCGTGCAGCCGTTCAGCGTTGCCTGGACCGACGTGGAACCGGCTGCTCGTGCCCGGTCGGTTCTGCAGTACCACTGGAGGTGCCTGGGTGCGTGGGAGCCCGCCGACTGGACGCTGAACCTGGTCGTGGTCCATGGCGAAACTGTGGTCGGGACCCAGGGCCTGAGCGCCACCGACTATGCCATCCTCCGGGAGGTCAGCACCGGGTCCTGGCTGGGAAGGCAGTATCAGGGCCAGGGCATCGGCACGGCGATGCGCGCGGCGGCGCTCGCCCTGGCGTTCGATGGGCTCGGCGCGGAGTTCGCGCTGTCTGGCGCGTTCACCGACAATGCGGCGTCACTGACCGTCTCACGCAGGCTCGGCTACACCGACGACGGGCTGACGCGGCACGCGATCCGCGGGCGGTCGGCCGAGTCGCGACGGCTTCGGCTCGACCGGGCATCGTGGCAGGCGGCGCGGGAAACGCTGGGACCCAGGTTTGGCGAGGTAAAGATCGAGGGGCTGCAACCATGCCTACCGCTATTCGGGTTTGCCTGAGAACTCGCGGCTAGCCAGTGAGAACCATCCACCTCCGGCCGTCGATCAGCTCCCGTACCGCGTCGAGGTGCCCGGCGTGACACGCTGTCTCGGTGATCACGTGCAGCATGATCTCGCGCAGGTCATCGAGGCGGAAGCTGCCGAAGAGATCTTCTGGCCACCAGGCAGGAGCGGTGTCCAGATCGGTGGCCGAGATGATCGCGTCCGCGAGCTGGATCTCCCTGCGGTACAGGTCGAGCACGGCATCGGCCGGCACGTCGGGGCCGACCCGCCAGGCGTCCTCGTCGTCATCGCCGGTCTCCATCGGCTCACCCGCCATGACGGCGCGGAACCAGAAGCGCTCGACGTCTAGGGCGAGATGGTGTACCAGGCCAAGGCACGTCCACCCGGAGGGAAGGACGGGCCGCCTGAGGTCCTCCTCGGACAGTCCCTCCAGAATCCCGAGCACATGCTGGCGCTGATCGGTCAGAGACTCCAGGAGCGCCTTGCCCTCTGTGCTCATGGTCGACTGCAACATGGTTCCTCCACGACTCGGGTGTTGCCCAGGCTAGCGAGCGAGCCTGACAGGTCTTCGAGCCCGGGCCGAGCCCGGCGGGTCGCCGCTAGCATGGGCCGGTGAGCTGGCCTGAGGCTTTCGCGGCGCGGTACGAGGAGTGGTCCGCGCAGATGACCGCCGATATCGGGTTCTACGTCGAGCTCGCCCGCGACGCCGACGGGCCCGTGGTAGAGCTCGCTGTAGGAAATGGTCGCGTCGCTGTTCCGGTCGCCAAGGCGATCGGCCGGCCAGTCATCGGCATCGACACCTCGGCCGCCATGCTCGAGCTAGCCCGCATCCGCGCTGCCGAGGCCGGTGTCGAACTCGAGCTGCGCGAGGGTGACATGCGCGACCTCGCGATTGATCAGCCTGCCGCGCTGATCTACTGTCCGTTCCGGGCGCTGCTGCACCTGCCGACCTGGGCCGACCGCCGTCGTACGTTCGAGCGCGTCGCTGCATCGCTGCGGCCAGGCGGGCTATTCGCCTGGAACGCCTTCGCCTTCGACCATCAGATCGCGGCGCGACTCGACGGGCAGCGACAGTCCGAGCCCGTCCCGCACCTGATCCGGTACGCGGTCGGCGCCAATCGGATCGACATCATTCTCGAGGACGGCGCCACGAGCTCGGTGTGGTGGGCCACGAAGAATGAATGGCTCGGGCTGCTCGACGTCGCCGGGCTTTCGCTTGAGGGACTCTACGGCGGGTTCGGTGGCGAGCCGCTCGACGACGAGAGCCGGGAGTACGTCTTCGTCGCGGCGCTGAGCTAACACTGGCGAGCGGGCTACCGCAGCACGAGGACGTGCCTGACCATTGATCCCGACGGTGATCACGCCTGCTGGCCTGAAGAAACCGTGTTCGGCTGCTGACCTGGGGATGCTCCAGATATTCTGGCCCGCGACTGCCGGGCAAGTTCTCAATCATGTCAGGCCGGCGCTGACAAACGTAAAGCCCGCAGTCCAGGTCGAGGTCGAGTACCTGCCGGAGAGTCCGTCGCCGCAGACCTGACCGATGCGGCGCGCTGTGGCTGGGCTCAGCGCAGGCCCATCCGTAGCAGCCTAGGCAAGGGCGGCGGCGATCCCTTTGTGGCGCGCCTGGTCACGCGGATGGGTTGTGGAAGTAGTGGCCCTTTTCGAGGTCATCGATGAGCCCGGTATGGGTCGGGTGCCACCCCATCAGCTCGCGGGTCAGCGTGCTCGAGGCCGGGCTGTCGACCGCGAGGAAGCCGGCCAGCCAGCCAAAGTGCTCGCCTGCGTCCTCGGGAGAGATGGCGACTGCCGGGAGGTCGAGATGCCGTCCGATCACCTCGGCGATGGCGCGGATCGGCACGCCCTCATCGGCGATCGCGTGCAGCACCGATCCCGCCGGGGCATTTTCCAGCGCCAGGCTGAACAGGAGCGCGGCGTCGAGCCGGTGCACGGCGGGCCAGCGGTTGGAGCCGTCGCCGATGTAGCCTGAGACGCCCTTGTCGCGGGCGATGCCGACCAGGGCCGCCATGAAGCCGTTATCTCCTTCGCCGTGCACTGTCGGGGGGAGCCGCACAACGGACGAGCGGACGCCGCGGGGAGCGAAGGAGAGCGTCATCTGCGCATTCTCCATACGTGTCTGCGCACCGCCGGTCAGATGCACCGCAGTCGAGTCGTGACCGTGCCCGTCCCGTTCGGTCCCCACGCGCCCCGGTGCGAGCCCGAGCGTCCCGGAGGCGATGATGAACGGTCGATCAGAATCCGCAAGCGCCTCGCCAAATGTCTCGATGGCGCGGCGATCCGCATCGGCAGCGTCCTGGAAGCCCCCCGAGAAGGCGATGTCGTGCTTGAACGCGAGGTGAATCACGCCTTCCGACGCGGCAGCTGCTTTCTGCAGGCCGTCGAGGTCATCAAGAGTGCCGCGATGGACCTCTGCCCCGGCCGCGGTGAGAGCAGCGGACGAGGCATCCGAGCGGGCGAGCCCGGTGACCTGATGGCCCGCGCCGATGAGCTCGGGTACGACGGCGGAGCCGATCCAGCCGGTCGCGCCTGTGACGAATACACGCATGAGAACCTCCAGGTGGTCGACTGCCCTCAGCACAGCCGGGCGCTGGTACTGGGTGATGTCAGTTACTGTCATCACTGTAGCACCTGATGTCAGTTGCTGTCATCAACTAGGATCGGGGCATGAGTCGATGGGAGCCGAACGCACGGGGCCGGCTCGAGCAGGCGGCACTGGAGCTCTACATCGAGCGCGGGTTCGAACAGACCACGGTGGCGGAGATCGCCAAGCGGGCGGGGCTCACGGAGCGAACGTTCTTCCGGTACTTTGCGGACAAGCGCGAGGTTCTGTTCGCGGGCGCTGGTTCCCTGCAAGAATTCCTCGTGAGTACCCTCGCCAGCGCGCCTGAATGCGCAGCGCCGATCGACGCGGTCGCCTCGGCCCTCCAGGCCGCCGGCGCCCTGCTTCAGGAGCGCCGCGAATACAGCCGACAGCGCCAGGCCGTCATTGTTGCGAACGCGGATCTCCGAGAACGCGAGCTGATCAAGCTCGCATCACTAGGCTCAGCGATGGCCGAGGTGTTGCGTCGGCGCGGCGTCAGAGACCCAGCCGCGAGTCTCACTGCCGAGGCGGGGATGGCCGTCTTCAGGATCGCGTTCGAGCGCTGGATCAATGAATGCGGCCAGCGAGACTTGCCGCAATGTATCCGGGAGTCGCTCGACGAGCTGAAAGCCGTGACCGCGGGTAAATGATCAACGGCGGCAGGCTGAGCTCGAAGTCGTGCCGGCTGGCGGTCCGGCAGCTGGAAAAGGCGAAATTGTCAAGAAGGCCGCACGACTACGCACGGGGAGCGTTCGTCATCGTCTTCGATGACGAATCGCGTGAGAACGAAGGCGACCTGATGGTCGCGGCCGAGCACACTGACCACATTGCAATGGCGTACTTGCTTGATCACACCGCCGGGGTGATGTGCGCGGCCGTGCCGTCTGACCGGTGCGCCGAGCTGCAGCTCCCGCAAATGGTCTCGGCCAATTCCGGTCTGCATGCCACAGCGTTCACTGTGTCGGTGGACCTGCGGCACGGCGCTACGACCGGCATCCCCGCGGCTGAGCGCGCCCGCACAGTCCAGGCGCTCGCCGACCCGGCCACGCGACCGGACGATCTGGCACGCCCAGGCCACGTCTTCCCGATCCGGGCCGTTCTGGACGGTGTCCTGGAGCGATCGCTGCGGCGGTGGGGGCGGTGTTTGCGTCTGCTCGCCGCGAGGGCACAGCCGAGAGCCGATCGGGCACGCAGCGGGCACGACGCAATGGGAAGGCGTCCTCATGGCTGCCAAGTGGGCCAGTCCTACTGCCTCGGCCCCGGGACTTCTGGCATGCAATTCATCTGCGTCAACGCGGCCTCAGACGACCGGAGGGCGGGATCCGCCATGACCGTGCCGGGCCGCTGGGTGCCGTGGCTTGTGGCACGAATGAGGCACGCCGCAAGGTAGTAACGTGTTGCGTTAATAACGCAATGCGTTATCATAGGACCCGTGCTGCGATCCTTCACGGACAAGGATACCGAAGCCGTCTGGCACCGACAGCGATCGCGGAGGCTGGACGGGCCTACAGAGCGGATCGCCTGGCGCAAGTTGGCGATGCTTGATGCCGCCGAGAGCTTAGGGGATCTGCTTTTCCCTCCAGGTAACCGACTGGAAAAGCTATCGGGCGACCGAGGCGGACAACACAGCATTCGGATCAAGCGGCAATGGCGGATCTGCTTCCACTGGACCGATGCAGGACCAGAAGACGTAGAGATCGTTGACTACCACTAGGAGCGGGCGGTGACAACGGAAACGATCATGGGGCCGGTCCATCCGGGCGAGATTCTGATGGAGGAGTTCCTTAAGCCTCTAGATCTGAGCCAGTACCAGCTAGCCAAGGAGCTGAGTGTTCCGGCCCGGCGGATCAACGAGATCGTTCATGGCGAGCGCCGCATCACGGCGGACACCGCTCTGCGGTTGGCACGCTTTTTCGGAACTTCGGAACGGTTCTGGATGAACCTGCAGTCCCGCTACGACCTAGAGATCGAAAGGGACCGGCTCGGCGCCACGCTCGACGGCATCCGGCCATTGCAGGCCGCGAGCTGATAACCGCCATCGGTCCGTGGCACGGCGACGGCTGGGAGTGCTGCGCCAGTCGTGGTCTTGGACAGCGACGCGTATCTGACCTGGGGTTTCGGGGGTCGAGCGGGCGAAGGGAATCGAACCCTCATGACCAGCTTGGAAGATCGGTGGTGCGACTTGACGGACAGCCTGCGTTAGCCCGGACCCTGGGAGTTGCCTGTCGCCTATCCGTGAGTGCCGCTGGCTGACAGTAAGTTCTCCTGGCGAATGGCCCGTGCGTGGCCCGGCCGTCCCGGCCGTTCGCTCTGCGCGTCCTCGGCCCAAAGCTGCAGATCTCGCGCGGCAACGACGGCCAGATTGGCGGTTTGGATCATCGCGGCCAGGTCCCCGCGCCAGCAAATAAGACGCCATGGAATCGCTGCTGCAACAGGTGGTCTTCCTGTCCGGCCCGCTGCTGGTGGCCACCTTGACCGCGGCGAGCGGCCCGGCGGCAGCATTGGCCTGCTCCGCGGTGCTCGCGGCAGTTGGCACCGTGGGTTTCGTCGTCGCGGCGGCAACGACGGCGCCCGCGCGCGGGATGCGCCGTGGCCAGCGGGCGCATGGCGCCTGGCGGGTACCGACGGTGCGGATCCTGGTGTGCTGCACAATGCTGCAAAGCCTGACCTTTGGTGCGCTCCCGGTCGGGCTCGCTGCGGTCTCAGCGGCCGGTGGCCTTCCGAACCTGGCCGGAGTCCTCTTAGCGACGCTCACGGTCGGCGGCATTATGGGGACGTTCGGCCCGACGGCCACGGCCAGCACGCGGCGTTACGTGCGGATGACCGGCAGGTTCGCCGCGGCCCTCATTGTCGTCGCGGCCCTCAGCGTTGAGCCGTCGACCCAAGCCCTCATCGCGATCGCCGCGGCCCTGACCGTGGCCGGCCTGTTCGTGACGCCCATGGCCGCCACCAGCTACGTCCTAATCGAGCAGGCGACGACGCCAGCACACCGCACCGAGGCGTTCACCTGACTCTCCACCGGCCAGGGCACGGGTAATGCAGCTGGGGCAGCCTTGGCAGGCATCTTGACCGGCCCCCTCTTTTGCGACACCCGTACCTCTCTGCCGAACCCGTTACGGGTGTCACCCACTAAGTAACCCGCCGGCCATGCCACCACTGGTCAGTCGCACTGTGCACTTGGCGGACGCGAGCGCGACCTTGCCCAGGCGAGACTCACGGTAATGCAACCGACCCCGCAAAGACGGTCCCGGCATGAAGGAGCGACGGCGTGATCACCTGTCCGAACACATCATTCCGGAGGCAGTTCCGGGTCGTTGACGGGCTGAAGGCGCTCGCCGAGCGCGCCAGGCGCGAGCTGCTGGCGGCCGGGGAGACCGTTCGCAACGGCGAGGACGCCGCGCGGCGGATGCGGCTGCGCAGCATCCCGCTTGCCCGGCAGCCAGAGGAGGACGCCGGGCTGCAGGTGGATGCCACGGACGCGATTAGCGCAGATCGACAGGCGCGGCTCCTGAACGTCGTTCGGCGCGACGACGCCGACCTCCGCAGGGATGTCTCGCGCGCGCTCGATGCCAGTGACTGCCGCGTCGGCAATTCCCGCCTCCAGGGCGAAGCGGGTGATGACAACCAGGCGATCGCCGGCACCGTGCGCCACGTAGCCGCCGAGGCTGGCGCGCAGCCCGCGCAGGTGGCACTGGCGTGGGTGTACGCCCAGGCCGGACGGCTCGGGGTGCCATCGTGCCCATCCCCGGCACCAGGCATCCCAAGTGGCTGGAGGTCAACCTGGCCGCGCCTGCGCTTCGATGCCGCCGCTCTCACCCGGCTCGACCCTCTCGCCGACCTTGCAGTCGGCGACCGCTACGGCCCTACGAGCGTCGGCCGGTCAGGCTGACCCGCCAGACCTGGCCGGTGCCCGGATCCAGAAATGAGGATACGGAGGCTGCCATGACCCAGCTGAACCTGAACGACGCACGGTGCGAGGCGCTGTTTGCCTCCGGGCTGCAGCGATCGGAGCGCCCGACCGCCGAAGCCGCGGCGGAGGCGATCAGCCGCGCGGTGCGGCAGTTCGGTATCCGTGGCTGCGCCAGCCGGATGGCACAAGAATTCGGTGACCACCCCCAGGCGACCGCCGAGCGGATGCGCTGGGCCCAGCTGGTCGTCGCCGAGATAACCGCACGGCCTCGGCCGAGCCCCGAGCGGAATGGCCAGTCTCCCGCCCCGGCGCGGCTGGCCGCCCGGCGCCCGCGCTTGTCCGGCCCCGCGGTGAGCGCCGCAGCCGCCGCCGGACGTCCGGGCGCGCCGGACACCTGCGCGAACGGCGCCCAGTCCGCGACGCGATCAGCCGCGGCTGGCTGAGGCCGCGATGCGACATCGGAATCAGCCGCGCCGCAGGTCCGGCGGCCGGGCCGGACACACCGCCCGGTACTCCAGGACGCGGCCAGGAGATCGGAGGCAGAGATGAACGAGAAATGTGACCGGTGCGGGCCAGCGGTCCGCGCGGTGTACCGCGCGGCGCGGCACGGCGAACTCTACCTGTGCAGGCACTGCGCGAACCGGCATTGGCCGGTGTTGTCCGCTTGCGGCTGGATTATCGGTCCCGCTTGCGGAAACTCGACCGCGCGGGTCGACGACTGCATCCTGGTCCAGGACTGACCGGGACCGGCAGACAAGCGAACGATGGGAAACGTACCTGCTCGTCCTGCTCCCCCGTGGCAGGACGGCCAGGTCACCGCGCGACCTGCTCGTCCTGCTCCCCCTGGCAGGACGGGCAGGTCGCCTCGCTGGAGCCATTCCTGCAAGTTCGTCCGGCCATCGGCCCCGGAGCAGCCGCGACCTAAGGGCGCAGGCATGTCGCTGAGTACCCACCTGCCGGCGACCTCAGGCATTGACCGGGCGGAGGCGCGCGAGCTGGGTTCGCGAGGTAATGCCGAGCTTCCTGAACACGCTGGCGAGGTGGTGTTCCACCGTGCTCGGGCTGATGAACAGCTGCACGGCGATGTCGTTGTTCGAGGCGCCCGCGTCGGCGAGGTCCGCGACCCCGGCTTCGCGCGGGGTCAGGTCGAAAGCCGTTCCGGGGTACGTGCCCGCGCCCGCTCGCCGGTCGCGCGCAGCTCCGTGGCCGCTTGCCCGGCGAAGCCGTCGGCGCCCATCGCCGTGAACATGTCCCATGCGGTGCGAAGCTGGCGGCGCGCGTCCCGCCGGCGCCTGGCTCGCCGGAGCCACTGACCGAATTGCAGGTGGGTGCGCGCCAGGTCGACCGTGGCCCGGCTCGCCCTGGTCGATCAGCGCCGCGTAGCGTGCGCGCAACCCGAGCGCCCAGGGCGTGCCCGCGGCAAGTGCCCGGTCGGACAAGGTTTCGAACGCCGAACCGGCCACGTCGCGGTGGCCGGCCCGCGCCGCGGCCTCGACCAGTTCCGGCAAGGTGGCTTCGGCCATGAACACTGGGTCGTCCTCAATGACCATAAGCGCCGCAGCCTCCGCGGCATCGCAGTCCCCGGCGCACAGATCCGCGACCGCGACGACGTACCGGCCGATATCAGCACTCCCGCGCTGACCCCGTGCGGTCCACTCGCGGATCTGAGCGACGCCGGCGGCGCGCGCGGCGGCGGTGCGGCCGCGGTAGGCGAGCACGATCCCGTCGCCCGGGTTGCCGATGCCGAGCATTCTCGGCCTGCCGCTCACGGTGATGAGCTCGCGCATCTCGGCACAGAGCGTATCGACGTCCTGGGAGCGGCCGGCCAGGGCGGCGGAAAGCGCCTGGAGGGCCAGCGCGGCGGGAAGCTGGGTCAGCGCTCCGAGTTTGCGCGCGGCATGCACCCAGCTGTCGGAGAGTTCGATGACGGCCGTCGAGACGGCCGGGGAGCTGGCTCCTCGGGAGGCGCAGATCGCATGGCTCGCCTGGGACGAGCGTGCCAATCCGGAAATCAGCACCCAGCTGTTCATCGGTCCGCGCCCGGCCCGATGGCACCTGCGCAAGGTGCAGTCGCCAAATCCCCTGGCCTGCGGAGTTTCGGTCACGCCTACCCAGGCAGGCTGGAACAGGTCCAGCGTGTGCGAGCCGAGCTGGGGGCCATCCTCAACGGATGCCCCATCGCCGACGAGACGATCCTCGTGGCATCCGAGCTGGCCGCCAACGCCCCACCCACAGCAGTTCACGCCAGCCCGGCGGCCGGTTCATCGTCCGCGCAGAGGTATGCCCCGGTGACTACGTACGGGTCGAAGTCGAGGACCAGGGCGACACCTGGGGCCGGCCATCATCCCCGGGATGGCCGGCCCCACGGGCTCGACATCGTCCAGGCCATCGCTGGAGACGGCAACTGGGGCATCGACGGCGCTGCCGCCCTCGGCCGTGTCGCATGGGCCCGGCTTGACTGGCCGAATCGCTGAACGGCACTCTCCCCCATGCCGGGCATGCCCCGCAACCGGGACGCGCCAGGCGCTAGGCCAGCTGGCTGGCGAGCTCCGGCAGTAATCTTCGGCTCCTGCCTAGCGTGCCGGCCACGCCGGTGTCCGCGAATGATGGCCACCAGGTTCAGGGCTGCCGATCCAAGGACCTGATCACCTGAGATGCTGGCACGCTCTTGTGCCGTTTCCACTGTGATGCTCCCTGGTCGCCGCCCGCCACAAGGAGCCGGACGAGAGCTGGACGAGGGCGGCGGGCTGGGCGGCCGGGCCGCGATCCACAGCCCAGGTGGCGTTCCGGTGCTCGACCGTCCAGCTGCTGCTGCCGGGGCCGGTCACCTGGATCTGCAGGCAGGTGCCGCGGGACGGCCGTATCCGCGTCCGCGCGGAACTGGCGTGCGCGGACCTGCTCTACGGGCGAGTGCTGGGCCCGAGAAACGCCGCGTTGACGCGCGCGAGCAGTTCCGGGCCGCCTATGAGATGGTGACCGCGATAGGAGCCGAGGTGTTCGCCGGGCGCGCCAGGCGCGGGCTGCCGGCGACCGGGGGAAACCGTTCGAAAGCGCACTGCCGAGACGGCTGGGGAGGTCATTCTTCAGGGGGCGCGGACCGCGCGGCTCGTCTGGGACGGGCGTACCAACCCGGAAATCAGCACCCAGCTGTTCATCAGCCCCCGCCGGGCCGGATGGCACCTGCGCAGGGTGACTGCAGAGCTGGGGATCAGCTCTCGCAGGGAACTCCGGCAGACGCTGCCCGACCTCGCCGAGGTTGCCGTGTCGGCCTAGCCTTGCCATCAGGGGATTGTCTTCGGGGGCAGTCCGGCTGACGGGGGCGACGCAGATGGCTACCTACCCGCTCTTGCGAGGACGTGCCCCGGTGCTGAGGGGCCGGGGGAGCGAATGCGGCGCGCTTGACCGGCTGATCGAGGCTGTAGGGGCGGGTGCGAGCCGGGTGCTGGTGGTGCGCGGTGAGCCCGGGGTGGGCAAGACGGCGCTGCTGGACTACCTGGCCGGGCACGCGCCGGGGTGCCGGGTGGTGCGCGCCGCCGGTGTGCATACGGAGATGCAGTTCGCGTTCGCCGGGTTGCACCAGCTGTGCGCGCCGATGCTGGATCACCTCGGCCGGCTCCCGGTGCCGCAGCGTGAGGCGCTGCGGACCGCGTTCGGCATCAGCACGGGTGCAGCGCCGAACCGTTTTTTCATCGGCCTGGCCGTGCTGGACCTGCTGTCGGAGGTGGCGGAGGAGCGGCCGCTGGTGTGCGTGGTGGATGACGAGCAGTGGCTGGATCGCGCCTCCGCGCAAGTCGTCGGGTTCGTCGCACGCCGGCTGGCGGCCGAGCCGGTGGGCCTGGTCTTCGCGGCCCGCGATCCGGGCGAGGAGCTAGCTGGGTTGCCGCAGATGACGGTGCAGGGCCTGCGGGAGGGCGACGCGCGGGCGCTGCTGGACTCGGTGCTCACCGGGCCGCTGGACGCGCGGGTGCGCGACAGGTTCATTGCCGAGACGCGCGGAAATCCTCTGGCGCTGCTGGAGCTGCGGTGGGGGCTGACGCCGGAGCAGCTGGCAGGCGGATTCGGGCTGCCCAGCGGGATGCCCCTGTCGGGGCGGATCGAGGAGAGCTTCCGAAGGCAACTCGGCGCTCTGCCAGCTCAGACCAGGCGGCTGCTGCTGCTGGCGGCGGCCGATCCGTCCGGCGACCCGCTGCTGGGGTGGCGAGCCGCAGCAAAGCTCGGCATCCCGGCCCGGGCGGCGACGCCCGCGGTGGAGGCCAGGCTGGTTGAGTTCGGCACGCGGGTGCAGTTCCGGCATCCGCTGGCGCGCTCGGCAGCCTACCGGTCGGCGTCATTGCAGGACAGGCAGGAGGTACACGGCGCGCTAGCGGAGGCCACCGATGCGGAGCTGGACCCGGACCGGCGGGCCTGGCATCGGGCGCAGGCCGCGGCAGGGCCGGCTGAGGAGGTCGCCGCGGAACTGGAACGCTCAGCGGGCCGGGCGCAGCGCCGCGGCGGATTTGCCGCCGCGGCCGCCTTCCTGGAGGGCGCGGCGCTGCTGACCCCCGACCAGGTTCGCCGTGCGCAGCGGATGCTCGCGGCGGCGCAGGCCAAGCGCGACGTGGGTGCCCTCGATGCGGCACTGGGGCTGCTGGTCGCTGCCGGGGCCGGCCCGCCTGACGCGCTGCGCGCCGCAGAGGTGGAGCACCTGCGCGGCCAGATCGCCCTTGACCAGCAACGCGGCACCGCGCCCCGGCTCCTGCTCGGCGCCGCCCGGCTCCTCGACCCGCTCAACGCCAGCCTGGCATGCGAGGCGCACCTGGAAGCACTCGCGGCCGCGATGTGGGCAGGCCACCTGGGCAGCCCCGGCGGCGTGCTGGAGGCGGCCGAGGCCGCGCTCGCCGCGCCGCCCGCTCCGGACCCGCCGCGCGCGGACGACATCCTGATCGACGCGTTCGCGCTGCGTTTCACCCAGGGATACGCAGCTGCCGTACCTGCATTCACCCAGGCGCTCGAGCAGCTTCTCGCTCCGGACTCCAGCCCCGGCGAAGCCCGCCACCGGCTCTGGCTTGTCGGCACCAGAGGCGCCAGCGGCCTCATCGCCACGGAGCTGTGGGACTTCGAGTCCTGGCAAGCCCTCGCCGCCGGCCTGGCCCAGGCCGCCCGTGACATGGGTGCCTTCGTGCACTTGCAGTTCGCGCTCAACCACCTGGCCAGAGCCCATCTTCTCGCCGGCGAGCTTGCTGCGGCGGCCGAACTGCTCGACGAAGACCGGCTGATCGCAGACGCGACCGGGAACCCCCCGATCGCGCATGCCACGATGATGCTAGCGGCGTGGCGGGGCCAGGAGCCAGAGGCGACCGCGCTGATCGAGGCCACCGTGGAGGCGGCAACCGCACGCGGTATGGGAAGGCTGGTCGACTTCGCGGACTACACCAGCTCGGTGCTGTACAACGGCCTCGGGCAGCACGACGCCGCGCGCGACGCAGCCCGGCGCGCATTCGAGCACGACCAGCTGGGGTACGGGCCCTTTATCGCGCCCGAGCTGGCAGAGGCGGCATCCAGGACCGGTGACGAACCACTCGTCAGGGCCGCGCTGGCATGGCTGTCCGAGCGCACCCGCGTGACCCCCACCCAGTGGGCGCTGGGGATCCAAGCCCGCCTCGCCGCCCTGCTCAGCCAGGGCGAGCCCGCCGAGCGGCGGTACCGTGAGTCAATCGACCGCCTCGGCCGCACCCGCGTCCGCACCGAACTGGCCCGCGCGCACCTGCTCTACGGGGAGTGGCTGCGCCGGGAGAACCGCCGCGTGGACGCACGCGAGCAGCTCCGCGCCGCCTACCAGATGCTCGATGCGATGGGGGCCGACGGGTTCGCCGAGCGCGCCCGCCGCGAGCTGCTGGCCACCGGCGAGACCGTCCGCAAGCGCGCCCCACAGGCCGCCAGGACACGAGCCGGCGAGGCCACTAATGCACTGACCACCCAGGAGGCCCAGGTCGCGCGGCTGGCCTGCGAGGGGCTCACCAACCCGGAGATCAGCACGCGGCTGTTCATCAGCCCGCGCACGGTCCAGTACCACCTGCGCAAGGTCTTCACCAAGCTCGGCATCAGCTCCCGCGGCCAGCTCCACCGCGTCCTGCCCGGCGACCCGGACACCATCCGGCCACCCTAAACCAGCGCACATCCGGCCGTCGGCGCGGGCACGGAGTACCAGTACCTCAGCTTGCCGTTTAACCCGAACTTACTTGATCTTGGGTAGCTGTTCCTTGGCCTGACGACGTGCGGAGATGATGACTGCGACACGACCCGAGGTGTAACCACTAAATATGGAAAACGGCTGGTCGCGGCTGTGGTTGGATTCTGCTGTGAAAACACGTAGCGGCAGGATGCATGTGGACCAGGCTGGTCGCCACTACATGACAGTGGGCGGGGAGCGGCGGTCCTACCCGACGCGTACCTGCTGCGCCGCTCCTACCGCGACGAGCAATGCCGGCCGCGGAAGGAGACCCTGGCGAACCTGACCGGGCTGCCGCCGGAGTCGATCGAGGCGCTGCGCGCAACGCTGAAAGGCCGCACCCTGGTCGACGCTGACGCAGAGTTCGAGATGGAGCGGTCGGTGCCGCACGGGGACGTGGCCGCGGCGCACGTGATGGCCACCAGGCTGGGCCTGCAGGAATTGCTGGGCCCGGTGTGCGCCGAGCGGGACCTGGCATACGCGCCGGTGCTGTCGCGGGCGGTGCGGCCGCCGCCGAAACTGGCCACCGCGCGGTGGTGGGCCGGCGGCTGGAGCGGGCGAAGGGAATCGAACCCTCATGACCAGCTTGGAAGGTCGGTGGTGTCGGAACCGGCTTACCTGAAATAACGTTCCTGCTGGCCAACCCGGGTGGAGTGCCCGTGAGTGACCGCTGGTAGCCGTGAGAGTTCCTGACTTGTGGCCCATTCGTGGCCTGAGCCTGAGGCGGCCGGGGACGTCGTTAGTGCGCAACGATCGTGGCCAAGTGGCTCAGCGAGTTGTCGAGATGGTCTGGGGTGAACGGCGGGAACTGAATGTGCTGGCGGGGAATCGGCCCTACCGCCGACCAGTCATAGGAGAGTGTGACCTTGGTCTCGTCTGGACCGAGCGGGGTCAGGTCGTAACGCCAGATCCAGCCGCCGAACTCTAGCTTGCCTGTTGCCGGTGACACATAGCCCGGCTCCCACGAAATGACGCGTGGCGGCTCGAACGCGAGGACCCGGTTGGCCATCTCGTAGCTGCCGTCCGGGTGGTTGTCGTGGTACATGGCCATCCGGAAGATCTGACCTGAGCCGGTTAGCCTTTGGCCATCGAGGCAGTCGCGAACCCAGCCGGTGCCGTCAATGGCGGCATGCCGGGATGGGTCGGCAAGCACCGCGAACACGGTTTCGGCCGATGTGCTGATCGTGGTCGTCGCGCTGACGGTCTCCTCGGTCATGGTGGCTGGTCTCCGATTCCTCTGGCTCCTCACGGTTTTGCGCGGAGAAGTGCTGTCGTGCCCCACGATATAGACGACGCGGCGAAGCAGGACTCATCGGTCGGTAGCCGTGCGGACAGGTTCGCAGCCAGTCATCATGAGCGCCGATCTTGTTATGTGTCTGGCGCTGGGATGTCAGCTGAGGCGAAGGCCTTGCTTGGCCAAGTTGTCTTCGCGCGACGGCGGCGGGTGGTCTTGGTGATCTTCCTGTTGGACCAGCCGGTCCGGTTTCCGGTCCGGCGGCTGACGGCAGGGCTGGTCCGCTCCTTTGAGCAAGTCGACCACGATCAAGGACTGGCCGGGCGTCGGCGCCCGGCCAGTGAGTGGGATGCAGCGGGATTGACGATGGATCGCAGGTTGGGGAGCCTGGCCTGGTGAGCGGCGACACCGAACCAGCCTGGGAGTTTGAGCAACTCTTCCGGGCCGTGTACCTGACCTTCCACCGGCGGGACGCGCCGCGCAGCCAGCTGGCGAACGCCTCGCTGGCTGTGCTGGAGCACCTGGCGCTGGCGGGGCCGCTCACGATCGGCGAGGCGGCGGCACACCTGCGCCGTGCGCAGTCGGTGGTGAGTGAGATCGTCACTCACCTGGAGCGCCAGGGGCTGCTGGAGCGGGAAAGCGACCCGGCCGACCGGCGCCGGACGCTGGTGTGGCTAACCCTGGCCGGGCAAACCACCCTCCGCCGCCAGCGCGAAGTGCTCAGCGAAGAACTGCTCGCCGGTGCGCTGGGGCGGATGCCCCCGGAACAGGTGGGCGCGCTGCTGGGCGCGCTCCGTGCGCTCGTTCAATCCGTAACTCCATCCCCGGCTGCCGCCGGGCATAGCGAGGGGAACCCGTCATGACCACGACCCACACGTGCGGAAGCTGCGGCATGCCGATCGAAACCGGCCGGTACTGCACCCACTGCACCGACGAGAACGGCCAGCTGCAGTCATTCGACCAGCGTTTCGAGCGGATGACCGCCTGGCAGGCGCGCCGCCACCCGGGCACGCCGCGCGAGGAGATCGAGCGCCAGACGCTCGACTACATGGCCACGATGCCTGCCTGGCGGGATCACCCGCGCATCACCTCGCGAACGAGCTAACGGAGTCGGCCGGCTATGAATTCGCATGACACCCCGCCCGCCGCCGATGATGTGGTGGCCGGTGGCCAGATGCCGTGCGGCGCCTAGGCGCACGACGAAGGAGAGGCTGACGGCCGTCCTGCAGCACGTGACAACTGGTTGTACTGAGCGGCCACCTCGCGCAGGACGAGCACGGCGAGCTGGTGAGGCCAGGGGATCCGCGCGGCTTTCAGCGTCTCCAGTCGGAGTCGTCGTGGGCGGAACCCCAGGGACTCGATATCCCGAAAACCGTAGCGCGACGAGCACACGACCGGCACGGCCTTCGCCCCCGGCCGGCTTCACCGTCCGCACATGCGGCACCGGGCCACTCTACGGCCCCGCTTAGTACGCACATTTGCTCACTGGGACCCAAGAACCCTGCAGGTCAGAGCAATGGGGCAGCTGAGAATCCTTGATCCGATCAAGTCGTCAGGAGTGCCGAGGAGCGCAGCCTGATGGCTGGCACGCGACGTTATTTCGGCAACGTGCGCCGCCGTGACTCGGGGCGATACCAGGCTCGCTACAGTGCGCCAGACGGGAGACTCCTGTCAGCTCCGCAGACGTTCGCCCGCAAGTCGGATGCGGTTCGGTGGCTGATGCTCAAAGAGGCCGCGATTCATCGCGGCGACTGGATCGATCCGATCACGCGGGCGTCACTTTCGGCAACTACACCGATCAGTGGCTGCAAGATCGCGTATTTAAGGTCCGCACCCTGGAGCTGTATCAGGGTCTGCTCCGCAATCACTTGCCTCCAGCCATTCGTGGTAAAGGCGGCTGCATCGATCCGGGCCTCGAAAGGTCCCGCCGCGACCTGTCACATCATGGATCCGCACGGCCATGGCAGCGATCTGGCGCAGCCAGCCCTCCGGGTCGGCTGGCGTGACATCTAGCCGGCCGGGCAGACGCGTCATGAGGAGGGCCGGGTGCCCGTCAGATTCGCGGCCGTCCGCGTCAGCGGCTATCGGCTCGGGTGCCGGAAGTCCGGTGTCATGAACGGCACGAAGTGTCGCGGCCTCGTGCCGGACCAGCGCCGCCGTGTCGCTGTCTGCGTGGTCGTACTGGCGCGGGCGTCCCAACGCAGAGCCCGGTGACGGGCGCCGCCACGGGGCCGCGTAGCGGCGCCGCTTGATTAAGCACTAAGGATTAATTCGGCAACGGGTCCCATCGGCGTTCCGCCGGTTGCCACGTTGTCTCACCGGCATATGTAACGAGCGGATCGGCGAACGCTGTCACCGCGCTCACCACGGTCCGGAGGTCGGAGGGAAGCTGCAGGCCTACGTCGCCCATGTTCATGCGGTACGCGTCGAAGGTCTGGCGACGGAGGGCTGCGAAGTTGCCGATCGCGGCGGAGAGCGGCTGCACCGGTGTGCCTCTGTGCGCGGTGGTTGCGAGCAGCGCCTGGCGGGCTGTGCGGCGGCTAATCACGTGGATGCCGGTGAGCGCGTAGATGTCGGCGTAGTCGCGGACGCGGGTGTTGGCTGGTCCGAGTGCGATGGCTGTCGCGATTTCTCGGCAAGCACCGTCTCGACGGGATAGCCGAGCACGCGTACTGGCCCCATGCCTGGTCGCAGGGACGGGAGTGCTACCCAGCCTGGTGCGGGCGTAATCGGGTCGCCGAAGTTAACGTCCATACGGAACTTGACTGTCGCAGTCGAGATGGTGGTATCCATGGCGATTCGCACGCCGGAGTAGATGGCCTGCTCGCGGATGATGCGAGAGGTTGCGGTATCGGTCCGGAATTCGACGCCGTCATCGAGCGGCAGGTGAGCGATATCCGACACCAGCGACACGATCGCGTCCCGATCGTCGGCAATCGAGCGGGCAAGCGCGTCCAGGTCGGCGGTGGGTCGCCGCGCATCGTATGCGGCCAGAAGCATTCCGCCTTTGATCACGAATTTGTCGGCATGGGCCGAAGCGCTGAGGCGTGCGAGCCAGCGCTCGACGACGTACAGCGTGAGGAGTTCCTGCGTGCCGCGACGTTCTCTCCGCGCGCGGTTCTGCAAGTCGAGGTATGCGCTGCCGGCCTGTGATGCGCGCGTGGGCCGCTTCATCCTGCACTCGCAACGTCGAGGGCATGCAGAACGGGCCCGTGGACACGGAGCGCTGCGGCGAGCTTCAGCAGCTCAGCTGGCCGGGAGTCGCGGCGGCGGAGATAGCGGTGGAGCGCGGCCAGGGCCGTTGGCTCGCCGATGCGGTGTCGCAGCCGCATGAGGTCTACGACGGTGCGTGCCGGGTCGTAGACCCGAACGTATTCGCCAGGGGCTGCCTCCAGGCTGGTCAGGCCCAGTTCGAAGGTTGAGGGCTCGAAACGAAAGACCGTCGTAGGCGGGAACGAGATCCGCGGCGGGCGGCTTGTCCTGGGCACCGCGATCTGAACGGTCGCAGGGATCTGGTCGGTCAGATCGTGCACGGCGGCTGCCGACAGCAGGCAAGCTATCGCGGTGGAGTTCCGGTGGGCGACCGCCAGCAGATCGGGAAAGCTGGCTGGCGGCGCGTCGGCACGGCGGAAGACGCCGTGCGACAGCTCGAGGATGAGCCCGATGTCCCGCGCGGTGTACAGGTCGCGCGGGTGCAGTCCCGCGGCGAGCGCCGTTCCGGTCGTGAACGTCGGCGGTAGCTCCGTGATCGCCGTCACGGATAAGAGTGTCTCACTGAACACGTGACCGTGCAACACTTCTATCCAGCCGCCGGTATCCGAGTGCGCGTTAATGGCACGAACGGGCACGTCGGCGGGAACGGGCTTTGATCTCGGAACCGCCTGAGTCCCAGAGGAGCGTCTGACCTGGGGATTCTCGGCTGGAGCGGGCGAAGGGAATCGAACCCTCATGACCAGCTTGGAAGGCTGGAGCTCTGCCATTGAGCTACGCCCGCGTGGCGGCTCAACCGCCAGGTGTAGCGTACCGGGTTCGCGATGGTCGTGGCGCGGAGGCCAGACG
>WNFD01002331.1_pt1 | contig 19091 bp, 16 predicted proteins | sample 5400491 | NCBI WGS metagenome assembly WNFD01 (sample SAMN13153343, study PRJNA577476) | soil metagenome | isolation source: 120 cm saprolite under Douglas fir tree site 2 hole 2 replicate 2 | place: USA:California | collected 2015-04-18 | reverse complement strand
TTGTATCTCTCGCTGGAAAATATGGACGCGCCCGGATTTGAAGGCGCCAAGTACGTTTTCACTCCGCCGCTCCGCGAAAAGTGGCATCAGGAAAAACTCTGGCAGGGCCTCGCCAAAGATACGCTGCAGGTCGTCTCCACCGACCACTGCCCCTTCTGCTTCAAGGAACAAAAAGAACTCGGCAAGGACGATTTCACCAAAATTCCCAACGGTGGCCCCGGCATCGAACATCGCCTGAGCCTCATCTACACCGGCGGCGTGCACGGAAAACGTTTTTCGCCCAATCGCTTCGTCCAGCTTGTCGCGACCGCCCCCGCAAAACTCTTCGGCCTCTACCCGCGCAAAGGCACCATCGCCGTCGGCTCCGACGCCGACCTCGTCATCTTCGATCCCAGTCATGAAGAAGTCATCAGCGCCAAGACCCACCACATGCGCGTCGACTATTCCATGTTCGAGGGCATCCACATCAAAGGCGCGCCCAAAACCGTTTTCTCCCGCGGCCGCGCCGTCATCGAAGCCGGCAAATTCGTCGGCCGCCCCGGCGCCGGCCAATTCCTCCGCCGCCAAACCTACGCCGGCATCTAGCCTTGTTTGCTTGATCTGACGACGGAAAACCAGCGGCCCGGTGGAAGTCCCTTGCCTCAACAAGGTGCTTTCGATAGCATCGCCGTATGAACTACCGCTTCTCTGCCCTCATCACCAAAGAAGATGAGTGGTATGTCGCACGCTGCCCCGAGCTCAGTGTCACGTCGCAGGGGAAAGACGTTGAATCCGCGCGCACCAACTTGCGCGAGGCCATCGAGCTCTACCTCGAAACTTGGGGTGCCCCGGACGGCAGGCAGGCAGAAGCTCCTGAGTTCTGGACTACCGTCGAAGTTTCCCGCTGACATGCCCAAGCTGCCGAGCGTCTCGGGCGAGCGCGTGGTCAAGGCTCTGAAAAGGGCCGGTTTCGTGCAGCTCCGCCAAAAGGGCAGTCATGTCTCGCTTGAAAAAAGAATGGGCGACAAAAATTGGAGGACGGTCGTTCCGATGCACTCCGGGGTTGCGAAGGGCACTCTCGCGGACATCCTCAAACAGTGCGGCCTTACCCTTGCCGAATTCCTGGAATTTCTGTAACGCCGCCCCGGTTCCGGCCAACTCCTCCGCCGCCAAACCTACGCCGGCCTCTAGCAGCGAATAAACTCTTTTCGTAAGTGGCCAGATTTGGACTTCACTTATCAGTGGTGGTACGTGCGTCTGGCGGTCCTAGAACTGACTTCAGTAATCCCTGAGACAACATCGACTCAAGGAACTCCTGGCGAACACCTCCACGGAAATAAATACATTCCGGATGAAAATTGTCATACGCCCCAAATTCGAGAACGCCCTCTTTCTCGACTTGAACGTGAATGATGCTTCCCGGCACCGTTCCTCCAATGGCCGAGAGTATTGGTTCGCCCATGGAAGGCTCCAAGGGTAGGACCATGAAGTCCTGCTTCGGCCACAATGTGTTGCGCTTGAGCGCAACCGTTTCGGCTTCGGAGGCACCAGGGATGCTGCCAAGCCTGAGATTACGCAGATTACCCTCGAAGGAGATATGTACGTTCCCGGCCAACTCTTCCATGATAGCCAGCAAAAAGCGGCGCTTGTCGCGTACCAACCAGCGTGTTCCTTCGCTTCTCATGCCAAAATCCTACCATGCTCGTGTCGCCGCGGTTCCAAGCCAAGGAATAACCATGCTATGCGCGTTCTTGACCCTTTTCTTTCCCACCTGCTATTGTAAAGAGTTATCTTGGGCTCAGTGTACCTACTGAGCGCCAGGCCTCCTGTGGAGGGAGCGTTTTCGTCTCATGGGCCTGACCAAACTGGTAATCCGGGGCGCGCGCCAGCACAACCTCAAGAATATCAGCGTCGAAATCCCCCGGAACTCCCTTACGGTCATCACCGGCCTCTCCGGCTCGGGCAAATCGTCCCTCGCCTTCGACACCATCTACGCCGAAGGCCAGCGCCGTTACGTCGAGTCGCTTTCCGCCTACGCGCGGCAGTTCCTCGATCAGATGGAACGCCCCGAAGTCGACGTGATCGAAGGGCTTTCTCCGTCGATTGCCATCGAGCAGAAAACCACCACGCGTTCGCCGCGCTCCACCGTCGGCACCATCACCGAAATCTACGACTATCTCCGCGTGATCTACGCCACTGTTGGCGTGCCGCATTGTCCGAACTGCGGCAAGCCCATCACGCGTCAGTCCAGCGAGCAGATCGTCCAGTCCATCCTGCACGGTGAAATCTGCAAGCCCGACGACCGCATCATGATCCTCGCGCCGATCGTCCGTGGCCGGAAGGGCGCTTTTCGCAAGGAACTCGAAAAATTCGCGCAGGACGGCTACGTCCGCGCGCGCATCAACGGCGAGCTGTTCCCGCTCGATGATCTCCCGATCATCGACAAGCGCAAGAACCACACCATCGAAATCGTTATCGACCGCCTGCTCGTCAAGCAAGGCATCGCCGCGCGCCTCGAGCAATCCATCGCCACCGCGCTCAAACTGGCGAGCGGTCTCGTCACCGTGGCCATCGTCGGCGGCAAGGAACACACTTTTTCCGAAAAGCTCGCCTGCCCCGATTGCGGCATCTCCGTTCCGCAGCTCGAGCCGCGCTCCTTCAGTTTCAATTCGCCCTACGGCGCTTGCCCCGCGTGCAACGGTCTTGGCTCGAAATACGATTTCGATCCCTCCAAGATCATCACCGATTGGACCCGCCCGCTCTTCGATGGCGGCCTCGGACCGGGCTCCGGCTCCGCGATTCTCAAACGCACTTTGGAACTGGGCGCCTACGCCCACGGCTTCGACCTCGAAACGCCTTTTGAAAAATTTCCCGCACGCATCCAGAACATGCTCTTGTACGGCTATCCGCCGTCGAACGGCAGCGCGGAAGAAAATGGATCGGCAGGGAAAAAGTCCAAGGCCGATAAAGGGTTTCGCTTCCCGGGCATCCTGAAATTTCTCGAGAGAAATTTCGAAGAGTCCAACTCCGATTCCTACCGCGAATGGATAACGCAGTACATGTCCGCCACGCTCTGCACCGTCTGCCACGGCAGGCGCCTGCGCCCGGAATCGCTCGCGGTCAAACTCGCGCACTGGTCCATCGCCGATTTCACCGCGCTCTCGCTCAGCGCCGCGCGCCCCGCGGTGGACAAAATTCTCGTGCAGCTCACCGAGCGCCAAAAAGAAATCGCCGCGCGCCCTCTCGAAGAAGTCGCCGAGCGCATCGATTTCCTCCTCGCCGTCGGCCTCGGCTATCTCAGCCTGGACCGCTCCGCCGCCACGCTTTCCGGCGGCGAAGCCCAGCGAATTCGCCTCGCCACACAAATCGGCTCGCGCCTTCGCGGCGTTCTCTACGTTCTTGATGAACCGAGCATCGGCCTCCACGCCCGTGACAACGCGCGCCTCCTCGGCTCGCTCGAACATCTCCGCAATCTCGGCAATACCGTCCTCGTTGTCGAGCACGATGAAGACACGATCCGCCGCGCCGATTTCGTTGTCGACCTCGGCCCCGGCGCCGGCAACGCCGGCGGCTACCTCGTCGCCCAGGGCAAGCCGGCGCAAATCGAAGCCACGCCGGAATCGCTCACCGGCCAATATCTAAGCGGCGCCGCGAAAATCCCCGTCCCGGAAAAACGCCGCAGCCCCAACAGCAAAGCCATTCAAATTCTCGGCGCCAGCGCCAACAATCTCAAGGAAGTTGACGTCACGCTCCCGCTCGGCGTGCTCACCGTCGTCACCGGCGTCTCCGGCTCCGGCAAATCCACGCTCGTCAACGACATTCTCTATCGCGCGCTCGCGCAGAAACTCTATCGTTCCTCCGAAGCGCCCGCCGCGCATCGCGAAATTCTAGGCGCCGACCAAATCGACAAAGTCATCGAAATCGATCAAGCCCCCATCGGGCGCACCCCGCGCTCGAATCCCGCCACCTACACGGGCGTTTTCGCGCCGATCCGCGATCTCTTCGCCATGCTCCCGGAATCGCGCGAACGCGGCTATCGCGCCGGCCGCTTCAGCTTCAACGTAAAAGGCGGCCGCTGCGAAGCCTGCCAAGGCGACGGCCTTCGCCGCATCGAAATGAATTTTCTTCCCGACGTTTACGTGATGTGCGAAGTCTGCCGCGGCCGCCGCTACAATTCCGAAACGCTCGCCGTTCGCTACAAGGGCCATTCGATTAGCGATGTTTTGAATTTGCCTTCGGCCGATGCGCTGAAACTTCTTGAAAATATTCCGCAGATTCAGCAAAAACTTTCGACCCTCGTCGAAGTCGGCCTCGGCTACGTTACCCTCGGCCAATCCGCCACAACTCTTTCCGGCGGCGAAGCCCAGCGCATCAAGCTCGCCCGCGAGCTTTCCAAGCGCCAGACCGGCCGCACCCTCTACATCCTCGACGAGCCCACCACCGGCCTGCACTTCGACGATGTCAGAAAACTCCTCGACGTCTTGCAACGCCTCGTCGATCTCGGCAACACCGTGCTCATCATCGAGCACCATCTCGACGTCATCAAGCAAGCCGACTGGATCATCGACCTCGGCCCCGAAGGCGGCGAAGGCGGCGGCCGCATCGTCGCCCAGGGCCCGCCCGAACTCGTCGCCCGCACAAAAAAATCCTACACCGGCCAGGCGCTCGCTCACCTCCTGAGCCCCAACGGTAACGCTAACGGGAGCGCAGCTAACGGCCGCGAGAAGGGAAACAGCGGCCACGGCGAATGAATCCTGTGTGCAAAGTTCGTGCTGTCTTTGTAGAGGCCGGGCTTCAGCCCGGCGCTTTTTCTTCTGCTGTCTCTTGTTTGCGGTCCGCCTCGCTCTTTGTAGGGGCGCCCGCCGCGGCGGGCTGCGCCCTATCTCGGCAATCTCACTCGAGCTTGGTATTGTGCCCGTTGCGAGTTAGAGTATCCCCTTCTCAATGAGCATCTATTCCATCCATCCGATCACGTTCGGCGCCGTCCATTCCTACCCTCTCGCCTCGCGCAAAAGCAAAGTCAATATCCGCGACTTTGCGAAGCCCCCCGCCGCGAACGCGTCGCTCTCAAAGTTTCTCGATTCACTCCCAAACATCCTTGCCGCGGAAGATCTCCGCCATCTCCTCGGCGCAATCCACAGCGCGCGAAGACAGCGTAAGGCCATCCTTTGGGGCATCGGCGGCCACGTGATCAAGGTCGGTCTCGGCCCCGTCCTGATCGATCTGATGAAACGCGGCTTCGTTTCCGGCATCGCCATGAACGGCGCGGCGCTCATCCATGATTTCGAAATCGCGCTGGCCGGCAACACCTCCGAAGACGTCGAAGCCGGCATCGGTGAAGGCCAATTCGGCATGGCCGCCGAAACCGGCCAGTACATCAACGAATTCGCCAAACTTTCTCACCGCATCCGCATCGGCTACGGTGAAGCTGCCGGGCAATTCCTCTCGAGCGGCATCATCAATGTCAAACACGCAAGTTCCAGCGTCCTCGTTGCTGCGTACAAACACCGCATTCCCGTGACGATCCATCTCGCCATCGGTACGGACATCCCGCACATGCACCCCGCCGCCAACGGCGCTGCGCTTGGCGACGCCACGCATCACGACTTCCGTCTCTTTTGCGCTCTCGTTGAGCAGATGGACCCCGGCGGCGTCTATCTCAATTGGGGCTCCGCCGTCCTGCTGCCGGAAGTTTTTCTCAAAGCCGTTTCCGTCGTCCGCAATCTCGGCGTCCCACTCCGTCCCATCACCACCGCGAACTTCGACTTTATCCAGCACTACCGTCCGTTGCAGAATGTAGTGAAGCGTCCCACCGCATCCGCCCGTGGCCGGAGCGGACCTGAATCGCACGGCTATGCCATCACCGGCCACCACGAGCTGCTCTTGCCGCTCGTCGCCGGTGCGCTGGTCGCCGGCTGGCCCAAGAAACGCCGCGCTGGAGCACGATGAGCCTCTTCGACGACAATCTGCTGAAACCGCCCGAGCCGAATCTCGACTCGCAACCTTTGGACAGGGATGCGCCTGCATCATCCACTCCGGAGCCGCTCTCTCCACCTCTCGGCGGCGACCCTATCTCCTTTGCGGCCGCCACTCCTCCCTTCAAGGTAACGTCTTTTCTGCCTGAAGACCTGCGCATCTCCTGGTCATGGCCCCATCTCGTTGTCTTCTTGGTTTTCGGCTTCGCCAGCCTGCTCATCGTTCAAATCGGCGCCGTCCTGCTGCTCACCGCCAACAAACATCTCACGCAGAAGCAACTGCAGCAAATGATCGAATCCAAGCCGCAATTCCTGGTCGGCACCAACGTTCTCTGGTACGCCTTGCTCTTCCTATTTCTCTACATGACGCTCGCGGTTTTGCGCGGCTTGCCATTTTGGCGGTCTCTCGGCTGGAAAAAACTCAGCGCCGATCCCGCCATAGGCAAAGGCAACCCCTGGATGTATTTCTTCTCCGGTTGCGGCCTCGCCATTTTTGTCGCCCTCGCCAGCTCGCGCGTCAAAAACGTGGATCACGTTCCCATTCAGGAGCTCTTCAAGAGCCGCAGCGGCGCCATGTTGCTCATGGCCATGGCTGTCTTCGTCGCTCCGTTGGTCGAGGAAACAGTTTTCCGCGGTTATCTTTACCCGCTCTTTGCCAGTAAATTTTCCGGCATCGCCCAAAACGCCGGTGCCGAGCCTCTTCGTGCCATCCGGTTCGGCACGTTCGTCGGAATCTTTATCACCGGAATCTTGTTCGGCCTCATGCACGGGGCGCAGCTCGGCTGGACCTGGGGCCTCGTCGGCCTGCTCACTCTCGTCGGCGTTATCTTTACCTTTGCCCGTGCCTGGACCGGCACCGTTCTCGCCAGTTTCCTTCTTCACCTCGGCTACAATTCCATGATTGCTTTCACTTCCATCATCGCCACCAAGGGCTTCACCCACATGCCTCCCGGCCACTGAACCGCACGCGGACCGATTCGTCTTCCTCCGCTGGCTTCGCTACAATTGAATTTGGTGAGGACATCGAACGCATGTACGTAGCTCAACCTATCAAATGGACCAGCCAGGGCGTGGTCATGCTCGACCAGCGCCGCCTACCCGCCGAGGAAATCTCCTACACTTACACCGACTACCGCGAAGTCGCCAAAGCCATCCGCGAAATGGTGATTCGTGGCGCGCCCGCGATCGGCGTCGCTGCCGCCATGGGCGCCGCTCTCGGCGTTTTGCATTCTCCGGCGAAAACTGTGGAAGCTCTCCGCGTGGAATTTAAGGAAATCTGCGACACGCTCGCAAAAACGCGCCCGACCGCAGTTGATCTTTTCTGGGCGCTCGAGCGCATGAAGCGCCGTTTCGCCGAATTGACATCGGAGACTTCAGACCTTGGCAAGATCCGGCAGAGAATGGTCGAGGAAGCCCAGCAAGTCCATCTCGAGAAAAAAGCCACCGACGAAGCCATCGGCCGCTTCGGCGCAGAATTCATGCCCCGCGAAGGCCAGGTGATGACTCAATGCAACGCCGGCGCGCTCGCCACCGGCGGCATCGGCACAGCGCTTGGCGTGATTCGCATTGCGTTCGAACAGGGGCGAAAGCTCCACGTCCTCGTCCCCGAGACGCGCCCCTATCTTCAGGGCGCGCGCCTCACCGCCTGGGAACTGCACAAAGGCGGCATCCCGCTCACGCTCATCACTGACAATATGGTGGGTCACTTTTTGAAATCGGGAAAAGTCGGCGCCATCGTCACGGGCGCCGACCGCATCGCCGCCAACGGCGACACCGCCAACAAAATCGGCACCTACCAGATCGCCGTCCTTGCGAAAGAGAACAACGTCCCTTTCTACATCGCCGCGCCAGTTTCGACTTTCGATCTTTCCATCCCTGACGGCGGCCACATTCCCATCGAAGAGCGCTCCGCGGTCGAAGTGACGCATATCCAAGGCGTTCGAATCGCCCCCGACGTCCACGCCGCCCATCCTGCTTTTGACGTCACCCCCGCCCGCTACATCGCCGCCATCTTCACCGAACGCGGCGTCGCCCGCACTCCCTACACCGACTCCCTCCGCGCCCTAGCCGCCACTACCGACTCGATCGCAGCGCCCTTCGCCAGGTAGCTTGGCGAGAGCGTTCGGCTGCCCGCTTGCCGAAGAGTAGCTATACTTATGGTATGAAAACAGCAGTGTCTATTCCCGACGATGTCTTCGAAGCAGCGGAGCACTTCGCGCGGAGGACCAGGAGGTCGCGAAGCCGCTTGTTCAGCGACGCGCTAAGGGAATATTTGGCGCGCCACGCCCCAGAAAAGGTAACCGAGGCAATGAACAAGGCCTGCACCGAGATCGGCGAGGTGCAAGATCCGTTCGTTTCGTCCGCCGCGCGTCGGGCTTTAGAGCGAAGCGAGTGATAATCGCGAGGGCAAGATTTGGTGGGCAGATTTACCTGCGCCTGCAGGCCTTCACCCACCGCTCCGACCGCCATCCCGTCATTCCAAGCGAATCGAGGACCTTTGCCCCGTCGCGCGCTCTTTGCGCGATGAATCTCTCTTTATCCTTGTAGCGGCGACTTCACGTCGCCATTCTCATCTCTCCCGCGGCGAAAAAAGCACTCGCACAAAAAGAAACGGGGGGAATTCACAGAGAATCTCCCCCCGTGTTGGTTTCAAGTTGTGTGTGGGCTCTTGGCCCGGCTATTTCAGCTCGACTAGGATGAGCTCCAGGGGGTGGTTGGTCAGATTTTCGGGCAAGTGTGTTTCTGGAGCCATGAGCATGGTCTGGCCCGCCGTCCAACTGCGCTCCTCGGTCTTGCCGTCGGGGAACGTAAACCGCGCGCGATTCTCTGTCAGAAACACGGCGATGCCATCGGGATGAGTGTGCATCACCGATTTCTCGCGCGGTCCGTAACTGATGCGCAACACTCGCACGCGGTCATTCTCTAACTCTACTTTGTAATGCTTCGGGTCTGCCTTCACGGGGTCTTGGATTGCCTGCTGGGGTCCAGGAGCCGTAGACATATTCGCCTCCTTGGGTTGGAATGATCAGGGGTTTCCTGAGGAGCAGGAAGCATAGCCCTTCTCTCCGCGGAGAACAAGCCCCGTCAACCACGCTTCATTTCCGATGCGGGAATCTTCCCGAAACAGGACTCGGATGACCAATTCCAGTGGCGCCCGAACGGCTCCAACGCATGTCCACTCGGAACGGCAGGTCCGTCATCCTCAACGTCGAGTGTCGACTGTCGACTTCCGAATTGGCCACGACGCACGTGCCACTGAACATCAGTCGCGCTTTCTTAGCTTCCTTAAGTCGTTACTTCGCGATTTCATTACTTCAGTTCACGCCGGCCGGATCACGAAGACGGTGCGCTCGCGCCGGCTGAAGGAGGCGAAAAATCCCAGCAACTGTTTCCACGGGAAATACTTCTTGTTGAGCAACTGCATTCCGCGGGCAGCCTCTTCGCCCGTGACGATCTGCGCCCGCGCTTCCAGCCATTCGCCAAGCACATTGCCGCGCATGTCGCATGGCGCGATCTTCACGCGCGGATTATTTCGTACGCGTTTCACTTTCCCCGACACGCCAATCGTGTACACGTACAGTTTCGCGTCGTTCGAATCGAGACTCGCCGACGGGTCCGCCGCAAACCATACCGGCGTCTTCACGCCCTCGCCGCTCTTCTTGAACGTTTCGAGGTTCAGATACTTGTGCCCGGCAAACGCCGTAAATCCCATCGCATCGCTCCTGCTATCGCAATCCTTCGGAACAGCCACTTCGATGCGGGCCATTTTACATGCGTCCCAAACATAAAGGGCAGACCAGTCGTCGGCCTGCCCTTTGGAGTGCGGCTGCCCAGCTGCCGCTTTTCGGTCCATCACCCGGCACAATTTCGGCGCGCGGGAAAACGAAACGCTCGCCTCTTACTTCGTCCGGACGTACGTCACGTCTTCCGTACATAGTTCTCCCCCTAATTGGTACGAACGAAGTGGTGCTGACAAGCGGGGATTGTTGGGAGCGGCGGGGGACGGCGGAGATTCGGGGCGAGGGCTCGCGGATAGAAGAAAAGAGAAAGAGCCAGCAAGGATGCCGGCGCTGCAAAGAACGAAAAGGCGGAAGCGGGAAGTTGACGTTCAATAGGTAACTTCTCCTTGACAGTCTAGGAGACTAGGCATACATTCCTAGTTCATCTAGGAGAGAACGCTTCCGTGGACAAACAACTGGACCTCTTGCAAGGCACGCTGGACATGCTGATTCTCAAGGCTGTATCGCTCGGGCCGCTGCACGGTTACGGGGTGCTGCTACGCATCCAGCAAATTTCGAAGGACCGGCTGGAAATTCAGCAAGGCTCGCTGTACCCGGCGCTGTACCGGCTGGAGCACCAGGGTTGGATAGCGAGCGAATGGGGCGAGTCCGAGAACAAGCGTAAGGCAAAGTATTACCGCCTCACAGCGACTGGAAAGCGAAGACTGCGAACAGAAGCCGAAAAATGGAACAGCATGGCGGACGTGATCGCGGGAGTTCTTGGGACCACGCCGGAGGAAGTATGACTCTTTGGAGCAGGCTTCAGTCGTGGGCAGGGGCAACGCTGCGGCGCTCTCGGATGGAGAGCGAAATGGATGCGGAGCTGCGCTTTCACTTGGAGGCGTACGCGGAGGATTTAGTGCGCGGCGGCGTGGCGCGCGAGGACGCGATGCGGCGGGCGCGGCTGGAATTTGGCGGAGTCGAACGCATCAAAGAGGAAGGCCGAGAGGCGCGCGGCGTGAACTTTCTAGAATTCCTGGTCCAGGACATTCGTTACGCCGCGCGCGCCCTGCGCAAGTCCCCTGGCTTCACCGCTGTTGCCGTCCTCACGCTGGGTTTAGGCATTGGCGCCAACACCGCCATTTTCAGCCTCGTGGACGTCGTACTCATCCGGCCTCTTCCAATTGCGAAGCCGAGCGAAATGGTGCGCGTGGCGAGCGGAAGAACAAGAGGTGAGGCTGGTTGGGGATTTGTTTCCTTTCCCAGCTTTCTTGAATACCGCAAGCGCAGTGATGCGTTCACGGACATGGCCGCCTACCTGGACAGGCTTCCCGTCAATGTTTCCGCAGGGAAGCTAGGGTCCGAGCGGGTCAATGCCGGGATGGTCACGGGAAACTACTTTCAGACGCTGGGTGTCAGCGCGATGCTTGGCCGCGCCATTGTTCCAGAGGACGACAATCCCGGGGCGGGGCCCGTGGTCATGCTAAGTCATGATTATTGGAGGCGACACTTATCCGCTGATGCAAACGTCCTTGGAACAACGGTAATCGTTGACGGGCGGCAGTTTACGGTTGTCGGAATTACGAAAGCAGGCTTCGGCGGCGTCAGCTTCGAAAACTTGCCAGAAGTCTGGCTGCCGATGTCTCAAGGATTTGAGATTGATCCAATGCTGAAGAGCCAGATTCCATTGCGCCGTGAGTCGTTTAGCCCTTTCGCGGTCGTCGCGCGACTGAAGCCAGGCGTTTCGATTACACAAGCGCAAGCACAACTCGACGCATTAGCGGCGGGCTTGGGTGCCGGTCAAGCAGAGGCGAGAGAAGGAACAGGTTTCAGACGTCCATGGCCGGTCGTGGTTCCGGCGACCGAAGAGGCGAGGCATGACCGGGCTCGCTATTCCATTTTGGTCTTAAGCATTGTGGTGCTTGTTTTGTTGATTGCGTGCGCCGACGCTGCGGGATTGCTTCTGGCACGAGCGGAGAACCGGCAAAAAGAAATCGCCGTGCGTCTGGCGCTCGGGGCGACACGATTCAGGGTTATTCGACTCCACGTCATCGAAGGGCTGCTTGTCTCCTTGATTGGCGCTCTACTTGGTGGCTTACGGGCCCGCTGGGGCGCTCAACTTCTTGTGGCTTCCGCGCCGCCAACGCTGCCGATTCCCCTGGAGCGTGCCCCTTCGATTCTCGATCCGCGCATTCTTGGGTTTTCGGTGCTCGTGGCCATTTTCGCGGGCATTCTGAGCAGCCTGGCTCCGGCATTGAAGTACTCCCGATCCGATCTCATCAATGTCATCAAAGGCGAATCGCGCACCGTCAACGCGATGACTCAGCGGGTCTCCATGCAAAATCTAGTTGTCGTTGTGCAGGTAGCGGCGTCGGTTATTCTGTTGGTAGGCGCAGGGCTATTCACAAGAACGCTCTGGCAAGCCTCTCAGGTCCACTTGGGATTTGATCCCGACCACACTATTGCCGCGTCAACGGACCCGATCCGTCAGGGCTATGACAGGACCGCGGCCGCCGGACTGCTCGCGCCCCTTCTCGATTCACTGCGTGCCCAGCCCGGTGTCCAATCCGCCGCGCTCGGAAGTTCACTCCCGCTTCAAGGAGGAATGGGAACGGTGGTTACTCCCGAAGGGCATCAACCGGCGCGAGGCGAAGAAAACTGGGCACAAATTGTTATGGCGAGTCCGGGGTACTTCACCACCGTCGGAATTCCGATGCTGAACGGACGCGACTTCACCTCCTCCGACGTTGCAAACGTTTTTGGCGTCGCGATTGTCAATGAAGCGGCGGCCGAGGAATATTGGCCCAGCAAGAATCCGGTTGGGAAGCACATAGAGCATGTCGGACCGCACGACCAGACATTTGAAATTGTTGGAGCCGTAGGTAACACAGCTCCGGAAGATCTACGGAAGACGCCTGGGCCGGTCATCTATGTCCCCATTGCGCAGGCATACCTGATGTTTCCGTGGCAGCCCGATATCAACCTGTTGGCGCGTACTACCGGCGATCCACGCACGCTCATTCCTGCCCTGCGTTCGGCAGTTGCACGCGTGAATCCCGACTTGCCGGTATTTCGTGTGCGCACCATGCGAGACCAGATCGCGAGAACGCTTGTCGAGGAACGCTTCATAGCGCGGTTGCTCTTCATTTTCGCTTTCCTAGCGACAGTTCTGTGCGCAGCGGGAGTGTATGGACTTGTCTCCTACACGACCGAAGGCTCGATGCGTGAATTTGGCATCCGCATTGCACTGGGTGCGCAATCACGCGACGTTCTATGGATGGTTCTCCGAAGAGGTTTGCTATTGACCTTGACCGGCTTGGTTGTCGGACTTGCAGCTGCCCTTGGATTGACTCAATTGCTGAAAGCGCTGCTCTACGGAGTCAGCCCAACCGATCCAACTACCTTTGTGGGGGTAGGACTGCTCATCGGGTTGGTGACCCTATTCGCTTCCTATCTGCCTGCGCGACGGGCGATGCGCGTGGATCCGATGGTGGCGCTGAGGTACGAGTGAGGAGTTATTCGTAGCGGAGGGCTTCGACAGGGTCGAGGAGGGTGGCCTTGCAGGCGCGATAGACGCCGAAGACGATGCCGATGAGGGCGCAAAGAACCAGGGCGGTGGCGATCCAGAAAAAGGAGAGGACCGCGGGCATTTATAAGCCATAGCGCTCGGCGGGGACTTCTCTTGCGGGTGCACAGGGTAAAGAACTCTGGTTCGGCGGGGCGGCCCTGAAACAATTGATTCGACAAATGCAAAGGAAGCCGGAGCTGAGGGCTCCGGCTTCCGGTCCGCTGGATTGCCATTGGGGCTGCGATCACATCACGGCCTGGCGGGGGACAGGCGGGCAACCAGCGTAATTTCGCCTTTGGTTTCGAGGCGCGCAGACTGCGCGAGTTCTTTTTCTTGCGATGATTTAGGGAGCTGTCTTCCACGGATGGATCCCGCCGTCCAAACCTGCGAGAGGAAATAGCGGTTGTCATAGCGCTTGAAGATGAGCTTCGATTGGGATTGCAGCTCCTTTGCTTGGGCTGCGTTGGTGATCACCATGGCTGCCGCGCTCGCGTCTGAGCAGCGAATCAAAAGCACCGCCGAATTCCCATCCAACTTCTGGACGCGATACTCACCGGCCGGCAGCGTAGCGTTGCCCGCCGTGAAGGCAAAGGGAATGTCTGCCACCATGGTCTCCTGGGCTCGCGCAACTTGAGTTGCCGCCATGCTCGAGAGCACCAGCAAACCTGCCAACAGAAAAGATTGCTTTTTCATGGGAACCTCCTCTTTCTTTTTTGCTGGCGCCGTCTAAGCTGACTTGTCTTTGTCCTGGCTCGTGTCAGCTGCCCAGCGCCGTAGCATGCCGCGCACTTTCGCGCATTCCTGACAGCAGCGCAATGCACTGCGGATGAACTGAAAAGCGACTGTAAATGAACAACGAACACCACGGGAATGAGGGACTTAATCGATAGGCTCTGCCCCCATCGTGGTTTTCCCGGGGAGTGTTATAGTCATCGCAGGCAGGAGGAATTCCATGTCGTCTCCGGGCCGCTCCTCCGGCATCATACGGTTTGGTGTTTTCGAAGTGGATCTTCGCGCGGGCGAACTTTACAAAACAGGCCACAAAATCAAGCTGCAAATCCAACCGTTTCATGCTCTTGCCCTGCTGTTGGAGCGTCCGGGTGAAGTCGTCACACGCGAGGAGTTCGAGAAGAGGCTTTGGCCCGGAGACACATTTGTGGACTTCGATCACAGCCTCAACACTGCCATTAAGAAGTTGCGCCAAGCTTTAGGCGACAACAAAGAGAATCCGCGTTTCGTTGAAACCCTTCCGAAGCGCGGCTACCGGTTCATCGGCAAGCTGGAGTACATTGCGCCGCCGTTGCCCGCGAAGACTCTTGCGCCATCATCTGGTATAGGCCAACTCGCAAGGCTCTGCGCAGATGGCAAACTTTCTTTTGTGCTGGTGTCCGTCGATGAAGAAGCTGCTGCGGAGAGAGAGAAGCTGGAAGGGGCGAGCGACGACGTGGGGCTGTCTCTCTTGATTGCTTCACAAAAGCTGCTGATGGTGCCCGGCGGAACGCAGGTGAGAATCCTGGAGATTCAGCAACCGGATTCGCGCTGTCAGGTGCGAATTCTGGAAGGCGAGCACTATGGGAAGGCGGCCGTGGTGCCGCTCAAGCAACTTGCGGAATTGCCTTAGTCCATTGTGAATTCACGCGCGCAGGCCGTGGCATCGGCCAGTCGCGCACGCTCTAACGGTTATTCGTAGCGGAGGGCTTCGACGGGGTCGAGGCGGGCGGCCTTCCAGGCGGGATAGACGCCGAAGACGATGCCGATCAGGGCGCACAAGATCAATGCCGTGGCGATCCAGAAAAAGGAGAGGACCGCGGGCATCTTGAGGCCATAGCGCATCAGCAAGGAGAGGCCGGAGCCAAGAAGGACGCCGATGACGCCACCCACAGCGCTCAGAGTGACCGCTTCCATCAAAAATTGCGAGAGAATGTTTCCGCGCTTGGCGCCGATGGCCTTGCGAACGCCGATCTCGCGAGTGCGTTCGGTGACGCTCACGAGCATGATGTTCATGACGCCGATGCCGCCGACAATCAGTCCGACCGAAGCGACCGCGAACATCAAGATGAAAATCAGGCCGCTGATCTTGTTCCACAAGTCGAGAAAATAATCCGACGTAAAGAGCGCGAAATCATCCGGCTTGTTGTTCGCAAGGCGGCGCTTGCGGCGCAGCAGATCCCGCATTTCTTCTACGGCTTCGCCGACCTTGCTGGGGTCCTTGGCCTTGGCGAAAATGACGTAATCTTTTTTGTTGGGGTAGAGCTTGCGGAGAGTGGTCACGGGCATGATGGCGATGTTGTCTTCCGGGTTCGAGCCGCCGGAGATGCCCTGTTTGCGTTTTTCGAACGAACCGATGACGGTGAAGAGTTGACCGTCAACGGTAACCTCCTGTCCGACGCAATACGCTGGAGAATCGGGAAAAAGAATCCGAGTGGTGTCGTAACCCAGCAGGACCACCGGGGCGTGATGATCGGTATCGGTGTCGTTGAAGGGACGTCCGAAAGCCACTTTCAAATCAAAGATCTGGCTGATGGAGGGGGTGTTTCCCTGGAGGATCACGTTTTTCGCGCGATACGCCCCGCGGCGCACGTCTGCCGTACCCGAGCCGAATTGCGGCATAAAGATGCGCATGGAGGGAGAGGCGGCGGCCACGTGCGGCAGCTTGGCAATGTCCTCCGCCCACTCCGGCTGCAACTCTTTGCGGTTGAACCATTCGCTGGGAGGCCGCGAGAGGGAGGCCCAGGGAAAGCGGTAAGCGATGATGGTGTCCGATCCCAATTCGCGGATGCCACCGAGCACGTTTTCGTTCAATCCGTTGATGACCGCGCTGACGGTGATGACCGTGGTGATACCGATGACGATGCCGAGAATGGTCAGCGCCGAGCGCAGAGGATTTTTCCGCAGCGTATCCAGCGCCAGCAGCACTTCGCCGCGAAGCTTCAGCGCGCCTTCCTTTCGAATCAGGGAACGCACCGGGAGAATGGCGGTTTGCGGCAGCGTTTTTCCGAGCGTAGCCATAGAGGTGGTCGCCTATTCCGATCGCAACGCTTCCACGGGATCGAGCTTGGCGGCTTTCGATGCCGGATAGGTGCCGAAGAACAAGCCGACACTGAGAGCGACCACCAGTCCGCCCATTACCGACCAGAGTTGTACGGCGCTCGGGAGCGGCGAGACCCAGGAGACGAGCTTGGCCGCAAGCACGCCGAAGAAAACGCCCAGAGCCCCGCCAATCACGGAAATGGTGGAGGACTCGATGAGAAACTGGCGCAGGATGTCGCTGCGGCGGGCGCCCAGCGCTTTGCGTACGCCGATTTCGCGGGTTCTTTCCGTGACCGAAACGAGCATGATGTTCATGATGACGATTCCGCCGACGACGAGCGAAATCGAGGCGATGGCAATGGTCACGGCAAAAAAGCTGCTGCTGATATCTTTCCAGAGGGAGAGGAAAGAGTCGCTCGTTTCGATGGCGAAATCATCTTTTGCGCCGTAGGACAAGTGATGACGGCCGCGCATGATCTGGCGGACTTCATCGACGGTGAGCTGAATGTTGGCTGCCGAGCCGGCGCGAGCGGTGATGCGCAGGGAATTTTGCTGGTTGCCGTATTCCTTGTTGTAGGTGCTGAGCGGGAGGATGATCCAGTTGTCCAGCGAGGTTCCCAGAGAGGAACCTTCTTTTTTTCCGATGCCGATCACCTGGCAGGGGATGTTGTTCCAGCGAACCTCTTTGCCCAGCGGATCCACGCCGGGCAGGAGGTTTTCGACGATATCCGTGCCAATCACGCAAACCGGGGCCGCGCTATTCAAATCCGAATCGGTGATGTGGCGGCCGGCGACGAGATCGACGTCGTACAATTCGGGCATCTGCGGCGTCCAGGCGCGCAGGTTGGTATCCTTCAGCGAATTCAGGCCGCTTTTCACCTCGAGGCGGCCGCCCAGCGAGGCGCCGATTTCTTTGCAGGATTTGCAAAGATTGCGGACGGCTTCGTAGTCGTCGTAGGTAATGCGCTTGCGCTTCTGGAATTCGAGCCAGTCGTCAACGTTGGTGATGATGGAGGGCTGTTTGGAGAGGCCGAAGACGTCGGCGCCGAGACGGAAGACGCGCGTGGCGACGTATTGATTGGCGCCGTTGATCAGGCTAACGACGGTGATAACCGCGGCCACACCGATAACGACGCCGATGAGCGTCAGGACGCTGCGCAGCTTGTGCGCCCAGAGGCTGGAGGCGGAGATGGCCACGGCCTCGGACAAGTTCATTGTGGTTGGACGCGGCATAGAGCCTGGGGACACTACTGCACCTCATCCTAGCATACGCGCCGGAGAGCCTTGGGATTACAGGTTGGGGCAAGGGACTAAGGAAAACGCAACAAAGAGTGCTGCTGGCGAGACGCGTTTCATAGGAGAACCTCCGCAGCGCCGGATGGTGGGGGAAGAGAGAGACGGTGCCATGGAGACTTCCAAAGAGAGATGCAACCGGATCAAACTGTAATGATACACTTCGCGGCTTTTTGCGCTACAAAAGAAAAAAGGAGGGCGCATGGCAGCGCCCTCCCGGGAAAAAGTTTCGGTTAGAACACCAGTCGTAGACTCAAGCGCGAACTAAACGGCTGCTGGAAGAAATAGTTGTTCATCCCGGTGGTTGCAAACGGCCCCTTGAAGTCCTGGTTGTTGATGCCGAAGCCCTGATCGGCGTTCTGGTTGATCAGGGTCTTGGCTTTTCTGTTGGCGATGTTGAAGGCAGAAAAGCCAAGCTTCAGGCTGACCCGCTCGGTGAGCTTCCATGGGTATTCGATCTGGGCGTCGACAGTACTGGTCGTGGGCGCGCGACCGAGGTCACCTCGGCCTAGCCAGGGCACTTCGCCTGCGTTCTGGTAAGCGAATTGGGCATAGAGCGTGGTGAGTGGAAGGCCCGTCTGAATGCGAAGGCCGGAGCCGAGAACCAGGCCTTTTAGGCGGCTGCGATCCAGCACGTAGAAGGCGTTGACATTCACGACGTGACGCGGGTCAGTTTTCAGAGGCCCAATACCCTGCTGCTGGCCTAGGAGACCAAGCTTGCCCTCGGTAAGGTCAAACAACGAACTGATGCCCGGGTCCGCCTGGTTGTTGTCGTTGCGGAAAGCGCCTTCGTAGTTGCCATTGAGCCGTGCGATCCTCCAGTTGGCGTTCAGCGCCCAGTTGTGGCCGAAGCTCTTGTTGGCCTCGATTTCAATAGCCTGATAAACGCGGCGCGGGTCCTTGTAGGTGTCGGGCTTGCCATCGGGATGGAATTCCCCGCCAAACTCAGCCTTCGGATCGAGTATGAATTTGCCAGGATTGGCAGGGTCAGGAATCGACCACGTCGCAGGCTGATTTACCGACGGAAAGCAGGCGCTACCGGCCACGACAGTCTGCCCTTGGGTGGCGGTTAGCGGACTCAGAACGTCCCACGCTACGTACGGTGTTGCGAAGCCGTTCGAGTCGACGCAGGCCGCGGGCAAAGTCGACTGCACTTGTTGGCTCGGTGTAAAGTTGGTTCCCAAACCGAAGGTAACCTCATTCGGGTTGACGAAGATGTCCTGTTTGCCGTTGGGATTGCCGATGAAGTAGTTGAGACCTCCGCCGTTGCTAGCTAAAGCGTCGAACTGCTCGACGGAGATGCCGCCCTGGTCTTCAATGACACGCTTGAGGCGCCGATCGATGTAGCGCACGCCGAAAACGATGCCGTCGTGGAATTCGTGCTGAAAGCCTGCAACATACTCGTCCGTGTACTCCATGCGCGTCCCCGGTGCGAAGGGTTCGCCGCCGCTGAGGCCAACGTTCACGGCGTTACCAATGCCGCCAGCAGCCTTATTGAGAAGGTGAGCGGAATCGGGAGTGAACAGG
>WNFD01008540.1_pt1 | contig 19092 bp, 14 predicted proteins | sample 5400491 | NCBI WGS metagenome assembly WNFD01 (sample SAMN13153343, study PRJNA577476) | soil metagenome | isolation source: 120 cm saprolite under Douglas fir tree site 2 hole 2 replicate 2 | place: USA:California | collected 2015-04-18 | reverse complement strand
AGCCTGCCGCCGATGGCCTCGATCAGCGTGCGCGACAGAGGAAGGCCCAGCCCGGTTCCGTGGATCTGAGCATCGACGGCCGCCGCGCCTCGGTAGAAAGGTTCGAAGATCAGTTTGAGTTCATCGCCGGCAATACCTATCCCGCGGTCCTGAACGGTCAGCAGAATCTCTCTCGCGCCGCCGGCCTGCTTCGCTGTTTCCGCCGTTATGCCCAGCCAGCGCCGGTCACCGCCGTATTTCACCGCGTTGGTGATGAGGTTTTGCAGGCTTTCGACGATCGCGTGGAAGTCGCCCTGTGCGGGCGGCAACTCCGGTTCGATTCGGCATTCGACCTCGAAGCTCGCGCCCTGGACCACCGAAGACGTGCTTTCGAGAGCGGTCTCAATCGCCGACGAAATCGGCACCGGCTGGATATCGAAGCGCCGTGTCCGCTGGTTGGCGGCGTACAGCAGCACCTGCTCCACCAGGTGCGTCAGATGGCGGCTCTGCCGCAGGATGGAGTTGCCGTACTGCACCACCCGCTGCCGGTCTTCCACCACGCCGTCGGCGATGTTTTCGGCCGCCGATGATATGACCGCCAAAGGTGTGCGCAGTTCGTGGGAGACTCCGGCGACGAAATCCATCTGCATGCGGGCCAGGCGGCGCGCGCGCTGGGTTGCGATCAGAATCAGACCCATGGTCACCGCCAGCAGCACCAGCACGCCGAAGCTGACCATCAGGTTGCGCCGGCGCACGCCGGCGACCGCCGCTTCCAGCGAGCCGCGCTGATGCCGCACCAGGACTTCATAATCGCCGTGATCGGCCATGAAGTGCATCGGTTCGAAGCGGATTCCCCGGTCGGGGCCGCGCCGCGAGTCGGCCTGGCCCTGCGGACCCGGCCCTGCGGACGGCACTTGAAAACCCGGGTCGAGACCTGCGCCGCGACGGAAGGGCGGGCCGAACAGGGCGATGGATGCGTCCACAGGAAGGTTGCTGTTTTCACCGAACCCCCCTCCCGAAGACCAGGCGACACGCCGGGATGATTTACCGTTCTCGGCGATGGCGACCGAGTAATCAAAGCCCATCTCGCCATGGAAATATTTCTGCGCCAGATCGGGGAAGACTTCTTTTTCCAGCGCCGAACGGTTCAACTGAATGATGAGAAACCCGCCACCGGCCATGTCGGCCTGACCCTCCCGGCGGGGAATGGGTGCGACCACTGCGGGAATCGACTGGTCCACGGCCCAGGGGACAAAAGCCGCCGGAATATGGTGACCTCCGTGCATCCCCGGCTGTCTTCCGCCGTGGCCCGTATCATTGTTCGCGTGGGCGTTCATGTGACGATGACCCTGCATTCCATGCGGACGGGCCATGGAGTGATCGTCGGGCTGGAAGGCCATCTGCAGATGATGGTGTATCTGGCTGAATTCCTCCGGCCAGGGCACGGACTCGGGGCGGCCTCCGCCGGGATAGATGCGCAGAAGATTGTCGTCCGCGTTCTGCCACAGATAGACGTGGGCGGGCAGGCCGGGATGCGATGCGGTCTGCTGCCAGTGCGCGATGCGCTCGGCAATCTGCGCGGCCTGGTCGCCATCGTCACGATCGAACGCCGATCTTACCTCCACGCACAGCGCGCCCAGTTCGCGCGAGAAATCCTGGCGCAGGCTCATCAGGGAGTTTTGCAGGCTCGATTGCATCTGCGCTTTGGTGGCGGCGCTCACCTGCAGGCTCCAGCGATATTGCAGCACCGCCAGCACGATCAGCACGGCGGCCAGCAGGGGCACGGCGAACCATACGAGGAAACGGTCCTGGCGAATGTACTTCATGTCCTGTCGATCAACCTTTTCCGATCAACCTCTTCCGGTCAACCCCGGCGCCTGCGGCGGCGCGCGCCGATAGTGTTGAGTATCGCGAATTCTGAAGTCGACATTTCCATTATAGGAGCACGTTCAGGCGGTATGAGCGGGAAAGCCGCATCGCGCTCAAACAAGGCCCGCAACTCCCGGATGAACCGGGGTTTGCTGATCAGCGCCCAGGCCCCGCAACTGGCCCCGGCGATCCGCTGCTGCGAGGTCGGCTCCATCGACATCAGGATAACGCGGGTGGCGGGCTGGGCCTGAGAGAGCAGCAGGGCGGTCGTCAGCCCGCTTACTTCCGGCATGTCTATATCGATGAGCGCGAAATCGGGCTGCGATGCGGCCGCGATCTCCAGAGCTTCCCTGGCATTCGACGCCCGGCCTGTCACCTCAGCGATCCGGTAATGCTCCAGCAGCGAACAGATGGCATGCAGAATCGTTTCCGAATCGTCGGCCACCAGAGCGCGCCGCTCGCAGACAGAAACGGGCAGGTCCGTTGGATCGGACTTCATCACGAGCTGTGGTCCTTGCATGGGGCCCCCTGGAAAAGATTTGAAATTTAAAATTTGAAATCTTTTCATCCGTTCTTAAAAAGCATGGTCCCGGGGATGGCTTCAGTTCAACGAACTGCCGCCGGTCCCCGGGAGTTGAATTGTCGGAACTGGTTTCTCGTTACTGGTTTGCGGGCGGGGGACCGTCGTGCATGCCGGGGCCGCCGTGTCCATGCATGCCGCCGTGTCCGTGCATGCCTTCACCGCCCATTTCCATGGAGCTGAATTTGGCCTGCTGGTCGGGCGTGAGGGTTTGCAGGAATGTGGCCTGGGCCTTGGAATGGGCGGCGATCCCCTGAGCCGTCAGGTTGCCGATGGTGGTGGCGGCCTGGTCGATGCCGGCCGCATCATTCTTCTGCACCGCGGATTTGAGGCTCTCATGGGCGGCCTTCATCTGGTCGTGGTTGGCCTGCATGCCCTGCATCAGGCTGGTCAGCATGGTGGTGGCCTGCTGCTGCTGTGCCGGCGTCAGAGACAGTGCTTTGGTCAGGTGGTCCACATGATGCTGCACCATGGTGGCCGGATCGGGTGGGGTCTTCGTGTGCTGCGCGAAGACCACGGAAGCCGTCAGTGCAGCCATAACCAGTATTGCCAGAATATATTTCTTCATTTTGTGATTCTCCCAAAATTGTTGAAATTCAAAAAAGTGCGTCAACCCCTCGCACATCCATAAGACCATACCGGCGGGGAAAGGTGGGTAAAGTGTGAAACATGCGGATGTAAAGAAGATGTAAAAATGCCGGAAAAGCAGGATCAAACCAAAACCAGAAATCCTGAAACACGGAGGGAGCGGAGGAGAAACCCGGGGAAACGGAGGAGATAGAAACGGGGTGTAATGTTCAGAGTTTCGCCCGCCCCAGAGAGAGTCGCGGTCCGCGATATCCATCGGAAAAGCTCCGTTCCCTCCGGTGTTTCCTCCGTTCCCTCCGTGTTTCAGGATTTCTGGTTTTGGTTTTGATTGTCGGCTTTGATTTCAGCTTTTTGATCTTTCCTCTTGACAATCTAGTGGAACCGTTGCATTCTTCCTCTTGACCACCTAGAGGAGAGAGCACTATGCCGGAGAAACCCGCGGGCCTGGTTCAGGGCACGCTCGACATGATCATCCTGAAGACACTGGCGCTTCAGCCGATGCACGGGTATGGCATCGTACAGCGCATCGAGCAGGTGAGCGGCGGGGTGTTTCAGGTGAATCCCGGTTCGCTGTTTCCGGCACTCAGCCGGCTGGAGCGCGCCGGGGACATCGACAGCGAGTGGCGCGCCACCGAGAACAACCGCCGGGCGAAGTATTACAGCCTCAGCGATCAGGGCCGCAAAAAACTCAGACTTGAAACCCGCGAGTGGGGCCGCCAGACCACGGCCATCGCCCGCATCATGGAAGCCCTTTAAGGAGACTGCCGATGTCGCTTCTGCGAAATATCTCGAATGGATTCCGCAGCCTGTTCCGCAGGGATGCCGTCAACAGCGATCTGGATGAGGAGCTTCAGGCATATCTCGCCGGCGCGATTGAAGAAAACATGCGGAAGGGAATGACCGAAGAACAGGCGGAGCGCGCCGCGCGGATCGCGATCGGCAGCGCGGCGGCGGTCAAAGACCAGGTACATGCCACAGGATGGGAATGGGCGATTGAAACCCTGATGCAGGACATTCGCTACGGTCTGCGCACGCTGCGCAATCAGCCGGCGTTTACCATCGTGGCCGTGCTGACACTGGCCCTGGGCATCGGTGTGAATACCGGTATTTTCACCATTCTCAACGCGGCCGCCTTTAAGCCGCTGTCTTCGCCGCGAGCCGCCGAAATGATCGGCGTCTATCAGGAATTCTCCGGTAAGGTAAAGCGTAACATCCACGGAGCGCCGGGTTTTTCGTCCTTCTATGAATACCGGCAATATCGCGACAACAGCCATGTGCTTCAGGGACTGATGGCCTACATGGTCGAGCAGGCCGTGATGGGCGGCGATCATCCTAAACAGGTCATGGGCACGCTGGCGACCTGCGATTACTTCAACGTACTGGAAGTCAGGATGGAGAAAGGCCGCGGCTTTTCGGCCTCGGACTGTGCGGCGGCGGGCGCGAGTCCGGTGGTGGTTCTGAGCGACAGCCTGTGGCGGAGCGATTTCGCCGCCGATCCGGAGATTGTGGGCCGGTCGATTCACCTGAACCGCGAACCGTTCGTGGTGGCGGGCGTGGCCCCGGCGGGGTTTCACGGCACCGAGGTCATGCTCTCGGAATGGTGGGCGCCGATTACCATGCAGAAGACCATCGTCCGCGACCAGGATCTTCTCGATGAGCCCAATACCGGCTGGCTGGTGATGCGCGGGCGCATGAAGCCCGGAATTTCCATTGCCGAGGCGCGCGCCGATCTGAAAGTCACCGCCGCGCAACTCGACCTCCAGCATCCCGGACGCAGGACGACCCTGCTGGTCCATCAGGCGTCGATGCTCGATATGCCGGAGGCGCGGGGCCTCGTTCTCGGAGTGGGCGGAGTGATTCTGTGCGCCGTCGGCCTGGTGCTGCTGGTGGCCTGCGCCAATGTCGCCAACCTGCTGCTGGCGCGCGCCGCGGGACGCCGCAAGGAAATCGCAGTGCGCCTCGCCATCGGCGCCACCCGGGCGAGGATTATCCGTCAGCTCCTGACCGAAAGCATGCTGCTTTCCGTGGCGGGAGGAACTCTGGGCACGCTGCTTTCATTCTGGTCGTCGGCGGCCCTGGTGCGCTTTATTCTTACCCATCTTCCGCCGGGTTCCTGGACGTTCGGCTTTAGCGCCTCGCCCGATCTGCGGGTGATGGCTTACGCCTTCGCGCTCTCGCTGCTGACCGGAATCGTCTTTGGCCTCGCGCCCGCATTGCAATCCACACGCCCCGACCTGACTCTGGCCATGAAGGAAGAAGGCAGCGACCCCGAACTTCGCGGCAGCCGCATGGGGTTCCTGCGCAACGCGCTGGTTTCCACACAGGTCGCGGTGTCCATGATTCTGCTGCTGGCCGCCGGCCTGCTGATGCGCGGGCTGCTTCAGGCCCAGGTGACCGCCACCGGATTTGAAATGCACAACATTGTCACCGCCGGCTTCGAGCTGACCGGGGCGGGTTACGACCAGGCGCGCGCGCAGCTATTTCACCAGCAGATGCGCGAACGGGTGGCCGCGCTTCCGGGCGTCGACCGGGTCGCCGACGTCGAACTGATTCCGCTGAACAGCGATTTTTCCAGCAGCAATTTCAAAAGCAAAGACGGCAACGGCGAGTTCCAGATTGAATACAACGGGGTGCAGCCCGATTTCTTTTCCCTGGTGCAGATACCGATCGTTCGCGGAAGAGGCTTTACCGGCACGGAATCCGCGACCGGCGCGCCCGTGGTGATCGTCACCGAGGCCACCGCTCGTCGGATCTGGCCGGGAAATGACGCTCTCGGCAAAGTGCTGATCAGCGGTAAGGAGAGCTATGAAGTAATCGGAGTGGCCGCCGACGCCCAGGTCTCGCACCTCGGCGATGTCACGCGCCCTTATATGTACATGACCACCGGGCCGAAGAAGCAGCTGAAGCTTTCCATGCTGGCGCATACAGCCGGGGACGCGGCGGTGGCCATGCGCGAAATCCGCGAGGTGGTCACGGACCTCGACAGGGAACTGCCGGTCAGCGTCATGAAGCTGGAGGACAACATGGAGTTCTGGCGCACGCCATCGCGCATTGTTTCCATGCTCTCGGGCTTTCTGGGAGGTCTGGCGCTGGTGCTGGCCTCGATCGGCGTGTATGGCATGGTGTCGTATAGCGTGAGCCGCCGCGTCCGCGAGATCGGCATCCGCATGGCGCTGGGCGCCGATGCCGGCAGCGTGATGCGGTTGATTGTACGGAGAGCAATGCTGCCGGTGGCCATTGGTGCAATGATCGGAATTGGCGGTTGCGCCGCTGTATCCGGTATTCTGGCCGACCTGTTGTACGGCGTCAGCCCGCATGATCCGTTTGCCTTCGGGATCGTTCCGGTCCTGCTCATGGCGGTGGCGCTGCTCGCCTGCTATCTGCCGGCGCGAAAAGCCATGCGGGTGAATCCCGTGGATGCGTTGCGCTGCGGCTGAGAATCGCGGGAATCACCATTAAGGGCGACACAACGCAACGAAGCCGCAACCAAAAGACAAAGTCAAGACCCTAAACCTGAAACACGGAGGAAACGGAGGCTAAAAAATCTGAGGGAACGGAGGAATTCTCAAGGGATTTTCCGGGCAAATCGAAGAGTCTGGTCACAAACGAGATGTCAAACTAACAATATCATTTTTAAAGAATTCCTCCGTTCCCTCAGATTTTTTATCCTCCGTTTCCTCCGTGTTTCAGGTTTAGGGTTTTGACTTTAAGAATCGTCGCAAGCCGCGAAGATTTTGAGGATTAGCACTGCAGAGACGTAATTTGTTACGTGTCAAAGGCCGGAATAGTGACTCGGCCTGATTTACCCTCCCCCTATTGGCCGATTCCGTATCACACAGCCAGAAAAGTAAATCAGGCCCGAGTCTGCCGAGTTTGTCTGTTATTGACTAAGGCGCAGAAGTCCGCTGAAAGGGACCAAAAAAAAGCTGCCGTGCCATCTGCCGGCTTTTAGCATTTTCGGCAGCCGGTTTTGGGGACGAGCCCGGAAGCTGGAAGCCATCGAAATTAGAGAAAACTCATAAAAGTGGCTAGGGGAGCGATCGCCAACCGCGACGGCTCCCCTGAGGAGGATGAAGACTGCGACGCAATTTCAGGAAAAATGTTTCGCTAAAAAACTCGAATTTAACGAAACTAAACATTTGTCGATCGGTGCGATCACCTCGTAATCCTGCGCTTCCCGGGGAAGCCGGTTCTGCATCTCTCGCGATATTCCAGCTTTCCCGATTTTGGCGATTACCAATCTCATTCAAACGAAATTATCAGTCGCGCTTTCAAATGAAAACCGGGGAAGCAGCCCCAGCCGCTCCCCCGCAGAGGATGAATCAACCACTATGAAACGGAACAACGAACACCTTATCGCTTGCAAAGAACGCTTACATATCCATAGACGAGCGCAGGGCGGCGAGGTGAGCGAAAAAAATCTCGGTCCCGCGGCGCGGGGTGTGCTTCGTTCGCGGGATTCTTGTATCCTTATTGTCACCGATGCGTATTCGAGTGCTGCTGTTCGGGCAGCTCAAGGACATTGCCGGACGAAGGGAAGACACACTGGATCTCGAAGCCGGCGCCACGCTGGCCGAGGTCGTCGCTCATTATTCCGCACGGTTTCCGGGGTTCAAGACCCTGGCTTCATCGATCGCCTGCTCCGTCAATGAGGAGTACGCCCAGCTCTCCGCCGCGCTGCACGAAGGGGACGAGATCGGCCTGCTGCCTCCGGTGAGCGGCGGGACTCCCGATGGCCTGCCCGGCGGTATTCTGCGGCAGTCCGCCCATTGCCGGATTATCAGGAACCCGATCGTCGCTCAGCCCGTCGCCGACTCCCTGAAAGCCGGGGAAGACGGCGCCACTGTGGTTTTCGAGGGAATTGTCCGCAACAACACCCGCGGAAGGCGCACACAGTATCTGGAGTATGAGTGCTATGAGCCAATGGCTATCAGCGAAATGGAAAAATTAGCTCAACAATCACTTGAACAATTTAAGATACGAGATGTCAGGCTTCTGCATAGGCTGGGGCGCATGGAGATCGGCGAGACCTCGGTGCTGATTGTGGTATCGTCGGCCCACCGGGGCGTCGCCTTCGACGCCTGTCGCTGGATCATCGATACCTTAAAGAAAACCGTGCCGATCTGGAAAAAGGAGTATTTTGAGGACGGGGCGGTGTGGGCCGATGGCGAGCCGTTTCCGGAAGAAATTCGCGCCACGGACCCTCGCACCGGCCCGCTGTCTGCATCTAAAAAGGACTGAGTCTCTTTCCAAAACCTATGCGGCCCCAACAATTCCATCGGTTATTCCAGCGCCCGGGCATTTTGCTCGCCCTGATACTTATGTCGATCGGATCAATGAGCGGCCAGAGCGCGGCTCCGGTCGCCGCCGCACCTGGCCCCCGGGACGACTCAGGCGGGACGATCCGGGTCAACGTCCGCCTGGTCAACGTCTTCGCCACAGTCACCGATGCCCACGGCGCTCCGGTCGGCGGGCTGCGGCAGGAAGATTTCAAAGTCCTCGAAGACGGCGTGGAGCAGTCGATCCGTGTGTTTGACAAGGAATCGGAGATGCCGCTGAGCATCGTCATGGGCATCGATACCAGCGAGAGCACGCGCCGCGATCTGAAGCTGGAAACGGCCTCGGCCAAGCGCTTCGCGCAATCCATTGTGCGCCCCCGGGACCGGCTGGCGATTCTGCAAATCACCGAGAACGTCGATCAGCTCACGCGCTTTACCTCGGACATGAGGGCCATCGAGCACTCCATCGACCGGCTGGAAGTGGGCGCGGGCACTTCGCTTTACGATGCGATTTATCTGGGCTCTGAAATGCTGCTCGACCGCCAGGGAAGAAAGGTCATGGTGCTGATCACCGACGGAGGCGACACCACCAGCAAGACCACCTACAACAACGCTCTGCGCCGCGCGCAGGAAGCCGAAGCCATTGTCTACAGCATTATCGTTGTTCCCATCAGCGCCGATGCCGGACGCAACCTCGGCGGGGAACACGCGCTCATCACGATCGCGAAGGATACCGGCGGCAAATATTATTACGCCGAAGGCATCGATCAGCTTGATCGCGCTTTTCAGCAGATCAGCGAAGAGCTGCGCACCCAGTACATGATCGCCTACTATCCGAGCCGCCGCATCTCCGCCTCGCCGTTTCGCCGTATCCAGGTCCAGGTGGCCAAAGGGGACACCGACGGCGCCGCGCTGAAAGTGCGCCACCGGGCGGGGTATTACACGGCGCCGGCGAAGTAGAGAAACGGAAAATCAAAAGCTTCACGTTGGCCTGGAGACATGGAGAAAAACGCAAAGATGCGTTCCGCCGTTCGGATTTCGCAATTTCCGATGTCCCGATTTTCCGATGTCCCGATGTCTCGATTCCTCCTCAACTGTTCGTATCCGAACAGGCTTTCGCAGAGCGCATCAACATTTCCGGATTATTCAGTCTGTTTTCCCCGCGTCAATACTGACTGAAAATGATTTTCCGATGTTCGGATTCTCCGATTTCCCGATGTCCCGATTCTCCCAAAACTGTTCGTATCCGAACACCGAGAATCCTTCGGTTCAAGTCCCGTTGTGCTTTGGTTGAAATGGTAATCCGAGTTAGAATGTCGGCATGTCTTTTCGGGCCTCCGCCACGGCAGCATTTTCGAAGAAAACAAAAACACCACCGCCCGACGATACCGGCATGGAATCGTCGTACCTCAAGGGCATCGGTGAGAAGCAGACCCCTGTCATCGTGAAATTGTTTTGCGGCGAGTCGCTGCGCGGATGGATCGAGTATTACGACGTCAACATGGTCCGTCTCACACGTGACAGCGGTCCCAATCTCTTCATCTTCAAGCACGAGATCATGTACATCGCCGAAGACACCGGCCGTCGTCCCCGGTGATGGAATCGCAATCCGAATTTTTAAAACCCATGCAGGAACTGGCTCGTGAAGCGGGCGAGCTGCTGCTGACTTTTTTCGGCAAAGTCCTGATCGAGTACAAAGGCGACGTGGATATCGTCACCGCCGCCGACCGGGCCGCCGAGGAGCTGATCGTCCGCCGCATTCGCCGGCGCTGGCCCGGCCACGACCTGATCGCCGAAGAAGGCAGCCGCACCGAAACCGGCAGCGACTACCGCTGGTACATCGATCCGCTGGATGGCACCACCAACTTCGCGCATGGCTTTCCGGTGTTCTGCGTTTCCCTGGGCCTCGCCCACAAGGGAGAACGGCTGGCCGGCGTGGTCTTCGACCCCACGCGCAATGAAATGTTCTCCGCCGAAAAGGGAAGGGGCGCCCACCTGAATGGGCGGCCGATCCACGTTTCAAAAACCGACCGCCTCACCAATGCACTGGTGGCGACAGGCTTCCCCAGCCGCAACCGTCATAAGAACCCCAACATCCACTTTTATCATCAGATCACGCTGCGCTCGCATGGCGTCCGCCGCGCGGGTTCGGCGGCCCTCGATCTCTGCTGTGTCGCTTCCGGACGTTATGACGCCTACTGGGAGTTCAACCTCAACGCCTGGGACACATCGGCGGGAATTCTCATCGCGCAGGAAGCCGGCGGACGAGTCACGAACTACACCGGCGGCGAGTGTAAGGTCGAAGACCGCGACGTGCTGGCCACCAACGGCCTGCTGCACGACGAGATCATGGGCGAGTTCAGGGCGATTATGGATGGGCGGGTTGAGGGTTTGCCGTCGGTTCGCGAGTAGCCCGGTTCAAAACCCATCACAATCAGCCCCCTTACCACCACACCGATTGTCATTCCGAACGCTCGGCTCGCGGCGCCAAGCCGCGTGCCGAGGATGAGGAAGCTGCTCCGCCGCGGAGGAAGGATTGCCTGGCTGCTGCGGTATGAATCAATGAATAATAAATCGCAGAGCCAACGGCCCAGCTTAAGCTGTATTTCAAACCTCGTCCGCAGCGGAGCAGTTTCCTCACCCTCAGCGCGCGACCGGAGGCCGCGCGCCGAGCGTTCGGAATGACAATCGGTATCGGGGTGACACTATGCGGCTTTTTCAAACAACTTCCGCAACTCCTCCTTGGCCCGTGTCAGCACCTTCTTCTGGGTCGGACTGATATTCTTCCCGCCGCGATTGATGTGAAAATTCAGCATCGACATCGCCGATTGAAACGGCCTTGCCTTGCGGCGCGTACTGGCCTCTGCCGAGTGCTTCAGCGACAGCGCAATGCGCCTCGGGCTGCTCCAGGTGAAGACCCGATCTTCGAGATCGAGCGCGTTGCTTTTCTTCATGACGTCATGAGACCAGCGTTTCTTTTTTGCGGTCTTTCGTGTGGTCATAACAATCTATCCAGGGTGATGGGAAAATCCCGCGCGCGTTTGCCGGTTGCGTGGAAGGCGGCGTGGCTGATGACCGCCGCGCCGCCGGTGTTGCCGATTTCGCCGACGCTCTTTGCGCCGATGGTGCTCACGCGGCGGACCGGCGGAGAACTGCCGCTTATGCGGCCAGTCCGGGCTTCAGTACGACCTTGGTCCACTCAGCGCCTTCTCCGACGCCGCGCTTGTCAAAGTGCGCGTACGCCTCCGGCCCGCGGCCCAGAGGCAGACGGTGACTGATGATGAAACTTGGTTTGGCGCGCCCGGTAATGATCAGTTCGCGCAGGTATGCGTTGTATCTCTTCACCGGGGCCTGGCCCTGCCCGATGGTTACTCCTTTATTCCAGAACGTCCCAAGAGGGAAGAGGAACTGGCCTTGCTTTGCGTGCTTGTCTACGCCGCCAGGGTCCTGGTCGAAGTAGACGCCGATAAGCCCGACCGAGCCGCCCGGATTGATGAGTTCCGCAATGTGGTTGATGGTGGCCATCGGATCTTCCCGGTCGGGGTTCTCGTCGCTGAGAGCCTGGTAGCCGACGGCATCGATGGCGCAGTTCACGCCATCCATCTTTTCCTCGCCGGGGCGAAGCTGCTCGCGGCGCCAGCGGTTCTTGGCGATCATTTCCTTAATACGCTCGACTACATCCCCTTTGGTGAAATCGACCGGGATTGCGCCGATCATTTTGGCTCGCTCTAGTCGTTGGGGTGAGCGATCGACGAGATAGACGTCGGAAGCGCCTTTGATGACCGCGCTGTAGGCCGACAATAAGCCGACGGGGCCCGCGCCGAACACCGCCACGGAATCGCCCGCCTTGACGCAGGCCAGTTCCGTCGCGTGCCAGCCGGTGGGAAAGATATCGGCGAGCAGAACGAAGTCGTCTTCGAACTCGTCGCCGGGTTCTCCGGGCAGCTTCAGGCAGTTAAAGTCCGCGAAGGGGACGCGCAACATTTCGGCCTGGCCTCCGCGGTAGGGGCCCATGCCCGCATAGCCGTAGCCGGCTGTGGGAGCCTCGGGATTGGCGGTGAGACAGGCGTTGGTGCGTCCGCGGGTACAGTTCAGACAAAACCCGCAGCCGATATTGAAGGGCATGACCACGCGGTCGCCCGGTTTGATCGAGACCACTCCCTTGCCGACTTCTTCAACCACGCCCATGTTTTCATGGCCAAAGACGATGCCGGGTTTCGCGCTGCTGCGGTCGTCATACATGTGCAGGTCGCTGCCGCAGATGGCCGCGGTCGTGATGCGAACGATCGCGTCACCGACGGCTTCAATCTTCGGGTTGGGTACTTCTTCCACGGCAACCTTATTTTTTCCTTTAAAAACGATGGCTTTCATGATGAATATGATTCCTTTCTCTCCATTAAAAATGCCGGCAACCATGGCCGGTGACGAAGCGGCGATGGGCGCAATATGTCAGGGTTGGAATCAAGCCGGCTCGATGCAAATACAGCCTGGTCGGCCGGCCCGGACCGAAGGCGCATATTAAAACGTTCAATCTATAAAAGTCGGTGATGATTCTGCCCGATTTTGTGAGTTGAAATATCAAGGCCTGAGTTTGGATGAACGCGGAACCAGCGGTTCGAAAACAATCCCATCTTTTGTTTTTCTCGGTGTCTCCGTGGTGAAGTTTCTGGATTTAAACCGCGCGGTCGCGCACCGCGGAAATTCCCGATTGCCGCGCACAGTTCGCGCAGCAATAGAACCCGGTGTTGGCCTCCACGCCATGGCCGACAATGCGGCAGCCGCAGTGGGCGCATTCAGGAGCCAGGGCATGAATGGCGCATTCGAAGCTGTCGAAAATATGAGACTTACCATTCACTCGAACTTCAAAGCTCTTGTCGTATTCGTTGCTGCACACTTCGCATTTCGCCATCTGCCATTCTCCTGTTTTTTCGATTTCAAAATGTTTCGGCCAGGGGCGATTCAGGCAGCATGCTTTCGCCGCTGCGCAAGGGCCGCCAGCGGATCGCCGACTTTGTCCAGCCGTTCAAAAATGTTCCGTATGTTAAACCTTCCGGCGGACATCCCCCGATCTTCCAGTTCCTCCCACCGCAGCGGAGCGGCCACCGGAGCGCCGTCTTTTGTCCGCACCGCGTAGGGCGCGGCGATGGTCTGCGCATAGGCGTCGCGCCCGGTGTCGATGAATATCCGTCCATGGCGTTCCTTTTTCTGTATGGCCGTGGTCAGGTGTTCGGGAGACTGCGCCGCCAGCCGCTCGGCGAGAGATCGGGCGTAAGCGCGCACTGAGTCGAAGTCTCTGCGCCGGTCGAGCCGCACCATGACATGCAGGCCGCGCGATCCGGTGGTTGAAACGAAAGGCTCAAGTCCTTCCGAGGTCAGAAGTTTGCGGAGTTCCAGAGCCGCCGCCGCAACGCGGGGAAATTCATCCTGGGAAGGATCGAGGTCGAAGACCATGAGATCCGGATTGTTGAGCTGTTTCGCGCAGCTCAGCCATATATGAGGCGTAATGACCGCCTGGCCGGCCAGATAAATGAGGGTGGCCGCGTCGTTGCAAATCACGTGATCGACCGTGCCTCCCTGTTTAGGCACGGAAACCGTTTTGATCCAGGAAGGGAAGTAACGGCCCGCCTGTTTCTGAAAGAAGCTTTCTCCATCGATGCCGTCCGGGTAACGTTCCATCACCAGAGGACGGTCCCGCAGATACGGCAGAATGACCGGAGCGATACGTTGGTAGTACTCGACCAGGTCGAGTTTGGTGATTCCATCTCTCGGGAAGAGCGTTTTTTCAGACCGTGTAATGTGCACGAACTGACGTCCGACCCGGATTTCCTCGTCTTTTCTCCGGTCGTTCTCAGCCATAAGCCCAACTTAGTACCCCATTTATGGAGAATCTGACCAGAATTGATCATTTGCGGAAGAAAGGAGAAAAAAGTTGTTCGATGCGCGAAAAAAATCAGGACCGGAAATGCTGAAACATCGCACGCGACGAAGCCGCAACCAAAACAAAATCAAAACCACAAACCCTGAAACGCAGAGGTAGCGGAGGAAGCAGAGGTTTTTGGGGTTGTAACGTTGGCCCACCCCTTTCGTCGCCTGCGAGATTATTGCTGAGTTCGCGGCAATGCTTCCAAAAAACCTCTGCTTCCTCCGCTACCTCTGCGTTTCAAGGTTTGTGGTTTTGACTTTGTTTCTTGCCGATGGCGGCCGAATCATCAACCAATACCACCGTTCCGGCGTCCAACCAAACAATGCCCTTTCGATTACAGGGGATGGTGGGTTCCGTGGAAAAAATCAAAATATATTTTCAGTTGACGGGGATTTTTCTTGCCGCAATGTTGTTCTTCTGCGTCAGCCGGGCCGCACACGCGCAAACCTGCGCCGTCACCGTGGATAAGACCGTGAATATCTGCGCGCCCGCGAGCGGCTCCACCGACAACTCGCCGGTACAGTTCACCGCCGCCGCCCTCGATCAGGAGCATCCCATCACGGGGATGATCGCCTACGTTGATTCGGTGCAGAAAGCCCAGAGCGGCAACGCTTCCTTATCGGCTTCGGTACAACTGGCGGCCGGCACTCACAATATCGTCATACGGGCATGGGACTCCACGGGATTTTTCTTTTCTTCGCAGGAGACCATTACGGTTGTGAATCCCGCGGTGACCATCGTTGCCAGTCCGGCTCAGATCACGGCGGGGCAGAGTTCGACGCTGACGGTTACTGCGCAAAACGCCACCCAGGTTGTGGTGACCGACAATACCGACACCAACACCATCACGCTGTCGCCGACCGGCGGCACGGCAGCGGTGACTCCGTCGCAGACGACGATTTATACGGCAACGGCGACCGGAACCAGCGGAGCGACAGTTAGCGCCACGGCGACGGTCACGGTCATGGCCTCCGGAAATATCGGAGCGGTCAGCCACGTGCTCTTCATGCTCCAGGAAAATCGCAGCTTCGATACCTACTTCGGGATGCTGAATCCTTATCGCCGGACGAACAACCTGAATGTGGGCGACGATGGCCACGTCTACGACGTGGACGGTATCGACGACAAACTGACCACCATCAGCAATCAGGATGACGAAGGCGACATCTTCAATCTCTTTCACGCAACCAGTTCATGTCTCGACGACATGAGTTCCGCATGGCTGGAAAGCTACGGAGACGTCAGCCGCTGGGACTTCACACCCACGCGGGCCATCAATATGGATGGCTTTGTGCATACCGCCGAAGGGTTTGCGAAATCGGGCAGCGGAAGCGGAGTCTTCACCGATCTTACCGGCCAGCGGGCCATGGGGTATTACATGGATACCGATTCCACCGGCGCGAGCCCCGAACTGAATTATTACTACTACATGGCGTCGCAGTTCGCTCTTTCGGACCGGTGGTTCTCGCCTGTCTCCAGCAAGAGCATTCCCAATCGCCTGGCCGTAATTTCCGGCGGTACTTCGCAGGGCTATGTGTTCGATCCCGGCTCCGACGATCAGGCTCCGCAGCTGGGGGCCAAAACCATTTTTGAGCTCCTGACCGGCGCGGGCGTCTCCTGGAAGATCTACTATTCGCACACCGATCCGGATGGAAGCCCTTCGACCACATTCAAATATTTCAGCTACAGCAACAATTTCATATCGAGGAACGCAAGCGGCGCGCTGGTCGTGGATGCCACCCACATAGCGCCCATCAACACGTACTTCACGGATGTACAGAACGGCACGCTGCCGCAGTTTGCCTACATTGAACCGAACTTCGGGGCGAGCGATGAGCATCCCGGCTCCGGGCAGTCGATCCTTCCCGGGCAACAGGAAGTGGCAAGCATTATTAACGCCCTCATGTTCAGCCCGTCGTGGAAGGACTCCATTTTCTTTCTCAGCTTCGATGAAGCGGGCGGCCCCTATGATCACGTTCCGCCCGTGCCCGGGGTCACCAACCAAAACACCAGCGCCGCGCTGGCGGCGGTCGAAGGGGATGTCCGCCCCATCGCCGTGAACCCCGATGGCTTCCCGCCCTGCCTGCCGCAGACGCCGGGAGTCTTCAGCAATCATTGCGATCTGCGCAGCGACAGCCCCGGCGCTCACCCCGCCGATGCCGCCGCACAATCCGGCTTCGCCGCTCAGATCGGATTCCGCGTGCCCAACATGATCGTTTCGCCTTTCAGCCGCAGGCACTACGTTGGCCACACGGCCATGGACCACACCGCTGTGATCCGCTTCCTTGAAACGCGTTTCAATCTGCCCACGCTGACCAGTCGCGATGCCGCGCAGCCCAATCTGCTCGACTTCTTCGACTTCACGAATGTGCCGTGGGCCACGCCTCCGGCGCAGACGGCGGTGCCGGTGCCTCCGGCAGTGGGAAGCACGTGTCATCCGGCGACGTTTCATTGAGGAAGGGAGTGCTTCTACAGGGCGGGCTGCGATTACGCGAGAAAGATTTACTGTTTCGACGGCGGCGCTTTCGGCGTTTCTTTCCCCGTCAATTCATTCAGCGCCTCAGCGGCATTCTGATCTCCGGGATCGAGGGCTACAGCGCGCTGATACGCGAGAATGGCTTTCTCGCGCTGCCCAGTGGCTTCGTAGATATTGCCCAGCAATGAGTAGGCGTCGGCCGAGGTATGGCCGCTGGCGGTATCACGCTCCAAAACCGATATAGCCCCGGGGAGATCGTTAACGTAGGTGGCCGACCTGGCGACCTTCATGCGGCTCTCGTGCCCATGCAGCGTTACCAGTTCGCGTCCGGCGAGGAGTAACAGCAGGGAAGCGGCTGTGAGAATGGCCGTGCGGATAACGGCGCCTGTCTTCGAGGCGGAAAAAGATGTTGCCATTGGCAGTCCGATGATCAGAATTCCCATGGTGAAATTGATCCCGATGAAGAACACCAGGCTGCCGAAGAGAGAGCGCTTCTCTCCGGAAGAAATCTCGAGATCGCCAAATTTCACCCCGATCAGAATCGCGCCGGCCAGTCCAAAGATCGCGCCCGAAGCGCCGACGGAGAAGCGCGTTGGCTGATACGCCAGGCTGAGAAGGGAGCCACCCACCCCTGTGAGCAGGTAAAGCAGGAGAGTTGGGATTCTTCCAAACAACCGTTCCGAGACCCTGCCCAGGCTGTAGAGACACCACATATTGAAAGCGATATGAATCAGGTTGGCGTGTACGAAGGCCGCGGTCAACAGCCGCCAGTATTGGCCTGAGAGGGTGAGAGAACCCGCATTACCGCCCCATTCCGTGAGCCATCCACCGGTCAGCAAATCGCCCAGATAAACAGCAATGCAGATCGCCATCAGTGTAATGGTGACGGGATAGCCCGTCATCGATCCGATGGACATTCCACGCTGCGCGCGCGATGTGGCGCGGCCCGCGCAACGGTCGCAAAGGACCGGCGCGACGCCTTCTTCGTTGACCTGGAGTTCAGTGCCGCATTTAAAGCATGTAGGCATGTGGAATACAGAATAGCAAATCGACTGCGAAAGGCGTATGGAACTGGTTACCTGGCGGACGCGGAGTCGGGCGGGCGTTGTTTCTTCCGAAGTTCCTCAGCGATCTTCTTTTCGCGGCGGGCTTCGGCCTTTCGGCCGAGCTGTTCGTAAAATCCCGATAAGCGCTGATGAGGCGATTCGTCATCCGGGTCCATCTCAGCGGAGTTTCGCAGCATGATTTCGGCTGTCCGGAAATCTCCGGTTGCCCACAGACCTATCCCATAGGAAAGATAATCGCCGGAATCGAAAGGCGTGTCGGAGATTGCGTCGCGGTACAGAGGGACCGCTTTTTCCGGCTGCCTGAGAGTCATATCGATGTTCGCCAGATGGAGCTCTCTCAGGTGGTCATTCATTCCAAGGGCCATCGCGCGCTCGTATTCACGCTGCGCGTCCTGCCATTGGCCGGCCAGATAAAAAGCAGTGCCAAGATCGGCATGGAATGTCGGGTTGGCAGGGCGCAATGTCGTGGCCTTCCGATAGTGGGTGATGGCTGTGGCATAGTCCTGTTTTTCGATTGCCGCATCGCCGAGGTCCGATTCCCGGATATCGGCGGTGCTGTGGACCATCATGGCAAAAATGCCTCCGAGCACCACCGCAACCACCAGTGCCATTGCCATCTGTCTCCGGAACCGTCCGTTTGCCGGAGACTTGAAGGTGAAACTGAAGAACGCGCCTATAAAAATACCGGTCAGCAACCCTCCGACGTGCGACGTTTCGGCAACCGGCCAACCCTGGCCAAGCAGGAGGCCGACGAGGGCCAACGTCATCCAGACTGCGCGGGAGCGCCCCATTGCCGGAGGCAGATCGATGCGCGCGAACCAGAATGCGACGATGACTCCGATGAATCCAAATACCGATCCGGAAGCTCCCACAGTCATATGGAGTTGGTCGAAGTGAAGGTAGAGTAATGATCCTCCTATGCCTGAAAGCAAATAGATGGCCAAGGTCATCGTTTTGCCGATCAGCCGCTCAATGGGCCGGGCCAGCACCCACAGCGGAATCATGTTCATCACCAGGTGAAAGACGCTGACGTGCAGAAATATCGAACTGGCGATGCGCCAGTACTCGCCTTGCAGCGTGAAGCGCGCGAACAGTGCGCCGCGGATGACCAGCCTGGTACTTCCGCTCGCCAAAAAGACTGCGACGTTGATCGCTATCAGCAGAAACGTCGCCGACATCCAAAAGGGCTGCGACTCCTCACCCACGATCTGAATGACCGCCGCCTTTTCCGCAGGACTTTGCAATTTTCGGTCTCCGGCTGCGCAATCGGGGCACAGTGGCGCGGATTCACCGGAAGTGAAAACCGGAAGTTCCTTAGCGCATTGGGGACA
>WNFD01004554.1_pt1 | contig 19097 bp, 17 predicted proteins | sample 5400491 | NCBI WGS metagenome assembly WNFD01 (sample SAMN13153343, study PRJNA577476) | soil metagenome | isolation source: 120 cm saprolite under Douglas fir tree site 2 hole 2 replicate 2 | place: USA:California | collected 2015-04-18 | reverse complement strand
CACGACAGCCACGACGGGACGGTAGGCATCCTGCATTTCGACGCTCACCTGGACCTGATGGACGAGAACCGGCAGCAAGGGCGCTTCAGCCAGTCGAGCGGGATGCGGCGAGCTCTCGAGCTGCCAGGGGTGAGCGCCGCGCACTCGATCCAGGTGGGAGTGCGCAACTTCAACTTCCCGGCATCTTTCGAGTTCATTCAGAGCGTTGGCCTCGCCGAGCTGCCGGCGACGGAATTTCATGAGCTGGGAACCGCCGGCGCTGTCGAGCGAATCCTCGCTCGTCTAGAAGGATGCGACCACGTGTGGTGGGCATTCGACATCGACGTCGTTGATCCGTCGGCCGCTCCGGGAGCCGGTGCCCACGAGCCGGGCGGCCTAACGAGCCGTCAGGTCCAGGATTGCGTCCGGATGCTGGCGAGCCGCTGCGAAGGCCTGAGCATCGTCGAGGTCAATCCCCTGACCGACACGCACGACATGACCGCAATCCTGGCAGCGAACGTTGCGTTCCATTTCGCAATCTTCGGCCAAGAATCCAAAGCCTGATCGCATCGGGTTCCCAACTTGGGACGAAGTCGGAACATGGCTCAAACCCCCAAATGCCCAATGTCGGCTTCAAGGGCTCGTCGGGCGCGCTCGATTACGTCTTCGGATAGAACAGAGAACGACTGGTACGCGAAGCCTGGGTGGTAGCCTAGTGCAGCGCTCAACTGGTCATACAGAATGCTCAGTTCGGATGCATCGGACAATGCGAAGACCAACTCCCAGGTCTGACCTGAGACATCGTTGTGCCAGAGTGCCCGGGAAAGCTCCGGCGAGCGGAACGTGGCTCGGATCTTTACCGCGAAGAAGGCTCTCTTCCCTCCGGTAAAGACTCCAACGTCGCCAGGCGAACATCTCGTATGGGTAATCCGAGGGCAGGTTTCTCGCGAGCTCAGTCCAGTTCAATCCAAGGGCACTCAGGTCGAGTGGCCTGCGAACCGTTCGATTGAAGTGTCTGACCGAACTTGCGTCGCCACAAGGGAATATCACGAGTTTGGTGCCCTTGGCTGCACTGTGAGGCGCGTTGACTACGCTACTCAACTTGGCAGGCGTGACTGGTTGCGCGAAGTCAGAGGTACGCAGTGCAGATGCAACTTCAGCGAGCAGCCCAAACATCTTTGCGATTCGACCCGCGAATGGCAGCGCCGCGCCGCCGCCTGGCATTGCGGGGCCGCGCTGACTACCGGTCACATCGAGTTGAAGCTCGCTAGCCTCCCGAATCAATCTCATCAAGGGCCGGGAGACCCCCCGTGATCGAGACGGACCCTGAATCGGGAGCGACTCAACCAGATCAATTAGCGCATCCAGTTTGCCCTGGGCCGAAGCAGACACCTGCTCTTCAATCTTGCTGGGCGATGACACCCGCCGGCAGCGTATGGCATGTGCGGCCTGCCCTAACTCGGCGGGCTTATTCGCGAAGCGATCCCCCACATCATTTTCTAGATGGTTGCCGTGAGCCATTCCACGACCGGGCTGATCCTTGGCTCTGAAATTGCAGAGCTTTAGGTGCACACCATTTGGGTTCCGAAGAGTGCTCGATGAGGCGTGGCCGTCGGCCGTCCGGAGATCGTTCAAGAGGCGGCTCAACTCGACCACCTCAGGATCCCCAACGTTGGCGAGCCCTCGGCGGACATAGAGGTCGAACGCGAGCACCAGCTCGTCGTATGTCCACGGCGGATTGCGCCGCTTGGTCGCTGATGTGGTCATCGCCTGAGTCCCGCGAACAGGTCTCCTGTCAAGGCTGCCGACGAGCATTCTGGAACGCCGGCAAGATCAACAACAAAGTTGACCTCGCTTACCTCGGGCGGTACGTCCGAAGAGATCCGTGGAACGTTTGATGCCGCCATAAGACGAAGCGATGAATCTGCCACGTGCGGATCGAACTGATCGAGGTGGCCGGTTCGCCAGTCCGACCCGAGTGTCGACGCTGCAACTCGCTCAACCTCAAGGGCGAGCTTGGGTACGCTTGCGATCCGGGTCCGAATCGAGTCGATGAGATCCATGACTGAGCTTCCCCCACTCGAGCGCTCCACTCTGACTGAAGCGATCAGTACATCTAAATCCTTTGGTGGGGCCAATTGCTCGAGGCTGAAGTGATGCCGACGCAGACTCGATCCGGACGCTTTGACCTCAATCCGTTGATCGCCGGCGGCGAAGTCATATAGATCGCCCGGCGTCTGATGCCACGCCGAGGCCATTCGAACAGTGTCCTTCGAACGGCTGATGAGAAAGAGCTCAGCCCACAGACCGAATATCGTGCGGGTTGGGGGCGTGCTGAGTGCGCGCAGCAGCTCGACCAGTCGATCGACAACCTCACGCACTTCGTCAACCGTTGGGCGTGCTCCAACTGCATCGAGAACAATCGCACAGATTCGCAGGAAATAGTCCGTAAGCAACTGATCTCCAACTACACATGACACAACAGAGAACCGCTCAACAGTTGCCTGACCAGAACTGGCGACAATTTGGCAGCGCAAGTTGTATCGGACGGATAGGTTTTCGAGCACGATCGGCGCAGGCCAGGTGCCCCCTTCAACACTCAGGAGTAAGTTGGCGGCACCATCAGTAGAGCGCGCTAATTTATGTTTGGTTCCTGGAATCGGCCGCGCTGCAAACGTATCCGGAGCGGAGTTGCTGGGAGCGAACGGAATTTCAGCGAATAGGCCGACTAGGTCCAACTTAGCTCACGTCTTCAGCGTTGAGTTGTTGATCCTGGATTATCCAGCCAGCCTCCATGCCCGGACCAACTCGTACCGCGACGAGCCACACGTCACTAGCCACGAGCTTTCCGTTGGCCCCCGGACGATCATTGATGCGGGGCAAATGATGGATTTGAACCGTCAAGTGGCGTGGATCACAAACCTCGCGATCGCCTGGATAGGTCTGATCCGGGGGATGCTTAGATCGATCGTAGTTTGCGCCCTGAAAGAGATTAAGAACCACGCCCTTCTCATCCAGACTGCGGACCTCGCGAGCGCCAAGAGGGTCCATATGGACGACGGTACACGCCGCCTGTGGGTGAGTTTCGAGGTAGCGGGAAATTTGCAGGAGTAACCCTGTGAACTCCATTGAGTCTTTGAGCCACGTGTGCCGGATCGAAGTCAACAGATCCTTATGGATGTCCTTGAGCAATATGTTGGTGATGGCCTTATGTCGCATTGCGTCCGTTCGTCTCGGATCCCCCGGCCACTCCTTCCACCCGCCTTTTTGGCTCTGAAGGAAGGCGTCAATAATCTCGCGATTTGCCTGAACGGCTTGTGAATCTAAGTAGGGGCGATCGGGACTGAACCATTCGCCTGCGCTAAGTCCGCCGCGAAACAGAGGAGCTCCAATCACCGAGTTTCGGGTCGGCTTCAAACTCGGATCCAGGAAGAAAGCCCGCTTCCAAGCCTTCAAGGATTTTCCACCGGCTAGATGGTCGTCAATCTGCTTACGCAGCAGTTGCTCATGCTCGACATATCCGAGGTATGCCTGGATGGCATCGGCGGGCAGGAAAACGCGGCAGAAGCCCAGGTATTCTTCCTTGTAGCCGAACCATCGGGCGCGTTGTTGGATAGTGTCCGCCTGGTGGGTCCCTAGGCTGCGAGGCATGTAGGTCACTGTCAGGCCCTCAACGGTGTAGCCGCGGTTCAGCACCTCACCTCCGACCAAGATGTGCGAATAGGTTTGATGCCAATCAGGCTGAGGTGTTGGCCCCTGAGTGGTGTTGACTTCGTGGACCTGTGTTAGCCGGAGCGCGTGTTTGATGTACGGAAGCAACTCATTGAGCCCGGCCATCTTGCTTACAGTCTTCGTCAGATCTGCGTGGATGGGCGCGAGTTTGGCCAGGAGGTCCTGGTAATCCGGATCGCCCTCTCCTGCATCAAGTAATTGCAGCCAAAGCCTTTGCATACTCGTAACCCAACGGAAATAGGCGCCGTGCGACTCAACTTTGTGCGAGGGGTGAACCATCATCGATCTGTTGTCGATGGCACCTCGACTGAACCCAGCTGCTGCACCAAGGAAGAAGAGGAGCAAGGCCTCGATCAGGGTCTCTGGCGGCTCATCCAACATGTTGTCAGGGCTAGGAATCTCTTCTTCGGGAATTCGATGGACCAAGTCGCGACGGTCGAAGAACGCCTTGCCGCCAACATAGCCACTGCCAGTGCCCAGAATCTTGGCGAAGTCAGGTGAGAGAACATCAATGAGGTTGATCAAGAGGAGCGCTTGTGGCGTCGCCGTGTACTCCAGAAAGGTGTGGTTTGGCAGCTTAGCTCTCAACTCGACTATGCGTCGATAGGTTGCGCTCTCGGTTCCAGCGGCCACCTTGTTGTTCAAACTCGCCTGATCGGCCTCATCATCGACCACCAACGCGCGTATCCCGCCTAGCTTCAGCCGGCTAAGGATCTTGCTCAGATTGTCCAGGTGAGTGCCGTTCTTCATAAGGGCAATAAGGACCGTTTGCCGGGGCAAGCCAGGCAACGCAGCCTCATCGCGTATGGCCCCTTCGATGCTTTGGATCACTTGAGCTCGAGGCCGGGGGTTGTCCATAAAGAGCCACGCGCGATCTCTTCGCTCGTCGATCTGCAGATCGCGACGCAAGCGATCACGTGATTGGTGGTAGAGGTTGACGTTAACTCCCGAGCAGATGACTACCAGCCGGAATCCATTGTCCCGGGCCAGTGCTGCTACCGAAGTGAAAGAAACGGTCTTGCCACTTTGGACATATCCAATGACAAGTCCTGTCTTGTGACTTCCTTCGTCAGTTGGAGGCGCGTTCGAGATTATTGAAACCGATTCGCTCAGGACACGACTCTTGTTCGAATCATCTAGCCCAAGCTTCGCCATAAGGCCGGTTGTCTCAGGTCCTATCTCGGGCTGCCAGGTGCCAACAGGAGAAGGCTCAGCAATTACTTGAATCAACTCTGCCTCTGTCATGGCTTGCTCAGAGCATCTCGAAGCAGTTGATTCACGTGCTTGCGAATCACGCCGGCGAACTGCACTCCTTGCTCGCGAGCGGTCACCTCAGCTAAGACAATGGCAGTGCCAATTCGGAGCATTCCCTCAAGCTCATTTGGGACTATGGGTCTAAACCTCTCCATAAACGGGTGACCCAGATTCATGCGGATTCCGAGGGTCCGCGTTTCGCCGGAGCCCACCCGCGAAGGCTGGTCGGAGAGGCTGATCCAGTCACTAATAGCCGGATCAACTACCAATTCGATCGAGATCGACCACTTGTCTTCGCCTACCGTTAACTCAATCGCCTTACTCGAGGTGCCACCGGCAGGAGGCAGTAGGGGCGGGGCGTCGTCATCGACCATGGCTTCTGATACTTGTTCGGCAATCACGGTCGACGACTCCCGTTCGAGAGCGGCCGCGGTCGTATCGACCGCCAGCTGAGCCGGCGCGATTACATCTTGTGGTCTGACCCTTGTGCGGTAGCCTTCCGCTTGGCTCAAAAGACGGAGCGGCTCGGCGTCAAGTTGCTCCTTAAGCCTTCGCAGTACTGTCTCCTCGTCATCCTCCCACTGAAAGCCGTCCTTGGTGTGGGTCACGTCAAAGCCATCAAGATTCAGCTCACCAAACAACCGCTGGTAGGTGAAGCTGTTGGAGCTGCCAAAAATCTCTTGCGGCCGGTAACCCTCGTCCGCGCTGCCCTGGATCAGGCGGTTGCGGCGAAATAGTGCAAAGCCGGCTTCGGAGGTGCTGCCGCGTTCCCTCAGAGCAGCGAAACCCGAGAGCCGTTTTCCGCTACCGAAATTCATCTCAATCGCTTTCTCCCACCGAATAGGTGGGTCGCCATCAGCCTTGAAGTAGGGTGCCACAAGAATCGCCGGAGACTCATACTCCAGCGATTCACCATCAAAAGTGAGATCAAGATCGCCATTGCGAACGAAAACCCGGAAGATGCTGGCGAGGTGGTCGCGAATCTTGGGTAGCGTGCGCCCTTGAAGCGGCTTGTAGAGTCCATTGAGGGTTATCTCGGTGTAGTGATCGGTGGCTTTCTTTGATCTTGTCACAATGTCCACTTCATCGCGATCCTCTAGCACGATTCTCGCAATGTCGAAAGTGACGCTTCGCTCGACGTCCTCCCCGAGCGCGCCCGACCTCACAGTCCAGGTCTTGGCAAACCAGCAAGCCGCGCTTTTCATACCCATACCAAACTCAGAGAGTCCGCTCTGATCAACAGGTACCTCAGCGGCGCGAAAGGCGCGCGGATAGTCGGATTCGTGGATTCCGGCTGCGTTATCGCGGATAACCAGGCGACCACCGTCCAGGGGATCCCACTCCAGGCCGACTCTTAGGGCGAAAGTAGGTCCGTGAAGCTCTCGCAACTCGGACCGGTAGTCCAGGAAGCTTTGAATTGCGTTGTCGACAAACTCCGCGAGCGCGAACCAGGGCCTGTAGTTGAGGTGGCGAAGGACCGAGAGGATGGTGACGCGCGGACGGATATTGACCGACGAGAGATCCTCGGGGCGGTTCTGGTCGATCACGATCGACCGAAGCTTAGCCTTCTAGGTCATCTCCGCTGAACCGTTAGTTCGCGTGATTAGATTCGAGTGTCCATTCTGGGAGCCCAGCAACGCTTGGCCGAGTAGTCTGGCGGCAACCTCGGTTGCGACGCCGACGTGCACCGCGTTCCCAAGGGCTTGAAATGCAAACTCTCGGCTGGACGGGAGCTCGAAGTCGGGCGGGAAGCCCTGGAGGGCCAATGCTTCACCGCGGGTGATGTACCGGCGGAGAGGCCCAATAATCGGAATCTGGCTGGTCGTGAGGGAGACGAGGGCAGGTATTGAAGTGAGTCGCTTGACCCGCAGCCCCGAAGGTCGGAATTGAAGGACGTGCGCCCATAGGCTGCGCTCCTCTCCCTTGCAGTTCCATTCGAGCTTGCGGTGCGATGGCGGCAACTGCCGGATCTTTGCAAGCCACGGCGCGGAGATGTGGCGTTTGTGAGCTGAGTACCAATCGCGATTCTGCTTGATGAACTTGGACTTCCAATAGGGGAATCGTCTGGCCTCCTGCCTCGCATAACTGGGAAGCAACTCAAGCAACTGGGCTTTCGTCATGGCGTCGCTCCCCCCAAGGCTCTTGGTGAAACGGAGCAACTCAGCCTTGCTTAGCGCAAAGGGCGCTAGGCCTTGATACGGATAGGTGGCTCCAAACTCATCGCTCCAGATAGGAAATGAGGGCAGGCCATGGGTGGTTGGCAGTGCATTGACCAGTCTGTTCCACAGATCAATCGAGGCGACCTGAGCCGAAGTAAGTGTGGTTTCCGAGAGGTCTAGGGGTGTGAGTTCCTCGTTAGAGGTCAGATAGGGCCGAAGCTCTGTCGGGTTGGTTCGCCTTGGCTCAGGCAAAACATCGTTGGCTAACGTTCTCCGGCGGCAAACTGCGTAAAAGCGTTCGCGCGATTGTGGAAAACCTAGATGGTGCGGTGACAGGAGGCCGCGGCCGCCGCTCTTAACGTGCTCGGTCGCGACAACTGAGTAACCGGCCAGACGCAGACGGTGTTTAAGAGTGCTCCAGGTTCTGCCCTGGTTATGTTGTTCGAAGTTCCCAACGTTTTCTAGGATCACGTATTCAGGCGTGTGCTTACGGAGGATCAACAGGATGTCATCGAGATAAGTTCCACGCTCGTCGCTCTGACCGTCCTGGTATCCCGACTTTGAGAATGGTTGGCATGGGAATCCGGCGCACAGGATGTCGTGTTCGGGAATGAAATCACGCGCTATGCGGATGTCACCGCCGAGTCGCCGTTTAGGGAAGTTGAAGTTCCGGATATATATAGCTCGGAGCTCGGGATCTATCTCCGACGCAAAGACACAGTCGTGGCCAAGGCTGCTAAGCGCGAGGTGAAAGCCCCCAAGGCCGGCGAATAGATCTACGAATCGCATGGTCCCGACGAGAGCAAGTCGCTGCGAAACCTAATACAAACACCTGTTCGACGCAAGCGCTTCTTAACCGACCGCAGGCCTCTCGCGCCCCTGACCAATGCGGACGAGGTCATAGATTCGAATGGCTGCGCCAATAACCGGTTCGTGTTCCCAAACCCGAACGGATCTCCATCCCGCAACTACAAGCAGGTCGTCGACCCGACGGTCTCGCAGTATGTTGCCGGAGATTTTCGCCTGCCAGTAGTGACGATTGACTGCTGGCCAGGTGCCGTGGGTTTCGCAGCCGTGCCAGAAGCATCCGTCAACGAACACGGCGACCCGCTTGGGGCGAAATACGACGTCCGCCACAACCCCTGGGACGGGTTTGGCATGAACCCGGTACCTGAGTCCCAGCCTGTGCAACTCGGCTCGCAGCCGCAATTCAGGGGTCGTGTTCTTCTTCTTGTTGGCGACCATCACGGACCGGACTGTAGCCGAGGTAGCCCACGATCTCGCCCGGGACGTCTGGTCCGGCTGGGCCAGGCTCGACCTAACGGTCAATTGCCTCGGCGAGCTCACTTGAGACATCCTCGCCGGCAGTCTGACGTTGGATTAGAGCCTTGATGCGGTCGGCCTGCGCGGGGTCTCTGAGCGCTTGCCGAAGAAGCTTTGCTGCTGCCTTGCGTGTCGCCTTGTCTACGAATGGCCCCTTTCCTTTGGTTGCCTTGGACTCAGGCGTGTCCACCCGCATGGTGACGCGGCCCGTCCTTGCACTGGTTGCCTCACGGATCGTCAAGCCGAGAGACTCAGCCATGCTCCTGACAACGGGAAGAGGGTCAAAACGGGCGGCGATCGAGTTGTGCCAGAGCACCGTCATCCGCCGGTATGACTCGGTGCCGCGTGTACCCGCCATGCCTGATTCTTGCCTTCTTCCCCAATAAGGGTAATCGGCGGCCAGGTCGTTGGTACAGAGCATTACGTCCAGTGGATTGGGTCTACGCCTCACCGGACAGCGACGGAGGCGGTTCGGCCGGGCTTCGCCGGTAGTCTCGGGGTCAGGCCGGTGGCTGTTCGCCCGCTTGATGTCGCGTGGGGAGGGATTTACCGACGGCGCGTTACGAGATAGCCGGTAACGACACTTCCGCGGGGATTCGCGAGAACTAGCAATTTCGGTGACACCTGGCTGTCAATGAGTTGCGCGGTTGACACGTCTATGATCGCCTCTACAACCAGTCCGTGGCGCCCCATCAACTCAGCCTGCTGATCGCGCGGATAGATGAACGACGGAACGCAAACAGTCTCACCACTTGCGAGCGCGAACTGCGCCGCATTCAGCTCACACGATTCGCTTAGGCGAAATCTGGCCGCCCATTCGTGCGACGGAGTTGTGTAAAGGACGCGACCTCCAGGCCGGACAATCCGCTGAACTTCGGACCAAAAGGTATCCAGGTTATAAGGATCTCCAAGCGAAGCCACAGCCACATCGACGGTCTGTGCGCCCAAAGGGATACCTCGTGACACGTCTGCCAATAGGAGGTGTGCCCCGTTTGTTGCGCACTGCGCAGAGTAAGCGAGCATGGTTGGCGACTCGTCGACAAGAACGAGGCGGTCCAACCGCTTGAGCCTGGGCGCGAGTATCTCGGCGAGTAACGATCTCCCCGATCCCAGATCGCAGAAACAAAGGCTACTGGCACTCTCCTGCAGCCAGACCTCGAGCAGAATCCTTGATGCCTCGCGGAAATTTGCGCAAGTAGGGTGACGGACGGCATCGTAGTACTCGGCGGCTAAATCCTCGTAGTCAGAGAGCAGAACTTGGTTCGGAAGCGCCAACGGACTACTTATAGGCCTGGTATCGACGGCCCGACCTTCAGCATTGATCGTCCGATCTCAGCGATACTCGTGGTCAACTCGCACTCCTTGGCCTGATGAAGAGCGGCCATAGCAAAGTCATCAGGCTTCGTATCCCGGCCAAATGCATTGGCCATCTTCGAGTCAAAGTACAGGATGCCAACCGCCACGTTTGACTTCTCCTCTTTAAGAAGAACGCTGACAAGCGCGGTATAACCCTGCTTGGCTGCGTACTCAGCTTCGCCTGGGGTCATCGCCCATTTGTCCACGAACACATTCTTCTGTCCTTCGAAGACATTACCTTCCTGTTGATAAGGGGGCTCAGTGTCTTTGAACCTCCAAGTGCGACCGATCATCCCATAGCGCTTGGAGAGAGTTCTTCCTCGTTTGATATCGGGACCTTGGTAGGGGTAGTACTCCACGAGTTGATATAAGTGGTCCGCGAAGAGAGCGTCCGGGACATGAAGCGTGCACCGGTAACCGGGCGGATGCTTTGTTAGATCATCGCCGTAGGTCGTCTTCATTGCCTTCTGGACGGCTGAAGCGAGCTTCTCCTCGATCCCCATGATGCGGACCTGCCGATCGTATTCGCTGTTGATTTGCTTCCGGTACTCCTGGAAAGTCGATTGAAAGTCGGCGTTGACCTGCTTGGCCGCTGTCTCACTTAGGTCGACCTCCACGCCAGCGACGCTAACTCGTTGAATTTGTGCAAAGACAGACCTGATCAACTGGGCACCACCCGGGGTGCGGAATACGACTAGTGCGGCGAGCGCAACAACCGCCGGCCAAGCGGCAGCCTGCAACAGGCGGATCGTCCAGTCCGGAGCAGCCACCGCGGTCAGCGCAACCAGGACAGGTAGCGCCAGCAGCAGGACGGCCCAGCTAAGCAGTCGCATCAGGACCTCAACGACTCGCTGCAAATTCTTGCCGAGCGCTTTGGAAGACCCTTCGACGAACGAAAAGTAAAGTCCAAGAGCCGCCCAGGCCAAGAACAGGTTGATGGCCACGCTGGCGACGGACAAGGGATAGGTGCTGAGCCTGAGTTGGATATAGGCCTCGCCCAGCGCGAGAATTAAAGCAACGAGTGCCCCGATGCCAAAAAGAATGGCCCTTCGGTCGCACATCCCATGAACCTCCCGGTTGCGGGCCCCGCTAAGTGCAGGAGCAGGCGAGGCCAAGTCTAAGGTGCGCAGGTCTGTATGCGTCAGCAGCCGGATAATGAAAGAAGCAAGCGAGTCCGAATGCCTACGAAGCACCCGGGGTAGGAGCCGATCCAGTGCCCGCCGCAGTTGATCGGATTCGGGAAATCCTATCCCTCCGCCAAGCCCTCAGGAAGACCTCGCCCCAAGTCATTGATGAGCCCCTTCGCATCGGCCGTAACCGCTCTTCAGCGAAGTCCCACGCAATCAGCTGATTTTGTCCTTCACCAGTCCAGTAGTCCCCGACATCTTTGCCGGCCCGTAACTCGGCTAGCCGCATCATCTCGTGCGCGACTCGAGGTGCGCCCCTTGAGTCATCAGAAATGATCGTGTCCGAGCGTGGTTGCTCCTTGTAGAGATCGGCCCACTCGGGCATTTCCAATGGCCGTGGTCGCTCGCCAGGGTTTAGCACAACACCCATCCATGCGCCGGGTGGCATCGTTAGTCGGTTCACGGTATACGAAGCCTCCTTGCCAGAAACCATTTCGCCTGCAGCTGGGTCGGGGATATTTGCCCATTGGTGTAATAGCCGCATCGCCCAATTGTCGAACTGGTAGTTCAAGCTGGTGCCGGTCGCCACTGGCGTCGAGTCTGCCAGACCAAGAATCTTCAGCCAATCATCAAGCTGCCGTAAGGTTCCGCCGGCCTCAACAGATCGGGCATCTGGCCTCGTATTGCTGGTCGTAACGGCAAACTTCGTGATGATCTCGACAACAGGCAATATCGCGCTCCAGTGCGGAAAGCTTGCTGGCAGTTCGCCTAGCAACTCCTTCAGTTCGCTGAACCTTTGCAGACTGTAACGGTTCCCATTGCCAACTCGGTCTACGTCAATCAGCCCCGCCAATGCGAGGAGGTCCAATGCGCCACTTACGTTGTCCTTCCCGTAGGCAGCTAAGACCGAAAGCTCTGCGGCTGTCCAACTCTTACTCGGTCCAGAGAGCATCAATTTGAGCGCTTCGGATCTCGCAGATACGCCCAAAATCGCCCGTAGCCTCAGTTGGATATTCGCTGGCCGCTCTAAGTCGACAAGCCCACTCTTGCCACTGGGCACCATTACCCATGGAGTTCCTTGACCTGGCCACGGGATCCGTTGATGAACTCGCACAGTAGCGCTGAAGTCGCCAAACGCCTTCTTCACATCTTCCGAAGCTCTGCGTAAGAGGTTCTTGAGCCGGACCGCAGACACGAGGCGAGAGTTCGAAACGCACCAGTCCACAGATTCATTCAGGAGCCTTCGGTCGTACTGCCCAAGCCATGACGTATGCAGGATCAGAGCCTCAACGTCAACTGCAGAAGAGCTGTGGCGCCGCGTCCAGCCGCTGACGGATAGCTCGGCCCAGAGACTCCAGGCGAGCTCGAGAGCGACGCTAACTACGTCATCTCTAAATTCGGCTGTCTGCATCTCTAATCCCAAGAACTTCGAGCAGGGAAGCGAGCTCGGAACGGAACCGCCTCGCCTCATGGGCCAGAACCCACGGCACTACCTCCAGCAGCTCTCTGTGCGATGGCCTAATGCTTCGCAGATCGTCCATATCGTGCCGCGTAACCGTCGTAGAGGCGTAAAGCTTTAGGGCTATTAGGTCAAGACGGCCAGCGATGTGAACCGTGAGCGCGTCGAACGTTCTGGTTGTGCACCGGTCCAGCAGTCCGTCGGGAAGGCCAAACTCATACAGAAGTGCTGGGCCGGCGTTGAGCCATCCGTCGCCCAGACCATAGGTACGCCCGACGTCCCGAGCCGCCTCCATCAGTGGTTCTGGCAGAGGTGTTGGCGTCGCTAGCCGACCATCCATGACTATCGCCACGACGTCAACGTCGCGCGTCGACCTCTGAATGAAGCCTTGCAAAAGCAGCCCGGAGCCCCCGATCACGACGATTTCTACAGGGAACCCCCGTTCGCTCAGGGTGGCACCCAGCGCAGCAAGCGCCGATTCCAGGCTTTTCCGCTCGATCATACGCCGATTGTACCACGGTGAAACGCCGCGACTACATCGGCGAATCGAGGAGTTTAACGCGAAACGACGGTCACTATTGAAAGCCTGGCCACGGCCGTCTCAGATGGGGCTGGGCCATCGATCGGGACAGATACGTACCGAAGTCGGGACCTGATGAAATGGGCCGGGCAGCGGCGGGGGACGGCAGGAATACACCTAACCGTCCCCGAACAGAAATCAGGTCCTAAGCGGTCTCGACGCCGACCGGGAAGCCCACGATCACGAGGTCGTGATCCTTCGCGAACTGGCGAGCCTCGTCCTTGTTGGTGAAGACCTGGTCGACGACCCAGTTGTCCTTCGAGCTAAAGACCTTGGGGTTCTTGATCAGGATCACCCCCTTGGGGTTGCGTGCGACCCGCAGGTAAACCCCGCTGCCGTTCGCAGCAATCCGCGTGCGATGCTGGCGGAGGAGCTTCTTGTTGTGGCGGAGAAGGCCGGCAATCGCACCAATGAACTCCAGGTCGTCGGCAAGCGGCCAGTTAGTGCCGTCGGCGAAGACCAAGTTGTAATGCGTCCAGCCGTCGTCCTCGTACTGGTACAAGGCCTTCAGGTCGGTCTTGATACCAGTCGCGGTCGGCGTCGCAGCCGGAAAACGGAACTCTTTCGGCATTGCTCCCTCCTTGGGAAATGCGCCAAAAACGGTCCCCGCTGCGGCTTCCGCCAACGCGGGGCTCTACCTTGGTTGTATACCCGGCCTGGGCGGTTTCGAAACAAGAGATCGGCTCAAAAAGCGGCCTGATGGAAACTGCCCAGCCCAATCGAGCGAGGCAGCGGCGCGCGACTCCGGCCCCCATCCCCGACGATTCTGCCTCGCCGCGTCACTCGCGTCGCAAGATCGAGTGTGTCCGTGAAGGACCCCGACCTCGCCTGCTGGGCAGTGTTCGGCGTTAGGCAGGAACGGCCTAGCTCGACGCGTCAGCCACTAGAGCCCCGATGATGCCGTTTACAAATTTGGCCGTCACATTGGCTGTCAGGCCGCCGCCGCGGGCCCGCGATTCTCAGCAAACTCACCAGACAAATTTCGCGATTTTGAATACGGAATCGAGAGTAGCGGGCCGGGAGTGAGTCGACCCCCAAAGCTTGCGCGGCGGTTTTACAATTGCCGCGGGCTACCCGTCCCTGGGCCAGAGCCTAGGTGGACCCGCTTGTCGTCTGTACTCAACAAACTCCCGCATGGCCTTCGTCGACTGCGAGAGGTCAACCACTTTGCGTTCCAGTCCGCGGTCGCCGCTTGCCACGATTTCGGCATAGGTCTCATTGCCAGGAGTGCCGTCAGGGTTATCCGGCACAAACACGGTGTCCCAGTAGAAGTCTCGTTTTCCACGTGGAGTATCGGCTATCCATCCAGACGTTTCTCCGACAAACGTCTTGATCGTTTGGCCTTCGCAGTATGCAACCACGGCACGAGCCAACGCGCGCCGCCCGCTAGATCTTGTTTCGCTCACGAAGCCGTCACCAAGCACATCCCACATCGGCTTTGTTAGGCCGCCTGGATAGGACGTGTAGCCTTCAAATACAAGGCCGGCATGCTCAACGATGCACGGGACCTTCACCTGAGAATATGCCGCCGACACCTCAGCCATGACCATTGCTGCTAGGTCGACCTCGAGAACTTCCTTGATCGGTACCTGACGGATCTCAAAACGACAGACATCGGCCACTAGCTTTCCATCGCCGAGCCGGACCTCAGATGAGAAGATGCGATTCTCCTCAATCTTGAATTTGCTAGACGTCACGTAGACAATTCGGAACTCTGGCATTCGCTACCTCCTTAGGTCGGCTAGGAGCTCGGGCGCTCCTCGAAGTCAGAAGGGTCAGAGACGGCTATGTAGGCGCGTCTTCCTCCTAATGAGGCAGGCAGCGCCTCGAATTGATCGTTGACTAACCTGAACAGATAGGAGACATTCCAGTCGCGGAAGCTATACCCGATGAAGAGGAGGGCTCTGCCCAATACATCAGCCCTAAGCCGATAGTCCATAGGCGTATCAAGTTTGAGCCGATTCTCGTAATGAGACTCTGAAAGCACCATGCTGTCGGGATTCCGCAGGTCCCCATGAAACTTGACAATCTCGGCTTCACCCTCTTTGGTCGCCCCCATGTGTCCTTCTATGGCAATTCGTTTGTGGGGTCGCCCGGCCAGGTCAAATGAACGCTCCAAGAAATCATCGAAGTTGGTTGTGTAGAAGAGCCGACATTTTTCAAGCGCAACCAAACCGGTGTGAAGGACCGACGCTTTTAGCGCATCGTTGGACGGTCGCATCCGCGAGAGCATCCAATTCGTGATGTCGGCGAACTGACCTTCGTTGACGATCTTGAAGTACTCGAGGATCTGCAGGTCGGTACCGCGGTCGCGGAGAAGATCGGGATTCGCGAACCCGAGCTGGTCGATTGCAGCATCAACTAACTCAGCCCAGGAAACGCCGCGATAGTCCGTGCCGTCCTGCGCCCAACTCACCGCCATCGATGCGCCCGCGCCGATAAAGGGAATTAGACGCCCTTCCTGATACCGATCTCGCAACTCTGACGGGTACCGTGGGACCATCAGGACGGTCTCCGTGCGAGGATTCGAGTCATTGAATGTGTGTGCCTGATTCCGTTGTGCGGATGTACCTCGGATAGGTCTTCATCGGTCGCCGTAACGATGTCCCAACCTTTGTATTGGGACAAGTACCAAGTATGTGATTTGAGAAGGGGGCCGAGGCGAGGATGGGCGCGCAGGTCCTGCGCCCGGTCATTGAACGTGCAGACCGCATGGTACCCACCCGGTCGTGTGGCATGTTGGAGACGTTGAAGTATCCCTGTGACCCTCTCTATCGATCCCAGGCAGTGCAGGAGACCGTAAGCGACAACAACATCGAACTGGAGGGGCTCGAGCTCCAGCTGGTAGATGTCCTCCACGCGCCATTCAATGGAGGCTGCGGGCCAAGCTTTCCGACCGTTGGCAATGGCCACGGCCGAGATGTCCACCGCAAGCACTGCGCATCCGTCGGCAGCCATGTACGCGGCGTTCTTCCCTTCTCCGCAGCCAGCGTCAAGAGCGCGAAGGCCCTGATAGGTCCCAATTCGCTGCCGAAGATTGATGACCAAACGAGAGGGTTCGCGGCCCCAGAAACATGGACAGGCGCGGTAGCCGTCGTCGTAGCCGCCGTCCGCTTCTGTCACAAGCCCACCTCTCTCATCAGGGCACCTATCGTCGCCCGATATTGACGCCGCCCGGTCCAGTTGTAGAGGACAGCGTCGGCTCTTGTGATGAGGGACGCGGTATCAGCCTCAACCGGGGCGTCCCGGACACGAAGAAAATCGCTCAGTTTCGCAGCCTTGCCAGCGCGCTGCGCGTAGAACCTCCAGGCAACGTCTGGCGGCGCATGCACAAAAAGGACTGCAGTCCGCCGAGGCAGCGCCAAGGTCGCAAGAGCATCTAAAGTCGCTGGCTGCCGAACGCCGTCTATCACTACTCGGTCAGCCTTGACAGCGATTACTTCATTCCAGATTTCTTCCGCTAGGCGAGTCGGGCCCTCAGGGCGGTTGATAAACCGATTGGCTGCATCTTGGAAACTCGGGCGCGTTCGCTCTGTTACAGATCTGAGTCCCAGGATTCGCGCAAGTACTCGACCACTGTTTACCTCGACGTAGCCATGATCACGAACCAGAACGGCTGTCGCCTCGGACTTTCCACTACCAAATCTGCCCGACCACGCACAGAACGGAAGGTGGCCGCAACCGGGCGGAATGCAAGACCCGATACCACGGGACGGCTCGAACGTATTCGCCGTAATACGTCCGTAGGCAAAGTTGGGACCAATACTCGTACTGCCAAAGCTCACTTCCAACGGTGGCCGGGTCCAGCCACTTCAGTTGGGTGATTGACTTCTCCCCTCTTGAAGGCGAATCCCACGCGCGGTCGTCAGAGACCTCGTAGCCCAAGACAAATGCGAAGTGCCTTCGTCCAACCGCGGACGAATCATCATTTAGGCAACCGACTAATCCAAGCCCTTCTCCTGCCTCGAGGCGAGCTCGGTCCGTCAAGGGCAAGTGCAACTCCTCGTTTAGTTCGCGCAACGCCGAGTGAGCCAGACCTTGATCGGTGCTTGAGAAGAGCGTCCGATCTTCAGCGGAAAGATGCCCTCCGAAACCGACGCAGCGTGATCCGCGCAGCCAATCCTCGACCCTGCTGTAAGTGCCGCGTCTGAACGTGAGCAAGTCTCCCCTCCGAGTCACCATGATGTAGGTCAGGATCTGCTTGTAGTTTTCCGACTGTTCGGCAGTCTGTCGATTCACGACTTCGGTGCGGCCGTCAGCCAAAACGTTGCGGTGCCATTGCGCCCAGCTCCTTGTAATTCCCTGAAACCCTCTCGATCCCTTGGTCAGTTCGGCAGGAAACACAATGACGCGCTCCCGGGATGCAGGGGCGCGAAGTGGAGGGGCTTCGTACTCGGCCGATGACTCGTCAAGCAAGTGCCTCAGGAAGAAGCGACCCGGCGCCGTCCTGACGAAAGGAGACTCGGATCCCTTCGTCCGTATGTGGACACTCAATTTGGACTTCATCGTCTGGTGGGGTGTCTTGCCGGCCAAACGATCAGAGAACATCCCGTTGTCAATTGCCCTGGAGACAATTGAGCGCGGCGTAAGAGGGGTCCTTTCGGTGCTGAGAACCTGGTATGCGATCTGGAGGAACTCGCTACGGAGAGGCGGGGTCGGCATTCTCGAAAGATCTAGCGGGCAAAGGCGGTCAGTTGCGCTGCAGGGCCAGTCACCAAGTGATTGGGCACAGCAAGAGACCTTGAAACGAGAAGCAATTCCTGAACCGACCGTCGTGCTTTGGCAGATGCTGCGACGCGCGAAATGCGCTGGACGACAAAAGCGCGAAACCAGGTGTCGGGGTAGAGATCAAGTACGTTCTGGTTCAGCGCGTTGGTAACGACAATTCGAGTGCCCGATCTCGCAAGCCCGATGAGGACCCCCGCCAGTTTCTCTTGATCGGTCGCTGTGAATAGCGTGCTGTGGTATCTCCCGAAAAAGTCATCGCCTGGCTGGGTCGGGTAAGGCGGATCAACGAAGAGTCGATCTGAGGACTCCGCGTGCCGCAATGTCGACGCATAGCCGCGCGACATGAGGTGGTGACCCCTGAGTACCCTGGAGTAGGCACGGAGGTCTGTTCTCTTGAAGAGCGGCTGCTTTGCTCTGCCACCAAAGGGAACGTTGAACTCACCAATTCGATTGACTCGATACAAACCGTTGAAAGCAGTCCGATTTAGGTACATGAACCGCGCGGCGCGATGAAACCGATCCATTGGTCTTGATGCGCGGATACGCCGGTAGGACATGGGGTTGATCTTCAGCCGCCTAATTGACTCGAAGAGCCGGTCGGGCTGATCCCTTAGCGCCCCGTAAACCGTCATGAGATCGCGATTGACATCGGCAAGAAGGGCCCCCTCAGGTCTTAGGCGGAAGAAGACAGCTCCGGCGCCCAGAAAGGGCTCGATGTAACGACCGGTGTCATCAGCCAGTATTTCGGCAACCGCAGGAGCTATCCACCTCTTGCCGCCCGGCCATTTGAGAAAGGGCAGCAGGCCACCACCCTGGCCTTCGGCCACTGCTCCGGCTGGGAGACGCTGGTCCGAGACTGACTTGGCTGACAGGTGGGCGGGCAACAGGTACCGGATTATGCCGGGGAACATGAGGCTCGCGATCGGGATAGCTGGGTCGGCTCAAACGTCAACACTGGGAGCGCTGGTCGAAGTAGCGACCTGCGTCGTTGTTGTCTATTGCACACACTGCGCACGACATCGAATAGGTCATGCGCTCGTGGATCCGGCGAAGGCATTCCATATCCCCGCCCGCTACAAGTACTCGGCTGCGCAGATGTGCCTGGACCGCGGCGGCGTAGCCGTTGCAGGAGGTCGGCTTTCGAGACCGCTTCGCATCGTTTACATATTTGGCTGTCAGTTTGGCTGTCAACCCGTCCAAGCGCCGGTCGTTTCTCAGCAAGCTCACAGGCAAGAAAGGCGATTCTGAATTCGAATTTCGGTGGTGGGCCGGGAGGGAGTCGAACCCCCAAAGCTTTCGCGGCGGTTTTACAGACCGTTGGGCTCGCCACGTGCCCTTTGCCGACCCAGCGCGAAGTGACCCTGGCGACTGGGTATCGTACCCGTTTCCCCTTTGGCCGC
>WNFD01004178.1_pt1 | contig 19099 bp, 21 predicted proteins | sample 5400491 | NCBI WGS metagenome assembly WNFD01 (sample SAMN13153343, study PRJNA577476) | soil metagenome | isolation source: 120 cm saprolite under Douglas fir tree site 2 hole 2 replicate 2 | place: USA:California | collected 2015-04-18 | reverse complement strand
CTTATCCGAAAACAGGGTTTTGGCCCTGATTTGAAGCGGCTTCAGGTTGGTTTTCGGATAAGTTCAAAGGAGGGCCAATAAACATCGGTGTCGATGGAGGAAGCCAGATCGGGAGCGGCATTGCCCCTATCGCGAACTGTGTCAATGTCCAGTGAAAATGTCGTACTAACTGTTCAGTGATTTTGTCACCTCTCGTGATTGGATATGGTTCCTTTCCATCAGGTGGTGCAAAGTGTGCCATACTCGCTGGCCCTGTCAAGGCACCCTGGAAAGGAACCCGCCTTGACAGGCCTGCGCTTCGCATGGCCTGGGTGTTCTTGCACCTGATGGAAAGCAAAAAACAGCAGGTTTTTGCTGTGCCTCTGAGGCGAGCTCGGTTCAGTCATCTAGGACCCCGACCGAGCGAGCCTCTTTAGGCGGCAGCACTTTCTTGCGCCAGTGATGATCCGGGCCTGGAGTGGATCCACGCCGTGCAGAGGCTGGGGCAGGAGCAACTGTCGGGGCAGCAGGCTTTCGAGGTTCGTCTGCCTCGGTCGGTTCCGCTGCCACCGAAAGCGTTGGTTGGGCAGGTGCAGTCAAGCGACCAGCGCGTGCCCGCAACACGGGAGCCTCCAGGGGAGCTGGCGTACACACCAGACAGCGCCCTGCATAATAGACAGCCAAGGAGCCATCGAGCCGCTCATGCACCTCGACGTGCGCTCGGGCATAACTGCGCCGCTGTGTGTCAGGTAACAGTTGCAGGCGATGCTCACCCAGTTGCACCGTATTGTCCAGCGCCACCGTGCGTGCATACTTGAAGCAGCACAGGGTCTCAAGATCCACTGTCTGTGGCAAGGGACGATAGGCCAGTCCCGGCGCGGCGGCTTCGACGGCAAACTGGGCATTGAAGCGGGGCAGATACGCCTGCAAGACCGCATTGGCCTGCTCCAAGGTGCTGGCTCCTGCCAGACGCAATTCCACAACCAGCCGATCCTGCAGGGTGCCAAAAAGACGTTCCACGCGTCCTTTCGCTTGTGGCGAGCGTGCTGCGATCGAGGTGATCTCCAACTCCTGGAGCAGGCGACCGAACTGGGTCGGCTCTTACTTGCCAGCTAACTGCTCTGGCAGGCTATCACGCTGGGTCGCCGCGCCGGTCTGGGTAAAGATGCCATGCCGATCATGGTAGAGGGCCAGCGGATAGCCATGGCGCTGGACCATCTGACGGACGAACAGAAAGTAGCCATGAGCATCCTCTTGTTCGCGGAAGACGGCTGCGCTGATCTTGCCCGTCGCATCATCGATGCCTGCAATCAGCGTCAACCAGGGGCCTCGTTCACCTAACCACGCATGGCGACTGCCGTCGATCTGCACCAGCATCCCTTCTTGGGCATAGCGCTTGCGCCGACGCCGATGCTGCGGTTTGCGTCGCTTGGGCTCTACCAGCAGTCCGGCAGCGTGCAGGATGCGATGCACACTGCTGCGTGAGAGTTTCATCCCCTCTCGTTCTTCCAGCAGATCGCGCAGATGCTGTTGGTTGCAGCCCTGGTAGGTCGTTTGCGCCAGCGCGATCACCTGCTGGCACGCCTGGGCACTCATCGTATGGATGGGCTTGCGCCCACGGTTCCCATGGACAACGGCGGCGACCCCCTCCTTTCGATAGGCCGCCAGGATGCGCTGCACCTGTCGCTGTGACAGCTGCAGCAAGGCTGCGGCTTCTGCCGCACTCAGTTGCCCTGCCAGGATCCGATTCAAGACCATCACTCGTTTCTGTTGTCATTTGTCAGATATAAAAAGCCGTTTGCCAAGAAAAGTGCCACGCTGCCAAGCGCTTCCAGCGAATCGGCGCTGCCACATAATTTGGCGTGACATCATGAGTAGCTCTTTTTTGTTCCCATCTCCTTTCGTCGTCAGATTACGCAACTCGCTCGCCAGGATACACACGAAAGATAAGAGTAGCAGAGCTTGAACCCTGAAGCCATTCCTAACCGTGTTACTGGTGGAGAGGGACTGAGGATTAGCTCTCTTCAGAAAGGGACTCGCAGACCCTTTGCCAAGATATGAGGAAACCTTTACCACATAATTGGGGGATGTGTGTGAAATCCTTCATACGCGTTTGAATGAAGGCCAGTGCAACTTTTCGTGTGTAACTGGGTAGGCCACATCCACGAGTCCTGGCCTCTCCACCCACCCTAGTATGCTCATCTGGTAGGGAAGCCGAGTGGGAAGGGACCACCCCATGGCAAACAGAACAAGAACGTCTTCGAATTTGAATGCCCTGCCCATGCTTCTGCGAGAGTCTATCTACATCGGGGTAGATATCGGGAAATTTAAGCATGTCGCTGGTTTCGTCTCGAAAACGCTGCTGGAACGTCACCAGCACTTCGAGCATTGTCCTGCCTTTCTTTTTGAGCAATCGAGAGAAGGCTTCCGAGCCTTTGTCGAGTGCATTCGTGCCTATTGTCCACTAGAGCATTGCTTCCTAGTGATGGAGCAAACCGGCCATTATCATCGTCCCCTGTTACACTATCTACTCGCATTGGATATCCCAGTCTATGTGATGCATGTTCAGAGCCGAGAGGCAAAGATGCTCAAGACCGATAAGCGAGATGCGCTCGGACTGGCGAACCACCTGTACAATCAGTTAGCATTAGGCGTGCAGGTAGAGAACAAATTGCAGGTGGTCCGACGTGCTGTTCCCCCATCGGAAGCCGCTGCGCAACTCAAAGGGTTGATGCGCCATCGGTATGAATTAGCCACTGAGGCGACCCAAAGAAAAAACAAGCTCACGGCCATCTGTGATGAGCTTTTCCCGGAATTAACCCAGGTATTGAAGAATCCCAACCTGACCATTGCATTAGACCTGCGGGAAAAGTTTCCCACCCCACATGCTGTTGCGACAGCAAGCCTCATTGCATTGCGCGAAGTGAGAAGAGGATGCCGTCCTTCAGAAGGACAATTGGCGAAGTTGCAAGAGCTTGCGGCGGCATCCGCATTGGGACCAAAGATGTTGCTCGGCAGCGCGGTCTCGTGCTTGAGCAAGGCTTGTCAATCAAAGAATTGCGTCTCATGCAAGAACACATGGAACGGTTGGATATGGAGGTTGCCCAGATCGTCGAGCACAGTCGGGAGGGACACATTCTGCTCTCGATACCCCCAATCTGCCCGCTCTATGCTGCAGCCATTCTTGCGACTATCGGTCATATTGCTAATTTTGAAGATGCTGGTCACCTCAAATCGTACTTCGGATGGGCACCGAAGAGGGCACAAACGGGAGTCTCCTTTGACCGAACAAGCCTCACGAAAGGTGGCTCGCGTGAGATGAAGAAGGTCATGTATCTGGTAGCATGGAACGCGATCAAGGCCGAGACGGAATGGGCCAGCTTGTACAAGCGCCTGGTTCCCCGGCTTTGTACCTATGATGAGCAAACACAAACCTACAAAGGCAAAGGAAAGGCCCTTGGCCATGTGATTGGGCGCTTGATTACCCTGGTGTATGCCTTGCTCAAGCAAGATGATGAGATGCTCAGTCATCTGCCTCCTGGAAAGGAGCCACCAGAGCCGGTTCTCTATGATCCAGACCTCCATAAACGACATCGTACTGGTCACTATCGTCCAATCCGAAAGGAACATGCAACAAACCGAATTGTCCAGGTCGAGCCGTAGGCTCATCAAGCATCCTCTGAGCTTGAGGCACGTATGGCGGCGCGACCAGTGTGCTCATGCAAGCCGGAACGCGGAACAAGCGATGCCGAGAGAATCGACCCTTGCCTGAGGTGGGTAGACTCGAAGAGCGAGAGCGACGGGGCTGTGGTAACGCTCATCGATGCAGTACCCGTCGCTCTCGGCGCACAGCGCTCAACCCACCTCAGACATGGGCGGCATCGCCCGCGCTCCAGCTTGCCGTAGGAGTAAGATCTGAGGCATAAAAAGATTTTCGGGTAATTGTTCCTCGCCTCTCATACGCATTATGTGGCAGAGGCCAAGACTCAAAAATCATTTCGACACCCCTCTCAAGCCAAGTTTCGGCATTAATCCTGGCAGAAACGCGCCGTTAATCAAGTCAAACGACATCTGTTCTTGAGTGTTCAATGTCACTGTCTCCTGCATGGATGACATTTTCACTGAACATTTACCCTATGACAATATCACAGAACGATGACAGCCCCTATCGCGAACTGCCGATTCCCATGATTCACGTCAATTTCCCATCCTTCAGTTCAAAATCTGCCCACCCTTCAGTGAATTTACCACCTGGTGTGCAGACAAGCGACAGGGAAATTGAGCAGATGGGAGGAGTTGATCGATTCCTCCATCTGCTCAGGTGGTGCCTGCTCCGATTAATCGGAAATGCCCTCTTTGGCGTTTCCGTAATACTGGATGACATGGAGTTGATCGCCCTCACGTAGGCAGAGGGCAACCTCGCCTTCCGTCAACTCGGCCAGTGTAAACTCTGGCCCCTGGTCCCACTTCGGCTCCTGGCCTTGCTTTTTGGTCATTTTATTCCTTACTTTCTTTGTTGCGTGACCACTGCTCCAGGATCGAGATGGTCTCCGCCTTGTACAGCGCTGGCTCACGCTGTCGGTAGAGCGCCTCTACGCGGCCCGCCAGCAGTCCCACATCGCGGTAGCCCTCGTGGGACTGCTGGACCAGGTGAAAGGCCTGGAGCAATCGCTCATCGTCCACGCTGAGCGGGGCATAAATGCCGCCCTCCCGTGCCAGCTTATCAGCCAGCGGCTTACAGGGACGAAGCAGCGCCACGCACCGACGCGGGTTTTCGCGCAAGGCGGCCTGATCCTTCTCAGACATCGCGTAAAACTCAAATGTTGCCATTGCCTTTACTCCTCCTCATGATGTGTGCGAGGCTTCGCGCTCTTGGCACTACTGGGCCTGTTGAAGCTAGCGGTTGCCGAACATGCCTTAAAGGAGCGATGGGCGATCTGGGCCATGTGCGCCTTTGTGGTTTTGGTGTCGACACTATGCTATCTTTTCACGAGCCGAGTAGCTTTTCATCCCCTTAGCGTACACAGAGCACGAAAAGATGTATTGAACCCTTCATATAGCCATAGACCCTGAAATACCAGTCAAGTCACCACAGCCACCAGCTCTCGAAAACAGTCCGTGAACGTAGAATGTGCCGCTGCCCAACTGAAGGATGGGTCAGCCGGAAGGCTCATGGTCAGATGTGGTGAATCAGGGAATTGATCAGTTTTTCTCACATCCACTTCCTGCCGTTCAGGTTCGAAGGCAAACACCTTCTATAAGCTCATCTATCACCAATAGTGGCCAGGAGGCGACATTACACAATGCAATTGTCAAAATGACACACAGCCTCAAAACGAGGCCAACGAGCAAATCCCTCTCACCATAGGAGCGAAGGAATGGTAGCAATCATGGCTATATGAAAAGCCAAAAGAGGACAAAACGGGCTGCCTCTCTTTCCTCATGCTCCTATTCATGGACGTTGCCATCTTGCTTCTCGGTCGGAGCATGCTTTCCCTGCCGTTTGCGATAATCATGAGCCTCATCCATTTCGATGAGTTGGACCAGGTTCAGATCGCTCAGGCGAGACTGCAGTCGCTCATCCAGATAGGTCCAGACTTTTCTGTTGAGGGTGATGATCGTTGGCCAGCGGAGACTATAGCGGTGGTTGAGTAATTGAAAGAGTTTCTCATCTGCCCAGGGAGAGCTTCGCTGCGCTCCCAGATCATCGAGGACCAGCAGCTCAGCACTACGCATCTGCTCGAACACTGCACTATAGGCCACTGGAGCATCGGGCGGGAAGGTGGCTCGTAAGTGATCCAGGAGGTCAGGGACCGTGGAAAACAGCGTCACGATACCCGCATCAATGCTAGCATTAGCAATTGCCAGCGCCAGGTGTGTTTTTCCCACACCAACCGGCCCCATGAACACGATCCACAGCGCAGGGGGATTGCTCCCTTCTCCCCTCAACTCTGCTGTTTGCTGTCTTTCCTGGCGGTGCTGCGCCCATTCGCTTAGCATGGCGATACCGGCTCTGGCTGCTTTTACCGCGGTCTGCACGCCTTTTACTTGGGGGTGGAATGTGGCCAGGGTGCGCTCGCGCTCCTCGGTAGACAGACGAGCAAGCGCCAATAATCGGTCTTGTTGCTGCGCGCGTTTCATGCGCAGCAGGCAGACGCATTCCACTAATTTCCCGAAATCAGGATGTCCAAAAGGAAGATCCTGGCGCAAATAGCGTCGGTCCTTACATACTGGGCATGCTGGTTGAGATAATCTGGTAGCTGCTATGCCGAGATGACCGGGCTGGCGTGCAGTTCGATTTTGGCGGCCAGGAGCGCTGCGATGAATGCCGTCTTGGAGAGGCCTCTCGTTCTGCGTTTTGTCTAGGAGCACATCCGGCTGATATATCCTGCCAAGAGGATAGGGAGTTCTGGTGGCTACCGACGGTTGAGCAGGCAGCGACCGGTTTTCCCGCAGCGATTGCGGGAAGAGATTGCCGAGGCGTTCTAGATCACTCATGGATATCCTCTCATCCTGTACCCTGTGTTACATACTCAGACACTCTTGGACCTCTGCAAAGTAGCGCATCCACTCTGCTTCGTTGCTCATCTCCTCGTCCACTCCATCCCATGTTGTCACTACGACATATCCCTGTTTTGTGCCAGGCCGGACAACAGCCTTGATACCAAATGACCGTCCTTCCTGCACGATACGGTGACGCAACTGCTCTGCAGCCGCTTGATTCATCCAGGTATTCAGTTGAGCGTGTTGAGGTGAACGCTGCAGCTCTTTCCATGGTGGCTGAGAAGCTCTCAAGGAGCCTACCTGTGAGTGCGGCTCAGCGAACACTTCCTGCCTTTCCTCACTCTTGATGGGGACCTGGTTCACATCCTTGGCCATCAATGGCAAATGGACTTCCGAAGGGACACGGCACCCTTGCTGCAATGTATACTGAATCTCGTAATAGTCCTTGCCTGTCTCAGACCAGACCCGGATTGGACTCGGAATTTTTGCATCAGGGTTCGCATACTCCGCACAACGAGCTGCAAACCAGGCTCCAGGTCGCTGAGGTTTCCCGCGGTAGTCCGGAAAATACGTATAGTACAGGGTGCTAATCGCAGCCAGACGACGTATGTGCGGAGGAGTAGCTCGAATACATTCAATCAGCTTTCCCATCCACCTTCCATTGCCTTCACCGTCAAAAAGCGTTGCATACATACCGGCCTCCGCTTGAATTTCTTCGATGGTCCGGGGATCTCGGTAAGATTGCTGTGTGGGGTCACTATCGATAAGCGTTTTCTTCTCTGTATGAGTAATATTCCCTGGAGAATGATCGCTTACCGATAGACCTGCGACGGAATCTCCCTCTGTAGCACCAATACTCCCAATGTGCGTGATTTCGGGAGATTCCATTGAGAAAATCGCCTCTACATCGCCTTTTTTTGGTTGCCTCTTCTGCTGCCGGCGTCGTAAACAGGGTATTTCGGGAGATTCGTTGCCTACCAATTCTCCCATGTGTGCCTCAGCAGGCACAATTGAGCTGCCTTCCTCTTCATCACCTGATTCTTCGGATTCTCCTGCTGTGCAATTGGATTCTCCCTTTTTGGTGGAGGTCAAGGGAAGATGAGCATTCGATGGGCTGGCAAACTCGCCCGGTTTGCCAAGGAATCTCCCTGCTGATTCCGGGCGCATGACCTGTGCAATGATCGCGCAGGCCTGGCCCAGCGTCATCGGCATGATATGGCCTTCCTCAACGCCGTGTGCTTGCAAGAGATGTGTCAGTACCTGTCTCAGTTTAGATGTGGTTGAGTCAGAAGGAACAGTAGAAGGAGCGAACTCTCCCGATTTCAATCGTTTGGCCACTTTTTTGGCGAGTTGTTTCACCTTGACGTTCTCATACTCGTCATGGAGCCGGCGCAGAGCTGCAAACAACGCAGGAAGATGAATCTCCCGTTTTCCCAGAGGAATGCGAATTTCTGTATAATGCCGGTGGAATATCCGCCGGATCACTGCAAGAGATTCATAGACCAGGAGGCCTTTGTGATAGGTTTCCGCCCCCCACTTCGAGCCGGGAGATTTCGCGAGCGCATCGACGCTGCTGATCAGCAGGATGGCTTCAGTATTCGCCTCGCCGGTGGCGTGAAATAAGCTCAGTTGCATGGTCGTCTTGGGATGACGCGTTGCATAGAGGAGCAGGTGTGCCAGCAAGCCGCTGTATTTTGGAGGTAGGGCATGTTCCGCAAGATAGAGCGTTGCCGGATCTACACACGTTACCTCAACACCTTCAGGTGAAAAACCTGCAGGAACAACAGAAACAGGGAGATTCCGCGGAATGAAAGTAGCCGATTGCTGGGAAGCAACCAACGTCATGTCGCGTTGATCTGTCGGTATAGTCATAGCCATGCTCCTGTAGTAAAGCAATTGACGCGGTTCCTTCAGGCATGCTATACTTACAGCAGATGGAGTGATCTAACTGAGAGCAAAAGAATGCCCGAAGTGCCGATTCGGTTAACTGGCAAGATAGACTGTTCAGCACTTTTTGCGCAGAACTTTTGGTTTTAGTGACGATACGATGTTACGGCATCGTAGCTCCTCCTCTAAGGAAATCTAACGGACCAAGACCGCGCGGCCTGCCAAGAAGCGCGGTCTTTTGGTGTCACAAGCTGGATCGCTGCCAGAAAGAGAAACCTCCTGGATGGAAGCTGAAGGATGCTTCGTGGAGTGGTTGTGAGGGACACACACAACTAATCCTTGCATGTCCATCGCTCCGGCGATGGCTTGAAGGCTGTTTGAGGCTTTATTGTTGTGTGCCATTGTCAAGTATAACACATCTTGCCCCTGTCTGCTATTTCTTTCGTTCCCGCTTATGCTCAATTTGGACCTTGAACCAACGCACAACCCGTTCCCAATCCTCCTCAAGAATTTCCTGGTAACGGGGTACAGCAAAGGCTATCTTCAAATCTTCGTAGACGGTGGGATAGGGCTTTCCAGCTTCTTCGTGGAGTTGCTTGACATAGTATTGGAGCAGCTTTTGATGCGCTGATGTGAGGGTAAGTGGTGGCAGTCTCTCTAATATCTCTGGGATGAGGTCTGTGATTGCCTCTAGGCCTTCCAATCGACCTTCGATGCTACTGTGCCATTGCTCAACATCCATCTGCCACTCGATCAACGCTGCCATATGAAGATGGTAGTCTCGCCATTCTGCCAGTGAGGCATCCTCAGATGGTCGGATAGGTTTTGTCACTGGCTCCGCCGGTACCAGGTTGGTAGAAGCGACGACGGCCCTGGGGGTTGATGCCCATGCGTAGAGAACATCGGCTGCTTCTCGTTGGTATCTCAGTATTTCCTCGCGCATTTCAGGACGAGCTCGATTGGGATCAATACCAAGTAACCAATAGGGTACCCCTCGCAGGACCAATGTATGCATCCGTTGTAGGCCACCTTCGGTTTCGATACGTGTAAAGACGAGCGAATCAGCAATCGCCGCCGTACGGCGGATTCGCTTGATTTGTCCACTTGCATCTAACTGCATATTGTCACAAAGATACCGTAGGACAACGCCAGGCTGGCCATCTGGCAGCCTCACAACGACAAGCGGTTTCCCGTAAAACATGATGGTCTGCTGTTCAATAGGGACGAGCGCTTGCGATTCGTCCTCTACCTGCTCCAAATTTCACCTCCCAGGGTTGGACATCATGTCCAACCCCCTCCCTGCTCACAGAAAGCATCGTCACCTCTGTATGGTGGTTCTTAAACTCTCTATTCATCTTATTTCAAATCACTTACCTAAATCGGTCTTCTCTGTTCTTTCCAAGCTTGTTTCAGGTACCTCCCACGAGACTTGTTTGCGCCGAACCCTGGTGGGGTAAGCGGCCTGCGGCAGGAGGCTCGCGCTCCACCTGTCCAAGGAAGCAAGCGTTTGCGCCGAACCCTGGTGGGGTAAGCGGCCTGCGGCAGGTACTGGGGAAGGGCAGCATTCTGCTTATTCCGGGTCGTCATGCACCTGCTCCTTTCCCCGCGGCTTGCGCAGGCGTGGCCGTTTCCTCACCTCCTGGTAGTCGCGGATAAGTTGCAAGGGGGGAAGGATCTCCCAGCGCGAGGCGAGCCATTCTTTCCCCCAGCGTGCCTGCGTGGTGTCTATGGGCGTGATAATGACGTATTTCCCAATGACTCCCATTTCCTCTAGCTGGGCGAGTGCGGCTTCGATGCGGGGAATAAAGCGCACCGTGAGGTGCCGCTCATCGACTGCAATCATGCTCGCCGCGAGCAGGTCGGACATGGTGATGGGCGTGCTGAAGTTTCCCTCCTGGGCCTGTTCGCGCCAGCGCTCGGTGAGATAAAGAGCGAGGCGTAGCGCGTAGCGGTCATTCTGCGGGTTCAGTTTGAAAATCTGGCTGTCGACCTCGGCCAGGTACTGGTGGTGATGCTCTTCGTAGGTGCTGATCCAGTCGCCGGGCGAGACGAGAAAGCCGATGATACTCTTCTCCCCTGGCCCGGTCTTGCGGCTCACCACCGAGTAGCGCATGTAGGGACCGTCGACCTCGATGGCGGCGGATTTGCCCTTGACGGTGATCGTGGACGTGCCGCGCACATTGCACGAGGCGAGAAGCACCAGGTCATGGATGACGCGTTGCTTCTGCTCGGTGCGGTAGCCATCGGTGTAGCGCTTGGTCGTCCCCGGGTGGGCCACGCGGCTGTGTTTCTGGATGCCCTGCCACTGGAGGATCTCTTCTAAGAGCACGGCCACGCTGCCGTTTTTGGAGACGCGGTGGTTGTAGCGGCGGATGTTCCACAGCCCGAGCAGGATGCGCCCGGTGAGCACTGTGCTCTCGCTCAGCTGGCGGATCTGCTTGAGGGCCTGGGGCAGCTCCAGAGGGCGTTCTCGCGTTCCGAGGTAGACCTCGAGCGCGTTGGAGGCGAGGTAAAAGAGCTCTCCCTCCAGACCTGGCTTCCACCGGTCCTTCTGGGCGAGCGAGGCCTCGCGCACGGCCTGGTCGGGCCGGTAATTGGTCACAGCCATGCTGCTTGTCACCTCGGGGGTTACATAGGCAAAGAGCGAATGTTCGGTGTCGACATCGCCCTCTGCAAAGAGGCTGGCGATATAGGCCGTAGCCTCTTCCTCTGACATCCCCTCCACGACATCAGAGAGTGCCTGGTCAAACAGCGTGGACAGGTCGCTGTCGGATGCCCGGGTGTGCTCAGGGAGCAAAGCTCCCTCCTTGTGCTCTTCATGCATGCTCTTGTTCCTTTCGCTTGTCTCACCTCGGCCGTTTTGGCGCAAAAACGCGTCGGCGCTTCCTCTTCTGCCCGTTGCGCCTGCCTGACTCCTAGGAGCGGGATGTCCGGGCTCTCGCTTTCCGCAGGACATATCTTTCGGGAATGCTTTCTTCCTTTAGTAACGTTCAGTGTACCTCGAATATCTGTTCCTCTCTACCAGTCGCTGCGTGACGTTTTCTCCGCCACTTGCGCCCAGAAAGGCCCGTTTACGCTCACGATTGCACCGAACCCTGGTGGGGTTGTGCACCGAACCCTGGTGGGGTTAGCGCCGAACCCTGGTGGGGTTAGCGCCGAACCCTGGTGGGGTGACCGGTTTCAGCAACTGGTCATGCGTGTTACATTCCTTAATTACAACTATGGTCGGTACGCCTTGCTTTGTCAACAACACGTGTATATCTGCCATATACATGTGTTGTTGAGCTACTCTTGGTGTAATCGCGTGGCCATAACGCTCCCACGCTTGTCGAGCTGTGCAGGCACGAGCTGGGTCGTTGTGAGAGAGTTGTCAGTATCGTGAAAGATGGTCAACTGCGGCACCGGGAGGCCGAGCCTCTTATTGTTCCCCCTCTGCGCTTCGCTCATCTTTCTTCTAGCATAGGAACTATGTGTTCTGCCCTTAAAAGAGGAAGGAGAGGGAGGTTTATGAAGTTCAGGTGGCACACGAACACAATCAAAACATTGGGCCTTATATCCATCGCTTCGGGAGCGGTCCTTCGCGAAGGCCCTTATAGGTTTCCAAGTGGTGCATTTAAAGCACCACTTGGAAACCTATTATTCTTATGTGCAAGGTACTCTTCAACTGATACACCTATCCTCTTTGCTGCTGCTTTCGCAGCACCTTCCTTATGCCCCATCAATATATTCCTCCAAATTATTACCGGCCACCGGCTCTATCATCTCCGTGCAAGGCATCTCATACACACAATAATCTTCTTTTCCGCTCATCGCTGTGCCTCCCTTCGTACCCGGTCATACGCCGCCTGGACGCGCTCCCAGAAGCTGGCCAGCGGCTGCCACTCCCACAGACCCAGGCTCCCACGCGCTGGAAGTGTGACAGCCAGGCGGTACACGCTCTCGAAGCGCCAGGCAAAGCGGCCCGGGCGATAGTTACCGAAGTTTCGTTCTGGCTCCTCCACCGGAAAGCCTGGGCCGATCTGCTCGACGGTATCAAGCCAGACCACGGCGACGATGTGGCCCAGCGGCAATCCCCATGAGTTCTGCCCTCTCGCATCTGGTTGCCAGCGATAGCCACCAGCCTCTAACGTCTGGCGAAAGAGTGGCTCCTGGCAGCACGCCGCGGCCTCTGGCGGCAGCGTTTTCGCGATATGGACGGCCAGCGGCCCACGATGGGGTGTAGACCAGGAACGAGTTTCGATCCGCTTCGCGCCCAGGGCGACGAGCGTTCCCCAGGGGTCGGTCATGGTCAAAGCCTTGACGGTGTCATGCTGCAAGAGCGCTGTGAGCAAGGCGTTGGTACCGTTCTCGCTCATGTGGATTACTCCTTTCTCCGGTGGGGAAAAAGATGGGTTCGTTTCCGAAACGCCTCTGTTCGAGCGCGTGTCCAACCGGGGATGGCAGAAACAGCGCCGGGCCAGTTCCATCGTGTCTACCGCTTGCGCACCGTACCGGATGGTCAGCGCACGTTTGGCGGGCGTGAGATCATAGTGTGGGTGCCCCGTCTTGTCCTGGAACCAGGCGCGCTTGAGGCCGAGGCGGCTTGCCATCGCGTGCAACTCAGAGAGATCGCCATCATCGGTCGCCATATGGCACCAGTCCTTGTATGGTAGCCCGCAATCCGGGTAGTGCTGGATGGAATCCACGTAGATCACACCAGCACCTCCTCCCTCATCTGTGCCCGCTGCTGGCCCGACTTTTGCGTTTTCAGCGCAAGGAGCCGGTGATTGCGGCGAAGCCGCTCAAGCACATTGCGCCTGATGCGATAAATGTCATCGACGGTAGGAAACAGCAGCGGATAGCGTTGCTGGAGTTGGCGGGGAGAGAGACCCAGGGCACACATGGCACGGAGGATCAGCCGCTCTTCTGAATCAGTCACTTCTCTGTCAATAATGCGCCAGAACTCTTGAGCAGCAAGCTGCTTAGCAACTACATCGGCGGGATCATCAAGCACCGGCGCCTGGTCGAGGAACTCGAACGTCTCTTCGCGTATCCGCGCACGCTGTGACCGGCAATGATCGATAACGACGCTCTGGGCACAGCGCTTGAGGTAGCCCAGGAGGACCTGAGCACAAGAAAAATCCCTCCACCTCTGTGCATTCATGGCATAGGCGAATTTGGCGAAGACATCGTTGATCAGTGCATCAAGATCCGATTCCTCAAGTTTTGGGACCAGGCGAAGAATCCACGAACTGACCATAGCGCTGTATAGTTCGTAGATACCAAACCACGCCTGCTCATCTCGCAGCGCGATGGCGCGGCGGAATAATTCAAATGCGCGAGAGTCCCCCGTAGGCTGCTTGTGGAGAAACTGTGTGATCTCTCGACGTGTGTCCTGGATCAGCTCGGTGGTTGTCGATTGCTCTGGAACGCGCATCTCGATCATACGGCCACCTCCTGCCTTATCTGTCGCGACAGGCGGCGTGCCATTTGCGAGGCGAGGTGTTGGCCAACGAGGACCTGAATGACCTGCTCCAGCGACTCAGACGATCCAAAATCCTGCTGCATGCTCAGCACCAGGTGTGCAACGTCGGCAAGCGTTGCATCGGGCGGTGGAAGCACCTGAAGGTGTTGCAGCACGCCGATGATACGCGAGAGAGGGTCGATATAGCAGGGAGCCGTCGAGGAAGACAGCGCTGGGGTCAATTGCATCATAATCCCCACCTCACAATCCTCCAGATCCTGAGGATACGATGCGTTCTCAAGAGGAGGAGAAACAATCGTAGGGAAATTTTGCACCAGTGCCAGGTGCAGATGCCGCTGTAGGTTGTCAGATCGACGTTGCGGCAAAAATAGCACGTCTGCCGGTGCTTCTTGTTCAAGGTTGATAGAACCATACGGCTATACCTCCGCAAACGGAGGGCCGCCAAGCGTTGTATGTTATAATAACAACGATGGCGGTACACCTCCGCCGGCTAGTAGCGCTTGTCCTTGCCGTGAAGTTTCCGAGGCTTGTTGGCAGAGGTCAGGCGCTCTGGTTTTTTGGACTACAGTGAACGTACTACAATAGCTCTCGCGCTACGAAGAACAACTACAGCAGATGAATGTGCTATCGACCTCGCCGACGGCACAGCAGTCCATTTCTCTTTGCTTTACGCGACCCTGGCCCTCCTTGGGGGAACAAATCCTTCTAAGGATGATACAAGCACTTTCCCATCACCTCTCTTAGGGGCCCGCAGTTTTCCGCGTTTGAGTGCATTCAGAATGACTGACTCAGAACACTGGAAGTGACGAGCTGCTTCCCCGATGGTGATGGTATATGGCTGATTCGCCCTGGTGGGTGACTCGTTATTTGTCCCGATTCGGGCCTCAAATGCAGCAGAAATTCTCCCCCTGTCTGTCGCCGAAATGGGATCTAATTTTTGGGTGATTCTACTGGTTCGCGTAGTGGTAGGTGTGACCGGAATTTCATCAGTATTTCCGCTAATATTTACGGAGGAATGTGTCCCCGAATTGCTGTCGAAGAGGGGTAGCATATTCGTCGAATCATTTCCCATAAATTCTGTGTCATTGTTCGCTGTCCGCTGTCCATTTGTTTTACCGTTTGCTTCTCCAGCAAATTGCAAAAGGGACCAAACCTCGGCGACAAATTGAGCGATGATGAAGTTGTGATTCATACCCGGCTGCTGACGAATGTGCTCCGCAATGTGCTCAAATCCACTGCGCGGATCTGTTCGCATTATCGCCTCACATTGGGTCCGTAAATCGGGCCGTTTTTGCATGAATTTCAGGGCTTCTTCATGACGCCAATTTGGTTGAAATCCATGTGACTTGTGCCCGTTGTGTGTTCCAAAATTGCTCTGATGTTGGGCTTCAATTTGGGAGGTCTGAACCGGTGCATTTGGGATCGAATTTCCGTCAGTCGTTAGGGACAAACTGGCAGTCAGCAATCGCTGCATTTGCCCCTCGATTCTCTGAAATTGCGGATCATAGACAGCCTGTAATTGCTGCACGGCCTTAGCCAGTATCTGCTGCATATCTCGTTGACTGCGTGGAAAGAGCCAATGCTTGAGAAAGAATTCACGATCGCGCGAGGGCGAGAGTGCCGTTTTTCGCGCTTGCGCAATACGCGCCAGGTCCTGCTCAACGATGAGCATCCTTTCCTGCATCTCCCGTCTGACTTCCAGGATAGCGAGGCGCTTCCCCTCTTGCTCGCGGTACTTCTGTGCATCGAGCTTTGTGGAGGTACGGTCGACGGTGTAGTCTGCCGTAACGCTCATAAGCAGAATCAGGAGCGGGAACAACATGGCGAACCAGGGTGCGATGGTGTTCATCAAGCCGGGGAGGTGGCCGGTTGGCTGGTGATTAAAACTGCTGAGTCCGGTATACACGTTGGCAAAGGCGCTCATCCCGGCACACACAAAAACGCCGAAGAGGTAGAGCCAGGCTCCCCGGTTATCACGCATTCTCACGGCCTCCAGGCGTGCGCGCATACTATTGACCGCAATGAGGTCGATCACGAAGGCTGTGGCATACCCGAGGCCGGGTACGATGTGATGGATGATCGTGTCGAAAAACTGGCCAGACTCTAGCACGCTGACCGTCATGAAGACCAGAATGGTAAACCAGAAGAACTGCCCGGAACCATCCTCTTTCCTGGCGCGCAGGAATGCCTGGTAAGCCTGCTTGCACGCCGCCTCAATCGTCTTGAAGAATTTCAAGATCAGCCAGCCGGCGAGGATGCTGAGCATGGCAACTGGCCCTGCCAGGAGCGCGTAAGGCTTATCTAGATTATTCGTAATGACTTCGGGGTGTTGGATGAGCCACACTCCACCAAGTAGGACAGGGATCATGATAAGCAGCCAGGGTCGATTAATGGTATATAACAAATCCCCAATATATCCCAGTTTTGTTTCCTGTTGTTTTCTGGCTGCGTGCTCCTGGCCTTGCGTTTTTGGCTGCTTAGGCTGGGTCTTGTCCCGCTCAGGAGCCTCGAATGTTTCATCAGAGAGGGGCTGCATAAGCTGTTCCTCCTCGTATATCATGTTTCACCTCACCTCACTGCAATGCCTTTACCTACATACTAATAGGCGGTGAGCCGAAGGACTTCACCACATACTAATTTTCTGTGATGCCTGTACTTTTTCATACGTTTGCCTCGTAATCTCTTGCATGTCGTCTGTCTGTCCGTATGAGTTTTGGCTGTCCCAGGCCTATTTCACGCTTGAAATGGGGGTGTATGAGTGTCCGTCCCATACGGACAGACAGACGTTCATGCGATTTCTCCCAGGCTCTTGAGTTGGTTGATATACCCGTTCGCAGTATTCTTATCAACGCCCATCGCCTTCGCCAGTGTACGCGAGGAGGTATAGCCCTCCTGGTAGTACGCCAGTGCGGTCCGCAAAATGGCATGCTTTTGCAGGTTGACGCGCCCCATGCGTCCCTGTGGTTCTCGTGCTGATCTCTCTGGCCACGGTGCAACTTCTGCTGGCTGCTCTGCCGCAATGGCCGTGAGGGAGCCGCTCGTCTTCGGCTCTTTGCTCGGTGCCTGTGCCTCAACTGACACTTCGTTATGAGTAGGCACATACGCCGGGATGGATGCGGGGTGCGCGACCTCGACCGGGCGGGTGATGGATGCGAGTAGTTCGGGGGGAATGCGCCCTACGAGATTGTTCAGCGCCTGTGTGACACCCGGCGTGTGGCTGGCGTGGCGAGACGCGCGCTGATAGAACTGGACAATGAGCTGCTTCCCATTCATGCAGACGACCATGCGCCCCTTGGGAAGCTGGCGGATGCCCTGGTCAGAGATGACGTCGGGACTAACATACTCGCGGTACCGCTTGATGTCGTTATCCAGGTCGGCCTTACCCAGGATGCGCGTCTCACAGCCGGCAATAATGTCCTTGTGGACTTTCGGGATCCGCTGCGCAGCGATGAACGGCACCACGCCATACTTGCGGCCGGTTGTTGCAACGACGGTCAGTGTGTCAAGCAAGTCTTTGGCAGTGGCTGGTGACAGGTAGGACGGGGGATTCTGTGGTGCCCAGATGTGTGTCTCATCCAGCCCGATCAGGCAGGGCAGGCGATTATCGGGATGAATGGCCGATTGCGCATTCATGATGTCCTTGACCGTTTTGGCGATGAGCCCTCCTGCCAGCTCGTAGTTGATAAACGATTCGCCCGGTCGCCGGCACTGCTGCAAGTCAATGACCACCTGCATGCGATGAGTGACCACCTGGGCCATGCTCGGCATCGAGTCCGGCGTCCCGATCAGCCCACGAGGGCACAGGCCGTCCTCGACGATGCTCTTCAGGTCCCCAGCGATATCGAAGATCACGGCGGCCAGACGAAACAGCTTGATATACTGCTCCAGGAACAGAGCGAGTGTGACGGTCTTGCCCGATCCTGGGATACCGACGAGAAAGACGCCGGTGGCAAGTGGATCGTTCGCGTCGGGCTGGAAGTTGTCGGCCAGGAGCAGGCGGCGGCGCGGGTTCTCACCGATAATGGCAGCAACCCTGCCGCCTGTTGATTCGGCCTCCTCGCTGATCTCGCGATTCAGCTTGGCCTCGTTCACCAACCGGGTATCATCGTCGGTGCCGACGGTTGGGAGCAGGCGGGTATGTCTGTCGTCGTCGAAGAGTTCGGGAACGGCGTAGGGGTTGGTGGCCAGCATGGCGTCGAGTTCATCGACAGTGTGATCTTCGACGGTACCAATCGATGCCAGGGACGCACGTTCTGGATTCGCCCCGATGCCCATGTATTCGCGGAAGGAGCTCACCTCTTCGCGATGATCTGCGATGTACTCAGCGATGCATTTCACGATTGTGTAGACCAGGGCGACGAGCAGCGCGCCAGCCAGGACGCAGAGCAGGATACCCTTGTACCCCCATCCGAGGGCCTCGGCCTTGGGAGTAAAAAACGCCAGGAAGCCGAAGTAGGCGAGGACGCCAAACCCCTCTTTCCAGTGTTCCAGTACTTGTTTCATGATTTCGGCGGCAGGATACCCACGGGTTCAGCCGTGGGAGGAATGCCGCTCCTCCTTTCCACTAAGCAAGTGTGAGCGATCTCGACGATGCTGAGGTGTTTGCAGTTGGCGCTGGCATGAATCTTGGTTCCATCCAGGAGGCGCAGATCAAAGTAGCCCGAACTGCGTCTGCCAAAGACAAAACAGACCTGCCCAAGATAGCTCACGCAATCAAACAAGCGAAAGCCGTGTATATATTTAGGCGCAGTGTTGCGCTGTCGCTTCCCGCCTTTCCTGATGGTGGCTTTGTGGAGTTGCCGATTGTTGCGCCGCACCCACTTGATCAGATACCATGTCCCATCCGTCTGAGAAGTCGAGTTGCCACTGATACAGCGAGCATCTATCAGGTGGGACTTCTCGAGCTTGTGGCTGATGCGCGTATGCTTCGTAATATAGCCGTAGGTCAGATGGACATTTGGAAACAGTGCTTTTGTCTCGTTGTAGGTGCGCCACCGGATAATGCTCATCTGAGTCGCGTCTCGAAAGCCTCCACTTTTTCGCGGAATCTTGTGCTCCTGATGGGTGCGGTGAATGAGGTCGTGACAGGTTTCGCAGAGCGTGATCAGATTATCCGGGCGATCAGAGCCGGTCTTTCTGGACTCGATGTGATGGACGTTTAACACCCGATCCTTTGATTTACCCTGACACCACTGGCAGGTATGCTGGTCACGCCAGAGCACATACTCGCGGGTATTAAAGAAGCCCAATTGTGGACCTTCCTGG
>WNFD01002328.1_pt1 | contig 19105 bp, 16 predicted proteins | sample 5400491 | NCBI WGS metagenome assembly WNFD01 (sample SAMN13153343, study PRJNA577476) | soil metagenome | isolation source: 120 cm saprolite under Douglas fir tree site 2 hole 2 replicate 2 | place: USA:California | collected 2015-04-18 | reverse complement strand
GACGCTGACGACGCGGACCTTGAGGTCCGCGTTATCGTTTTGCGGGCTGAAACTTTACTTTAAGGCCTGGAATTTCCCGCGCAGGGCTACCAAGAGGAGCGGACGCGCGGATTTTCATGTCGATGGCCTTCCGGCCATCCTTTTTGCGGATCTTCGCATCCTGGCCCCGCCGCATCCTCGTATTGATTGCGATCGCGCCCTTCCCCGCTGCTTGCGCGCGTCGGCGGCAAGCCCGGGCGGAGTTCCGATACATTCTTGAACAGGCTGTGCTGCCGTCGCTTGTTTACTGCGGCAGCACCGTGTGGAACATCGACTTCGCCGCCGAGAGCATATCCTCGGCGACCGCCTTGGCACGTTCCTTCGCGGAAACTGCTTCGTTCGCGGCCGCGCGAAGATTGAGCGGCGGCGGGGTCGGAATCTCCGCGGGCGGCGTCGGCCGGCTCGGATCGTCGTTGCGGGTGGAAGCCGTATAGGGCGGCGATCCCGCCGTGTTGCCGTCTGCCGGCGGCGCCGCGACGATGACTGGCGGCGGCAGCGGCCGAACCGGCGAGACTCCGACGGTGCGAGACGGGTCCTGTCCGCGCGGCTGATCCGGCACGCGACTGGCATCCTGCACATTCGCAGTCGCTCCGCGCAGCCGCTCGATCGCCGCGCGCGCCAGATCATTGGCGTCGCGCCGCTCTTCAGGCGTTGCGGCGGTCTCGACCGAAACCGGCACCGGGCTCACGGCAGGCGCGGGGCTGACTTTGGCGACAGCCTTTTCACGTGGCACGACCGGAGCACGGCGGGTCTCGGCCGGCACGTTCGCAGTCTCGGCCGGCTTGGTCTCGGTGGGCTTGCTCTCTGTCGGCTTGCTCTCGACCGGCTTGACCTCCGCCGGGCCTTCGGCAGCCGACTTCTCGATCATGGCCCGCTCGGAGATGCCCTTTGCCTTGACGCCGGGCTCGGGGATCCTGGCGGTCTCGAGCGACTTCGCGTCGTTCTTGGGATCGGCCTTCTGATTCTTGGGATCCTGATTCTTGGGATCCTGATTCTTGGGATCGGCGGCCGACACCACCGCGGCGGCGGGCGCGTCGGCGTCTGACTTTGTGTTGATATAGTGGTTGACGATGTAAGCGCCGAGGATGGTCGCGACCACCGAGGGCAACACGTCCAACGCGAATTTCGTCAGGTATTTCAGCATGTCCGGCCAAACTCCCCGCGGCTCTAATGCGGGAACTTTGAGGCACATTGAGGGATCAACTGCGTCGGATCGATGGCAATTCGGTAAACGATCGTTAACGGGTACCTAGGGTTTCAGCTCAACTTCCAGGAACACGATCTCGGCTCCGGTCTCGTTGAGCACGTCATGCTCGACGCCAGCCTTGCGAAAATAGGATTTTCCGGCCCCGAGCTGCGCTTTGGAGCGGTCGCCGTTGGGCGCCACGATGGTCATTTCGCCCGGCGTCACCGGCACGATCACGTAGTCCATCTCGTGGATGTGATGCCCGGTCGCGCTCCCCGGCGCCAGCCGCCATTCGGTGACGCGGACCTCGGGAGTATCGATTTGGACCTCGGACTTGGCGCTGACCATTACCGCTCGTTCTCCATTGCAGCATGATCCGGAAAAGTGGGTACCGGTTTTCCCTCGCGACAAACGCGAAGCGTTTGCGCGGGAGATCATGCTCAAACAATACGCTAGGGCACGAATACCATGAACACGAAGACGGCGAACACCACCATATGGACGAGGCCGAACAAAATGTTCGTCCTCCCGGTCCCGAAGGTCAGCATGCTCAGCATGAATGTCAGCAGCAGCAGCACTATCTCCTGCGCGTTCAGCCCGAGCACGAGTTCCTTGCCCAATGCTTGAGCGGCCGCTGCAACCGCGGGGATGGTCAGGCCGATCGTTGCAAGCGAGGAGCCGAGCGCGAGATTGATGCTCTTCTGCAGATCGTTGTGGCGCGCGGCCGCGAGCGCAGCCACGCCCTCCGGCAGCAGGATCAGCAGCGCGACCAGCACGCCGGCAAGCGCCGGCGGCGCGCCGGCCATTGCGATGACCGCGTCGACCACCAGCGAGAATTTCTTCGCAAGCAGCACCACGGCCAACAGCGAAACCAGCAGCAGCACGAAGCTCAGCCCCAGCGTCCGCCCCGACAGCGGCGCGCCGTCATTGGCGTCATCCGCCATGCCGCCCACGAAGTAATCGCGATGCCGGATGGTCTGGGTGTAAAGGAACACGCCATAGAGCAGCATGGTCACGACGCTGACGAACGCGAGTTGCACCGCCGAATAGACCGGTCCCGGCGTGGTCAGCGTGTAGTTCGGCAGCACCAGGGTGATGGTCGCCAGCACAAACAGCACGCTGAGATAGAGGTTGGCGCCCGTGACCTGAAAGTCCTGCTCGCGGTAACGAAGCCCGCCGATGAAAATGCAGATGCCGACCAGGCCATTGCAGACGATCATCACCACCGCGAACACGGTGTCGCGCGCCAGCGCCGGCACGTCCTTGTCGCCGAGCATGATGGTCGCGATCAGCGCCACCTCGATGATGGTGACCGACAGCGTCAACAGCAGCGTGCCGAAAGGCTCGCCGATCCGGTGCGCGATCACCTCGGCATGGTGGACGGCCGCGAACACCGTGCCAAACAGGATGACGAGCAACACCGCGGCGAACACGAGCCCGAACGGCGAGAGCACGAAGCCGTAGCCGGTCGCCGTGACGCCCGCGAACAACAGAACCGCCAATGCAGGGAATATCCATGCCGATCTCGGCATCGGACCGTGTGCGCTCATGTGCTGGAAACCCTTCGATCCCGCCCGGCGACTATGCGCCACGACATGGCCGCCGTCAGCCTTTTACCGCATGAATGAACCGCCGCGCCGTATCGATCGCGCCGAAATCATCCAGGTTCTCGTGCCCGCCGCCGGGAAACCGCACGAATTGCTTCGGCTCATGGGCGAGCGCGAACAGGCGTTCTCCGAAGCGAATCGGAATAGCCGGGTCGTCGGCGCCATGCATGATGAGAAGCGGCACATTGACGCGCGCGACGCGCTCGTCCGAGTGAAACTGATCGCGCATCAGGAGACTGACCGGCACGATCCGAAGCAACGCGCCGGCGACGTCCACGGTCGATGTATAGGGCGCTTCCAGGATCAGTTTTCCGACTGGATGTTCCGCCGCCACGGCGACCGCGACGCCGGTGCCGAGCGAAAAGCCCCAGACCACGATCCGGGCGGCATCATAGCGGGCGGATGTGAAGGCGTAGGCTGCCGCCGCATCCTGCAGCAATCCGCGCTCGCTCGGATGCCCGCTCGACCCGGCATAGCCGCGATAGGACAATGCCACGAGACCGGTCCCGTCGGCGGTCATCCCTTTGAAGCGGCTGACGCGGCCTGCGAGAAAGTCGCCATTGCCGGGGAAAAACAGGATCACCGGCCGACCGGGCTTCGCCGGCATATGCCAGATAATGACCTTCTCGCCATCCGCGGTGGTCAGGACGTGCTCCTCGGCTTCCGGAAAACCGGCGGCGCTCGGCGCCGTGCGTCCGACGGGCGGAATCGGAAACAGCATCTCGCGCTGCTTGAAGAACAGCACGGCAAGGCTGCCGCCATAGACCAGCAAGACGACAAGCAGAAGCCATTTCAGGACGATCATGACTCTGCGGCCAGTCCCTGCCACGCCGTTGCTCTCAATTCCAATGCGCCTGTGCCGCGATCACACCAGGGTCGGCAGTATGGCTTCGCGGACGACGCGGATCGGCGGCAGCCACTGCTCCCCCGGGCTGCCATCTCACGCGACCGTCCGACGACGCGTGAGCACCAGACGGCCCTGCCTACATCTTTTCTTGCCGGCGGGCTTTAACAGCTTTTCGACGTCTTGTCGGATGCTTTCAGGGATGGCCCGGCAGCCGCACGCCGATGCATGCACGACGTGCCATTTGATCCGCTGCGCCCGGGTCGCCTCCCTCGTTGTCTTGGGCGGCATGCGGTGCAGGCGATGCCACTCCTTGTTCAAGGCCACGGGAGGGCCTCACATGCCCTTGACGATGTTCTCCGTCATCTTCTTGGCGTCGCCGAGCAGCATCATGGTGTTGTCGCGGTAGAACAGCGGGTTGTCGATGCCGGCATAGCCCGACGCCAGCGAGCGCTTGATGAACATCACGGTGCCAGCCTTCCAGACCTGCAGCACCGGCATGCCGTAGATCGGCGAGGTCTTGTCGTCCTCGGCCGCCGGATTGGTGACGTCGTTGGCGCCGATCACGAAGGCGATGTCGGCCTGCGCGAATTCGGAATTGATGTCCTCGAGCTCGAACACCTCGTCATAGGGCACGTTGGCCTCGGCGAGCAGCACGTTCATGTGGCCGGGCATGCGGCCGGCGACGGGGTGAATGGCGTATTTCACCTCGACGCCCTCCTTCTTCAGGGTATCCGCCATTTCGCGCAGCGCGTGCTGCGCCTGCGCCACCGCCATGCCGTAGCCTGGTACGATAATCACCTTGGAGGCGTTCTTCATGATGAAGGCGGCGTCGTCGGCGGAGCCGAGTTTCGCCGGCTTCTGCTCGCCGCCCGCCCCGCTTGCTGCTGCGGTCTCGCCGCCGAAACCGCCGAGGATGACCGAGATGAAGGAGCGGTTCATCGCGTGGCACATGATGTAGGACAGGATCGCGCCGGATGAGCCGACCAGCGCGCCTGTGATGATCAGCGCCGAATTGCCGAGCGTAAAACCGATGCCGGCGGCGGCCCAGCCGGAATAGGAGTTGAGCATCGAGATCACGACCGGCATGTCGGCGCCGCCGATCGGGATGATCATGAGCACGCCGAGCGCCAGCGCGATGATGGTGATCAGCCAGAAGTCGAGCGCGCTGCCGGATACCACAAGGCCGACGATGAAGAACACCAGTGCCAGCGCCAGCACGATGTTGATAACGTGACGCGCCGGCAGGATGATCGGCGCGCCGCTCATGCGTGCCGACAGCTTTAAGAACGCGATCACCGAGCCGGTGAAGGTCAGCGCGCCGATGGCGACGCCGAGCGACATTTCGACCAGGCTTTGAGGATGAATATTGCCGGGCGTGCCGATGTCGAAGGCCTCGGGCGCATAGAAGGCGCCGGCCGCGACCAGCACCGCGGCCATGCCGACCAGCGAGTGGAAGGCGGCGACGAGTTCGGGCATCGACGTCATCGGCACACGGCGCGCGATCACGGCGCCGACGGAGCCGCCGATCGCGATGCCGAGGATCACCAGCAGCCAGGCGAGGCCGTCGGCCGGCGGGTGATTTGCGAGCGTGGTGGCGACCGCGATCGCCATGCCGGTCATGCCGAGGAAATTGCCGCGGCGGCTCGAGGCCGGGCTCGACAATCCGCGCAGCGACAGGATGAACAGCACTCCCGCCACGAGATAAAGGAGTGCAGACAGATTGGCGTTCATGATTGGCCCGCTCCCCCGACACCGTTGTCATGCCCGGCCTTGTGCCGGGCATCCACGTCTCGCTTTATCTGCTTAAGAAATTCGTGGATGGCCGGGCATAGGCGAGCGGAAGCGACGCCGTCCTTCGGACGACTACGCCCGGCCATGACGAATGAAAGCAATGTACGACCAGACATCAACTCGCCGCTCACTTGGCCTTCTTCTTGTACATCGCCAGCATGCGCTGGGTGACAAGGAAGCCGCCGAAGATGTTCACGCAGGCGAAGACCAGCGCGACGAAGCCGAAGCCGCGGGCCCAGCCGCTGCCCGAGGAAATCATGCCGACGCCGACCGCGAGCAGCGCGCCGACCACGATCACCGAGGAGATCGCGTTGGTCACCGACATCAGCGGCGTATGCAGCGCCGGCGTCACCGACCACACCACGAAATAGCCGACGAACACGGCAAGGACGAAAATCGACAGCCGGAACACAAAGGGATCCACGGCTTGGGCGACGTGCTCCATGGCTTCTCTCCTATGCTTTCGGCTGGAAGTTGGGGTGAACGACGGCGCCGTCCTTGGTCAGCGCGGTGGCTTTCACCAGTTCGTCGTCCCAGTTCACCGCGAGCGCCTTGTTGGCCTTGTCGACGAGCGTCTCGATGAACGAAAACAGGTTGCGCGCGTAGAGCCCCGAGGCCGAGGCCGCGACGCGGCCGGCGACATTGGTGTAGCCGACGATCTTGATCCCATCGAGGTCGACCACTTCGCCAGGCTTGGCACCTTCGACATTGCCGCCACGCTCGACCGCGAGATCGACCAGCACCGAACCCGGCTTCATCGACTTGACCATTTCGGCGCTGACGAGCTTGGGCGCCGGCCGGCCCGGAATCAGGGCCGTCGTGATCACGATGTCCTGCTTCTTGAGGTGCTCGGCGGTGAGCGCAGCCTGCTTGGCCTGATACTCTTTCGACATTTCCTTGGCGTAGCCGCCGGCGGTCTGCGCGTTCTTGAACTCCTCGTCCTCGACCGCGAGGAATTTGGCGCCAAGCGATTCGACCTGCTCCTTGGTGGCGGGCCGCACGTCGGTTGCGGTGACGATGGCGCCAAGGCGCCGCGCGGTCGCGATCGCCTGCAGGCCGGCGACGCCGACGCCCATCACGAACACCTTGGCCGCCGGGACCGTGCCGGCCGCGGTCATCATCATCGGAAAGGCGCGGCCGAAGGCTTCGGCGGCCTCGATCACGGCGCGATAACCGGCGAGGTTCGCCTGCGACGACAACACGTCCATGACCTGCGCGCGGGTAATACGCGGCATCAGCTCCATCGCGAATGCCGACACCCCGGCATTCGCCATCGTCTTCAGCGCAGCGTCATTGCCATAGGGATCCATGATGGCGATGACCAGCGCACCCTTCTTGTAGCCCGCAAGTTCAGACGCTTCCGGCCGCTTCACCTTGATGACGATGTCGGCGTCCTTCACCGCGTCGGCGCCGACGGTCGCGCCAACCGCGGTAAATTCCGTATCCGGCAAGCCCGATTTCAGCCCCGCGCCGGGCTCCACTGCGACATCAAAGCCGATCGCCTTGAATTTCTTCACGGTGTCCGGCGAAGCCGCAACCCGCGGCTCGGACGGATCGATTTCCTTGGCGACGGCAATCTTCATGAGGCCTCCGGCAGCGCGAGGCGCGCGCACGAATTGGGATGGCGAAAACGAACGTTCTCTTCATTCGACGCGGAAAGCCCGTCATGAGCAGCCCGCCAGCAGCGGTCAGGTCAGAAAGATCGCCATCAGGATGAGAATGAGGACAACGGCCGCCGTGCCGAATTTCACGAGCCTGATGAAACCTTCATAGGTCTGCTCGTGCGCCGGATAATCGTTGCCGTCGGCGGTCGTGTACGCCACTTCGCTATGCTCTGCCATCGGGGTCCCCCAGTCGATCGTCGTTCCAGGGGTGGAATTAGCGCAAAGTCAATGGCAGGGCAACGGCGCGTACGCCGCATGCGCTTGCCTATCGGGTCATTCGGAAGGCCAATTGTCCCTGATCCAGCGGGTGAGGCTCTCCTCGCTGACTTCGCCGGCCGCGAGCGAGAGGATGATCGTCGTCGATTGCGCTGGGTCAGGCGTGAACGGGACACCATTCTTGTGCAGAAAAGTCATCATCGCCATGAAGGCGATGCGCTTGTTTCCATCGACAAAGGCGCGATTCTTGGCGAGCCAAAATGCGTAGGCGGACGCGAGCTCGGCGAGGGGTGCCTGCTCATAACGCCATTTGTTGATTGGACGCTCGAGCGCCGAGCGCAACATGCCCTCATCGCGCAAACCGGGCGCGCCGCCAAAGCGGCGCAGCTGTCTGCTATGGATTGCGATCGCCTGCTCGTAGGTAATCCAGAGCGGCTCTTCCTGCTCACTCACGACGCGTATTCGTCATTTGGCGAGCGCTGCGAGCGTGTCGCGATATTTGTCCATGAGCTCATCGGCGATTTCCATGGTCCGCTCAAAGTCGGGATCATAGGGAAGCGCCTGAAAGCCACCGCCAGGAAGCTCGGTGATATGCAATTGCTGGCCGCGCTTGAGGTCGAGCCGCTGCATCAGCTCGCGAGGAAGCAGCAGCCCATCGGAATTGCCGATTTTCTTGATTTCGATTTTCATGGCCGCTCCAAATCCGGTTGCCCTTCAAAGCCCAAAGCCACACGGGGCGTGTTATACATCCGTATAACACGCCCCGTGGCTTTGTTCAACAAATGTTTTACGGCGCCGCTCGCTGCCGTCAGCCCATCGTCTCCAGCTCGTCGATCATGCCGGAAATGACCGACAGCCCGCCATCCCAGAATTTGGGATCCTTGGCGTCGAGCCCGAACGGCTTCAGGAGTTCCGAATAATGCTTGGTGCCGCCGGCGGCGAGCATCGCGAGATACCGGTCGGCGAAGCCCTCGGCGGCGTGCTCGTAGATCGCATAGAGCGAGTTCACCAGGCAATCGCCGAACGCGTAGGCGTAGACGTAGAACGGCGAATGGATGAAGTGCGGGATATACATCCAGAAATTCTCGTATCCCGGCCGGATGTCGATCGCAGCTCCCAGGCTCTCGGTCTGGACGCCGAGCCAGATCTGGCCGATCCGCTCTGCGGTCAATTCGCCGTTCCTGCGCTCGCTATGGATGGCGCGCTCGAACGAATAGAACGCGATCTGCCGCACCACGGTGTTGATCATGTCCTCGACCTTGCCGGCGAGCAGCGCCTGGCGCTGCTTGGCGTTCCTGGTCTGCGCGAGCAGGCGCTTGAAGGTCAGCATTTCGCCGAACACGCTGGCCGTTTCGGCCAAGGTCAGCGGCGTCGGCGCCATCAGCGGACCGTTCTTGGCCGCCAGCACCTGATGCACGCCATGACCGAGCTCATGGGCGAGCGTCATTACGTCGCGCGGCTTGCCCTGGTAGTTCATCAGCACATAGGGATGCGCCGACGGCGTGGTGGGATGGGAGAACGCGCCCGGCGCCTTGCCGGGCCGCACCGGCGCGTCGATCCAGCGGTCGGTGAAAAACCGCTCGGCGATATCGGCCATCTCGTTTGAAAAGCCGCGATAGGCCGTCAGCACCATGTTTTTGGCCTCGGGCCAGGCGATGCTGCCGGTCGCCGAAAACGGCAGCGGCGCGTTGCGGTCCCAATGCGCCAGCTTCTTCTTTTTGAACCAGCCCGCCTTCAGCGAATAGTAGCGATGCGAGAGCTTCGGATAGGCTGATCGCACGGACGACACCAGCGCATCCACCACCTCGCGCTCGACACGGTTGTTGAGGTGGCGGGAGTCGGCGACATCGGCGAAACCGCGCCAGCGGTCGGAAATCTCCTTGTCCTTGGCGAGCGTGTTGGTGATCAGCGCGAAGGTCCGCTCGTTGGCCTTGAAGGTTTTTGCCAGCGCCTCCGCCGCGGCCTTGCGCTTGGCGCCGTCACGATCCTGCAAGAGGTTGAGCGTCGGCTCGATCGCCAGCTCCTTGGCACCGACCTTGAAGCGCAGGCTGGAAATGGTCTGGTCGAACAGCCGGTTCCATGCGGAATAGCCGGTCTGGGACTTCTCGTGGAACAACTGCTCGACGCGGTCCTCGAGCTGATATGGCTTGTCCTTGCGCAGATCCTCGATCCACGGGCGATAGTAGTCAAGCTCGGGCGTCTGCATCGCGGTCTCGATCACCGCATCGTCGATGCGGTTGAGTTCCAGCGCGAAGAACAACAGATGCGTCGACGCCGCGGTCAACCGCTCGGACACGTCGCCGTAGAACTTCGAGATCGCGGGATCGACGCTGTCACCCGCATGCACGAGGCCCGCGAACGAGGCGAGCCGCCCCGCCAGATCGTCGATCGCCTCATAGCGCTTCACGGCTTCAGCGAGCCAGATGCTGCCATCGTCTCGTGTCGTGCGTTCCGCGAGCTTGCCCTTGTAGTCGGTTTCGAACGCTGTGCAGTCCGCGTCCATTTGTTGCAGGTCGCGCGCGACCTCGGGCGCGTCGATGCCGGCATAAAGATCGGCCAGATTCCATTCCGGCAGTTTGCCGGCTTTAGCTGCAGCCTTGGCCGAAACTTTGCCCGAAGCCTTGCTCAAGACCTTGCTTGAGGCCTTGCTCGAGACCTTGCCTGCCCCCCTGGACCTGGTCGCCGATTTCGTCGCGGTCGGCTTGCGGAGAGCGGATGTGGAGCGCGCAGTCATTATGTCGAAACCTGTGTTCAAGCGAAGGGGAATAAGGGCGGGGCGGCAAGGTTTAAGAGGACGTTAATCGGCATCGGCGAGAGTGCCCCGATTCGAGACAGATAGTATGAGTGCGGGGGGAAAGCCATGGCAGCCACCATTTTGATCACCGACGACGATCCAGTACAGCGCCGCCTGGTCGAGAACATGGTGCAAAAATGCGGCTATGACGCCATCGTCGCTGACGGCGGCGACGCCGCGATCGCCGTGCTCACCGGGCTGGATGCTGTCACCGTCGACGCGATCGTGCTCGATCTCGTCATGCCCGGCCTCGACGGCATGGGGGTCCTGGACAGGATTCGCGAAGCTGGCCTCAACATTCCCGTCATCGTACAGACCGCCCATGGCGGCATTGACAATGTCGTGTCGGCGATGCGGGCCGGCGCACACGATTTTGTCGTCAAACCGGTCGGAATGGAGCGGCTGCAGGTCTCGCTGCGCAACGCGCTCAACGCATCCGCGCTCAAAGGCGAGTTGCAACGCATCCGGCACAGCCGCGAAGGCCGGCTGACCTTTGCCGACGTCATCACCCGCAGCGAAACCATGACCGGCGTGTTGCGCACCGCGCAGAAGGCGGCCGCCTCGAGCATTCCGGTCCTGATCGAAGGCGAATCCGGCGTCGGCAAGGAGCTGTTTGCCCGCGCCATTCATGGCAGCAGCGAGCGGAAATCGAAGCCCTTCGTGGCGGTCAATTGCGGCGCGATCCCCGACAATCTGGTGGAATCGATCCTGTTCGGCCATGAAAAGGGCGCGTTCACCGGCGCGACCGAGCGCCACATGGGCAAGTTCGTCGAGGCCTCCGGCGGCACGCTGTTCCTCGACGAAGTCAGCGAATTGCCGTTGAACGCGCAGGTCAAGTTGCTGCGCGCGCTGCAGGAAAGCGCGGTGGAAGCGGTCGGCGGCCGCAAGCCGGTGAAAGTCGACGTGCGCATCGTGTCGGCCACCAACCGGAAATTATTGGATCGCGTCAAAGCCGGTCATTTCCGCGAGGATCTGTTCTATCGCCTGCACGTGCTGCCGTTGACGATCCCGCCCCTGCGCGCGCGCCGCGAAGACATCCCGCATCTGCTGCGCCACTTTCTCGCCCGGTTCGGCGCCGAGGAAAATCGCAGCATCACCGGCATCAGCGGCGAGGCGATGGCGCATCTTTCGCAGCTCGAATGGCCGGGCAATATCCGCCAGCTTGAAAACGCGGTCTATCGCGCGGTCGTCATGAGCGACGGCGATCAGCTCGGAGTGGCGGATTTTCCGATCATCGCGACGTCCCCCTCGGCGGCGGCGGACCCTCACAGCGTACCATTGACGGTCTCGCCCGCCCTCCATCCCGCGGCGCCTGCGCTGATCTCGGGCAGCGACATACCCATCGCTCCCCTGCCCTCCAATGGGACGCTCGCGATGCTGACCGCCACCGGAGAAGTACGTCCGCTGGAGGAGATGGAGCACGAGATCATCCGCTTCGCCATTTCGCATTATCGCGGACAGATGTCGGAGGTCGCCCGCCGGCTGAAGATCGGCCGCTCGACGCTTTACCGTAAGCTCGACGAGACTTCGCCGGACCATCCAACCAATGGTAGCGCCGAAGAAGCGAACTGAGCCGAATCATCCTCGGTCCGGCGCGGTCGCTTTGTCGGCCGTAAAAAGACCGCAACCATTGGCTATTTCAGAACAATTGAACCGTTGCTTGCAAGTGACAGACAAACCCGAACGCGCGTGGCAAAAGCGGTGTGATCCGTGACAGACGGGTTCATTCTAGGTCAGTTTGTCGTGAGGAGCCCCGGTGGCGCTGGCTGCACATGCGGGGCATGTGTATCGTTTGCGCATGAATTGGCTGCGTGCGGCCGAACTGACTGCTCAGGCCCGCGTTGACCGAAACGAAGGTCTGTTGGAATTGGCGCTAACTAGCCCGTGCCGGGGCGATTTTCTTTCACCCAAGGGGTGTGACGATGCGAGACTGTTTGACTAGCCGTAGCGGATTTGACCGTGTCCTGATGACCGTCGCGGCGACTTTCCTCGCGGTGTCGACAACCTCGGCAATGGCCCAGGACCAGGGCCGCAGCAGCGCCGCCGAACTGGCGATCGACGCGGCGATCCCGCGGCCCGAACCCGCCAACGTCCCGCCTCCGACCATCAACGATTTCAAGATGGACTCCACCGCCGCGGTGCCTCCGTCGCTCAAGCCTGAAGCTGACAAGACTCCAGACAAGACCGAGACCAAGCCCGCCGACGTCGCGACCGCGCCAGCCGGCGACACCAAGCTTCCCGCCGCCACGGCCGCTCCGGCATCTCCCGTTCCGGCGACCGCCTCCACCCCGCCGGCAGCCGAGCCCGCGAAGGCCGCGAGCAACGTTCTTCCGGCGGACCAGCCGGTCGCCGATAAGCTCAAGGACATGCTGGCCGGCAAGTCGCTGCGCTATTTCGACCGCAAGGGCGAACGCGCCGTGGTCGAGAAGTTCTATGGTGCCCGCGACTACGCGCCGCTGTGGACCCAGAGCGGCGGATTGTCCGAAAATGCCAGGGGCGCGATCGCCCGCCTCAGGGATGCGGCCTCCGACGGGCTGAACCCTGCCGACTACCCGGTGCCGGATTTCGCCGCCGCGACCTCGCCGGACGCGCTGGCCGATGCCGAACTCAAGCTGACCTCCAGCGTGCTCGATTATGCGCGCCAGGCGCAGAGCGGCCGGATGCACTGGTCGCAGGTATCGGGCGACATCCAGTATCCCGAGCATCCGACCGATCCGACGGAAGTCCTGACCAATATCACGACCGCCAAGGACGCCTCGGCCGCGCTCGGCAGCTACAACCCACCGCAGAAGCTCTACAAGGCGCTGAAGGCCAAGCTCGCCGAATTGCGCGGCGAAGGCGACGCCTCGATGATCCGGATCGGCGACGGCCCGGCGCTGAGATACATATCCTCACGCAACAAGAAGCAGCCGGCGGCCGAGGTGATGCAGGATCCGCGCGTGCCGCAACTGCGCACCAAGCTCGGCATCACCGAAAATCCCGACGACAACCATTACGACGCCAAGGTCGCGGAGGCCGTGCAGCGGTTCCAGGAGAGCGCCGACCTCAAGGCCACCGGCATACTCGACGAACGCACCGTCAACGCCTTGAACAGCCCCAAGCGCGACAAGCAGATCGACACGGTTCTGGTCAACATGGAGCGCTGGGGCTGGCTGCCGCGCGACCTCGGCGCGCCCGCGATCGGCGACGCCTATGTCATTCTCAACGTTCCCGACTATACGCTCAAGGTGATGCAGCGCGGCGCCCAGGTCTGGACCACCCGCGTGGTCACCGGCAAACCGGGCATCCACGCCACGCCTCTGCTCAGCGAGACGATGAAGTACATCACGGTCAATCCGACCTGGAACGTGCCGCCATCGATCGTCTACAACGAATATCTGCCGGCGCTGCAGCAGGATCCGACCGTGCTCGAGCGCATGGGCCTGAGGCTCGAGCATAACCGTGACGGCTCGGTCCACATCTCGCAGCCGCCGGGCGAAGCCAATGCGCTTGGCCGCATCCGCTTCAACTTCCCGAACAAGTTCCTGGTCTATCAGCACGATACCCCGGACAAGCATCTGTTCGCCAAGGAAGAGCGTGCCTTCAGCCATGGCTGCATGCGGGTGCAGAACCCGGACCAATACGCCGCGGTGCTGCTCAACATCACGCTGCCGAACGAGCGCTACACGCCGGAGAAGATCCGCAGCATGTACGGCTCGAGCGAAATCGACCTGAAATTCCCGACCCCGATCCCGGTCAACATCACCTACCAGACCGCCTTCGTGGACGATGCCAGCAAGCTGCAGTTCCGCAGGGACGTCTACGGCCGCGACGCCACCATGATCGCGCTGCTCAAGAACAGCCGGTCCAAGGACCTGGAAAACGTGATCGCCCATTCGCAGCCGAGCTATTCGAAGCCGCCGGGCGGTCTGCCGCCGGGTGTCAACTTTGCCAGCGACAACACGTTTTCTTCGTCCGGACCAAACTTCTTTGAACGACTGTTCGGCGGCCCGCCCTCGCCCCCCGCGCCGATCGGCCGGCGGCAACCCCAGCCACGGCGGATATTCACCCGCTAAACTACTGGACAGGCCCAACGGGCTCGAACCGAATCCTCTCGTGAAATCAACAACCTCGCCTCAAAGCGAGGTTGATTAAATGTTAACCGTTGCCGGCCTGATTCCGGCCGCGGGCACTTTTTTGCCACAGTCAACAGGTTACTTCGACCGTCTTGGGGGCGGGAAGGTAAACCTCGGTTAACCTTCCCGCATTTAACTAAAAAGCGTTCATCGACTTCGCCGCGCGATGCGAGCGAAAGGCGCATGAATCGCTGGTCGACTGGGTGGGCTCTACGTGCTGGCTGTTTTCGCACGCCAATACAATTCGTTGTCGATTCCGAGAGCTGGATGTCAGATCGGTCTGGCGTCCGCCTTGCTGCTGATGGGCGCAGGATCGGTCTACGACGCGGCGGCGCTGAACGAGACCCGCACCCTCTCCTTCCACCATACCCATTCCGATGAAGACCTCACCGTCACCTTCAAGCGCGACGGGCGCTACGACGAGGAGGCGCTCAAGAAGCTCAATCACTATCTCCGCGACTGGCGCAACCAGGACGAGACGGTGATGGACCGTCATCTGTTCGACATCCTCTGGGAAGTCTATCGCGACGTCGACGGCAAGAAACCGATCCAGATCATCTCCTCCTATCGCTCTCCCGCCACCAACGCCATGCTCCGCCGCCGCTCCTCGGGCGTGGCCCGCCACAGCCAGCACATGCTCGGCCATGCGATGGACTTCTCCATTCCGGACGTCCCGCTGGAGCAGATCCGCTACGCGGGGCTGCGGCTGCAGCGGGGCGGCGTCGGGTTCTATCCGACCTCCGGCTCGCCGTTCGTGCATCTGGATACCGGAAACATCCGCCACTGGCCGCGCATGACGCATGACCAATTGGCCAAGGTGTTCCCGGACGGCCGCACGGTCCATGTTCCCTCCGACGGCGCTCCGCTGAAGGGATATGAACTGGCCCGCGCCGACATCGAAAAACGCGGCGATGGCGGTGACGCCGGGATCACCGGCAAGTCCAGCTTCCTTGCCGCCCTGTTCAAGGGCAAGTCGAATGACGAGGATGAGGACGCGGCTCCGGCCGTCGAGGACAAGCCCGCGCCCGCCGCCGCGGCTCCCGCCAAATCCGCCGACAATAAATCCGCTGACAAGAAGTCCACCGACAGCAAGTCCGCGGACAGCAAGCCCTCCGACCCCGTGCGGACGCCGCGCACCAAGATCGCCGCTGCCCTGCAGCTCGCCTCCGCCGACGCCCAGATCGTGCCGCCGCCGAAGGCAAAGCCGGCGGCGGACGACAAGGCTGAGGCAAAGCCGCAGACGGTGACCGACATCATCAATGCCCGCGGTTTCTGGGGTGACAATTCCGCTGCTCCGAAGCAGGCGGCATCCGAGAAGCAGGCGACATCGGAACAGATGGTGGCGGCGATTAGCGCGCGCCGGGCCATCGAGACTGCCGACCCGCAGGCGACGGCGAGCGTGCCGGCCGTCTATCAGGCGATGGCCTATGCCCCGCCGCCCTCCTCTCCGGTCGACCGCGCCAATATCGTTGCAGCCAGCGCGCCGGTCCCGCCGCGGAGTGCCCGTCCGGCCGCCTCGCGCAATCTCGCCGCGGCGACCGAGATCAACACCGTCGCCCCCAAGGGACCCCAGGGTGGACCGCAGCGCCAAGCGGGCGTCGTCGCGACCTCGACCCGGATCGCCGCAGCCAAGAGCGACGGAAGCTGGATGCGCATCATGCTGCTGGCACCGAGCGCGAGCACGTCGATGTCGGTGACGATGCTGGGCGACGCCGACCTGACCCAGATGCGCGCGTTCTTCGTCAAGCCGCAGGCCGCGATCGCGATGAGCTTCACGGACGATCCGATGCTCGGGATGTCCTGCGATCAGTTCTCGGGATCGGCGACGGCGAAGCTCGACACGATGTCGTTTGTGATGCGTTCCGCCTCGCTGCGCTGAGCGCGGCGTCAAGCTCTCGACATTCTTCAAACGACAAATCTACAAGTCGTCCTCGCGACAGCGAGGGGGCGCGGCCGCAGAAGCCTTTGAATGCGTCGATGGTGATAGACCGGGCTCGCGCAGACAGGCGTCCGCTTCGAGACGAACGCTTCAGATCATTCCCAGCGCGTGCATATAGGTTTCGAGAATCGTCTCGGCCTCCTGCCGCTCCTGCGGATCCTGCTTGCGCATGCGCACGATGGCGCGCAGAGCCTTGACGTCGAAGCCGTTGCCCTTGCTCTCGGCATAGACGTCGCGGATATCGTCGGAGATGGTCTTCTTCTCTTCTTCCAGCCGCTCGATGCGCTCGATGATGGATTTGAGCTGGTCTTTCGCGAAGCTTGTCGAGGGCGCTTCTTCTTCCTTGAGGGCGGCGGCGGTGGCCATCTCTAACTCCTGAGTGGAACTGGTCGTAAGACCTGAGGCACGCCTGCGCTGTCACGCACGGCATCGCGAGAGGACACTTCAGCTTCGTGCGCTCGGGGTCAAGGCGACATCGCCCTCATCCACAGCGCGCCCACACCTTGTTGTTGTTGCGGAAGGAGAAAAACCGCTTGCGTCGCGAATCGGCAGCTCGCGTCCGCCACGAAGTTGGTCTCCTCCCTCCTGTCAGGCCCTGACGGTTCAAAATGGGTCAGTCCGCGAGGCGCATCGATCCGAGCCGATTCGCATGCGCGAATCGGCCTGCCTCTTCTCGATAGGCCTACGAGGTCGCGATGTCAGGAATCAGTGTCCGGGATGGGACTTTTTCAGTGCCGCCATTTGCTCGGGTGTGGCGGTTCCCTGATATTTCGATTTCCAGGTCTCGTAGGGCATGCCGTAGACGGCCTCCCGGCTTTCATCCTTGGTCATCGCCGCGCCCTTTTCGTCGGCCGCCTCCTTGAGCCAGTTGGAGAGGCAATTGCGGCAGAAGCCCGCGAGATTCATCAGGTCGATATTCTGGACGTCGGTCCGTGATTTCAGGTGCTCGACCAGGCGCCGGAAGACGGCGGCCTCGAGCTCCGTTTGGGTCTTCTCATCGAGTGCCATGGTCGTTATCCCGCCGTTGCAGAGCTTCGCTATTATGTGGGGCTTGTCATCAATTTTGCCATATCGCAGCGCAAACAAGGACTTGCGGCGGCAGCGATTTGGATACCCTTTGCACGAAAATGCCGCCTTAATATCCGCCCGGCCGTTGACAGTCACAGCCGGGTTACGCGAAATCTTCAGTGAAATGATATAGCTTCGCGCAATGATCCTGGACCATCCCTCGTTTCGAAATCCCCCGTCCTTTGGCCTTCGCCTGCCGCCGGCCCTGGCGGTCGTCGCCCTGTGCCTGTGGAGCGGCTCGGCCAAGGCCGATTTCCGTCTTTGCAACAATACGTCGAGCCGGGTCGGCATTGCCCTCGGCTACAAGGACGCCGAAGGATGGACCACCGAAGGCTGGTGGAACGTCTCCTCGCGGAGCTGTGAGACCCTGCTGAAGGGAACCCTGGTCGCTCGCTTCTATTACATCTACGCACTCGATTACGACCGCGGCGGCGAATGGTCAGGGCAGGCTTTCATGTGCTCGCGCGATAAGGAATTCACCATCAAAGGGACCGAGAATTGCCTGACGCGCGGCTTCGACCGCACCGGCTTCTTCGAGGTCGACACAGGCGAACAGCGCGCCTGGACGGTGCAACTGACCGACGCCAACGAACAGCCGGCGCAACAGCGCGTGCCGGGGATTCCAGGAACGGTTGGACCGGGCGGCAACGTTCCGGGCCTGCCCAGCCCGCCGGGTTCGACACCTCCGGGTGCGTCTGGCCTGCCGCCAGCCGCAACGCCCGGTCCTAAGCCATGAGGCGTCTGCGCCGAATCAAGATTCTCGCGACACTCGGCCCAGCATCGTCGGACAGCGCGATGATCCGCCGACTGTTCGAGGCTGGCGCGGATATTTTCCGCATCAACATGAGCCACACGCCGCATGACAAGATGCGCGAGCTGGTGGCGACCATTCGCAATGTCGAGTCGAGCTATGGCCGGCCGATCGGCATCCTGGTCGATCTGCAGGGGCCGAAACTGCGGCTCGGATCGTTCACCGACGGCGCGGTCCAGCTCCAGAACGGCCAGAACTTCGTGCTGGATTCCGACAAGACGCCCGGCGACGCCACGCGTGTGCAGCTTCCGCATCCGGAGATTCTCGCGGCGCTCAAGCCAGGGCACGCACTCTTGCTCGACGACGGCAAGGTGCGGCTGATCGCGGAGGAAACCTCGCCTGATCACGCCGTCACCCGCGTCGTGATCGGCGGACGGATGTCGGACCGCAAAGGCGTCAGCCTGCCCGACACCGATCTGCCGGTGTCGGCGATGACGCCGAAGGACCGCGCCGACCTCGAGGCCGCACTGGTCACCGGCATCGACTGGATCGCGCTATCCTTCGTGCAGCGCGCCGAGGACGTCGTCGAGGCCAAGAAGCTGATCCGCGGCCGCGCCTCCGTGATGGCGAAGATCGAGAAGCCGCAGGCGATCGATCGCCTGCCCGAGATCATCGAGGCATCCGATGCCTTGATGGTGGCACGCGGCGATCTCGGCGTCGAGTTGCCGCTGGAGCGGGTGCCGAGTTTACAAAAACAGATGACGCGGCTGGCGCGGCGCGCCGGCAAGCCGGTGGTGATCGCGACCCAGATGCTGGAATCGATGATCCAGGCCCCGGTGCCGACACGCGCCGAGGTCTCCGACGTCGCGACCGCCGTCTATGAAGGCGCCGATGCCATCATGCTGTCGGCGGAATCGGCCGCCGGCAAATTCCCGGTCGAAGCGGTGTCGACCATGAATCGTATCGGCGAGGAAGTGGAGCGCGATCCGACCTACCGTTCGGTCGTGACGGCGCAGCGGCCCGAGCCGGAAGCGACCGCGGGCGACGCGATCGCGGACGCCGCGCGGCAGATCGCCGAGACGCTCGAC
>WNFD01014751.1_pt1 | contig 19108 bp, 20 predicted proteins | sample 5400491 | NCBI WGS metagenome assembly WNFD01 (sample SAMN13153343, study PRJNA577476) | soil metagenome | isolation source: 120 cm saprolite under Douglas fir tree site 2 hole 2 replicate 2 | place: USA:California | collected 2015-04-18 | reverse complement strand
ATCGCGGTCACCAATCTCATCCGCAAATCCATGGGACAGACTCCCTGCCACGGCATTCGATGCACCTCCTGCCGTGACGGTTTATTCTGTTACCCATGTTGCCGGTATATTCTGTTACCTATGTTACCGGTTCGAACCCCCTCTCTGTAATCTCCCTAGAGGGGAGAACTAAACACTAGCGGAGCCGAAAGGCGGAGCGAGCTAACGAGTCCGCGAGGTGCGAATCAAAAGAAAGGAAGCCAGTTTTATCGCAGAGTGCGGAAAGACCTTTCATAAAGAAATCGGTTTTTCCGCACCCTGCCAAGGCAGGAGGCGCTTGACTTTGGACGGCCGCTATTAATTGCGGCCCGCGAGCCGGTCGAGGATTATGCTGGCGGCGGCGCGGACCGACAGATGGTTATAGTCGCCCGGACCGTGCACCGCATCGAGGATTATGTCGGCTCGCTCGCGCATCGCCGGCGCGAGTCCGAATCCCGTACCGAACATCAACATGAGCGGCGGACCGTTCGTGTTCTCGACTCTCCTTCTCAATTCGACATAGGTCATCCCACCACCTGCACGCGCCGAGGTGTAAACCAGTAACGTAGAAGCCCGAGTGATCATCTCGGCCGCTTTCAGCGCCGCCTCTACATCTTCGACTACTTCGACTAGATCAAGCGCTTCGCGCCGGCGCGAATCGTAAAGACGGCCATGGTCGAGCCGCCAATGGTCGAGCACGCGCAACGCGAATTCTCGCTGCTCGGCCACCGGATGCACCACGTACATTGCCCGAACCCCGTAGGTGCGCGCGGAGCGGGCGATATCGTGCAGGTCGAGGCTGGTGATGGCGGAGGTCACGATGCGCCCGTTACGGTTGAGCACCGGGTAGTGGATTAGTGCGACGAACAGGTCCGCCACGGTGTTCTAGTCGCTCCGCCTGGTTCAGAATTTGCCGGGCATGGAAAGCAGATGGGGACGGCGTTGTGCGGTAATTTTGCGGGCTTCTGCCTCGCGCCATGCGCTGATGCGGCGATGGTCGCCACTCAGCAGAACTTCCGGCACCCGCATTCCGCGAAATTCCTCGGGACGCGTGAAGTGGGGATACTCGAGCATTCCCGAAGGGCCGAAGGATTCTTCCGCCAGTGATTCCGGATTGCCGAGCACACCGGGCAGCAGCCGCGCCACCGCCTCGATCATCACCATCGCCGGCAGCTCGCCGCCGCTCATTACGTAGTCACCGATCGAAATTTCGCGGTCGACCATCGACAACACGCGTGCATCGATACCCTCGTAGCGGCCGGCGATCAGCAAGAGGCCGGACGCGTTCTGCGCAAGCTCGCGCACGACTGGCTGGTTCAGTATCTCGCCTTGCGGACTCATCAGGATTCGCAGGAGCTTCGGATGTTGCGCCATCACTTCGTCAATCGCCGCGGCGAGCGGCTCCGGGCGCATCACCATGCCGCTACCGCCGCCGTATGGAGTATCGTCGACCTGGCGATAATTGCCTAGTCCATGCTCCCGCAGATCGTGGGTGCGAATGGTAATCAATCCGCTGTCTTGTGCCCGCCCGATGAGACCGGCCTCAAGCGCCGCGAACATATCGGGGAACAGCGTAATTACGTGAAATTCCATTTTTTTTAACCGATCTATTTCTAGCCGCACCCCGCGGGCTCGTTTGCTCGCTCCGGCTGAAGCGGGCCTCCGCTACTGGCCTGCGCCTCTCGCGGGGTCTGCCCTGGTGTGGGTTGTCGCCGCTCTATCCGTCGCCGCGCGGATTGACAATACGGGTGGCGGTGGTTCGGCGCTGTCCGCTGATAACGATCGGCGCGTGTGGTGGATTAACTCTGCGTCATCATTCGAACTGCAACATCAGTCCAGCAATCCGGGGACGGCCTCGATCACGACCAGGCGGGCGGCCAGATCGATCCCTTTCACAATGTCTTCGATAACCGGTACCAGGTGTTCCGCCGAGCGGTCACGCACCACCCAGACATCATTGGCGCCGTTGGAGAAGACTTCTGCTATGATCCCAACAGATAAGCCCGTCGTCGTCACGATTTCGCATCCGACGGCCTGGAAATAGTAGAACTCGCCCGGGGCGGTCTGGGGCAACGCAGCCGCCGCCACCATCACAATCGCACCACGCAGAGCCGCAGCCCGGTCGACGCCACTGATGCCATCAAGGGTAACTTTGAACGCCCCCTGACCTGCCGATTGCGCGCTGGTTATCCGATATTCGACAGTCTCTCCGTTTCGGGCCAAAGTGAGTTGTTGCACGCGCCGCAGGAGAGCAGAATCAGGGTTATCCAACCGAACGCGCAGTGCCCCGCGTAGCCCGTGAGCCCCGCTGACGCAGCCGACTCGTATCAGCTCGGGCGCCGAAGGGTTACGCTTGTCGCCTTTCGCTGGAGCCATTTCGAACGGGTTGGCCGGGTGGCGGGCCTGCTATTTATCTTCGATAATTTCCAGGACGACCTTGCGGTTGGTGCGCGAGGCTACGGCATTGAGGATGGTACGAATCGACTTGGCGGTTCGACCCTGTTTGCCGATTACGCGGCCGAGGTCTTCCTTGGCAACGCGCAGTTCAAGTACCGAGGCGGTATCGCCCTGCGTCTCCTTTACTTCAACTGCATCGGGATTGTTGACTAGTTGTCGGGCCAGAAACTGGACGAGTTCCTTCATGGCTGGCTCCGTTGACGCCGGGTCAGGAGGTCTAGGTGGCGGTCGACGCTAATTGCATCAGCTTCCTCACCGTCTCACTGGGCTGCGCGCCGGATTTGAGCCAAAGTTCAGCCTGCTCTTTTCTCAAGGTAACCTTGGGTGGATCAAACGCAGGGTCGTAAGTGCCGAGCTGATCGACGAAGCGTCCGTCGCGGGGTGAGCGAGAGTCCGCCACCACGATTCGAAAGAAGGGTTTTTTACGGCTGCCATGACGGCGCAACCGGATCACAAGTCCCATGCGCGTTCCGTTTTCTCCTCAGGTAATTTCATGTGCGGGATGCAGGCCCTATTGCCCACCCGGCCCGACCTCCATTTTGGCTTGCCCTGTCGTCACTTTGTGGTCCTAAGGCGCATCAGCCCAGCCCCAGGCCGCGCATCATTGCGTGGCCTCCACCGGCCCGGGTAATTTTTTTCATCATTTTGCGCGTCTGATCGAATTGCTTAATAAAGCGGTTCACTTCCTGAACCGTAGTGCCACTGCCGGCGGCAATGCGGACCCGCCGCCGACCGTTCAAAATCAAGTGATTATCGCGCTCCTGGTGTGTCATCGAATCAATTATGGCTTGAATCCGCACCATCTCGCGCTTGGCTTCTTCGGAATCAGCAGCGCCTGCCAGCTTCTTGAGGCCCGGGATCATACCGAGCAGGTCGCCGAGCGAGCCCATCCGCCGAATCGTTTTTAACTGGTCGGCGAAGTCCCCTATCGTAAATTCATTCTTCTTGAGCTTCCGCTCGAGTTCCTTTGCTTGCTTCTGATCATAATTCTGCTGGGCTTTTTCAATCAGGCTCAGCATATCGCCCATTCCCAAAATCCGCGACGCCAGACGATCGGGATGAAACACTTCAATGGCGTCGAGTTTCTCGCCCATCCCGGCAAACAGAATCGGCGCCCCGGTGACCGCGCGCACTGACAACGCCGCGCCACCGCGGGCGTCACTGTCCAGTTTGGTCAGGATGACTCCGGAAATTTGCAGGCGCTCATGGAAGCCTTGGGCGACATTCACTGCATCCTGACCGGTCATCGCGTCTGCCACGAGGATTATGTGATGGGGTTGCGTGGCAGCCTTCAGCCTTGCCAACTCGTCCATCAATTCCTCGTCGATTTGCAGCCGGCCGCCAGTGTCGATCAGCAGCGCGTCGTTGCCACTGACTTCCGCCTTGGAAATCGCGCGGCTTGCGATCTCGACCGGATCCTGGTCCTCGCGGCTTTCAACGACCGGAATTCCGCATTGATGGCCGAGCACTCGCAATTGCTCCATCGCGGCAGGCCGGCGCACGTCGGTCGAAACCATTAGCGGATGCCGCTTACGTTCGTTCTTGAGGAACAGCGCCAGCTTGGCCAGTGTCGTAGTTTTGCCTGAACCCTGCAGTCCCACCACCATCAGCTTGACTGGCGGCTTAACTTTAAGGTCGAGCTCCCGGGCGCGCCCGCCCATCACTTCACAAAGTTCGTTGGCGACGAACTTCAAAAGGTGCTGTTCGGGAGTGAGCGAGCGTAGAACTTCCTGACCCAAGGCCTTTTTCCGGATGTGATCGACGAAATCGCGCACTACCCGGATATTCACGTCGGCTTCGAGCAGGGCCAGCCGCACCTCGCGCAACGCATCCTCCATGTTGCGCTCGGTGATGCGGCCTTGGCCCCTGAGCTTCTTGAAAACGCCTTCGAGTCGATCGCTCAGAGTGTCAAACATGATCGGGAACTTACCAGGCTGAACAAACGGGTCGGACCGCCGCCTCGAAATTTGACCAGGCAACTCTCCGAGCTTTCGAAGCTAAGCCAGCGTCTTTGGTTTGTCAACGGGAGTAATCTTGCGACAAATGCTGGCCACCGAGGTCTTCAATTCTAGTCTACACCGTCGTGCGGTCGAGGTCGCCGCCTGCATCGACTCCACACCATGCGTGCAACTCGCGCGCCCATCTGGGCGTAACAATAAAGTGCGCTGCCCCGGAAACGGGCAAGTTGCAGATCCCTCGCGCGATTGACCCGGTTGCGGATAGCGGGCCAATTCTCGCCCATGCTGCGCCACATCAACTCCTCACCCCGGTAAAGATCTCGGTCAATGGTGGCCCAACATACCATCGACGCGAACCGTCGAAGGGAGAGGTGACGCCAAGCTTGTTGAGAACGAGATGAACGGTGTCGGCGATACCCTCACGGGGATCGATGAGGGTACCGTCGAGGTCGAAGAGAACAGCGGCGAACCGACTCATCACGCTCCGCCGCACATTCGGGGCCTCTTAATTAATTTCCATCCCATTATGGGTCTCCGTAATCCAAGGCCTTCGCTTCACGGTAATGATCGAGTCCTTTAGTTCGCGGTCCGTGACTCTGCAAGTGCGAAGCGCCATGCCGATCATGGAAGATATTCGCTATCTGTTCCCTGCCAATGCGGCGAACAGATTGACGGTGAGTGCCTACGACGGGCCATCCTCAGCAAAACCGCGGACCGGCGGTTCGATCTTTGCCGGGCCTACGCTGCGCAGTCTCGCTGTCCACAACTCATTGCTGACCAGGAGACCCATCCCGCCAATCGCGACGCCGGGCCGGGCTTCGGTGGCTGCAATGGTGCAAGGCCGAGGGGCGGCCCAGGTTGAATCGCACGCATCACTCCCGCAAGATCGGCGATCGCTGCCCCGTGATCGAGCACAAAGCACAAAGAAACGACTACGCATGGGAGGATCTTTCGATGTCGTGTGACGTAATCGCTACCCTGAATGAAATGATCGCAAAGCGAAGCCTGCTCGAGCATCCCTTCTACCGGGCGTGGACGGCGGGCGAGCTTCAGATCGAGAGACTTCGCAACTATGCCGTCAACTATTATCCGCACGTTGCCGCGTTTCCTCGCTATCTCAGTGCGCTTCACTCGCGCTGCGCCGATATCTCGATGAGGCAGGCGCTGCTCGAAAACCTGATCGAAGAAGAGCGGGGTGCAGAGAATCATCCAGAGCTTTGGCTGCGCTTTGCCGAGGCGCTTGGGGTGAACCGGTCGCACGTGCTCGAAGCTCAGGTTTCGCCCGCGATGCTCAATCTCGTGCATACGTTTACCGAGCTTTGCGCAAGCGAGCGGCCTGTCGCGGGTCTCTCGGCAATTTACGTGTACGAAGCACAGATTCCCGCAGTTGCCTTGGCGAAGATCGAGGGATTGAAGCAGTTCTACGGCATCACCGATGATCGTTCCGTCGCATTCTTCAGTGTTCATCATAAGGCAGATGCGGGGCATTCGCAGACGGGGGCTCGCTTGATCGCACAACGGTGCGCCGGCGACGCCGAATCATTTGCCGACGCCATTGAGTCAGGACGCCGCGCACTCGATGCGCTCTGGTCAGCGCTCGATTCGATGTGAAGGCGCCCGAATCGAATTAGGATTCAGTCACGCTGGTGCGCTGCTGACGACCTCGTCTTTCCTATCCACTTTGTGGGCGACATCCATCAGTCTACGAAGAAAATCACTTTGATTTGATGCTGGGCTAGAATGTCGTCTTTGGGAGCTTGAACGGATGGACTGACTGAGGCGATCGGCTCCAGCCTCACCAGCTTTGCATTCATTTCTGCCATCTGCGAGGAGAGCCTGCTAAGCTGCGCAGCTTGTCGTGCGTTCTCCCTGGCTGAAGCGCGCCGGCTCCCGTCGCTGTGTTAAAGGAGTCCGATCTGTTGGTAATCAGGGCGCCTGCTCCGGTGGCGGTATTCTGGCTGCCATTGTTGTATTCGAGGGCGTCGTATCCGGTGGCGGTATTGTAATTACTGGTGTTATAGATGAAGAGCGTGCGCTCCGACCCCGGTATTGAAGCTCCCGCCAAAAACAAACCCGCCCATCGCGTCATTTCCAAACGCAGAGTTATATGTACCGCCATCATTGGAGAGTGCTCCATCTCCGTAGGCGGTGTTAGAACCAGCGAGCGCGGTCGCCGCGCTCAGGAGCGCGATGACCGAGACCAGCGCGAGGGTAAGCCCAACAATGCCGACCTGCCTTTTTCCTAACTCCGCTGTGCGTGTCATTTCTTTCAGCTTCCTTTGTCTTCTCCCCCTGCGAACGACCGGAACTCGGCATCCTTAGAGCGGCTGTTGGGCCCAGAAAAGACACCACCCGAAAAGGGTATGGCGTCCGACTCAGAAATTAGGTGAACGGCTACCAGCCAATCGCACGATGAGTCAAGCAACTACGTCTTAGACAGAGACGGGACCTTGAAAAATGAATTGACGGTCCATCGCAGCGCCGTGGGGCGCTCCTACATCTTCACGCGGTCGAGGGAACGGTATTGTATCGCTTCGCTCAGATGATGCGGCTCTATTGGACCGCTAGCTTCGAGGTCCGCGATGGTTCGCGCTACTTTCAGAATCCTGGTGTAAGCGCGGGCGCTTAGCCCCAACCGGTTTACCGCAAGCTCCAGTAGTCGATCGCCGGCAGAATCGACTCCACACCATGCTTGCAACTCGCGCGCGCCCATCTGGGCATTACAATAAAGTGCGCTGCCCCGGAAACGGTTGAGTTGCAGATCGCGTGCTCGATTGACTCGCTCGCGGATAGCGGACGAACTCTCGCCCATGCTGCGCCCCATCAACTCCCGGTATCTGACCGCCGGCATTTCGATATGGATGTCAATCCGGTCGAGTAGTGGGCCGGAAATCCGTGACCGATAACGTTGAATCATTAACGGCGAACAGGTGCATTCGTGTTGGACATCGGTGTAGAAGCCGCACGGGCAGGGATTCATCGCCGCAACCAACATCAGGCTCGCAGGCCGGGGAAACGGGCCGCCGCCGACCAGTCCGGCATCGGAAATCGTATGATGGGGCGAACGGAACGGCCGCGTGGCGATCAATGCGCGGCCGTCGAGCACCCCGGCGACGCTGTGGACCTTGGTGCTCTCGACCGCTTCGTCGAAGCTCATTGCCGGCAAAATCGTCGGCAGCCGTTTCGCCAGCATCGTCTTGCCGGAACCCGGTGGCCCGATCATGAGGACGTTGTGGCCGCCGGCCGCAACAACTTCGAGCGCCCGCTTCGCCTGCTCCTGTCCTTTGACCTCGCTGAAATCCACGTCGTAGCGGCTCGCCGTCTCGAAGATTTCCTGAAGATTTACCGATGTGGGCGCAAGCTCCCGGGTTCCGTCGAAGAACTCGATGACCTCGCGCAAGCTTTCGACTCCGAGCACCGCGACACCCTTGCCCGATACCGCTGCCTCTGCTGCGTTCTCGTGCGGCACGACGATTCCGGACAGATGCCGCGACCGGGCGAGCAACGCACTTGCCAGCGCGCCTTTCACCCCCTTGACACGGCCATCGAGCGCCAGTTCGCCGAGGACCAGGTGCTGCGCAATGCGGTCGCGATTTTCGAGAATCCCATTGTTCGCGGCGGCCACTATTCCCAGCGCCATCGGCAGGTCGAAGGCAGAGCCCTCTTTGCGCGTATCCGCGGGAGCCAGATTGACTGTCATCCGGCCGCCAGGAAAAGGATAACCGGAGTTGCGAATGGCCGACTTGATTCGATCAAACGCTTCGCGCACGGCGCCCTCAGGCAGCCCGACCATCCGAAAGCTGGGGGTGCCACCGCCGCAATCGACCTCCACTTCAACCGGAAATGCGTCGACTCCTGAAAGCGCGCTGGACAGTACACTCGCAAGCAATCCGCTACCTCAGTTGCTCAGATAAGGCCTTCGGAAATGTACGCTAGCTTTCTTGGCCTTTTCTACGCCTCATAGTATCTGAAGCCCCGATTAGCATCGAGCCCCGTAAACAACGATCGAAACGCCAGTTAGACATCAGGTAGGAAAATACGGGCTACTCATCTCCGCCGGATTATGGCGGGTACTTTCGCCGCCAGCAAAGAGAAACGGCCCCGCGAGAGCATGGGCCGTTTCTCGGTGCGACGCCTTTTAGAATCTGAAACCGACGTCAGGTCTCAGCGGAACGCGCGGATCGTTTTCGCGTAGCGGTCGAGTGCGGGACGTTGCTTCTCCGCCGCCGCGGTCGGAACCATCAACACCACCCGGCTAAATCCGAGTTTCACGAGCTCACCGATGCGAGCCTCGAGGCCCCCGGTGGGGCGAAACTCCTCGCCGGTCAACACACTGAAATTGAACGCGCCCCTGGATCTACCTCGCTTTGCGGCCTCTGTGCGTATCGCTTCGATCCCACCCGCCAGGTCAACTCCCGCATCTACCGGAATCCAGCCGTCACAATATTCGGCGACACGCTTGGGAACGAATTTCGACCAGGCTCCCATCAGGACTGGCGGTCCACCGGCTTGCACCGGCTTCGGCCAGCACCAAATTGGATCAAAGTTGACAAATCGGCCGTGATATTCGGCTGTGTCCTTGGACCAGATTTCTTTCATCGCGAGGATGCGCTCGCGCGTTACTTTCCAGCGGTCCTTTAGTTCAACACCATGATCGGCCATCTCCTCGGCATTCCATCCCGCGCCGATGCCGAAGAGCAAACGGCCATTTGCCACGCGATCCAGGCAGGCGATCATCTTCGCCAGGTTTATCGTGTTGTGTTCGGGAACCAGGCAGACCGAGGTGCCAACTTTGAGCTTCTCGGTGACGGCTGCGGCCGCGCTCAGTCCGATAAACGGGTCGAAGAATTCTTTGTAGTATTGGGGCAGCTCGCCGCCCATCGGAAAAGGCGTCTTGCGGCTGGTTGGAATGTGCGAATGCTCGCCGAACCACAGCGACTCGAAGCCGTTGGCCTCCGCCCACCGTCCCAGTTCCACTGGTTGAATGGTGTAGTGCGTCGGAATTGCAATTAGTCCAAAGTCTGGCATTTGGCCACCTCCTTACTTCATTTGTAAACTTATTCTTTCAGATTCGATGCTAGATACCACGAAAGCTCTGTCACAGCATAGCCTTTCGCTCGCGCGCTACGATTTCTATTATTGCTGTAGCACCCCCCATTGTCTGCGATACAACGGCGGACGAACTTCGCCCATGGCAAGATGCAGGTGAGCGCCACGGCGGGACAAAGTTACTCATTTAATTCACCTCCTGCGATAAATTGGGGGGAACCGCGAAAGAGTGTAATAAGGTCAGCCGCTACACCCAAAGTAATTGTGATCACGGAGCCCCGGCGGGGCGTAGGACGGGCAGCGGTGCGCTGACCACAAAGCGCACCGTCTAAGCATGCAGGCGTGGATCACTGAAAACCGAAGGTGGCTTGGCCTCGCACTGTTGGCAACTGCTTCGGCAAGCATGCCAAACCTGCGCTGATTGCTTGCATGCGCAAACTCTTGGCCATCCTGAACGCCAAGCTCAACAATACCCACTGGCAAGCACCTACCCTCGGCGGCTTTAGCCCGTCCTTTCTCCCGCACCGGGCGCGGTATTGGCATACGGTTGCTGTTAAGGCCCAAAGTATTCGAGTATCCGGTAGTTGGAAGCGTCCACCACGTAAAGGTTATTGGCAGGGTCGACTGCAATTCCGTCGGGTGCGCAAAGACCATTTGGCCCCGTGTTGCACTTTTTCAGAGTGAATTGATACTGGCTCCCCTGTCCAAAGACCCGATCGGCGATCGCATTGCTGAGCGGGGCGATATATTTGAGCACCCGGTCGTTGCCCGAGTCTGACACGTACAGATTCGCCGTGCTGTCCGTTCCCACCCACCGGGGGTTGCACAGCGTGCTGGCAGTCGGGGCTGACGCGCCTTGGTTGCACTTGGTTGGTCCGCTGAAGCCGGTCTGCCCGAAGACGCGGTTGGCGGTGCTGCTCGTTAACGGCGTGTCGTATTCAAGCACGCGATGGTTGTTGGAATCGGACACGTAGAGATGGTTGGTGGAAGACCGGTCAAGGACGATGCCCCAGGGGTCGTAGAGACTGGCGGCGCTCTCCCCGCCATTGTTGGCATTATTGGTGTCGAATACCCCGCCTTGGCCAAAGACGCGGTTGGCGCAGCGGCCGACGGAGCCGCACAAACTGGGGCCGCCGCCAAGCGGCGCATCGAATTCGAGCACCCGGTTGTTACCGCTATCTGCGATATAGAGCCGGTTGGCGCTGTCGAGTGTGACGCCATGCGGGAGGCACAGCGTGCTGGCAATGGGTGTTCCGAGCCCCCTGTTGCAGGAGTCCGCGGTGAAGCCGGGCTGGCCGAACACCCGATCGGCGATGGTGTCGCCGCTGCCGGCCACAGCGTTCTTGATAAAGGGGGTGTTGTATTCCAGAACCCGGCTGTTGTTGGTGTCAGCCACGGGAGTAAAGAGGGTCGTGGCCTTCACCCCGCCATTGTTGGGCGTGCCGACGAAAAAGTTTGGCTGTCCGAAAACCAGGTTGGCAGCGGCGTGAGTCTTAAACGCTGCGATGTCGTTCCAGGCCAGCACTCGGTTGTTGCCGGTGTCGGCGGCATACACCCGATTGGGGGAGACGTTCCTGTCGATCGCCACTGTACCGGCGGGTGAGCCACCAGGGTCCTGGAAGTCGAACCCCCGTCCATCAACAAAGTTGACGGCGTCGGTGGTGAAAAACACCTCCGCCAGAACACCATCGGCGACTGTATCCGTCCCGATCGGATTGATGAACTGAAGCACGCGATTGTTCGCCGTATCGGCGACGTAGAGATTGTTCGGGCTTGCGCCGTCAACCGCGATTCCCGCCGGGTTGCAGAGGCTATCGGCACTCAACCCGCCATGGTTGCAGTCGGCGGTGAAGGGGCTGCTCCCCTGGCCGAAAACCCGGTCGGCTGTAGTATCGCTGCCGCGAGCCAGCGGTGTGTTGTACTCGAGCACCCGGTGGTTACCATAGTCCGCCACGAACAGGTTCCCGGCACTATCGACCGCCGTCCGCAACGGAGTGCACAGGCTGTCGGCGTTTACGGAGACAAAGTTGCAGACCTGCGTGAAGAAGTGACCAAATTGCCCGAAGACCCGGTTGGCGCAGCGGCTCGACCCCGAGCACAAGTTGGGGCGAAAACCATCGAATTCCAACACGCGATTATTGCCGGTATCGGCGATGTACACGTTACCCCCGCCATCAACCGTGACACCCTGCGGATCAAAAAGGCTGAACGAGCTCACCCCACCGTTGTTGACCGCATTCGAAGTAAAGTCGGGCTGCCCGAACACTCGATCGGCGCTGGTGTCGCCTGAGCCCGCAACCGCGGTGATGGCCTCAGGGGTGTTGTATTCGAGCACGCGGTTGTTCTTATCATCGGCGATATAGACGTCGCCTGCGGCATCGGTCGCAACCCCGGTGGGAAGGCAAAGCGCGTCCGACGACGCCGGCGGCGGGTTGCCCAAAAAGACTCCCGACGAGTTATTGCAGAAGTTGGTGGTAAAGATGCCGAGTTGACCGAACACGTCGTCCGCAATCCGGTCGGTGGTGAAAGGAGAATCATATTCCAGTACACGGCTGTTGCCCCAATCCGCCACATAGAGCCTTCCAGCGCGGTCAACCGCAACGCCTCTGGGGCGGCAAAGGCTGGCGGCCGTGACCCCACCGGTGTTGCAGGCATTGGAATTGAAATTGGGCTGGCCGATTACAATTGTGGCCGGGGCGTGGGTGATGAACGCCGTAACGCTGCTCCAGCCCAATACCCGACTGTTGGCAAAATCGGCTACATAGACGCGGTTGGAGCTGACGGTCCTGTCAATCGCGACATCGCCATATCCGGGGAATACTCCAAACAGAGACGCGCCAGGGAAATTGACCCCGCGCCCGTCGACGAAGTTTTTGTCGGCATGGAGAAAGTCCAGCTGTCCAAGCACAGCGTCGGCGGTGATGTCACCACTGGAACCCGGCGGGAGCTCCGGCATGATCTGCGGCGCTGTCGACGGGACTGATTGGTTGGCGGACACGGCGCCAACTACGACCGCGCCAGCGAGCAGAGCCATCAGGAAACGAATCCTGCGCTTGCGATGACGTGGCATCCCGGACCTCCCTGGTCTGCTCAAGCAATTCACGCGCCTGCGGGCTCACTTGCGGATCGTTACCGTTGAGAGCGGATGCTAATGCATTTTCGCCCAGCGGCCCGCGCTGCGCCAGAAAGTCCAAGGCCAGCCGGCGGATTGAAGCATCCCGATCGCGGCTGGCCTGGACCAGAAAGCCCGCCGCGTCGGGACCGCTCTGCCCGATTAGCCCCATCACGGCCGCCTGCCTCACGACCGCATTGGGGTCATCGAGTGCTGCTCCCAACGCCTGTGCGGCAACCGGACTGTCGAGGTCACCCAAAACTTGCAGACTATTCAGCCGGCGATTGAGGTCAGGACTGCGCGCCGCGGTTGCGGCTAATGCACTGGCCTGGTCTGGATCGAGCCGGCTCAACAGTTGCAGCGCCACGGCCTGCGCAACCCGGTCTCCATTCGCGGCAGCTTTGCGCAGCGCCGATGAGTCTCCATCCTTTGCGGCCCGCTGAAGCCCTGCCAGAAGCTCAGGCGACGCTTCGGAGACTGACGGCGCTTTCACGGCTGTGGTCTCTTCGCGCCGCGGCCCAACCGTACGGACACCTGACGTTCCCCCGATAACAACTACAACCAGTTGCGTCTTCCCTGCCGGCCCGGTCGTGTTTTCAAGTATCGCGCAATTGACATTGGCTAAAAGCCTCATCACACCTTCCCGCAACGGCAAGCCCGCAAAATGCGCGTAGGCGCCCTGCTTCAGATCGCTGATGCCCCGCAACTCCAACCCTGTCCGGCGGGCCAGCTCCGCCAAAACCTCAACGAGCGGCGCTCCATCGGCGAACACGCTCAGCTGCTCTTGGTTCCACTCAACCGTGAATGGCCGCTGCGCCCAAACGGGTTCGATGGCAACGCACACCAGCAGAAGAACAGCGGCGACCCCCAAGGAAAGTACCAAGCGGGCCCCTACCGAGTGGAGCATTTTACTAATGGGTTTCCGCGTTCTCTTCCAATATTTATAGTGGCGCGCAGGAGCGGCCAGCCGTTCCCGCCCGCTATGTACTTCAGGCGATGCTCGGCGTCTACCCTTACCCCCGTTGCAACGCTCATTATCGGGGTTTTACTACTCAGTTCCCCTGCTTTATTGCCTTTTCCAATCAGCTTCGATCTGCTGTTTCAGACGGGCGCGTTCCAGGATCGTCTGCGCCCGCTTGAGGTTGGGCACGTCCACCATCTGGCCCTTGAAGCGAAAGGCCCATTTGCCCAGCTTGCGATGTTCTTCGAATGCCTGCACCAGTTCACCGCTCTCGGCAATTTCGTCATTCGATGGGAAACACATCTTATGGACAACGTCGATTTGACTCGGATGGATCGTGATCCAGCCGGTGTAGCCCATTTCCGCGCTCTCGCGGCATTCACGCTGCATCCGCTCAAGGTCTCCGAGCAGCAGCACCGAGTCGATCGGTTGCACGCCCGCTGCGGTCGCCGCGAGCAGGCACATCATTCCGGTCAGGCGGAAGATATCAAGCAGGTCACCATTTTGGTTGCGCACTTGCCATGCTCCGAGAGCGGCAGCCATATCGAGGCCGCCGCGTCCCCCGCAGATTGCGGTGACGCGTGGACAGAGCGCAACCTCGTTCACGTGCAACACACCTTTTGGCGTTTCGATAATTGGAAACAACTCGACGCTGCGTTCCGGGTATCCATGCAATTTTTCGAGCTCGCTGATAAATGAATCCAGTTCGCGGAGCGCGGCCAGATCGCCCGCCTTGGGTACCAGGAACCCATCAGGCCGCCCGGCCATCGTGCTCTCGACGTCGGCACGGCCCCATTCCGAATCGAGCGCATTGATCCTCACCAGGCGCTTCTGACGAGGAAAATCGACCTGCCGCAACCATTCGGTTACAGTCCTTCGCGCCGATTCCTTGTTGTCCGGGGTTACGGAATCTTCCAGGTCGAGGACCAGGGCGTCCGCCTTCAGCGCGAGCGCCTTGCGCAACATTTCGTCACTGGCGTACGGGACGAAGTGCAATACTATGGGCCTACGCTGCATCAGAACCTCCGGTATAGGGCGAGCCCCTCTGGCTTCTTCCACTTTATGCTGCCGCGGTTTTAGTTAAGTGGTCGCTGATAAATCGTTTGACCGCGCTTTCAACTGCAGTGCCCTGGAAAAAGCTGGGGTTCAGGCTGGTCCAGAGCTTTACCGCATTGCCGAAGGTGAAGGCATAAAAGTCCTCTTCGGACATGCCGTGCTCGTCGACCAATTCCCAGGCTTCTTTCAGCACCTCGGTCATATCCGGCACGTCGAAATGACTGATATCCGAACTCAGCACTGCGCCGAGTTTGGCGCCAAACGGATTTGCCCTGGCAAATGCATAAGTGACCGTGGGGTCATCGGATTCGCAGCCGAAGAAGAAATTAGGCACGAACAAATCGCGGATATCTTCTTTTTTTGTGATCTTGGCCGCGGCGAAATCGTCGACGTTCTCAGGCACCGCATGGCCCATGCCCCGCCTGTACCATAATTCGAAGTCGGCGAACCGGCTGAATAGCTTTTCTCCTCCGTACTGCTGCAAAAGGCTGGCAAGCCCCTCACGATCGAGATTCGCCGGGTTCAGCTCCTGAATCGCCGTTGCATTGCGCTTGTCCCAATGCGAGATCAGGTCGGCCAGCAGGCTGCATCCCCATGCCACCCCGCCTTCCAGGAAAGCGAATCTCATCCGCGGAAACCGCCGCGTGACGCCGCCCAGAAACAGCGCTTTGCACACCGCGTTGCCGGCTTCGCCGAAATGGCCCATATGGTTGTAAACGAAGTTGCCGATTGAGTTGCGCAGGCCATAGTTTTCAGCCGCGGAATGGAACGTTACGGGATAGCCCAGTTGCTCGCATTTCTGCCAGACCGGGTCGTAATCATAGTCACTGTCGATACCCAGAACGTCGAGCCAGCAGGCGTAGCGGCGGCTCACACCCATCCGTTCGGCGGCCGGGATCGAGCGCCGTATCAGGCTGCCCAACGCGACCGCCTTGATACCGAGCGACTTGCAATGCGCGAGTTCCGTAATTGCCTCATCCGGCGTATGCATCGGAATTACGCCGATCGGCGTACAGCGGTCCGCATACTCAGCCCAGGTTTCGGCCGCGTATTGATTAAAAGCATGGCAACCCGCTTTGCGCAGTTCCTCGTCACCTACATACGGCGCAAACAACTGGCAATGAGTGGGATACAGCACGGCGAAATCGAGGCCCATCTCTTCAAGCCGATCATGCAACAGCGCCGGAATAAACGAGGTCGCCATATCGAGCGTATTCTTGACCGGGAGCGCCCACCACGGCGGCTGCCCGGCGCGGCGGTCGAGCCGGTCCTGTTTGCTCATTTTGACGAAGTCACCTTCGCCGAGGGCCCTAAGGCGGGAATTCCAGCGCTCCACAAGCTGCGGCCCGGCGGCTGCCTTAAGATAATCCATCGCAATCGGTTCGAATTCTCGCCAATGGCCGTCGGAATCGATCACCGGATGACCAAGCCGCGCATGAATCTCGGTTGATTTGGATTTGCCGTTGGACGACATCGAAGACCTCGATTTTAAAGCTCAGGTGTTGGTGCCCAGTTTAGATCAGACTCACCGTAAAGGGATAACGCCGCGAAGCGGCTGCGGATGCCACGCCGGTGAAAAAGGCCTTCAAGTTTGAAGCCCGCATCCGTAGCGGCTCACGGAAGCGAGGCCTTGATCTTGTCCCGAATATCCCCGATATAGGATAGTTGTCAAGTGCCGGATCTCGTCAAGCGTAGGCCATTGGACTTCATTGGAAGCGCAAGGGAGGACCTACGCGCCTTCCCGAAAGGAGTCAGAATAGTGATGGGAACCGCGTTGAACTCAGCCCAGCTAGGGGGGAAGCACCCTGCGGCGAAACCGATCAGAGGGTTCCATGGCGCCGGGGTTCTGGAGATTGTTGGCGATTTTGATAGCGACACCTATCGGGCGATATATACAGTGAAATTTAAACAGATCCTTTACGTGCTGCACGCGTTCCAGAAGAAATCGAAGAAGGGGATTGCGACGCCAAGGAGCGAGATCGATGTTGTGAAGTTACGCTACAAATTGGCTGAGCAGGCCTACAAAGCGTTCAGAGCTGCGACTCGATAATCGCTAATCTTTCCTATCTGCAAGATATTTTATTACGGAATTCTGACCATGATTCATGTAACCAAAGGCAGCGGTAATGTGTTCCGCGACCTGGACCTGCCCGATGCGGACATTCTTCAGGCCAAGGCTGATCTCGTACACCGAATCTCGGTGCTCATCGCGCAACGCGGTCTAACTCAGATGCGAGCGGCCGAGCTTCTTGGAATTACCCAGCCCAAGATCTCGGCGCTGCTACGCGGGCGCCTGCAAGGATTCTCGATGGACCGGCTCGTCCGTTTCCTAAATGCCCTGGATCAGGACATCAAGATCAGTGTCCGGCCCAAATCAAAAGCGCGTCCAATGATTAACGTTGCGTGAGGAATGCGTGTACCGGTGTTTCCCCTTACGAATGTGAGAGAGAAAACGTGTGATGCTGCCGATGCCTTTCGGCAGCAGCCGATTGGCACGGCGGGCAATGAATATAAGCGCGGACCTGTTAATCGGACGTCTCGTTGACATCGCAAAGAAAGGAGTCGTCGGATGAAAACGCTTGAAGCGCCATTACCTACTACCGTCGTCGGCAGTTACCCCCAGCCCGACTGGTTGATCGACCACCAAAAATTGACCGACGCCGGCGTCCCGCGCGTTCGGGCGCGCGAGGTCTGGCGCGTCGCGCCAGAGTTGCTCGAACAGGCGCAAGACGATGCGACCGTGCTAGCCGTTCGCGCGATGGAGCGGGCCGGAATCGATATCCTCACCGACGGCGAGATTCGCCGCGAAAGCTACTCCAACCATTTCACCACTGCACTGGAGGGAATTGACGCTGAAAAGCCGGGACTTCTGGTTCGCGCGGGCAGATCGATTCCGGTGCCGCGTGTGGTTGGCAGGATTCGCCGGACCCGCGCGGTTGAAGTGCGCGACGTCCAGTTCCTGCGCGCCAATACCGATAACCTCATCAAAGCGACCCTGCCGGGTCCGTTCACGATGGCGCAACAGGCGCAGAACGAATTCTATGCCGATGTTACGGAATTGCTGATGGACCTCGCCGCGGCCATAAATCAGGAGGCGCATGAGCTTAAAGCCGCCGGCGCGGACGTGATTCAACTCGATGAACCATGGCTCCGGATGGATCCCGAAGGCGCCAAACGCCATGCGGTGTCAGCAATCGATCGTGCACTGGAAGGAATCCGCGGACCGACGGTGGTGCACCTGTGTTTTGGTTATGCGCAGTTAGTGAAAAACAAACCGGGCCAATATGCGTTTCTAACTGAACTGGCCGGCAGCAAGGTCGAACAAATCTCCATCGAAGCTGCACAGCCCAACCTCGATTTGGCAGTATTAAAGGAACTCTCAGAGAAGAAGATCATCCTCGGCGTCATCAGCATCGAAGACCATATTTGTGAAACTCCCGAACAAGTAGCGGCTCGCATCCGCCGCGCGCTCGAGTATCTCTCGCCACAAAATCTGGTCCCGGCGCCGGACTGCGGCATGAAATACATGCCGCGCGAAATCGCCTTCAGGAAATTACAAGCGCTAGCCGAAGGCGCAGCCATCGTCAGATCGGAATTGAATTGAATGGCAGAAGCAATGTCAGCCTATCCAGTCGCAATTTCCTGACGGGGCTTTGCGATTGTGCGTCAGTGGAAGATCCGGTTATTCCATTCTATGTGAGTCCATCCGAGTCCATCTGAGTCTAACGCCTATCCGCCTCTATCTGCGTTTAGGCCCGCCGACGCACTAATGGTGCGTTGGCACTGGTCATCAACGGAACTGGCGCAGGGATTCATCGGTCGTAGTGCGACCACTCCAATATGCATCAGTAACGGCCTGTCTGCTACGGGTGACAATGTCACCCGGAAGCCTACCGGAGCCGAGATGTTTCCTTGTCATTAAAAAATTTTGAATCGCGGACGGCAGCAGTGTGGCGATAAGCCAGTGTTTGACTTGGGCTGAACCTGTCGTTGCCGTTTATGCAGCACGATCTCCGTCTATTCATGGGGCTCGCAAGGAATTATCAAGAGTCACCTCTCCAGAGCGGTCCCTTAGAATTTGTAGGAGAGAGTCGCTCATAGGCTCTACTACCGCAGTGACGTCTCCGGCCACGCAATATGAAATTGTTTGATGAGTCGCAGGCGTAAGAGCCCCCTCACGGAGCTTGCGGGCGAGAGCCGCGTGCACCTCGGCGTAACCGACTTTAGAGGTTGCGAGCCGAGGCTCCGCCATGATTAAAGCTTCGACGTGCTGCGAGCCAGCTTCTTGGGCGAGATGTTTGATCAGAGCGCTGGTGTCAACGTAGTTCATCGCCGATCTTCTATAATCAGCTCCGAGAGCGGGCGACCAGGAATCTTGAACCTACGGCGGCGGGGCCGGAGCGGTCCTTCGGGGAGGCTGATCTCGCCTTTGGCAGCGAGCGCGGCGAGCCGCGCTTCCAGGCTCCTCGGGGCACCGGCACCTCTGAGCGGTTGCAT